>Ga0208158_1000002_pt1 | contig 351146 bp, 328 predicted proteins | sample 8_EtaG_FD_184081 | JGI IMG/M metagenome (GOLD analysis project Ga0208158, IMG submission 184081) | Marine viral communities from the Subarctic Pacific Ocean - 8_ETSP_OMZ_AT15162 metaG (SPAdes) (version 2) | ecosystem: Environmental > Aquatic > Marine > Oceanic | place: Pacific Ocean...
TTTTGAAGGGCCTCTTGATCTTTTGCTTTACCTGATCCGGCGCCAGAATATGGACATTCTGGATATAGACGTAAGTGATATAACCCGGCAATACATGGAGTATATTGGAGCCGTTGAGGCCATGCGCTTCGATTTGGCTGCAGAATACTTGGTGATGGCCGCCACGCTGGCAGAGATCAAATCTCGCATGCTTTTGCCGAGGCAGGAGTACGATGAAGACGAAGAGGTGGATCCAAGAGCAGAATTGATTCGCCGGCTACAACAGTACGAACGGTTCAAGCAGGCTGCAGAGGATGTTGATGCACTGCCGCGCATGGAGCGAGACACTTTGCCTGTATCTGCTGCTTTGCCACAGTTAGCTTCAAATCAACCCCATCCGGATGTTGATATGCGGGACATGCTGCTTGCACTCCAGGGCGTGCTGAAGCGTGCGGATCTTTTTACCAGTCATCATGTGGAAAAGGAAAGGCTGTCCACCCGGGAGCGGATGTCAGCCATCCTGGCGGCGTTGCAGGACGATCAGTTTGTTGCCTTTCAGAGCCTGTTTACCTTGGAAGAAGGGCGGCTTGGGGTAGTGGTTACCTTTATCGCAACGTTGGAGCTGGTGAAAGAGCAGTTGATAGAATTAGTGCAAACAGACGTTATGGGCTCGATTCACGTGCGCGCGCGGGCTGCCCGGTAGAACACTCCGCACATGGAAAACGTTGAATTATCATGAATGAAGAGCACCTTTCGAGAATTCAGGCTATTGCCGAAGCAGCATTGCTTGCGGCGGGCAGGCCTCTATCCCTTGATCAATTGCGTGAACTGTTTACCGAGGATGATCGCCCGGCCCGGCAAATTATGGAGCACGTCATGATGCTTCTTGGTCAAGCGTGTGAGGGGCGAGGCTTCGAGCTGCGTAAAGTGGCAAGTGGCTATCGTCTTCAGGTTAGAGAGGAGTTTGCGCCTTGGGTCAGCCGTCTTTTTGAGGAAAAGCCTCAACGCTATTCCCGAGCTCTACTGGAAACTCTCGCGTTGATTGCCTACCGCCAACCCATCACTCGCGGCGAGATCGAAGACGTTCGTGGTGTAACGGTAAGCAGCAATATCATTCGCACATTACTTGAGCGAGAGTGGGTTCGTGTTGTGGGGCACAGGGACGTTCCCGGTCGGCCAGCCATGTATGCCACGACCCGGCAATTTCTTGACTATTTCAATCTTACCGGCCTTGATCAATTACCACCGTTATCCGAGATTCGGGATCTGGAAGAAATAGGGCGGGAGATCGAAAAGAGTATTCAAGCCGAGATCAAGTTTGATTCAGCACCGGCAGAACCCGCGGGCGATAACCCGCCGGACCAGACAATTCACTGATACCATACGGGCATCAGTCAGCGACTAAGGATTATTTTCATGGCGTCAGAACGCCCCGGGAAAAAGGCAAAACCGACCGCCAAACCGGCTGCCGATTCGGTTACTAACGAAGGTCCGGAACGGATCCAGAAACTCCTCGCCCGTGCCGGTATCGGCTCGCGCAGAGAAATTGAAGGCTGGATGGAGTCAGGACGCCTCAAGGTAAATGGTGAGGCCGCAGAGCCTGGCCAGAAGGCAACGGTGAGCGATCGTTTCGAGTTGGATGAAAAACGCCTCGATGTTGCTGCGGCTGCTGTTACGGTGCGCCGGGTTTTGATCTATAACAAGCCCGAAGGCGAGTTAACCACTCGTAAAGATCCTGAGGGTCGGCCAACGGTTTTCGACCGCCTGCCAAGGCTCAGGGATACCCGCTGGATATCCATTGGTCGGCTGGATATCAATACCACCGGGCTGGTGCTTTTCACTACAGATGGTGAGTTGGCTAACCGCCTGATGCATCCTTCCAGCCAAATTGACCGCGAATACGCTGTAAGGGTATTTGGTGAGGTTGATGACGCAATGATCGAACGTTTGAGGGCAGGTGTGCTGCTTGAAGACGGCATGGCGAAGTTCAGTGATATCAGTCCAGCTGGTGGCAGTGGAATAAACCGCTGGTTCCACGTAACGCTTCTGGAAGGTCGTAACCGTGAGGTTCGACGCTTGTGGGAATCCCAAGGGGTGCGCGTAAGCCGTTTGAAGCGAGTACGTTATGGGCCTATTTTCCTGCCTAGCAGGTTGACGCTGGGCAAATGGGAAGAGTTAGACCAAAAGGCGGTGGACACCCTTAGCAGTACTGTGGGGCTCACCTCTGTTGATATACCCCAGAAAACTCCGGATGAAAAAGCCGCACATGAGCGGCAAAGAAGGAAAAGCCCGGGTAGTGGTGCCAGAAAAGCAGGAACCCGTCGTTGGGACGTAAGTGATACCAAGCCCGCACGCAGCGGAGGTGCTGATAAATCCCGCGGTGGTGCCGGCAAGCCTCAGAAAGGGGCAGGCAGGCCTCGCAAGGCTCATTCTGACAAATAATTGATAAAGTTGAATGGATAGCCTGGGTGTGGTGCTTGCGCAGGCTGTTCAGCCAATGCCTGCAATCGCAAACTCTTAACCACCAAACCGATAAGCGTTGTCTGAGCTTCTGGTTGCGTTTTTAGTAGCCTCTGCGGTCAGCGCTGCCTGCTCAATTGTCATAAACTGGCAGGCGTTGCGCAGGGGGCAAATGGCTACGCTGATGAATATTTCGATGCCCTGTAGTTCCTCGTCTGAAAACTTCTGCCGACGATTTAGAGTGAGGGTGCCGTAGCATACACCTTCAAGGTTAAGTCGGTATTCACAACGGTGTGGTCCGCCCATTCCGGTTGCGTATACGAAGTCCCGGTTTGCGACCTGATGGCGATAGCTCAGGGCATCAAATGGAATAGTGGTGCCGATCTCTTCTGCCAGAATGCCAAGCTGGGTTTCCAGGGAAAGACTAGTGGAAAGGCGGCGTGTGAGTCTTGTAAGAGGTTCAGGCGTGTTTGACCATCCCTGATAGGCCTGCCGTAACGCTGCCAGGTCTTTTGGCTGAGTAATGCTTCGTTGTATCGATGGAATGTTTTTCACTACGGCTTACTCTCCGGCGGAAGTCATCAAAGCTTTCGGCTATTCGGTACTTATCAGTAATGATCAGCACTGATCGTGCCGGAGTATTTTTTATATATAAATAACAGTGGGGTAAGTGTGATATTTCAAGCAGTTTGATGGAGCTGTAGCCCCGCCTACACCAGGGCGTCAAAAAAACGGCAAGGATCTTCCGGTGGCTGCGTGTGCGGGCACAAAATGCTGTTCCAGGGGGGTGGGGATGAAGAGTCCCTGTGGTAAACTCACGGGCTTATATTCGCGCCGTTTTCAGAAGTGAGCAATAGTTCGTATGACGTTTCAGGCCCCAGAAAGTCTCGCCGAACAGATCGCCCAGCATTTGGGTCAGCGTATTGTTACGCGAGATCTGAAGCCCGGAAGCCGAATTCAGGAGCTTAAAGTTTCCGGCGATCTGAATGTCAGCAGGGGGTCTGTACGTGAAGCCCTGCTGGTTTTGGAGCGCCGGCACTTGGTCGAGATTTTCCCGCGCCGGGGCGCGGTGGTTTCCAGCCTCACTGAGGCCAGCGTCAATAATCTCTATGATATTTACATCGATCTGCTCTGTATGCTCGGGCGCAAAGTGATGGAACGCTGGGCAGCTGACGAATTTGGCGGCGTTATGAGGCGTGTCCGGGAGGTTGAGGCTGTTATTCAAGCGGTGAACTCAACCGAGCCCGATGCTGCCGAAAAAGTCATTGATGCGGGCTTCGGCGTTATGCATTACGCCTACGATTTAGTAGACAACCCGTTTCTTGAAGAAACCCTGGAAAACTTCAGGCCGGCGATCACCCGCACTTATTTTGCGGCTCTTGAGAATTTCCGGGAAAGCATTGGGCAGACTGCCATATTCTTTCAGCGTCTTGGTGAGGCTGCGCTTAGCGGTGACGCCGATCATTTGCAATCTGCAATACGGGCTTTCGGTGAATATCAGCGTCAGCAGATATTGAGTATTCTCAGGGAGGAGGAGAGCGCGTGACATGCGCCTGAAATCCATCAAGCTTGCCGGGTTCAAGTCATTCGTCGACCCGACAACGGTTCCATTTCCCACCAATATGACGGCGGTGGTTGGCCCCAATGGTTGCGGTAAGTCTAATATAATTGATGCTGTCCGCTGGGTGATGGGGGAGAGTTCCGCCAAGTATTTGCGCGGCGAATCCATGACCGATGTTATCTTCAACGGCTCCAGTGCCCGCAAGCCGGTGGGCCAGGCCTCTATTGAGCTTTTGTTTGATAACAGCGATGGGTCTGCACCGGGCGAGTTTGTCCGCTTTAACGAAATCTCCGTGCGTCGCCGGGTTTCCCGGGAAGGTCAGTCAGAATACTTTCTTAATGGCTCCAAGTGCCGCCGTCGGGATATTACCGATCTCTTTTTAGGCACGGGCCTGGGCCCGAGAAGCTACGCCATTATTGAGCAGGGTATGATTTCACGGCTGATTGAGGCCAAGCCCGAAGAATTGCGAATCTATATTGAAGAAGCGGCCGGCATATCAAAATATAAGGAGCGCCGTCGGGAAACTGAAAACCGGATGCGCCGCACCCAGGAAAACCTTGAACGTCTCACGGATCTTCGGGAAGAGTTGGGGCGTCAATTGCAGCATCTTGAGCGTCAGGCGGCTGCTGCAGAAAAATACAAATCCCACAAACACGATGAGCGCCAAAAAAAAGCAGAACTCACGGTTCTACGCTGGCGGTCTTTGGATAACGATCTGCAAACATGGCGCGGTAAAATTCGCGACACAGAGCTTGAGCTTGAAAAGCAGCTTACCGATCGGATCAGCCTGGAAACCTCCCTCGAGTCTCTACGAGACAGCCACCACGAACGCACAGAGTACTTCAACCGTGCCCAAGCCCGTTATTATGAAGCGGGTGCGGATATTGCCCGTATTGAGCAAAGTCTTGAGCATCAGCGAGAGCGCAGCCGGCAGACCGCGGCGGAGCTGGATCAGGCCATGGCCAATCAGCGTGAGCTTGCCCGGGAGCTGAGCCAAGATGAAGACAAACTGGCCGCTATTCGTGAAGAGTTGGGGATGATTGAGCCTGAACAGGAGGCGCTGACCACCCGTTCTGAGGAATCCGCAGAGAAGCTCCAACAAGCAGAAGAGGCAATGAGTGATTGGCAGCAGCGCTGGGAAGAGTTCGGCTCGCGCTCAGCAGACGCTCGCCGCGAGGCAGAGCTTGCGCAATCCCGAATCCGCTCCCTGGATGACGCTATAGAGCAATTGCTGGCGCGCCAGCGCAAGCTGCACGATGAACAAGCACAGCTTGATGCACAGATTGACCGTGTGGAGCTTGAGGATTTTCTTGAGCAGCAGGAAGCGCTGGAGTTTCAGCGAGAAGAAGCGGCAGAGCGGATTGAGGCGGTACAGGACGAACTACACGATGCCCGCCATAATCAGCGTGACACCGAACAGAGTTTGATGGAGGTTCGCCAGCGCGCCCATAGCTTGCAGGCTGCTCTGGAATCCCAGCAATCGCTGCTGGACGAGCAAATGGGCGGGCAGAACGACAGCTTGCAGGCATGGCTAGAGGAGTATGGGCTGGGCCATTTCCCAAGGGTTGCAGGCAAGCTTCGAATCGACGATGGCTGGGAATTTGCTCTGGAACAAATCATCGGGCGGTTCAGTCAGGGGCTGCTGCTGCCCGATATCAATACGTTGTCCCAGGCCTTGCAGAGTGCACCCAAGGGCCTTGCCGTTATTCAGTCTGGTTCAGGCAATGGCTCGCCTGCTCAGGGCCTGGCAGAAAAAGTCCATGGAATGCCCTCTGTGAACGCCATGCTTGCGGGTATTGATACGGCGGAAACCCTCTCAGATGCCTTATCGCAGAGGAATGAGCTGGCACAAGGCCACAGCATTATAACCCGTGAGGGTGTGTGGGTAGCTCGTGACTGGGTGCTGATGCCAGACTCTGACGCCAGCCAGATCGGTGTTATAGAGCGGCAGAAAAAAGTTGATGAGCTAACAGCGCAGTTAGCGCAAGCAGAGCAGTCACTGGAAGAGGTGAATGCTCGTTATGAGGCGTTGCACGAGCTTACTGAGAGGGCAGAATCTACCCGGGATGATGCCCAGGCCCGCTTGAGCGAAACCGATCGTGAGCTTAGCCTGGTGGTCTCTAAGGTCAGTGGCCTCCGCGCCCGCGCAGAGCAAATCGATGCACGCCTTGCGCGTATTCGTGAGGATGCGGCAGAGGTTGCTCTGAACCTGGAAGAGCAACAGGAAAACCTGGGTGTTGCCCGTGAAGAGTGGCAACAATCGCTCGCCTTAACGGAAGATAGCGACGATGAAAAAGAACGCCTGCTTGAGCAGCGTGACCTGCTTCGGGAAAATTTGGATGGCCTGCGCCAAGAAGCACGCCACGACCGGGATCACGCCCATCAGTTGCAATTGCAGTTGCAGTCGCTTAGCAGTCAGCGAGAGGGTTTGAGCCAGACCATAGATCGAATGCAAATGCAGAAAGAGCGGCTTGAGGAACGCCTGGAAATACTCAGGGAGTCCAGAGAAAGCGCGGAAGAGCCCATGGAAGATTTGCAAATGCAGCTGGAGGGATTGCTGGATCGCAGGCTTTCTGAGGAAGAAAAGCTTGGCTTGGCCCGGGATGCGCTGGAAGAAATTGACCGCGAAGTGAGAGAGAAAGAGCAGGGCAGGAGCGGTACTGACCACCGAATTCAGGACGTGCGCTCAAAGCTGGAAAAATTGAAGATGGAGTCCCAGGCGCTCGAGATCCGCTCGGGTAATTATATTGAGCAGCTTGAAGAGTTGGATGTGAAGCTGCAGGACATATTGTCGCAACTACCTGATGAGGCAAGTCAGGATGAATGGGCCGCAGAGCTTGAAAGAATCGGTAACCGTATTCAGCGTCTGGGCGCTATCAATCTGGCGGCCATTGACGAATACCAGGTTCAGAGCGAGCGCAAAACCTATCTTGATAGCCAGCACGAAGACCTGGTTGAAGCGCTGGACATTCTGGATACCGCCATTCGTAAAATTGATCGGGAAACTCGCCAGCGCTTCAAGGAAACCTTTGATCAGGTAAACAGCGGCCTTCAAGCTCTGTTCCCGAAAGTGTTTGGGGGTGGCAATGCGTCTCTTGAACTCACTGGCGAAGACCTCCTGGAGACAGGGGTAACCATCATGGCGCGCCCTCCGGGTAAGAAAAACAGTACCATTCACCTGCTTTCAGGGGGTGAAAAAGCGTTAACAGCTATCGCCTTGGTATTCTCCATTTTCCAACTCAACCCAGCGCCTTTCTGTATGCTGGATGAAGTTGACGCGCCCCTGGATGATGCCAACGTTGGTCGTTATGCCAATCTGGTCAAGGAAATGTCGAGCCAGGTTCAGTTTATCTACATAACCCACAACAAAATTGCCATGGAAATGGCTGACCAATTGATGGGTGTAACCATGCACGAGCCTGGGTGTTCGCGCTTGGTAACCGTGGATGTGGAAGAGGCGGTTGCGCTGGTGGAGGCCTGAAAACGGGGTTGACCAGAATTCCGCCAAGAATGACAAAAAGGCCATGTGACGTGGCTTTGCGTTGTATTCATTACGCGCTTTTTTTAGAGTAGCAGCCAGAGCACTTTATTCGCTCCCGGATCCGATCTGCAAACAGGACATCAGCACTATGTCACTTAGGGAATGGTTAATTGCCATCGGCACCCTGGTTATCATCGGTATAGTTATTGATGGTTTGAGGCGCATGCACCGTGCCCGAAAGGAATCTATTGCGATTTCTTCCGGTATGGGCGCCGATAGCCTGAAAGAATCTCCGCTGGATGAACACCATAATCCGGAGCTTCCAAATGGAGGCGCGAGGACTATTTCAAACGATACGCTTGAGGAGCGAGGGTACGTCCGACGTGAGAAGCCATCACGCCCTCGGGTTCAGAAGCAAAAACCAACGCGACCCGTTCGGGACACTTTGCAAAGCACTCCACCTTCCTCCTCAGAGAGTTTCTCATCCACAGAGCCTCCTCAGAATGAAGTGGAAGAGTGGGACAAGCAAAACACCGACACCTCAGGGTATTCATCTTTTGAGCCAGAAGATGCCACGGTAGATACCGGCTGGGGTGCAGTAGAAGAGGATTTTCCGGAGACTGCGCCTGAGCCATCTGCAAGTGCCGCAGCCGATGTAGAAGAAGATACGGCACGCCGTGAGCCTACAAACCCTGACCCTGATCAGCCTTTGGCCGGAGCCAACCGCCCGGAAGCCCGTGAAGTTATTGTAATAAATGTGCTCGCGCCTCAGGGCAAGGACTTCAGCGGAGCGGCCCTACAGAAACTGTTCGAAGCTTGCGGTTTGGTGCATGGCGACATGAAGATTTATCACCGCCATGAGGCAGAAGATACCATTAGCCCCGTGCAGTTCAGCGTCGCGAATGCGGTTGAGCCTGGCACCTTTAAGCCGGATGACGTAGCTGCCATGACAACACCTGGTATTAGCTTCTTCATGAGCATGCCTGGGCCAACCAGTGCATTGCAGGCTTTTGACTTTATGCTCGAAACGGCCCAGTGCGTGGTTAGAAATCTCGGGGGTGAGCTTAAAGATGAGCGCCGCAGCGTAATGACGGCTCAAACAATTGAGCACTGTCGGCAGCGCATTCGTGAGTATGAGCGAAAGCAGCGGTCGCCACTTCACTGAGCCTGCCTGGGTCAGAATGAGACGAACAATGCCCGGAGTGATCCGGGTATTTTTTTGATAGCCAAGAGCACCAATTTATGACCAAGCCTTCACCGGAATGTCTCAAGCGGGCAGAAGAACTGCGGTCTGCACTTGATGAACATAACTACCGGTATTATGTGCTGGATGACCCCGGCGTTCCGGATGCGGAATACGATCGCCTGTTCCGAGAACTACAGAAGCTTGAGGCTGATCACCCAGAGCTGGCTTCGGACGACTCGCCAACCCGCCGGGTAGGCAGTAAGGCAGAGACCAGCTTTGAGGAAGTGGTTCATCGGCTGCCCATGTTGTCTTTGGATAACGCATTCAGTGAAGACGAGCTCCGCGACTTTGATCGTCGGGTGAGAGAAAGGCTTGGCAGTGATAATGATGTTGAATATGTGTGTGAGCCAAAACTGGATGGGCTAGCTATTAGCTTACACTACGAGCAGGGGTCTCTTATTCGGGCGGCGACCCGTGGCGATGGCTATGCAGGTGAGGATATTACAGCAAATATCCGCACTATTCCGTCGGTTCCGCTGCGGCTACGTGGCAATTCTGTGCCTGAGCTGGTGGAAGTTCGTGGCGAAGTCTATATGCCGAAAGTCGGCTTTGAGGCCCTGAACAGCCGACTGGCAAATCAGGGTGAAAAAGCCTTCGTTAACCCCCGAAATGCCGCTGCCGGCAGCCTACGCCAGAAAAAATCTACGGTCACCGCAAAGCGGCCATTGGAAATGTGCGCCTACAGTGTTGCCGTTACCGATGAAAGTCAGTTGCCAGATACACAGTGGGCGTGTCTGCAGCAAGTCCAGCGCTGGGGGTTTCGGATTAACCCTGAAATGCGCAAGGCCCAAGGGGCGAGTGACTGCCTTTTGGCTTATGAAGAGTTGATGCAAAAGCGCGATGCACTTCCGTATGAGATTGACGGCATCGTGTTCAAAGTAAACAGGCTCGATTATCAGAAAGCCTTAGGGTTTGTGTCACGTGCTCCACGCTGGGCTATCGCCCAAAAGTTTCCTGCCCAGGAGGAGCTAACGGTTATCGAAGACGTTGAGTTTCAGGTGGGCCGCACAGGCGCCGTCACACCCGTTGCCAGGCTTAAGCCAGTGTTTGTGGGCGGTGTTACGGTAAGCAATGCCACGCTCCATAATATGGATGAGATCCGCCGTCTCGATGTTCGCATTGGCGATACAGTGTTTGTTCGCCGGGCAGGCGATGTCATCCCGAAAGTGGTGAAAGTGGTTACGGAAAAGCGACCGGCTAACGCAAAGTTGGTAGAACTCCCAAAACAGTGTCCGGTTTGCGACTCGGATGTTGTTCAGATAGAAGGCGAAGTGGTTGCGCGCTGCTCCGGAGGCTTGTTTTGTCCTGCCCAGCGAAAAGAGGCGATTCGACACTACGCCTCGAGAAAAGCCCTCGATATCGAAGGCCTGGGCGATAAGTGGATTGATATTCTGGTTGATCAGGGCATGGTGAAAACCGTTGCAGACATTTACCTCCTGACTGCCCGGGATTTAACCCGCCTGGATCGCATGGGTGAAAAATCTGCGAGTAATCTGGTTGCGGCTATTGATCGTTCCCGCGAGCCGGTGCTCTGGCGCTTTCTCTATGCCCTGGGTATCAGAGAGGTAGGCGAGGCAACGGCAAAATCCTTGGCATTGCATTTTGGCTCGCTTGAAGAGGTAGCAAAGGCCGACGAGGAGTCGCTTATAGCAGTACAAGATGTCGGCCCCATTGTCGCCGGCCATATTCGTAGTTTTTTTGAGCAGCCCCATAACCGGGAAACGCTCGACGCCCTGCGTGACGCCGGCGTGAAATGGCAAGAAGAGGTGATTACTGCCGGCGCAAAGCCACTTCATGGGCAAACCTGGGTGCTTACCGGCACCTTGTCTGAACTAACCCGGGATGAAGCCCGGGAAAAGCTGGAAGCGTTGGGTGCCAAAGTTGCCGGAAGTGTCTCCAAGAAAACCGCTTGCGTTGTGGCAGGTGAGGCCGCCGGCTCCAAACTTGCGAAGGCAGAACAGCTCGGCGTGGAGATACTGAATGAACAAGGCTTGCTGGAAATGTTGAAAGAACACGAATTGTTGTAAGCGTTCGCGTCACAGGTTTCAGGAGTTCATGCCTGTCAGATGATGGCGGGCCGGTGAATCTGAGAACTCGCGCAGATACCCCGTTTCCGAAACTGGCTAACATGGTGTTGTTCTGTAACGGTGTGTAAAAAACTGGCTCGCGCCAGCGCTTACGCACTGCCATAACAACAACGTTCTGAAACGGATTTTTCCATGCGCGCCGAGTTGTTTTCCCGCACTGCCATCGCCATGCAGGTGGCTATTATTTTGCTGCTTGCCCTTACCGCCTCGGGCTGTAAAACCGAAAAGGATCCGGACCAGCCAACTATTCTGGGCGCCACTCCGACGACTGCCTATCTGGGGGTAGAGTATTACTACAATTTTGGTGCGTATGGTGGCGAAAGCATACTCGATTACACCCTAACCAATGCCCCCGCCTGGCTGGCTCTTGAAGAGACAAGCAATAAAGCTCGACAAGGCATTATCATGCGAGGCGTGCCTGGCCTCAGTGGCGGCGCTCGCGGCGCTGCAGATCTAGGCAAGCTGGAAGGCATTAACCTGGTAAGTACCGATGGCCAAATGGCCGGTTTTCAGGCGTTTGATATTGAAGTTAAATACAACGCCCTGTCACTGGAGGCAGACACGTTTACAGAAGGCGAATCGCCAACGATTCCCGATACCCGCCGGGAGCGCTGTGAATTGCCCGATCTGGAAACCCCCGGAGAGCACGGCTTTACCATCAACACCTATGATGGAAACGGCGTTGTTACCGGCACTAGCCCCCTTGTTTTGCCCACCCGTCCTGTTTTCGTAAAGGTCCTACTGGATAAACCTTCAGTCACTCGGGTGGCGGTTGCATTCGAACTGACATCGGATTACGACGCAGCCAGCTGCGACCCAGGCGAAACTGCGCCACACCAGTACTGCGATCAAAGCAAAGCTAACGCCGGTGATGCCATTCCCGGACAAGATATAGTCGCCCTGGGCAGCAACAGCGAACCGGTGCTGGAAACTCTTTCCTATCTGACCTACGAAACAGATAACGAAGGGGTTTATACCGGTGGTGTGATCACCTTCGAGCCCGGCATTACCGAGTGTTATATCCGGTTGGAAGTGGTGGAAGATAGCTTCCCGGAACCCTCGGAAGCACTCCAGCTAAGCCTTACGGAAGTGCGCTCTGGGCTTGCTGGGCTAGGACCAACCAATGGCGGCGTGCGCACCAATCTCGTCATTGATGATAATGAGCCGGTGGTGACCCTGGAGACTGTGAAAGGTGGCGCACGAGACACGCTGAATGTGGGGGCCTCCCGTACGTATGTAGCGCGCCTGACGGGGGCGCGGGAGGGGGTGGTTTACGCCATTCTTGGAGACTCGGAAAACGCCACTGGCCGGCTTGGTACAGAGTTCAGCACCGGTCTGCCCAACAATAGGCTCGAATTCCCGGCCGGCGAAGATGAGGTGACATTTACGATTGATGTGGCCGACCCTGGCTCCTATTCCAACCCTGACCTAAACGATCGTATTATTCTGTTGGGGCTGAATGAGCGGCGCCAGTTGGGGCGGGAGAACTACGCCCGGGCCGCTTCTGAGAGCATGCTCCGTGTCAGTATCAATGAGCAGGTTTTGCCACTTAATGTTGGTTCTGAAAGCGGTTTCGTCGCAACAGATCTAACCCTGGGTCATTCCGGCAGGCTGTTCGTGGCTGGATACGACACTAGCGATAGTGACAGAGTACAGGTACGCATATTTAGCCAGAAGGGCGCCTTGCTTCAGACGCTTGAAGTATTGGCGGCTGGAGACCAGCTGAATAAGCCAGAACCGTTCGTTAGCGTGGCCAAGCGCGAAATAACCGTGGGCAACGTAAAGAGTGATCGCTTTGAACTTTTGGTGGCCTATAGCACTGACAAGCTGGTGGCTGGCACCACAGGCCATGGCGGCATAGATATTGTCAGTTCGTTGTTTTGGTACGACGAAGCAGCCGCTGGCGGTGAATATGTTGAATCCTGGGTCACTCGTACAGGCACCGCAGGCGACGATGTTGCTCGTTGGGTTGGCTTGAGCGCCGCAAGCGGTTTTTCTGTGATTGCCGGCGAGACCAATGGTGAGTGGCCGGGTCAAACCAATGCTGGCGGTTTTGACAGCTTTTTGCAGCGCATAGATTCTCAGGCTGATGGAAACGATTTTGTTCCGGTACCGGCCTGGGCACGACAAGCGGGGTCATCTTCGGATGATCGGGTGGCTGGCGCAAGCGCTGAAGGTGTCAGCCCAATACTGTTCGGGTCTGCCGTGGGGGCTGTAAATGGTGAGCCAGTATTGGGCGGTGAAGACGCCTACTTCTATGGCGCGGCATCGGGAGATGGAAACCTTACCGTATACCAGCGTGGAACAGACGCGAATGAGCGTATAACCGGCGGTGTCGTGGAAGGAAGCAACTTATGGCTACTGGGTAATGGCAGTAATGAATACGCGGTTACCCCAGAGGCAGAAAACAACCTGAGCCTAACGAGTGCGCCCGTTACCAGCCCAAGTGGTTTTGTGCTGGGATACACCACTGGCGGCGAGATTGTTCGGGTGTTCAACCTGAACGATGAAGCCGACACTTCTACTGAGCAGTTCGCTGCACTGACCGGCTTTTCGGGGGATCTGATTGCTGCAGGAGATACCGATGGCAACTTCACCGGCAGTAATACTGCAAGTGGGGGTGGGTCTGCAATTCTCGCACGAATGTCACTGATTCCCGAGCCAGAACCAGACGCGGAAACCTCGGTGTTCCGGAACGAATGGCGCTATCAATTGAGCGCAGGTGACTCGTCAGTCACACGGCTTGCCAACTATCGGGACGACGAAGTTGTGGCGCTGACGCGCCAGAGCTCAGAGTGGGTAGTCTTGCTGTTCAGCCCCGAGGGTGAGTTGCTGACGACACCCTAAACGCTGCCTTGCTGGCCATCGGCGCTTGCATACAGGCGAAGGTAGTCTGTGCTGGTGACGACACCCACGGGCTCTCCTTGAGCGTCTATAATCAGGGCGGCATTGAGCCGGTGTGCCAGCATTAGCCTGGCAAGCCGGTGCGCATCGGTTTCAGGGGAGGCCGTCAGGAATGCCGACAATTCAATGTGCACCAGGCTTTGGCTCATCGCATGGGTTTGGCTTTCATACAGCCAGGCCAGAAGCCATTGTTTCCCTACCAGCCCGGCCACATACGTGTCGGCCATAACGACCAAGTGATTGGCACCCTGTTCGTTCATCTCGGTAATTGCTTCCTCAACGGTGGCTGAGGCGGGTAGAGAGTATAAGGCAGGCGTGTATAGAGAAGAGACCGGCAAGTAAGCACGCTGCTCCTTGCGCTCGCCGGCTGCCGCTGCTCCATATTCCTCCAGGGCACGATGCCGGCCGGATTGCGCCGCAAGCTGAAATTCAGCATTTGTTGCTTCGCCGCGCTCAGGGTTGGTCGACTGGCTCTCTGCCAGCTCACTGACATTGCCCACGCGGCGCCCCCGAAGTGCTTCTGGCAATCTTGTTCCTACTGGGCGGCCTGGCTCGCTAACAAAAATAGACACTTGTCATATCCTCTGGGAAGAGCTCTCACATAGTGTATCGGCGCGGGAGCGGAAAGCATTAACCGTAATTGGTTATGCTGGCGCCAACTTCTTCTGCCGCATGCGGCCAGTCGCCACTCTTTTGGCCAGAGACATCGGTAGGGCGCACGGCTGCCCCGTCAACTGATCCGCAACAAACTCCGCCAGCAGAGGGGCGTAGGTGAGGCCTTTGCTGCCCATGCCCGTCAAAAGATAGAGCCCTGCCACTTCCTGGCCCTGTGTGTCACAAAGCGGCCCAGCTACGGGCTGATAATCATGGGTTGTACAGCGAAACCCAACGCGGCCCGCAAGCTGAGTCGGCAGATCGCCCGCAGCCATGTTTCCTGAAAGTATATTTGGCACCATGGATGAAAGCTCCTGGATATTCTCCCGGTGGCTGTCAATTGTGGGCTCGGGTTCATCGCTGTGGAGGTCGAACGTAGCACCGATCACAGCCACTTTTTCACCCTGGGGGCCGCATGCCGGGTTGAAATAGCGCGCACCGCAAATCACTGCCCGAGGGCTATCTATCAATGACCCGGGTACGTGAGTGACCTGTCCGCGAATGGCTTTAAAGCGGAATGTGTCTGAGCCTGGAATAAGTTGTGGGGTGAGATGCCCGGCGCAGATAACGACTTGGTTTGAGTGGATATCCGGGCTATCTGAACCGGCTCCGGAAATATGCCATTTACCCGCAGAGGGTTGGATTTGCGTTACAGAGTAAGCGAAGGCTTTGCGAATGCCTGTATGTAGTGCCAACTCTTTGCAGAGTTTAGCGGGTTCCAGCCAGCCACAGCCAGGAAACCACAAGCCACCGCTCATGAGGCGAGCCCCCGTAAGAATTTCGGCTTCCTCCCGGGAGACCGGGCGCAGTAAATCCTCTGGGTATTGGTTGCGCTCAATAAAACGGCGTTGGCGAGACTGCTCCGCATCACTCCACGCAAGCTGAATCAGCCCGGTTGGATGCCAGTATTGGCCTCGATAAGGGGAATAGTATCGCTGGCTAAATGTTAGCGCAGAGAGGGCGAGCTCCGTTTGATGGTTAAACTCAACCCCGAGCTTTACGTACATCGCGCCCTGAAGGTTACCGGAGGCCGCCGAACCAGGTTCATTTGCCGCGTCTATCAATGTAACAGCGTACCCCCTATGGGCAAGGTTGTTGGCGAGCAGGCACCCGGCAATGCCAGCGCCAATAACCGCTACAGAGTTTGTGTGTGTTTCGAGCGCTTCAGGCACTATGGGGGGTAAGTTTTCAGGCAGGAAAACGCCGTTTAGAGTTTGCCGGCTAGACTCGAATCTATCCGCCTTCTGCATGCGGAACCCCGAACTTTCCAGCAAGCGCTGGGTTCCTTCTTCAGCACAGCATGTAGATAGTGTCGTCCCGGGTTTGCTGTGCTCGCGGAGCTGCTTAGTGGCGGTTTCTCGAGCCGGCTCAGGGGCCCGAGCTGGTTCGGCCCCATCCAAAAACCATGCGTCGGCCTTAAAATCAAGTGAGTTCCAAGCGGCTTGCTGATCGCCAAAAAACAGGGTCAGGCGAACTCGACCGCCTGCTAAAACGAGGCGGTGAGCGCCGCGAATCAGTGGCGGGTAGCAGGCAATCAGCTCGTCTGCCAAATCTTGAAGCTCTGGCCATAGCAAGAGCGCCTTCTCAAGATCCTGTAGCGTTAATGGAAAAGGTTCAGAGGCAACGAAGTGAAGTGTGGCGGCATGGGATGGGCTCCAGACTTGCCAAGCTTGCCATGTGGCGAGAAAGGTCAGGCCGGTGCCAAACCCGCACTGCGCAACCACGAAGGAGCCTGATTCAGGAACCGAGGCAAAACGCGTGGTCAGATCACTGTGCTCAATAAACTCGCGGTGGAATGCTGCCAGTGCATTTTTGGGGAGTAGAGGCGCACCTGTGAAGTGTTTCAATTCAGGTACGCCATGGTGCCAGTTTAATTGCGCAGGCTCTATTGCTGGCGGAACAGTGGGTAGACTCATGATGGATGTCCTGCCGTATCCTTCTATTCCAGCACTGTCACACTCTCGATAATCACCGGATTCACTGGTACATCGGCCATGCCTCGAATCCGGGCTGTTTCAACTTTTGCAATGGTATCCACCACACCCATGCCCGCTGTTACCTTGGCGAAAACGGCGTAGCCTGCTCCGCGAACCCCGGCGTTCAAAAAATCGTTGTTTGCTACATTAATGAAGAACTGAGACGTTGCGGAATCCGGGGCGTTAGTTCGTGCCATGGAAACCGTGCCACGCAAGTTGGGCAAAGTTGGTGAGGCTTCATTCTTGATAGGAGCGCGAGTTTCTTTACGTGTCATCTCATTTGTGAAACCTCCACCCTGGACCATGAAGCCGGGAATCACTCGATGATAAATTGTGCCGTCAAAAAAACCATCACGGGCGTATTGCAGAAAGTTTTCAACCGTTTTTGGCGCAACGTCGGGGCGAAGCTGCAGTTCAATAGCACCTTCGCTGGTCAGGATCCGGACTTTAGGCAATTCGGCTTTTGCATTAACAGTGTCAGTTTGGGCGTGTGCCTGTAGTGCAAAAAGGAATAAGCCGAGAAACATAACCACGACACGCATCACATTACTTAATGGTTTTACCGAATTTGTCATTAACAGGCTCTCAGTTGGTTAGCGGCAGGTGGTTTTCCTGCAATAATTAAGTGGACTCAATAGTATCCCGATCTTAACAGATTTGGTTCACAGTTCGGGAAGCACGGCTGCGCACAATGACTTGCTATAGGCTAGTCTTTGAGCGTAGAAAAACACTCACCGGGCCGGGTTGTACGGTAATCACTGTGAGCAAGAGGAAAGGCTAGTGAGACTCCGTAAAGGGTTTGAGGAAAAGTCGCGGCTTGGGCGGTTGCTGGTCAATCGTGGTTATTTGTCTGAGGATCAACTCGATGAAGGCCTTAGGCTGCAGCGCGACAGCGGTAAACGCTTGGGTGAAGTATTCATTGCAGCCGGCTGGATAACCGAACGAGAGCTCGGCCGGGTGTTAAAGCACCAATCCCGTTACCGTAGCGCAGCGGCAATGGTCACCATGGTAGCTCTTCCGTTCCAGCCGCTGGTTACGTTTGCGGCGAGCAATAATGCCAGTGCAGCCCAATCAGCAGAAGCGGGCGAGCTTTTTGATGCAGCCGGAATGTCACCATTGACGGAAAATGAGCTGTCCGCGGTTGCCGGGCAGGGTAATCGCTCGTTGCTGGAACGAATTGGCCAGCCCGAGCCCGATGTTATCGAAGGCATAAAGCTTACGGCCAATGTGTTCGTACCTACGCTTAATTTTCTGGACTCGGATTTTTCGATTTCCGGCGTGAGTTATCGCGATGGGGAGCCACGCTACGAGGTAGGTGAAGACGGTGCGATCACCATGGCATTTCCTGAGCGCATTGAAGAGATTCGTATGGATAATATCCGGGTCAGCGGCGGAAGCAGCCCTGCGATGGGTAACGTAAGCATTCAAGACATCCGCTTCCACCCTGATTCCAGAATGACAATCTATACACGCTGATCAAGCGCTGGCAAGAACCGTACGGTTTGATACGGTTGTTTGCTGGCCTTTGGCACCGTACAGCTTCTGCTGCCCGGAAGCTCCCCGGAAAATATCTGTAAGCCGAGCCAGGCGCTTCTGTAGATGATTGATTATGCGCCCGTTGTTCTCGTTAAGAGTGTGGCACTCACGAAGCTTTGTGTCGGCTTGTTGCCAGAGGGTATACAGGTCGTTGAGGCCTGCGCTACGAATAAAACGAGAAGGTTCACCGCTGTCTGGCCGAAAGCCCATGGCTACTAACAGGTGAATTTTCTGTTTTGCACGCTCACGGATCTGCCCGAGAATAGTGTCTTTTTCCCGTGTCAGTATGTCGAGGGTTTTAGTGTCGGAGCCGGAAAGACAGGCGTTCTCTTTGTGTAGAATGTCCGCCAGAGTTTCGAGCTGGCGGATATCCAGGGAAAGAAGATTCTTCAGATCGTCAATTGCAGCCATGTTTTACTCACCCGAATATGCTTTTATCCATATCAAGCATTTTTTGGGCCAATTTTTCTGCATCAATTTTGTAGGTGCCGTTTTCCAGCGCCGAGCGAATCTGTTCGATCCGATCGTCGTCCATTTCAGGATAGTCTCCCAGCTTCTGTTCCAGCTGCTTAAGATTCCTGGCCTGGCTGCTCAAATTAACGTTTTCGCCACGCGCACTCTGGGCCTTGGCGTTGGTCTGCTCTGGGGCAGCTTGCTTGGCACTTTGGCTGTTGGCGGACTTATCGGCCGTGGTTCTCTGGGTGTTGACCTGGCCTTGGCCAATTCCATTTAAGTCAACTGACATATCAGTACCTGCTTTACGTTTAAGCCACGCATGTGCGGGCTGACTCGGGTTTATACCTGTTTAACGGCATGCTGCTGGCATACTTTAGGGGCAAATATACACTTTTCGTTAACAATTCGTCACACTCTTGAGTGTCGCATAAGGCGGTGCCAGTTCGGCGGCATATTCTTGCCGGCGGAAAGGCCCTGCCTTCGTCGAACCTGTGCGCTACATTGGCACCTCGACGTGCCCGGGTGCCGTGACATTGGCTCTTACTGTGCGAGATGAACCCAGGTTCTCTACCATAACCTGCTCACCCACAGACGCATTGGCCAGCGCCTTGCCCCGTGAACGAACCGAAAATGACCCGTTACGGGCAGTGATAATAACATGATCGCCTCGGCTAACGGCATCTGGCGCTTCGAGCAGATCCGGTGTTAGAACTGAGCCTGCATTTACCGGCCGGCGCACAACCATACCGTCTACAAGACTGGCATTTGTTATTATTCCCCGCCGGCTGGCATTTACCACCACAGAGCGGGTTTTGATCAGTCCGCTGGTTATCCTCTCGCCTCGGCCGAGCGGTCGGGCCGCAACCAGCGCAGGACCACTGATAGAAACTGTGGCAGTAACATACATGCGCCAAGGGCGCTCCCCAGTGCAGGCCACCTGTAGCGAGGGGCGTTCGCTTTTCCAGGGGTCACCGGTAAATTCCACTGCAAGAGCGGCCGTGCAGGCTGCCAGTACGATTCGGTTGTCAATACTGCCGGTCTCGAACCTAACCTGATAACCCCTTTCTGCCTGTGTTGCTGCAAAATCGTCAAGAAACGATGTGGTGGCGCGGTGTATTTCGTCCGCAGTAGTTTTTGCTTGCACTGAGCTGGCTAGAGCCGACATGAACAAGGTCAATACTAAAAGCTGGGTGCGCATATATCCTCGTTTGTCCTATGCTGTCAGTAATACGGCAGAATTCACTGAAAATACCTAAGGATTGCAGCGTTCCGGCCGTTAAATAGGCTTATCGCGCTTGCGAGCGACGTTATTTCGTCGTTCTGGCAGCTTACTTTTATAGAATAGCAAAATGCATGCCGGTGCTATCCGGCATGCCAGGAGAGACTGCTATGGCAGGGGTATTGGATAGTGTAAACCAGCGCACGCAGCTGGTCGGGCAGAACCGCCTAGAACTCCTTCTGTTTCGTTTGCGCGGTCGTCAGATATACGGCATCAACGTGTTCAAAGTTAAAGAGGTTCTCCAGTGCCCCAAGTTGTCGTCTATTCCCAATAGCCGTCCGGTGGTTCGAGGTGTGGCCCACACTCGAGGCGAAACCATACCGGTTATTGATCTGGGTATGGCTATTGGGCTGCCAGGCATTCCTCAGGAAGAGTTGCCCAATAGTTTCGTGATCATTACCGAATACAACCGAAAGACCCAAGGGTTTTTGGTAACCGGTGTAGACCGAATCCTGAACATGAACTGGGAAGATATTCTACCGCCGCCGAAAGGAACCGGTAAGGATATTTACCTCACTGCCGTTACGAAAATTGATGATAAACTCGCTGAAATCATAGATGTAGAGAAGGTTCTTTCGGAAGTTTCTCCGCTTAGGGAAGATGTTACCGAAGCAATTTTGAGTAAAAGCGCGGAGCGGGTGCCGGGGCACTTGCCGGTTCTCGTCGTAGACGACTCCTCGGTTGCGCGCCGTCAAATTGAGCGCTGCTTGGTCGCTATCGGTATGGAGGTGGTATCCCGTAATGACGGTAAGCAAGCGCTTGAATATCTTAAGGGAATTACGGCAGATGGTTCAAAAGCAACGGATCACCTTTCCCTGATTATTTCCGATGTGGAAATGCCTGAAATGGATGGGTATACACTGGTTACTCGAATTAAAAGTGATCCCGCACTCGCGGGCCTGTTTGTTATGCTTCATACCTCGCTTAGCGGTGTGTTCAACAAGGCCATGGTTAAGAAAGTAGGAGCGGATGATTTTATGGCCAAATTCAGCCCCGATGAGCTTGCTGAGCGAATCATGGAAATTATTGATCAGAACTGATTTTATTCGTTCTGTTATTTATCTAGAACTGGGATCCAATGAAAGCGGAAATTACCCCACAGGAATATGAAGCCTTCAAAACGTTCTTGCAGGATGCGTGTGGCATTTTGCTGGGCGATAACAAACAGTACCTGGTGAAAAGCCGATTACGGCGAATTTTGGAAGAGAACGATTTGAACTCTTTGGGGGCATTGCTCGATCGCCTGAAAAGGCCAGGGCGGGGTAACCTGAAAGAGGTGGTGATCGATGCGATGACCACCAACGAAACGCTTTGGTTTCGCGACAATCACCCATTCCGGATTTTGCAGGAAAAACTGCTTCCCGAGTTTGCTTCACGCACGTCCAATGCCCCTTTGCGTGTTTGGTCTGCAGCTTGTTCCACTGGCCAGGAGCCGTATTCAGTTGGCATGATTGTCGACGAGTTCCGGCGCCAGAAGCCTGGCAAACTGCGTGATGTAAAAGTGACCGCAACCGACATCTCAAAAAGCGTACTTGAGGTGGCCCGCCGCGGCGAATACGAAATGATAGCGATTGGGAGGGGGCTGTCTCCCGAGCGACAGAAACTGTTCTTTACTCCCTCCGCCAACGGGGGGTGGCAAATCCGGCCTCAGATAAAGGGCATGGTGGAGTTCAGAGAGCTCAATTTGCTCGAGCGATACATGTTCGGCAAATTTGACATAGTGATGTGTCGTAACGTGTTGATCTATTTTTCTGCAGACCTCAAAAAAGACATATTAACCCGCATTCACGCCACACTCAACCCAGGCGGCTACCTGATACTTGGCGCCTCGGAGTCGCTCAACGGCCTGCCGGATCTATACGAGATGGTCCAGTGCCACCCTGGGATTATTTACAGGAAAAAATAAACAATGCCGTTTAATGTTTGGGTGCTGGCAGCGGCACAGGCGTTGGCCATGTGCACGGCTCCGTTTATAATCTTTATCGGGAGTATTCAAGGGCGGCTGCTTGCACCAGCCCCCGAGTACGCGACTCTTCCGGTTGGGCTGGTTGTTTTGGGCACCGTGCTTGCCATAAAACCCGCTACCTGGTTAATGGAAAGATTTGGCCGCAAACGGGTGATGTTGCTTGGTGCCTGCATGGGCACGCTTGCCGGGTGCCTGGGGGCTTTGGCTTCCTGGCTTGGTTATTTTCCGTTGCTTTGTCTGGCCGCTGTTGTGGGTGGCACCGGGTTGGCGGTGGTTCATCAATACCGCTTTGCCGCCATGGAGTCGGTGTCTGACAATATGGCCGGCTCTGCCGCCGCACGAGTGTTGCTCGGCGGTCTGGTTGCTGCATGGCTAGGGCCTGAGATTGCCATGCTTGGCAGCGGGGCAGAGGCCGCCTTCCCATTCTTTACAAGCTGGCTTGGCCTTGCCGGTGTTCAAATCGTAGCCCTTGTGATACTCGGCCTAGGTTACCGTGCAAAAGCAGAGAGGGTGAGGGAGGTTCATGCAGGCGGCGGCAGGCCATTGCGGGAAATTCTTGCCAACCCATTGATCTGGGCCGCCATCAGCGCCGCTGCTATTGGCTACGCGGTAATGAGTTTTGTGATGACGGCAACCCCTCTCAGCATGACAGAAATGGCCGGGCACGATCTGGATGATGCTAAGCGGGTTATTCAGCTGCACATCATGGCTATGTACCTTCCATCGCTTATTAGCGGTTGGCTAACAAGAGTTATCGGTATACCGCTAATGATGGCTGCCGGGCTGTTGGCTTATCTGGGCTGTGTTGTGTTGGCCGCCAGTGGTGTTAGCTTCAATTACTATCTGCTCGCTTTGTTGTTGCTGGGCGTAGGCTGGAACTTTCTGTTTGTGGGGGGTACTACCTTGCTGCCTCGCGGATACACCGACGCCGAGCGTTTCAGGGTTCAGGGCCTAAATGACATTTTCGTGTTTGGGTTCCAGGCCTCAGCTGCTCTGTCCGCAGGGGTTATTCTCTCCTGGTTTGGCTGGGCTGCGCTGGTAATGATTGTTGTGCCTTTTCTTGTTATTCATGGGGTGCTCATGGTGCTCTGGCTAACTCGTGGAGAAGCTGAAGCCAGAGGGGCGGCGTAAAGGCAATGGCCCGATTCAAAAGGGTAGGTGGCCTGTTTTTACCCAGATAATGGTTTCTTTCTCCACAAACGGGTGGTGTTGGCTCATATGAGGGCTTCTTATCCAAGTGCCTTTGGGATAGCGCCCGTGCTCATCACAAAACTCACCCGAAAGAACGAATATTTCCTCGCCACCGAAGTGCCTGTGCGGCTGAAACTTCTCATTGACCGGCCATTTCACAAGTGCTACATGCTCATGCTCAAATTCATGCAGCGGCATGACCTCAAGGCCACCGAGACCGGGTAACCAATCGGTGTTTGTAGTATCAATCCGCACGGCGCTCAGATCTCGTTCGTTGAATTGGTGCAGTTTAACCAGCAGCGTGCAGCCAGGCGTGCTGAACGGTGCGTGACCGCTTCCTGGCGGGTTGCGTAAGTAGGTGCCAGCAGGGTAATCGCCGTTCTCATCCGAAAACACACCTTCAAGAACCAGTATCTCTTCGCCAAGAGGATGTTCGTGCCGGCTGAATGAAGCCCCGGGTTCATAGCGAACAACACTGGTGGCGTGGCCCCGCTCTGCCTCTTCCCTGGCCAGTGGTTTTCTGACGACACCGCCTGCGGGACTGGGTGCCCACTCTTGTTCACTGGTGCGGACAACAACCTTACGGTCAAATTCCATGTTAAGCATTGCGAACCTCTTTGCGGCTATTTGATCAACATCTGAACGTCTCGAAAAGCAGGGTGCTTACAGTGACGCATCCACTCAAAAGCCACCATTTCTACAGTGACGATACGAGCGCCGCTCACACTTAGCCTATCAAGGGCAACATCGCGGTCGAATTCATTGCGTGATCCCGTTGCATCTGCAACTACCCAGACTTTGTAACCCGCATCAATCAGGCTGAGCGCTGTCTGCATCATGCACACATGGGTTTCGCAGCCGGCAATAACTACGTGTTGCCGGCCTTCCGGGAGGCGTTCAACCAACCCGTCAGGGCAGGCGTCGAAATGATATTTTGGGAACGTTTGATTGCAGAGCTCTTTTACGGCTTCCACATTTGGCCCCAGTTTCTCTGGCAACTGCTCGGTAGCCAGAACGGGTATATCCAAAAGCCCAGCTATAGTGGCAAGGGTGACGCATTGGCTGACGACCTCCTGGCCGTGAGTAATTGCAGGCATCAGCCTTTCTTGAACGTCTATCAGTAACAGCGTCGATTGTTCCGATTTCATGAGCATTGCCAGCCTCCAAGCTTGGTTAACACACTGAGCAGATTAGAAATACCATGGTACTCGTAACAAAAGCGGTGAGCACCATACAAACTATTATTGGCGCTAGCGGGAAATTTTGCCGGGATTTATCGCAAGAGAGTTGCTAAGCGCCGCCAAAACCATTAAAGTTTGCGCCCTCAAATGAGCGACGATATGGCTGATTTGAAACAGGTTATTGGAGAGGTGGCCGAGTGGCTGAAGGCGCACGCCTGGAAAGTGTGTAAACGTTAATAGCGTTTCGAGGGTTCGAATCCCTCTCTCTCCGCCATATTAAAACCCTGATTTTCTTAGAGAAGATCAGGTTTTTTCGTTTTTGGGCAAAGTCAGAATTTTCCTGGTCTCATTAATATCGCGTTCGTGAGTAACACCGTACTCACGTCATCAAATATTCTGGCTCTTGCTCTGAGATCAGAAATCGAGCCTTAAACTCGGTTGCCGATAATGCGGGTGCAAATAAATACCCTTGGAAAAGATCGCAACCGTAGTTGCGCAATGCTTCGAACTGGGAGCTTTTTTCCACGCCCTCGGCAACCACCTGCAAATGCAGTTCTTTAGCCAGTCTGATTAGCGCAGAAACAATCGCAGCATCAGGGGCGTTATCAAGCATGTCACGGACAAAACTGCGATCTATCTTCAGCCGGTCTAAAGGAAAGCGCCTCAGGTAAATCAGCGCTGCATAGCCGGTACCAAAGTCATCCAGGGCAAGCGAGACACCCAGATCCTTCAGGTCCTGCAAGCGTGCGCCAGTTACCGTGTCCATGAGGACGCTCTCGGTCAGCTCAAAAACCAGTTGCGCTGGCGCTATCCTGTTTATTTCCAGAGTTTTTCTGACGCGGTCGATGAAGCTATGATCGCGCAACTGTCGCCCCGATACGTTTATCGAGATCTCAGGCAGCATTAAGCCTTGATCATGCCAGCGCGCTAATTGCTCTGCGGCCTGGCGAAGAACGAAATCGCCGATGGGAATAATCAAGCCGCTCTCTTCGGCCAGGGAAATGAAACTGTCGGGGGGTATAAATCCATGCTCAGGATGGTGCCAGCGCAGCAACGCTTCAGCGCCCTCCAGTCGACCAAAGCTATCCATGAGCGGCTGATAGTAGAGCTCGATCTCGCCATTATCCAGCGCTTGGCGCAGGTTGAGCATCAAGGTCAGGTGATCACTTGAATGGAGGTGCGTGGCTGGAGCACAAGCACTCAGACCATCCCGACCGTTACTCTTGACTTCATACATTGCTGCATCGGCATGTTTCAGCAGCGTTTCCCGGTCGAGCCCGTTTTCCGGATAGACGCTTATTCCCAAGCTGCAGGTCTGCACCAGATCCCGACCTTGGATCGACAACGGAGTACGCATGGTTTCCATAACACGCTCTGCCGTTTGATGAACACTTTCGATACTCTCTGGCTCGCTGAGAACGATGACAAACTCATCGCCGCCCAACCGGGCGACAGTATCGTTCTCTCGCACACAGCGCTCCAGTCGCCGCGCCTGCTCAACCAACAGTTCATCACCGGCACCATGACCCAGAGTGTCGTTCACATGCTTGAAATGATCGAGGTCAATGAATATGACACCGACAAGCGCCCCGTGGCGGTGAGCCTGCGCTATAGCCATATCCAGACGGTCATCAAGCAGTCGCCGGTTTGGCAGGTCCGTTAGCGGATCGCGATAGGCCATGTTGCGAATACTTTCTTCACTCGCCTTGAGCTTGGTAATGTCGTTGAACATGGCAGCGTAGTGGCTGACTTGGTCATCCTCGCCATGAATGGCGGTAATACTGAGGTATTCCGGCAAGAGCTCTCCGTTTTTCTTACGATTCCAGATTTCACCTTGCCAGTGACCGTGCGCGTTCAGATCGCGCCACATATTTAGATAAAAACTCTCACCATGACGGCCGGAACTAAGAATCCCCGGTGTTTTGCCAATAACTTCAGCTTCTGTGTAACCGGTTATTTTAGTAAATGCCGGGTTAACACTCAGGATGCGGCCACGTAGATCGGTGATGAAGACGCCTTCCAGTGTGTTTTCGATAATGCGCTCGGCCAGTTGCAAGTTACGGCGTGAGGTAGAGAGTGCGCAGTCGCGAACCTGAAGAGCGTCCTGAAGTTCGCGCACATAAGCGACCTCGATATCCGACATTATTTCGCTGAAGCTCACCAAGCCAAGCAGCCCCGTGTCGTTGGTAACACCCACATGTCGAATTCCGCTTTCCGTAAGAAAATTGCGCGCCCGGTACAAGCTCATGTCATGAGGGAGGCTTTGTAATGGCTTGCAAGCCGATTCCCCGATACTCTGACTGCTCGGCCGTTGGGCAATCAAACGCACAAGGTCGCGCTCGGTAAGGATGCCGTAGCTGTCATCAGGGTAGGACACCAAAATGGCATCCGTTGACCGTTGCTGCATTCTGCGCACAGCATCCATCAGCGTTGATTCCGCTGACAGTCGGGGAGTGCTCTTACGAACGACAGAGCCAACGGTGCGAAGATGTAAATAATGCTCTAACACCTGGTGCTCCACTACGTCCGTTTGCGACAGGATCCCCAAAAGCTTGTTATTCTCATCCACAACAAGAAAGTGCCGCAGCTTATTCTGTTGGAATAGGGCCGCTACAGATCGCAGCATCGTATTTGAGCGAATAGTGGTAACGGGCTTGCTCATCACTTGGCCAATGGGACGGGTGAACTGAGATGGATCCTCGAAGTCGATGGAAAGCGTATCGCGTTCGGTCCAAATGCCAGCGGGATGCCCGTCTACCATAATCAAAATCGAGCTACAGTGGCGGTCCTGCATTGCTGCCGCAGCCTCGTTGAGCTGAGTATCAGGAGAGCAGTACAGAATATCCTGCTGAACGACTTCCCCGACTGAAAGGTCGGCCGGAAAAGAGAGTGACGTTTCAAGCTTGTCGCCAGAATCGTTCAGGAACTGCAGTGGCATGGAATCTCCAGATGCTTGAAGTTTTTAGTAGGCTCTTGTGCTAATAGGGTTACTTGAATATGGCGGGTAGCATACCAAAAAAACACCTGTGTGGTTGCTGGTGAGGCTCCCCAAGAGTCGCGAACTTGACCTTAATCAGTGCTTGGTTTCAGTTGGTAGCCTATATTAATAAATAATCTTACGATGTTCGCTTATAACAGAAAGGGCAGGGTATGGCTAAGTATCATAAAATGCTGGTGGCGATTGATCTCTCCGAAGAAACAGAGCAAGTTCTCGAAACGGCAGTCAGTTTACGTCAGGATCATGGCGCGGAACTGCTGGTTGTCCATGTAATTGAACGTGTTGGCACTGCCTATGGCGGCGATGTTGTGATGGATATGGCCGCGTATCAGGATCAACTGAATACAGCTGCGAAAGAGCGCTTAGCGGCTTACGCTGATCAGTACAATGTTGAAGCAAGCCAGATAATTGTTACGGTCGGTCATCCGCAAATCGAAATAGACTCGCTGGCAAAAAAGCACGACATCGACCTGCTTGTGATCGGCAGTCATGGCCGCCGGGGGTTTCGACGGTTAATGCTGGGGTCAACGGCCAACAGCATTTTGCACGGCGCGACTTACGACGTACTCGCTGTGCGGGTCAAGGAAGGCTTATAAGCGGGCTGAACTGAGCCCAGTCAGACACTGTTCTCCTGACGACTGGATTCGGCATACAGGACGACTGAGTTCGGCATACAGTTGTAAATAGTCGGTAACAGTGACAATGCTAACGGGTCGTGTTGGTTTGTGAATGACCAACGCCGCCCGTAGGTGGTGCGCCAGCGCACTACGGGAAGCACCAGAGAATTTTAGATCAGTAGCTGATTTGGACGTTATTTCAGGCAGGGTATTCAAAGACAGTTTCTGATTTCTGCAATCACGGTAGCCATCCTATTCTGCAAAGGCCTCTCGCGCCGAATCGCAAGATGAAGTGTCTCATTAACCGGAACAGCAAGCCGGTGGATCCTGACAAGCTGCGGGTTCTGAAAGGCCGCAACTGCGTGAGCCGGCAATACTGTAAAGCCCAGCCCCATACTCACCGGTTCCAGAATCAAACCGATCTGATTCGAGAACTCTTTCGTCTTAAAGAGATTGCTGTGCTGAAACTCAGAATAGTTGGCACCAAGCAGCATGATGGGCGCCATCGGGGTGGTCTATAAACCCGAGCTTGCTTAACGCCTCCCAGCTCGGCTCAACAACATCTGCAGGCGTCACCAGTAGCAGCGATTCTTTGGCAATCGGTCGACAGCTCACGATCTCCAGAGTCGAAGCGCTGGTCATAAATCCGATATCGATCCTGTCGTCGGAGATAGCCCGTTCAATATCTGTGTTCGGCGCAAATCTGTAATCAATAACAAGCCCTGGGTACTGGCGCTGCAGTTCAAGAAGGTGAGGGTACAGCTTGAGGCCCACGCTTCCGGGAGACATCACCCGAACCAGCCCCTCGTATGCGGGATCGTCGGTTACTCTCTGCTCCAGGTTCGACAGGGCCTGGATAATGGTGTGCCCTTCGGCGTACAGGCGATGGCCCGCGTCCGTGAGTCAAAACTGCTTGCCTTCCCGGAACAGTATGGCAGTTTCCAGCTGATCTTCCAGTTTTCGTACGTGCTGGCTAACCCCGATTGCGTCATGTGCAGGCGTTCGGCTGTGCGGGTGAAGTGACCTACTTCTACGAGAGTACAGAAACTGCATAACCATGTGGTGTTAATCATTATAATTCGAACTCATAAATATCATTAATGATAATTGTACGTAATCAAATCCTGATTATTGGCGTTGAGATGTTCCAGTTCAAAAACCAGACGAATCCGGAGGATAACTTCGAATACTGCAAAACCGGCATCTTCCATTTCTGCGTTCAGGATCCGAACCTTGAAGAACTTGCCGACCGCATCGTTGCGGCCGGTGGTAAGAAGCGCGTGGATAAGCCGCGTTATTACTATCCCGGTGAGAAGCCCTACCGCATGATTTACATGGAAGACCCCTTTGGAAACATTGTGGAGATCTATAGCCACAGCTACGAGCTGATTTACAGTGAGGGTGCTTACTGACGGCCGATAATCTGATCGGCGAGAGCGGTCAGTTCTGATGCAACAAGATCCGGAATCGGAACACCCTGTGCCGGCAGCATGGCGTTGCCGTACCGGGTAAGAAAGGCACCATGGCAGCCAGCGGTCTGAGCGCCTATCGTATCCCAAAGGTGACACGCTACGAGGCACAGATCCGACGTTTCGACTGATAGCTCCCTTGCTACCAGGTGATAGGTTTCGGGCGATGGCTTGAATTTACTTGTTGTCTCGACACTGAAGGTTCGCTCGAAAAAATGACTTAACCCCGCCTTATCCATTGGAGTAGGCGAAGCTCCGCTGGCGGAGTTGGTCAGTGTCACCAACCGGAACCCGGCGTCGCGCAATCGGGTCAGGGCCGGTATGACGTCTGGATGGGCCGGCATTTTACTCATCCGTTCCATCAGCTCCGCAATATCACTCTCTTCGATGGTCACCTGATGAATATCGGCGACCATCCGCAGTGTTCCCACGCCGAGATCACCAAAGGGTATATATATTCCGGATAGAGTCATTGTTTGCGAGTAGAGGATCAACTGGGCGAACCACTCTCTCAGGATCCGTCTATCGCTGAAAACGCGATCAAACAATGGTTCGAGGGTCGTTATATCAAGAAGCGTTTCGTTAACATCGAAAACGATAATCTGCGGAAATTTTGTGTGTGGCATAGAACATCCTCTTTCGGTTACGGCGGATACAAGCGGCTGTCTGAATGATGGATTATCTTTTTGACTGTAGCTGGACGTGAGTGATCACTCAAGATAAAATTGAGTAATTATTCAAGTTTATCGCCGCGTTGTATCGCGGCCTTGTAAAACACTGGAAATGGCTTATGGCGCGTGCATCAATCCACAATCGGCAAGACTCTCTGGAACGAGCCCTACAGCTGTTCTGGCAGAAGGGCTTTCATGCCACCTCGCTGAAGGATCTGGAAAAGGCCCTCGATATGCGGCCGGGTAGTATTTATGCAACCTTTGGCAGCAAGGACGGGCTTTTTCAGGAGTCTCTTGAGCGCTACGCCCGCTTGGCGCTCGCCGAGCTTGAGCGCACATTGAATGCCTGCGATTCGCCCCTTGCTGGGCTATCTGCTTATCTACGCCAGCTCGGCGGGCTTCGCGATCAGGATCTGCCAAGCCGTGCCTGCATGCTGGTCAAAAGTTTGCTGGAGCTTGGTCAGCGTGAGCAAGTTGCAAGACGCAAGGCGGAAGACTTGCTGGCGGGTATGGAGGAGTACTTCATTGCCCGATTCGTTGCGGCTCAGGAAATCGGAGAGTTGGACAGCGGGCTTGATCCAGTTCGGCTTGGCCGGCGGCTGCAGGCAGAGGTCATGGGGCTGCGTGCTTTTGCCCAGCGTGACATTGATAGCGCGGCGGTTCATGCCCTTGCTGAAGATATGGCACTGTCGGTGGAAGCATTGCGCATTAACTCTGTGGCGGAAGCACTCTGAGATTCCGCCTGCTCTCGGTGCTTTGGGGTCGAGAGCAGGGCGGCGACAAAATCGGTGAGTTAGCCAGTGGCTTCAGGCGAGACCTTGTCCTGAGTATTTAACTCAAAATCCGAGGCGTCATGGCGCTCGTGTAATTGCTCTGAAGGTTCACCCCAAGTGCGATTTACCTTGCGACCACGTTGGACAGCAGGGCGCTCAAGAATTTCATTCGCCCAACGGCGCAAGTTCTTGTAGCTTTCGACCTGTAGGAATTCACCCGCACCGTAGGCCTCTCCCAGCACCAGATTGCCGTACCACGGCCATGTCGCTATATCGGCAATGGAGTACTCGTCTCCGCCAAGGTAGCGATGCTCGGCTAACTCCCGATCCAGTACATCCATCTGGCGTTTCACTTCCATGGTGAAACGATTGATCGGATATTCAAACTTTTCGGGCGCGTAAGCATAAAAGTGCCCGAACCCACCGCCCAGATAGGGCGCAGAGCCTTGCAGCCAGAAAAGCCAGTTCAATACTTCAGTGCGTGCCGCCGTGTCTTTTGGAAGGAAATGCCCGAATTTCTCAGCCAGATAAAAAAGAATCGCGCCGCTTTCAAAAACCCGGCTGCCCGTATCAGTATCAAACAGCGCCGGGATTTTCGAATTTGGATTTATCTCGACAAAGCCTGATGAAAATTGGTCGCCTTCGCCAATCCGGATCAGGTGAGCGTCGTATTCGGCCCCTGTTTCACCTATGGCTAGCAGTTCTTCGGCCATGATGGTGACTTTTTGGCCGTTAGGTGTGCCCAGCGAATAGATCTGTAAAGGGTGCTTTCCACGGGGAAGCGTCGCCTCATGTGTAGGACCGGCGATGGGGCGATTAATCTGAGCCCATTCACCCCCATTTTCGGCGTCCCAAGTCCAGATGCGTGGCGGTTCATATTGATTTTTGTCCGACATGATGCAAGCCCTCTTTCGAAAAATAGATAAAACACTAACAAGCCGGAGTGGCCGCTGATGGCCGCCTCCGGCTTGTTTTGGGGATCAATCAGCCTTGTGCCACTCAAACTTCTGGAACGGTTTGTCTATCGGCGTGTCGGCGAGGTGGTTGGTATAGTTGCTCATAACCTTCTGGGCGGTTGCAAGCACGACTTCAAGAATGTGGCGTTTGGTGAATCCCGCCTCCAAAAATGCGGCTACGGTGTTGTCGTCGACGTTACCCCGGCCCCGGACGACGGCCAGCGTGAAATCGCGCAATGCTTCCAGCTTATCTGTTGGCAAAGGCGTTTCGTTACGTAGGGCATCGGTGATTGCATCATCTACGTTCATGCTTTTGGCGATGCCTGTATGAGCCGGCACACAGTAGTGGCACGCATGCTCCACGTTGATGGACTGCCAAACAACAGTGACTTCTTCGTCATTGAAGCTGCTGTCGAGAAACAGCTGGTGAAGCCGCTGGTAGCCTTCAAGTAGTCCGGGTGCTTCGGCCATAACTGCGTGCAAGCCAGGTACCATGCCGAATGCCTTAACCGAATTGTCGAGAAGAGCTTGGCTTTCTTTTGGAGCGCTTTGCTTGTCGTGAAGAGTAAAATCAGTCATGGGATGACTCCTTGTAATAGGGGGGCGTGGCAATAGTAAAACCACTCCCAAGTGTTTTTGCCTAAGTTTGAGTGATCGCTCAAAATGGAGCGTAGCAATTCCTTAAGCGTGTTCAGCGAAGTAACTGTAACTGAGTTTGAGCGATCACTCAACATATATTTGAGCAACCACTCAGATATAGAGTGCGACTGGTTTGTCCCCCTACACGGAGCGTGCAGCGCAATGCTGAGCAGTACACGTTTGTCGCGCTTGATCGCAGAGTGTTAATAAGGCTAATTCGTTATCTGAAATTGACAGCATCTTTGATAATAAACTAAAGTCATTGTGTAAATAAAATAACATTTCGCATAGCGAAATAGTGACTTGGTATAATAATTAACAAAAAGGATCGAAACATGCTTTATTTCAAAAGAGGATTGCTGGCCTTGGCTGTGTCCATGGCTCCTACCTTAGCCTTTAGTGCAGATGGCGTTGAATTACCACGGACGCTGGGTATGACCGCGTACGGTACCGGTTCAGCCGGGTATAGCCAGATGGTGTCTATTGGCAACTTGCTTCAGAACGAGTACGACGTCTCTCTGCGAATTTTGCCAGGTGAGAACGACGTGTCCCGTATGACGCCGCTTAAAATGGGGCGTGTCCCGATTTGTGCCTGTGGCATTGCAGCTTTTTATGGTGCCGAAGGGGTGCTTTTATTCGCAGATAAAAGCTGGGGGCCTCAGCCTATCCGTGTGGTCACCACGTCTATTGCTAACTTCGGCCTTAGTATTGCGGTAGCGGGAGATATCGACGCAAAAACGCCCTATGACTTGAAAGGCAAGCGTGTGTCTTATTTACGCGGTGATGATGCCAACAACCTAGGCACCGAAGCGATGCTGGCGTTCGGGGATTTGACATGGGATGACGTCGAGCGGGTTGAATTTCCAGGCTATGGTCGTTCATTTGAAGGGATCATCGCAAACCAAAGTGATACCGCTTTTACTGTGACTGTCGCAGGTGGCCCACAGCAGTTGGCCGCAAGCCCTCGCGGCATTAGTTGGTTGACCCTTGATCCAGAAGACAAAGAAGGCTGGGCTCGCCTGAAGAAAGTCGCACCTTATTTTCAGCCACACAATGTCACGTTGGGGGCAGGTATAAATAAGGATGATCCGTGGGTAGGCTCCAGTTATCCGTACCCTATAGTTGTCGCGAATGCTGACACAGACAAAGCGTTGGTCAAGAGCCTCGTAAAAGTTTTTACAGAAGATTATGACAAGTACAAAGATGCCGCTCCTGGTAACGCAGGCTATGCTCTCGCAAGCCAGAACATGCAGTGGGTGGTCCCGTTCCATGACGCAGTGGTGGATTATTATAAAGAGATTGGCCATTGGACTGATGCCATGCAGGAGCATCAGGACATGCTGGTTCACAGACAAAATACGCTGCTGGAGGCTTGGGAACAGTTTACGTCTGGTAATACTCCGGAGTCAGAAGACGCATTTCGCCTTGCCTGGATGAAGGCTCGAGCGACGGCTTTGGAAGCGGAAGGAATGAACCCGATTTTTCTCTGATTTCCACACAATCCCGGGCGGACAGGCTGAGTGCCTCCCGCCCGTATCGCTGACTGGAGTTTTTGCACAATGACGCAGACGCCTGCAATCGATCTGGACAGCGAAAGCGTGTCCAGTGTCCGGCAATTGGTGGGGGCCTGGTTGTGGATTCCCCGCATTTTCACGCTTACCTTGACGTTGCTGGCAATCGACTACCTTTTTAACCTGCAGTTGATCAATTTTGTCACTCAGGTTGAAAGTCAGTTCTTTTACGTTGTGGTGGCACTTATGTTGCCACTGGTTTTTCTTTTATGGCCAATGAATCGCTTCGCAGCCCGAAACAAAGTGCCTTGGTACGATGTTTTGCTCTTTTTGGTCTCGGCTGGGATCTGTGGCTTCTTCGTATTTAACGCAGAGCAAATCCTTGATCGGGGCTGGGAGTACGCCGCACCCGATTACGCTGTTGTGATGAGCTTCTTGTTGTGGATTACGGTTGTGGAAGCGATTCGGCGGGCAGGTGGCCTTCCTATTGCGATAATTGTGGGGGTAGCAAGTCTGTACCCTATGGTTGCCGATATAGTGCCCGGGCCGATACAGGGCTTTCCCTCGTCACCCGCGCAGACAGCGATATACCTGGCAATGAGTCGTGAGGGAATTATGGGTATTCCTCTTCAGGCTTTTGCCAACCTGGTGATTGGATTCTTGTTGTTTGGTGTTGCGCTGCAGAAAACCGGTGGTGGCAGGTTTTTTATAAACCTTGCGTTCGCCTTGTTAGGACATGTTCGGGGAGGGCCAGCTAAGGTTGCGGTTTTTTCCAGTGGTTTGATGGGCTCGATGAGTGGCAGCGTAATAACAAACGTGATGACTACGGGGGTCATGTCAATTCCCGCTATGCGCCGTGTTGGCTTCAGCAAATCCTACGCCGCTGGCGTAGAAGCTTGTGCATCAACCGGCGGAGTGTTGATGCCACCGGTAATGGGCGCGACGGCTTTCATAATGGCTGCATTTCTGAATATTCCTTATGGCACTATTGCATTGGCTGCGGTTGTTCCTTCGGTGCTTTATTTTCTTGGGCTGTTCATCCAAATTGATGCTTACGCTGCCCGTCATGACTTGAAAGGACTGCCGGCAGATGAGCTACCCTCGTTACGAAAGACACTGAAGGAAGGTTGGTACTTCATTTTTGTATTCGGGCTGCTGATTTGGATGCTGTTTTTCTTGCGGCAAGAGGCAACAGCGCCTTTTTACGCCACCGCACTATTGCTGATAATCAATCAGGTGCTGCCATACGAGCGGTGGGTATGGCAGGACGTGAAGGATTTCTTTTCTGAGTCCGGAAAGCTGTTTGCGGAACTTATTGCCATCCTTGCGGGTGTTGGGCTATTGGTTGGCGCGCTTTCGGTTACTGGCTTGTCGGGTACCATCGCCAACGATCTGATTTACTTGGCCGGTGGCAATACATTGGTGTTGCTGATGATGGGTGCGCTGACCAGTTTCATTCTGGGAATCGGAATGACCGTGACAGCTGCTTATATCTTTCTGGCCGTGGCGCTTGCGCCTGCTCTTATTGGCGGTGGCGGCATGGACCCTTTGGCGGTACATCTGTTTATACTTTATTGGGGAATGCTTAGCTTCATTACTCCTCCCGTGGCCTTAGGCGCTTTTGCCGCTGCGACAGTGGCGGGTGCCAGGCCAATGGAAACCGGTCTTCATGCGATGCGGTTGGGCAGCGTTATTTATTTTATCCCTTTCTTGTTCGTGTTGAACCCTGCGCTTATTTTTCAGGGCAGCTGGGATGAGATTATCGTGGTCATAATGCAAGCTTTGGCCGGCGTTGTTCTGATTGCAGGCTCGATGCAAGGTTGGCTGTTGGGTATTGGCAACTTGGCCCGCGGAGGAATCATTCAATGGCCGGTGAGGCTCGCCCTAATCCTCGGTGGAATGTTGCTGGCAATACCGGGTGGTGGCCCGGTGCCCCTGACCAATTTTCAGTTATCGCTTGCGAGTGCGGCTTTGATCCTGCCTGCTCTGGCCGTAGTGAAAATTATTCAATCGCGCCAGCCTGCGATCTCCGCAAATAGCTGAATGATAAATAAGGCACTCGTTCCCTGCGAAGGTCGGCGCCCCCAAGGTGTTGATCTTCGTGGAGTGACGTTGTCGTCGTTGCCTAGCTGCGCCTCCATACAAGCAGGCGATTATTTGCTGGCATCTCGAAATCCGATTCCAGAACCAATCCGCTTTCGCTGCTTATTTGCTTCAGATCGTCCATATCCCGAATCCCCATCGCCGGGTTTCCTTGCCTCAGATATGCATCAAACTGCTGGTTGCTGGAGCTTGTGAACTTTCCCCCGTAATTGAATGGTCCGTACAAGCAGAAGGCACCGCCTTGTGGAGTATGGGCAGACGCGCCTCGGAACATGGCTTTAACTTCTGGCCACGACATGATGTGTGCAGTGTTCGCAGAAAACACGCCGTTAATCAGTGGTAAGTGCCAGTCACGGGCACTGACATCCAGGACCAGGGGGGTGTTGATATTTTGCAGGCCTGCCTCGTTTAGCCAGGGCTTACACAAATCCTGGTTGCTTGGGTGGTCACTTGGCTGCCACGTGAGGTGTGGTAGGTTGCTCGCGAAATGAATCGCGTGTTGGCCGGTCCCTGTTCCGATCTCCAGAATGACCCCGGGGCCATCGAACACCACAGAGAGTTTTTCGAGAATAACTTGTTTGTTGTTCTCGCAGGCTTGAGAGAAGGGTTTTCTTTCCACCGTAAGTGCCCCTAGTTTGATCTTGAACGTTCGGAATTGAAGCCCGTTTATATCAGGCCAGCGCCTTTCAGGACAAATACCCCCAGGGTTACGGTGATACTTGCCATCAGTGTGGTTATGGCAATGATGTTCGCCGCTAGCCGGTCGTTGCCATCGAAGGCTTTTGCCATTACAAAACTGGCAGCGGCGGTTGGGCTTGCGAAAAACAGGAACAACAAACCAAGCTCGGCACCGGAAAAGCCCACCCCCCAGGCTACGCCTGTGCAAAGCGCGGGCAATATCACCATTTTGAGCAGCGCGGAACTGACTGCGGTGGAGCTGTCACTGCGCAGGGCGCTGAGCGAAACCGTTGCGCCAATGCATAACAGGGCCAGCGGAAGTGTAAGAGAGGCAAAGTAATCCCCGCTGGTCATTACCCACTCTGGTAGCTGCAGGTTTAGCCAGGCCACAGGGATGGCCGCAAACACCGACAATATAAGAGGGTTACGCAGGATGTCCTGAAGGATACGGCGCCACTGCGCAGACCGGCCCGGCTGGTAGGCTGCAAGTACAATCACTGAGAGGGCATTGTAAGAAATAATAACCAGGCCCAGCAAAATACTGCCCGCTGAAAGCCCAAAATCACCATACAAATTTGCAGCCAATGCCAGCCCTACAATGCCGCAGTTACCCCGGAAGGCTCCCTGAACATACACGCCGCGATCTTCGCGGGCTACGCGCCAGCGGGCCCACAACCAGGCCAGCGCAAAGCTGGCCAGGGTCGCAAACAGATAAAAGGCGAGCAGTTGTGGGTTTAGAGAGGTGCTTAGATCGGCCTTTATGATGCTGAAAAATACGAGGGTTGGCAGTGTCGCTTTGAAAACAAGCGCGGAAGCCGTATGAACGAACCTCTCATCAATCCAGTCAATTTTACGCAGCCCAATACCGATAAATACCATGGCAAAAACCGGGAGTGTGGTTTCCAGTGTTTGTTGGAAAAGGCTGAATAAATTCATGCAGAGTGGCCAGTGAGCTGATGGGTAAAGTTTATATATTAGATCTGACTGAAAGGTAATGAAATCAGTTGCCGTAAGCCGCGAACGGTAAGCTATAGTAAGGCGCAATTCATCTGAATAAGAGGCCAGCATGAACGCCGTAAATCCTACACCGGAACAGCTAAAGCAGGTTTTGGCCGACACTCCAAAAGACCAGCCGGTGGTGATGCTCAACTTGCTGAGGTTCCGCGACAAGGCAAGCTATGTCGATGAATCCCGGGAGCTGAGTGGGCGTGAAGCTTATCAGGTATACATGCGCGAAGCTGCTGCCAGTGTTAGTGCGGTAGGTGCCGAAGTTATATGGTCTGGCCGCAGTGTTGGCTCACTGATAGCGCCGCCCGATGAATCCTGGGATCAAGTGTTGCTTGTACGTTACCCGTCAATTGGCGCATTTTTGGCAATGATTGAAAGCTCTGAGTACAAAGGTGTGGTGAAGCACCGCACGGCTGCCCTGAGTGACTCAAGACTGGTCGCCAACCTGGAAGCCCAGAGCTGAGAGCCATGTCAGCCAACAAGCCCTGACTCCAGTACGCCGGTTTGGCGTATAAGCATGTAAGTTGCTGTGCCTGCCGCAATAGAGAGCAGGGCATTGCGCCGCCAAAGATGAACAGCTATCACAAGCGCGCCCGCCAAAATGGCATCAAGCCCAGGCACCGCCGCTGACCAATTCCCCGAACGCTGCAAAAACACCGTGGCCAATAACGCCATAACCGCTGCTGGCAGATAACGCCCCAAGTGTTTGATGAGAGGGTGTTCTGTATGACGTTCAAAAAACAGGAACGGAACAATCCTGGTTGCAAAGGTCGCGAGCGCAGCCACTGCGATGAATGCAACCAGGTAGCTGGTGTCAGACATGGCTATTGCTCTCCGCATTAATTCTAGCTCGCAGGTTTCGGTATTGCAGTAAAAGCACAGCGGTAACGATAGCAATGGCGCCGATCAGCTGATGAGCCGGTGGTAGTATCAACATGCCGATACCTGCAGCAGCCGCGCCTGCCCATACCGGGAAGGCATCTCCCAAAGCTTTGAGTTGTTCAATGGTCAGTACGATAAACAAGGCCACAAGCGCAAACTCAATGCCTGTGCTGTCGAATGCCACATTGCGGCCCAGTAGTGCGCCTAAAATACAGCCGATAACCCAATAAACCTGGTTGAATGCCGTGATCCGGACATCCACGTTAAGCTCATGAGTGGCGTCCTGTGAGCGTGGGCGGCTTGTAAGTAGTGAGTAAGTCTCATCGGTCAGCCCAAAAATCAGGTAAAGCTTGCGCCAGCCCGCGCCCCGGAACTGCCCGAGCAAAGACAAGCCGTAGAAAAGATGGCGTGCGTTGAGCACGAACATGGCAATGAACACTTCCAGCAAGCCTGCGCTTGCTGCGAGGAGACTAACTGCCAGGATCTGGCCCGCACCGGCATAAATGACTACGCCCATCAGCGGTGCAGCCCACCATACATAATCCAGCTGGGTGGTGAATAGGACTCCAAACGCCATGCCCAGGGGGAGGTAGCCGAACAGAATCGGAAGTGTGAGGCGAAAAACCAACGAGTTCATTAGCATCCAAACTTTCTTGAAACGAAGGATAATAGAGAATCGTTTCACGTTTTGAAAGTGGGCAAGGGTTCTCCTTCGTGTACATAATCCTTAAGATGGTGTTATTCATGGGAGATTGTATGAACGACGAAGCCGCGCATCAGCCACAACCCGACCCCCGAGAGGAAAAGTTCGTTGTAGACAAGGAACTGCTGTCGGAAGACCAACTGAATGGCCTGGCAGAGGAGTACTGCACCCGCTACCACGGGCTTAATGATACCGAAAACCCTCTCGCTGAGCTGAGCCGCATATTGGCAGCCATTAAGCGGCGTGATCTGGTTGTTTGGTTTGATCCGGTAGAGAATACGGCCGGGCTTGGTGTGCCGAAATGATAGGTTAACCTCTCAGAGTATTTCGGTAGGCACCTACCCGGGGACGTTAGTAAACGGTACAATCGCGCTGATTTTTGAAAGCGGTTTGCGAGGTGGATTTTGATCAGGGTATTGGTTGTAGATGACCATGAGCTGGTTCGTTCCGGGATAACCCGGATGCTCGCGGATGACCCAGACATTGATGTTATTGGTCAGTCTCCGTCTGGTGAAGACGCTATTGAGTTTGTGCGGAAAGCCCGCCCGGATATCGTGCTAATGGATATCCGGATGCCAGGTATTGGTGGTCTGGAGGCAACGCGACGAATCCTGAGAATAGACGACACGATCCGTGTGATCGTTGTAACCGCGTGCGCCGACGATCCGTATCCTGCTCGGGTCATGCAAAGCGGAGCTACCGCATACATCACCAAAGGTGCTGATATCCGGGAAATGGTCCGTGCTATTCGTATGGCTCACTCAGGGCAGCGTTATATTAGCCCTGAAATTGCCCAGAAAATGGCACTGAAGCAGCTTGGCGGCGATAAGGATGAGGAGGGCGAGTTCTCGTTGTTTGATCGCCTGTCAGAGCGTGAGATGCAGATAGCCATGATGGTTGTGGATTGCCAAAAGGTGCAGAACATTTCCGATAAGCTCTGCCTCAGCCCAAAAACAGTAAACAGCTATCGTTATCGGATCTTTGAAAAACTGGAAATTTCCAGCGATGTTGAGTTGGCTCTGATGGCAGTGCGCTTCGGGTTGCTTGATGCCCACAAGGTCTGACTCTGCGAATGAAAGCAGCGGGGAGTTTGACAGTAAAAACTTCCTGAAACGGCTGACCGAACGGCCCGGCGTCTATCGAATGTACGATGACGGCGGCTCCGTGCTGTACGTAGGAAAGGCAGGCAACCTCAAAAAACGGGTTAGCAGCTACTTCCGCAAGACCGGACTGGCTCCGAAAACGGAAGCCTTGGTCGCAAAGATTGTCTCCATTGAAGTGACCATTACCGGCAGTGAGACGGAAGCGCTTCTGCTTGAGCAGAATCTGATCAAGTCTCTGCGCCCGCCTTACAACATCCTGCTCCGGGATGATAAATCTTACCCTTATATCTACGTATCCTCTCACAAAGACTACCCTTCGTTGACCTACCGGCGTGGCCGGACCAAAAAGGGAGGAGGTACCTGGTACGGCCCGTTTCCGAGTTCGGGTGCAGTGAAGGAAAGTCTTAATGTGTTACAAAAAGTATTCCGTATAAGATCTTGTAGTGAAAGTTATTTCAGCAATCGTACTCGCCCTTGTTTGCAGTACCAGATTAATCGCTGCACGGCGCCTTGTGTGGGGTATATTTCGCCTGAGGACTACCAGCAGGATATCCGCCACGCAAGCCTCTTCCTGGAAGGCAAAAACCCGGTCATCATTCGCAATCTGATGGATGCCATGGAAGAGGCCGCTAAAAACCTTGAATTTGAAAAAGCTGCAGCATACCGCGATCAAATTAACCATCTGCGCCATGTGCAAGAGCAGCAGTCGGTGGATGGTGAGGGCGGTGATGCCGACGTAGTTGCCATTGCTCAGGATGCCGGTGTTGTGTGCATTGTGGTCATCGTCGTGCGCGGAGGCAGGGTATTGGGGACCAAAGACTACTTCCCTCGTTATTCCCTGGAGCAATCAGAGGGTGAGCTGCTCAGCGCCTTTCTTGGTCAGTACTATTTTGGTAGTAATGCCCGCCGCGAGATTCCACAAGATGTGTTGGTGCCAGTGGATGTTGAAGGGCAGGCCCTGCTTGCTCAGGCGCTTTCTGAAACGGCAGGACGTGAGACCCGTATTCGTGGAAATGTTCGGGGCGAGCGCCGGCGCTGGCTGGAACTGGCCATGACCAACGCTCGGCAAACCTTGCTTACCCACCTCGCCAGCAAAGAGACCGTCTATCGGCGATTATTGGTGCTGCGCGACATGTTGGAGCTCGCGGAAACGCCGTCACGGATGGAGTGCTTTGATATTAGTCACAGCCATGGTGAAAATACCGTCGCATCCTGTGTCGTTTTCGATGAGAATGGGCCCCTGAAAAGTGATTACCGGTTGTATAACATAGAAGGTGTAACGGCCGGAGACGATTATGGCGCCATGCGCCAGGTGCTAACGCGCCGGTACCGCCGCATGGTAGCGGGGGAGGGCAAACGCCCGGATCTTGTGTTCATAGATGGTGGTAAGGGGCAGTTGAGCATTGCGCGGGAAGTGTTTGATGAGCTTGGGGTTTCTGATATTCCCCTTATCGGTGTGGCGAAGGGCGTAACCCGGCGAGCAGGCATGGAACAGCTGATTGATGCCATGACCGGCGACGTGTTTCGCGCGCCTGCCGATTCCCCAGCACTGCATCTGATTCAGCACATAAGGGATGAGTCTCACCGGTTCGCCATTACCGGCCACAGAGCAGGACGCGACAAGAAGCGTCGCCAATCGACCCTGGAAGGCATTGAGGGGGTCGGCCCCAAACGTCGCCGGGAGTTGATCCGGTATTTTGGTGGCATACAGGAATTACGCAAAGCCAGTGTTGATGAAATGACTAAAGTTCAGGGCATCAGTAAATCACTGGCTGAAAACATATACGCAGCACTGCACGATGAGTCATAACAGTATGAATTTACCCAACCTGCTCACACTCTCCCGTATCATCATGATTCCGGTCTTTGTGGTGGTTTTTTATCTCCCTATGCAGTGGAGTTATATGGTGAGTGCGGCGATTTTCGCCATAGCTGCTGCGACGGACTGGCTAGATGGCTATCTCGCCCGAAAGCTGGATCAGAGCACGCCATTTGGTGCTTTTCTCGATCCAGTCGCCGATAAACTGATGGTGGCAGTGGCGTTGGCGTTGTTGATTCAGGAGTATTCCGCAATTCTGCTTACGATACCGGCAACGGTCATTATTGGCCGGGAAATTGTGATATCCGCACTGCGCGAATGGATGGCAGAAATCGGCAGCCGTGCAAGCGTTGCCGTATCCTACATCGGCAAGATTAAAACCACGGCACAGATGGCATCCATTGTGGGGCTGTTGGCGTTTCCTCCCGGCCAATTTCTTTCAGCGGTCGCCGTGGGTTTGTTGTATATCGCGGCTGCGTTAACCCTTTGGTCCATGGGGCTCTACATCAAGGCTGCCTGGCCGGATTTGTTCCCCGAAAAAGACTGATCCGGGGGTGTCTCACAAGCAGTTGCCCAGCTGATAACTTCTTTCGCAAGTCTTTCCCCGGCACCGCCGAAGGCCTGCACAATCGAATCGATGGTCTGATCTCTTGCCGGCGTAGACACGATGAAGCTATCAGCGCAAAGGGCTTCCCGTGAGCGGTTATCGATCAACTGCCCATAAATGGCTATGGTTACCCGAGTGCTGTCGCCTTGGCTGATTGTATGGAAGGCCGTAATCTCAGTAGCCAGACTCAAGTCGGTATTCCCGGGGCCTGTATCTGTGGTGACGTCATGGAAGCTTGCCGTGGCCCTGAATGCGCCTACCAGCATATCGCGCAGGATCACCGGGGTTGTATCCCTCCACCGCACGCCTCCATAAACCCTGAACTCCCACGGCACTGGTTTGGCTAAAATTCTTGTGCTGTTAAAGGGCTCGGAGGCAAACGGTGTATCAACGCGAAGGCTTTGGGGTTGGCTGTTTGCGCTTGTTTGCAGCCCCTGAGGCACCGGAAAATCCATTACTCTTGGTGCTTCCGGGGTCGGAAAAACCGTGCAAGCTGTCATGAGGCCGGAAATGACCAACGCGGTACCCGCAGCCCTGAAATTTTTTATAACGGTTTTGCTCACTGGGATACCTCCTTAATGCTGGGACCGCCCCAGATGGTGCCCGTGGGATCTTCTTCCAGGCGCCGGGTGAACTGGTTAAGGTTTCTCAGAGTGCTGCGCAGTTCTCTCAAAGCTGGGGCTAGTTCCCCCATACCCTGGAGCCCGGAATCCAGGGCGCCTTCATTATCCCGGGTTAAATTATCAATGCGCGCCGCGGTTTGCTGAACCGTGTTCATGGCAGCGCTCATACTGGTCAGCACCGATTTTCCTTCATTTTGTAATAAAGCATTGGCGTTTTTCGAGACAGTGGACACCTTGTCTGCCGCTTCAGCAGCCCGCTTGCCAGCATCGTCCATGCGTTCAAGTAACGCTATCAATTGATCACGGCTGCCAAGAAGAGAGTCGCTTGCTTCTCTGGCATTTTGCAAAATCACTGTCATGTTTTCGGTATTTTTCTGTGAAAGTAACTTGTTCGCATTGGTGAGCAGCATTTCTGCTTTGGTCAACAGTGCCTCACCATTCGTCAGGAGGCTGTTAAACGCCGATGGTTCGGCGGTAATGCGCGCTGGGTCATCTCTGGTGCCTTCCAATATGGGGCTGTCTTTGCTGCCACCGCTGAACTGAACGCTCATGCTGCCGGTAATATTAGCCAGCACTAGCCCTGCACGGGTGTTTTCACGCACAGGAACGCTCTGCTCAACCCGTACCAGAACCCGAACGTAGCCAGGGCTACTCTGATCTAGTTGTAGCCCTAGTACATCGCCTACTTCAACGCCTGTATAGAGAACCGGGTTACCCTTGGCCAAGCCGCTTACCGCGTGATCAAAAACGATTTCATAGTAGGCCCACTCACGATCCGCGGATGATTTTGCCAGCCACAGCGCGAACATCAGCGCTGCTGCCACTGCAATCAGCGTAAACAACCCGATGATTACGTGATGCGCTTTTGGTTCCATAGTTTCTTACTCCTGCGGCCGGCTCGGTTCTTGAGCCTGAAATGCGTAACTGGCGGCCCGCCCACGGGGGCCCTGAAAATAATCCTGAATCCATGAGTCGTCTGTTGTTGCGACCGTTTCAATTCGGTCTGCAACCAGTACTTTTTTCTGAGACAGCACGGCTACTCTATCGCAGGTCGTATAAAGCGTGTCTAAATCGTGGGTAACCAAAAACACTGTTAGCCCCAATGCGTCCCGCAGGGTAACGATAAGCTTGTCAAACGCTGCAGCGCCAATTGGGTCAAGGCCGGCAGTAGGTTCGTCCAAAAAAAGAATTTCAGGGTCCATTGCCAGGGACCGGGCCAATGCCGCGCGCTTGACCATACCACCGGAGAGTTCCGACGGGTATTTGAGGGCGGAATCGCTTGGCAAGCCTGTCAACGCAAGCTTCATGCGGGCCAGTCCCTCTGCATCTGAGCGGGACAGCCTGCAGTGCTCAATTAATGGCAGCGCAATGTTCTGCACAAGGTTCAACGAGGTGAACAGGGCGCCACGCTGAAACAGAACACCAAACCTTTGTTCGGTTTTTGAGCGATCTTCAGCGTTTAGCTCATCGAGATCTTCTCCAAACACCCGAATGCTGCCAGCGGTTGGTTTATGCAGGCCAACAATGCTTCTGAGCAAGACAGACTTGCCCGTTCCAGAGCCGCCGACCACCCCTAGTATTTCACCTTTGAAAAGATTGAGGTCAAGGTGCTTGTGAACAATATGGCTGCCAAACCGGTTATCAAGGCCTCGAACTTCGATGACAGGCGTTGGCTGGTTGTCAGGTTTTTGAGTGTTTGAGTTCGTCATGGTTTACCAGCCCATTTCCATAAAAAAGAGTGCAGCAACCGCATCCAGAAGAATAACCATGAAAATGGACTGGACCACGCTGGATGTTGTATGAACGCCCACCGATTGCGCACTGCCTCCTACCTTAAACCCTTCCAGGCAGCCAATGGCTGCAATCAGAAAGGCAAAGATGGGGGCTTTCGACATACCAACGAGGAAATGCTTAAGCTCAATGTCCCGCCCCATAATCGCCATAAACTGCGCCGGAGAAATGTCCAGGGCAATAGCACACACCATGCCGCCGCCAATCAAACCTGAGAGAATTCCTACAAAGGTAAGAATGGGCAGGCTTATCATCATCGCCAGCACTCTTGGAATCACCAGAAGCTCAACTGGGTCCAGCCCCAGCGTGCGAATGGCGTCTAGCTCTTCGTTTACCTTCATGGCACCAATTTGTGCCGTGAAGGCGCTGGCTGTGCGCCCGGCAAGCAAAATGGCTGCGAGCAAAACCCCGAATTCGCGCAAAAATGAGAAAGCCACGAGATTTACGGTGTAAACGGTGGCCCCAAAGTCTTTCAATACCGTGGCTCCAAGAAACGCCACAACGGCACCCACCAGAAATGTGAGCAAAGCCACGATAGGGAGGGCGTTGAGCCCGGTGTTCTGAACCGCTGCTACAAACGGCGTAACACGCCACCTGCTTGGCTTGGGCAAAACCACAAAAAGTGTTGCGAGAATCTGCCCAACAAACCCTGCCAACAAATACACCAGGTGCCAGATCGCCTCCACGGTTTTGCCGGTTTCCGTTAGAAACTGCGTGATGGGCGCTAGGCCTTCAGGCTCTGGTGGCGGCTTCTCTTGCATAGCGTCAGCCACAGCTTTTAAGAGTGCGCTTTGCTCTTGCGGCAGGGTGCCATCATGTTTTGCCAGCGCGCCGAGGGTTTCGGGCCCTAACAGTGCAACCAGAAGGGAGGCGCCTGCTGTATCGACACGCCCTAAGCCTTTGAGGTCAACATTTTCGACGCTCCACTGCTCGCCAGAATAGTCATCAACCTTCTGTTTGAGTGTTTGGTAGTTGGCCAAGGCCCAGTCACCACGGACAGTCAGAATGTCGTTTTTACACTCCAGGGATCCGGATGTGCGCCGGCCCTGGGGCGAGTTTTGATGGTCTGGGGAGCTGGCACTATTGGGCACGGGTGTCAGAAATCCAAAAGTTGGTTGGTGAGCGTACTAGCTTAGAGACTACAGACGCTATCTGCCAGTACCTGGCGGTCTTCCTGGTCGTGGCTGGCGAGTACAATGAGCGTGCCCCGGGATTTTTGTTCCAGCAGCAGCTGTCTTAAAAGATCCCGTGCGTCGCTGTCCAGACCGGTTAGTGGCTCATCCAGTAACAGCACGGGTTGCTTGCGAAGAATCGCGCGCAATAACGCAACACGTTGCCGTTGGCCGCCAGAAAGGTCGCCGGGCAGTCGTGAGCCAAAGCTGCTAAGGCCAACGCTTTGTAGGCCCAGCTCAATGGCGTGTTGGTTCTCCTGCGTGAGCTTCAGCCCCGGGTGAATGCCCAAGCCAATATTTGCATCAACGCTTAAGTGTTCGAACAGGTTGTGCTCCTGAAACACGCTGGTCATGGGCCTTTGCCAAGGCGCATGATTACGGATGCTTTTATCCTGCCACAGAATATCGCCGGATTGTGGCTCAAGAAAGCCTGCCAGCAGGTTCATGAGTGTGGATTTTCCAGATCCGCTGGCGCCATGGATGGCGATGCATTGACCGGGCTTTGCGGTGAAGTTGAAGTTCCACGGAGCTTCCTGGCCAGGATAGGCGAACACCAGGTTTTTAACTTCAAGCATGTTTTGGCTCCGTGACTGTGCTTGGTGAGTTGGGTGCCAAGCCGGGCCTGCGTGCGGAGGTTCCCAGCCGATTAAACAGGCTGAACAGCGCCAGCAGAATGAGAATCAGCCACAATCCGGTTGCGGCAGCAGCATCAATTTGGTAGCTGCCAAGTTGCTGATACAGCAAGACGGGTAGAGTGGGTTGGCCTGGGCTTCCGAACAGGGCAATGACTCCGAAGTCTCCCAGTGATAAACCTGTGCCATACGCCATTGCCAGTGCTAGCGGCCGGCGCAGCCGCGGCCAATGTAGCCAGCGCCAGCGATACCAGCCCAACACACCAAGCTGGTCGGCCTGTTGGCGGCTGCCTAAGTCCAAACTGCCCATAGGCCCTTTGAGCATCTGTAGCACAAAGGGTAGCGCCATCATGGCATTGATGAGTGTGACCAGTATTAGCCCTTGGCTGGAGCTGCCAAGGCTGGGGCGAAACAGTAAAAACAATCCCGTGCCCAATACCAGTGGCGGCACCATCAAGGGCAGGTAGGCCGCCACACTGGTAAGCCGTGTTAGCGCTGACTTTGCTCCAACCGATCCCGGCGCCAGAATAAGCAGTGCCGCGCTCACCGACATCAACCCAGCAGGCAAAGCTATGGCAAGGCTTCTCAAGCTAGCATCGAGTAAAGCGGGGTTCACCGAGAAGCTACCTTGCGGGAAGAACGCAACGCCCATGCCCGGAAGCCCCCTAAGAAAAATGGCCATAAGCGGCATTAACAGAAACAGCACAAACAACCCGAGAGCTGCGCCATCGCATATGCGGGCCCACACTGAGCTGCCTGCTTTACTTCGGTGTGCGGCAACCCGCCTATCGGGGAGGAGCGACGCGGTGAGCCCACGGCGAGCTGCCAACCACCAAAGAAACCCGCAAATAAACAGCTGAACCATGGCAAGAAGTGCAGCTTGGCCAGCATCAAACTCAAAGCGTAAGGACTGATAGATAGCCACCTCAATGGTTGTGGCCGCTGGCCCACCACCTAAGGTCATAACGATGGCAAAACTGGTAAAGCACAGAGTGAACACAAGAGCCGCCAGGCCCGGCAAAACCGGCTTTACCGCCGGCCACTCCACGGCGCGCCAGTACCACCACCGGCCAAGCCCTAATTGTGCAGCAACGCGGCGCTGGGATGCCGGTGCGCCTTCAATGCCTTGCAGCAGAATGCGAGCAGCCAAGGGCGCGTTAAAAAATACGTGTGCCAGAACAATGCCGTTAATGCCATAGAGGTTCCAGGATGCGCCCAGCCAGTCGTTGGCAAAGCCCGTAAACCAGCCTTGTCGGCCATATACGCTTACCAGGCCAGATACCGCGACAATCGAAGGTAGTACCAGGCTCAACTCCATCAATCGAAGCAAAACTGCACGGCCGGGAAAGGCCGGTTGCCGGGCTAAAATTCGGGCCACGGGCAAGGCAACAAGCAGGCTTAGGGCCACGGACAAAAACGCTTGCCAGGCAGTAAAGGTAACCACAGTGCGGAGGTAGCGGTTGCGCCAGAGTTGGCTCACATCCGGTAGAGATGTCTCCCAAACCAATGCACCCAGCCCGGCCATTGCAAGCACTATTAATGCACTGGCTATGGCCAGCCCAGGCCATAGCCGCCAGCCAGGTTGGCTGAACGGCGCGGCGGAGTGGCGGATGGGTGTACTCACAGGGGGCATGTTCCAGGTTTAACGCGTCATGGCATCGAGCCACTCATTCAGCCAATCGCGCCGTTTGTCGGTTACGGCTTTTGGGTCAAAATAAAGTGCTTTTGTCGGCTGAATCAGCTTATCGAATACTTTTGGCAATTCGTCTCCCAGATCCGTCGCAGGATACATGACGTTTTTCAGGGGAATATGGCGTTGGAAATCGGCACTGAGCATGAAATCGAGAAACGCCCGGCCCAACTCTTTTTGCTTGGATGATTCCACCAAGGCCGCAACCTCAACTTGCAGGTAGTGACCTTCTTTGAATTTAGCCGCTTGGTAGCGATCGGTTTTATCCACTGCCATGTGGTAAGCAGGCGAGGTGCTATAGGAGAGAATCATGGGCGCCTCACCATTCATGAACAGCGAGAAATAGCCATCGCTCCAGCTTTTGGTGGTGGTGAGAATCTTGCCTTTAAGTTGCTGCCACTTTTCCCCAGCCTGGTCGCCGTATACGTGGCGCATCCACAAAAGCAGCCCTAAGCCAGGCGTGCTGGTTCTGGGGTCCTGAATAATGATTTTGAGATTATCGGGGGCAGCAATAAGGGCTTCCAGGCTTTTCGGCGGATTGGGCAGCTGCTCGGTGTCGTACACAAACGCAAAATAGCCCCAGTCGTAAGGCACAAAAACCTTATCTTGCCATTTTACGGGCAAGTTCAGGCGCGACAGGTCTGTTCCATGATTGGCCAGCAAGCCCGTTTGCCGGGTGGTTTCCATGGTGCCAGTATCTAGCCCCAGTACCACATCGGCCTGGCTGCTTTTACCTTCAAGTCGCAGGCGCTGAAGGATGTCACCACCGCTTTCCAAAATCACATAGTTGATCTGACAATTGCAGGTTTGTTCGAAGGCTTCTTTAACGGCGGGCCCGGGGCCCCACTCAGCAGCGAAAGAGGGGTGAGTATAGATTGTGAGCGTGGATACCTTCTGAGCATTTGCAGGCACAGAGGCCAAGGCGAGCAGGAGCAGTGTGAGCGCCCGAATGAGCATGATGGTGTAACCTCCGCAACAGATGAGGGGTGCCCATAAAAGGCCTGTCGCGGAGCCCACCGAAGCCGGTGAGTGCTCAATCCCTTCGCCGGCATAATCCGGATCAGGTTCCGCGGGTATGGTCTCAGCCTGGCATTTGCCCGGCACCCCGTTGAGTTGAATAAAGTGTACCATGCTGGCGGTTGGCAATGGGAAGAGGCAAGGAGAAGGCAGGTGCCAAAATTTTTACATACAGCAGACTGGCAGATGGGCCGAACATACAGCCGGTTTACGGCCGAAGACGGCGCAGCATTGGTGGAAGCACGCTATGAAGCCATCGAGCGACTGGCTGCGTTGGCTGTAGAGCATCAGTGTGATGCCATCCTGGTGGCAGGCGATGTGTTTGATGCCCAAACGGTTTCCGATCGCACCATACGGCGGGTATTCAATGCCACCGGTGGCTTTAAAGGGCCTTGGGTCATGCTGCCTGGCAACCACGACGCCGCGCTTGCGGAGAGCGTTTGGTCCCGGGCAAAACGCCTTGGGGCGGTTCCCGAGAACGTGTATCTTGCGCTCGAATCTGGCGTTACGCAGCTGCCGGAGCAGGGCATCTCGGTGCTGTCTGCGCCCCTGACCCAGCGCCATACATACGGCGACCTTACCCAGCCGTTGGGCGACATGGAGACCCTGCCAGAGTACCTGCGTATAGGCCTGGCTCACGGCAGTGTTCAAGGTTTGCTGCCTGAGGAAATTGATTCTACCAACCCTATTGCTCCCGATAGAACAGCTACTGCCAAACTGGATTACCTGGCCCTGGGTGACTGGCACGGCGTTAAGCAAATCAACGAACGCACCTGGTACAGCGGCACGCCAGAGCCTGAACGGTTTCGTAATAACGATGCCGGATACGTATTGATTGTTGATATCGAAGAGCCGGGTGCCACCCCCATGGTTACCCTTCACGAAACGGCTCGCTATCAATGGCACCAGTGGCGCGAAAGCCTGTCCGTGCCTTCAGACCTGGATGAATTGCTGTACCGAATAAACCAGCTACCCGAAGCCACGGTTCTGGATCTGAAACTCAGCGGTACTCTTACACTGGCGGGCGCCCAAAAACTCACTGAGGCGCTCTCCATAGCAGAAGCAAAATACCGCAGCGTCACCTGTGATCGAACCGGCTTGCAGCTGGAACCCACTGAGGATGACATTGTCGCCCTACATGCAGATGGCTATCTCGGGGAGGTGGTTCAGGAACTTCGAGACGCGCAGCAAACCGCGGGCAGCGGTGGTGATACAGAGGTGGCGCGGGATGCGCTGGCCATTCTTGCCAGCTTGCTGACGCAGCAAGACACGGAGGTGGCTCAGTGAAACTTCAACGTTTACGGGTAGAGCAGTTTCGTCAGTTCAGGGGCAGCATAGAGCTGGGCAACCTGCAGCCCGGCATCAACCTGATCCACGGCCCCAATGAATCTGGTAAAAGCACCCTGGTTCGTGCCATTCGAGCCGCATTTTTTGAGCGCTACCGATCAAAGTCCGCTGAAGACCTGGCCCCCTGGGGCGACTCCTCAGCCGCGCCCACGGTTGAGCTCTCGTTCGAGCACGGCGGCCAACAATGGCAATTGGATAAGCGCTTCCTCAAGCGGCACCGTTGTGATTTGTTAATCGACAGCGCTGCGTTCAGTGGTGAAGAAGCCGAAGAAAAACTTGCTGAATTACTGGGCTATCAATTCCCCAAGAAAGGCGCCAGCAAAGAGGAGCACTGGGGTATTCCGGGTTTGCTCTGGGTAGAGCAGGGCACAGGCCAGGATATCGAAAAGGCCGTTTTACACGCAGGGGGCCATCTGAAATCTGCATTGAACAATCTGGTGGGTGAGGTGGCAAGCACCGGTGGGGACAAAATTGTTCAAGCGGTAGAGCAGCAGAGGAAAGAATTGCTGACCGCCACCGGAAAGCCACGGGGTGACTATTTAACCCTGGCCAATAGCCGGGAGACTCTGCAGCAGCAGGTGCACGATTTGCAGGCCAGGGTTGAGCAGTACCAGGCCCAGGTCGACCGGTTGGGCTCGTTGGCGCTTGAGCACGACAAGGCTGGCCAGGAGCGTCCCTGGGAAGAAGCCCGGGCCAGCATGCAGCGTGCAGAAACCAAATACCGAGAGGTTGAAGCGCTGCAGGAACAGCAGAATCGCGGCCGCGATGCCCTGAAACAGTTACAGCAAAACCTCACGTTATTGTTGCAAAACCAAACTCATTGGCGAAACCAAAGTGAGCAGTTGGAGCAGCGCCACCAAAGTTATCTGAGCGCAAAAAAACAACTTGAGCGGGAGGAGCTTGCCAGCCCCGAACTGGCAACGGCGGTTGAAACTGCTCGCAACGAATATCAGCTGGCTACCGGTGTTGTACAACAGGCCCACCTAAGAGATAAGCGAGAACGGTTGCAGAAGGAGAGCGCGAGGCTGGAGGCTGAGCTGGCAAAGCTGAAGCAAAGCCAGGAAAAAGCCCAAGGTATCCAGGCATCCTTGAACAGTGCCCGTAAACAGAAACAACAAAACCAAATAGATGCCGGTGCGCTGGGCCAACTTAAGCAGGATCAGCGGGAACTGGATGATGCCAATATACGTATTCAGACCGTGGCCACCCGCGTTACCTGGAACCTGAACCCAGGCAAAAGCCTGGCCCTGGATGGGCAGACCATTGAAGGGAAAAACGAAAAACTTCTCCTGGATTCCAGTGTTCTGGAGATTCCTGGCCTGGGTACTCTGGGCATTCAGCCCGGCGGTGATGATCTTGCCAGCCTCCGCCGCCAGCTTGAGCGGGTGGGCCAATCCGTATCACAGCAGCTAACCGCGCTCGCCGTTGAATCAGTGGAGGCAGCAGAGCAGAAGTTGGGTAGGCTGCAGGAGGCAGAGGCACAGATAAAGCGCTTTGACGAGCTTCTTAAATCCTTGGCCCCCAGCGGAGTAGAGCAATTACATTCAGCGAGGGCTGATATGGAATCCGAACTGCGTGCTCGCACCGCTGAGCTGGAAGCCTTACCAGCGGTTTCGACGGTTGAGGGGGAAGATAAATCCTTAAGTGCTGCGGAAACCCAGCTGAAACAGGCGGAACAAAAGTTGGCGCATGTAGAATCCCGCCAGCGCCAACAGGAAACCCTGTGCTTGAAAGCTCGCTATGCCAGCGATGCGGCCCACCGCGAGTGGCAGCGAATGCAAGAGGAGTTGAGCAGCCCCGAGCGACAGCAGAAAATGGAAGAGCTTGCCCGGGATATTGCGACCACTGAAAAGCAACAGGCAGAACTTGAGGCGGCCCTGAAAGAGCGAGAAGCGAGAATCCTTGAGGCTCGCCCAGAACTGCTGAGGCAGGATGTTGAACGCTATCGGGCTGCCGCTGAACATCAAGAAAAAGCGCAACAAAATCGAGCCCTGGAGTTGAGTGAGATTCGGGCAAGACTGGAAGCCTGGGGCGCCGAAGGGCTTGAGGAGCAGTACAGCGAACAAGCGGCTGAACTGGAGCACGTCAACCGCAGATATCTTGAACTGGATAGGCGAGCAAAGGCGCTGGATTTGCTGCAAAACCTACTGAAAGAAAAACGCCAAGCGCTTACACGCCGGCTGCAGGCTCCGCTGCAAAAGCACCTGGACCATTACTTAACCGTGCTATTCCCGGAAGCCAGCCTGGAAGTGGACGAAAATCTGATGCCTGGAAAGTTCAGCCGGGGAACTGAGTTGGGGCAGATGGCCGAATTGAGTTATGGCGCCCGAGAACAAATGGGCCTGATCAGCCGCCTGGCGTACGCCGACTTGTTGCAAGAAGCCGGTCGCCCAACCTTGATCATTCTGGATGATACCTTGGTGCACAGTGATGCAGAGCGCCTGGATGGCATGAAGCGTATCCTGTTCGACGCTGCAACCCGGCACCAGATACTGCTGTTTACCTGTCACCCTGAAAAATGGCAGGATCTGGGTGTGGAGCCTCGCGATCTTGAGGCACTAAAGCTCCAGAGTGCTTCTGGTTAAAATTCAATCACAAACTCCCGATAAAACATAAACTTAAAAAAAGTATTGACGAAAGATCCGTAATCCGTAGAATACGCATCCGTTGTCGGGGCATTGCTTCGGTAGCTAAAAGCGGGAATAGCTCAGTTGGTAGAGCGCAACCTTGCCAAGGTTGAGGTCGCGAGTTCGAATCTCGTTTCCCGCTCCAATTACTTCAAGTCTCTCAATGCCCCCTGAGAGCAAAAGACTCGAATCCTTCGATCTTGTTTTAGGCGCGGTGGCAGAGTGGTCATGCAGCGGACTGCAACTCCGCGTACGCCGGTTCGATTCCGACCCGCGCCTCCATTATTTCTATCTTCTTTTCAATGACCTAAAAGATCGATGTCAGCATCCGTGTTGCGATGGCGACAACGCTTTACGACTTTTCCGTGTTCCTGAGAGAATTCAGTTCGAGGTAGTAAAGTCGTCTTCATCGATTGTCTCAGCGAGGAAATCCAGCAGTGCTCGCACTGAGGGCAGAAGTCCCCGCCGAGAGGGAAAAGCTGCATGTATGATACCGCTCCTAGGCTCCCAGCCCGGTAGCACATCAATCAACCGACCAGCCTGTAAATCCTTGCCTCCGACCAACATAGCTAGCTTAACCACCCCATGCCCGGCGAGGGCCGCTTCGTGTAGGGTCTCCGCACTGTCGGTTACCAGACGAGGTCTGTGTTGAATCTGAACGGTAGCATCCCCGGGGCCGATCAAGTCCCAGCAATGTTGTTTATCGTGCTGCTCAAAATCCAGGCTAGGCAACCGGCTCAAATCGCTGGGTGTTTTTGGCAACGGGTGGTTTTCAAACAGGCTGGGAGAAGCCATTAACCGTTGTGGGCTGTGTGATAACACTTTCATATTAAGGTCGCTATCTTCTAAAGGCGGGAAGCGTACTCGAATCGCCATATCGAATCCTTCCTTGACGACGTCAACACGTCGGCTGGTGGCTTCTGCTTGTACCTCCACCTTTGGGTAGCGGGCCATGAAACGAATCAGTATCGGGGTGATCAGATAGTGTAGGACGCTCGGAGCACAGCTTAGTCGCACAACCCCTCTTGGCTCTGCCCGGTTCACCTCAATAAGCTCCTGTGCTGCCTCGGCTTCTACCAACATGGCTGTGCAGTGTTGGTAGTAGGCCTGACCAATCTCTGTCACCGAGAAGTGCCGTGTTGAGCGGCTTACCAGACGAGTCTCAAGCCGCTCTTCCAGTTGCCCAATGCGGCGGCTTAGCTTCGACTTGGTAATGCCCAGCGCCCGGCCAGCTGGTGCAAAACCTTTGTAATCTACAACCTGAACGAAGTAATAAAGATCATTAAGATCCTGCATTTTATTGTCCTATTTTTGTGACGCTGAGTGTCATTTTTGCAGTCTAGCGGAAGTATTAGACGTAAAGTAGACTTCTAGGCGTTGAGGCGTTATGTCTCTCTTAATGAGTTTGGGAGCCTGATGATGATGATGAAGGTTAAAGAGGTATATAGCGCACCACACGGTCATTGGGTTGGCGATGGCTTCCCTGTGCGCTCGCTTTTCAGCTACGACCGAATGGGCGCTGAGTGCATCAGCCCTTTCCTGTTGCTGGATCATGCCGGGCCCTTCGATTTTAAGCCGGCCAAGCGTCCGCGCGGCGTAGGCCAGCATCCCCATCGTGGCTTTGAGACAGTCACTCTTGTTTACGAAGGAGAGCTTGAGCACCGGGACTCTAGCGGTAGCGGCGGACGCATTGGCGAAGGTGACGTGCAGTGGATGACGGCCGGCAGCGGTATTATCCACGACGAATTCCATTCCCAACCGTTCACTGAACAGGGCGGCAATCTTGAGATGGTGCAGCTTTGGGTCAATTTACCAGCTCAACACAAAGGCACCTCAGCGGCGTACCAAACACTGCTCGCCGCCGACATTCCCAACGTGCCGTTGGACGACGGGAATGGAAGCGTGCGTGTGGTAGCCGGGAACTATCTTGGGCATAGCGGGCCAGCAAAGACCTTCACCCCGATCAATATGTGGGACATTCGGCTCACTTCCGGAAGTGAGGTTGTGTTGCCGGTACCAGAGGGTCATACCACACTGCTGGTCGTTCTGAATGGGGCAGTTCTGATTAACGATGAGACCATCGTGCGCGGTGAATCCGTCGTCAGTTTCGAGCGCCATGACCATGAACTGCACCTGAAGGCCAATAACGAAACCAAGCTGCTACTGCTTAGCGGCGAGCCCATCAATGAACCTGTAGTAGGCCACGGCCCCTTCGTGATGAATAGTGTCGAAGAGATCCAGCAAGCCATTACTGATTTCCAAAGTGGTAAATACGGTTCCTTGAACGGCTAGCGGACAAAGCTTTTCGCTGGCGCTTTACCCGGCAGCCAAACTGCCGGGTGTCTCTCAACCTGAAGACGAAACGGAGAATCAACATGTCATTTACTTACAACCGCTTGAATAAAGACGATGTGGCCCTGCTAATGGTTGATCACCAAGCGGGTCTGCTCTCTCTCGTACGGGACTTTAGTCAAGATGAGTTCAAGAACAACGTCATGGCCTTGGCGGATATTGGACAGTTCTTCGACATCCCCACGATTCTGACCACGAGCTTCGAGGATGGTCCAAATGGACCGATGGTGCCCGAGTTGAAAGCAGCGTTCCCGGACGCGCCCTACATTGCCCGTCCAGGCCAGGTAAACGCCTGGGATAACGAAGATTTTGTTAAGGCGATCAAGGACACGGGCAAGAAACAGCTGCTGATTGCCGGCGTGGTAACTGAGGTCTGTGTCGCCTTTCCAGCCTTGTCGGCGCTAGAGGAGGGCTATGAGGTCTTCGTCGTCACAGATGCGTCAGGCACGTTCAACCAGACCACCCGAGATGCTGCGTGGGATCGAATGTCCCGGGCGGGTGTCCAGTTGATGAGCTGGTTTGGAGTGGGTTGTGAGCTGCATCGCGACTGGCGTAACGATATCGAAGGCTTTGGTGGGATCCTTGCAAATCATCTGCCGGCTTACGCGAATCTTATCCAAAGTCGCGATTCGGCACTCCAGAGCAAATAAGGCAATTTTGGACCGGTGGCGACCTTCTAAGTACCAGTGGTTGCCATCAGTATTACAACCAAAAAATCAATCGCCACTGCCTTGGCCCAACCGGCTCGTTTGCCCCAGAAATCCATGAGCGTGCTCCACACGCTCATCGGAATACAGCGGTTGGCGTTTTATCAGCCTATACTCTCTTCTTGGTACGTACTCACAATCTAACCCGTCAGGTCGCGGTCAAAATATATTTTACTTTTTTTCTTGAATAAATCGAGCGCTCGTTCTATTTTTAAGGGAGGAGGTTTAAACATGACCGATTCCAATGAGACGAAATCCAAGAGCTCGAACTGGCACCTTCGCACAGATAACAAAATAGCACTTGTTACGGGCGCGGCAGGAGGGTTAGGGAAGAGCTTCACCCAATGCTTGCTCGACACGGGGGCTACCGTCATCGTGAGCGGCCGTCGTCGCGAGACGCTCGAACATCTTAAATCCGAGTTCCCCGATCACGCCGATCGAATTCACGTTGTAACAATGGACGTTAGCGACGAAAGCAGCGTCACACAGGCTTTCGATGTGATGGCCAATGAAGTCGGAGTTCCTGATGTGGTGGTTGCCAATGCCGGTGTGGCCGTCAGCAAAAAGGCTCTGGACTGCACAGATGACGACTGGAATAGCGTTATCGACACAAACCTTAAAGGTTGCTGGTTGGTTGCCACCGAGGCCGCCCGCCGCTTGGCCGGTGAGGAGCGGCAAGGAAGCATCATAATGATTTCCTCAATTCTTGGGCATCGTTCGGCGGGCAATGTCGCACCCTATGCCGTTGCCAAGGCCGGTGTTGAGCAACTGACTCGCGTTCTTGCCCTGGAATGGGCTCGCTACGGCATTCGTGTTAACGCGCTAGCCCCCGGGTACATAGAAACTGATTTGAACCGCGATTTCTTCGCTACCGACCCGGGCCAAAAAATGATTCGCCGCATTCCGCAGCGGCGTCTAGGGCAGCCCGATGATCTTTGTGGACCGCTGCTGCTCTTGGCATCGGATCTTTCTCACTATATGACTGGCAGCACCCTCGTGGTGGATGGCGGTCATCTTCAATCTTCGCTTTAGAGGGCTTCGCCTGTGGATTTCAATCTTAGCGCCAAAAACGAGTCGTACCGGGTACGGGTAAGGGACTTTGTGGAGCAGCATCTGTTACCGCTGGAGAACAACCCCGAAGCGTATGACGAGCACGAGAATATTGCGCATGCGCATCTGGAAGAAATGCGTGCCAAGGCCAAGCAGGAGGGGCTGTGGTGTTTGCAGATTCCTGAACACCTTGGTGGGAAAGGGCTTGATATCTCGGGCATGGCGGCCTGTTACGAAGAAATGAATCGCTCGATTTTTGGCCCAGTGGTTTTCAATTCTGCAGCGCCCGATGATGGCAACATGACGATATTGGCGAAGGTCGCCACTGAAGCGCAGAAGGCGCGGTGGTTAAAACCCATTGTGGAAGGACAGGTGCGATCTGCCTTTGTTATGACGGAGCCACCTCCCGGCTGTGGATCGGACCCAGGCATGATGCAGACGAGCGCGAAACGTGTGGGGGACAAGTGGGTTATTCATGGACACAAGCACTTTATTACTGGCGCTGCAGCGGCCGCCCACTTCATTTTAATTGCCAGAACTTCAGATGATACCAGGAAGGGTTTAACGGCCTTCCTGTTCCATAAAGATGATCCGGGCTGGGAAATTGTTCGGCGCATTCCGATCATGGGCCCGGAAGAGCACGGCGGGCACTGCGAAATTCGTTTCGATGGTTTAGAGATTCCCGACGAAAATCGTTTAATGGAGGTTGGCGATGGCCTGAAGGTCACCCAGATTCGTCTTGGTACCGCGCGTCTGACTCACTGTATGCGCTGGCTTGGCTTGGCACGTCGCTCTCTGGAAATCGCGACCGAATACGTCAATACGCGAGAGTCCTTTGGTCAGACGTTGGCCCAGCGTGAAGGCGTGCAATGGCTTTTGGGTGAAGCGGCGATGGATATCCAGGTGGGTCGTCTACTCACTATGCATGCAGCCTGGAAGCTGGACCAAGGTGACTTTGCGAGAAAAGAAGTCTCCATGGCCAAAGTGGCGGTTGCCGATACCCTGCACAAGGCGGTGGATACCGCCATTCAACTGTGTGGTGCGAGAGGTTATTCCAAGGACACGCCACTGGAGTGGATTTACCGATATGCGCGCCAAGCGCGTTTGGTCGATGGCGCCTCGGAGATTCATAAGATGGTGTTCTCAAAAACATTGTTGGCTGAGCGTGCCGACTTCTGGCGTTGGGGGGTATAAGCCTGATGTCTGATTTTGCGGAGGCCTTCAGTTGGTTTGTCGTGCAACAAACCGGCGCGCGAAGCGCCAAAGTAATTACGTTTGAAAAGCTCTCCGGAGGAGCCATTCAAGACAACTTCGGGTTGACCCTGGAAATTGAGGGTGGGGAGCGGGCAGGTACTCAGCATTTTGTTGTGCGACAGGATGCCCCCTCAGGCGTCGCAGAAAGCCTGTCCCGGCCGGAAGAATTCCGCGTACTGCAAGCCGCGTTTGAGGCGGGCGTGACCGTTCCGGAACCGCTTTGGCTTTGCGAAGACCTCGATGTCAGTGGGCAGATGTTTTACGTCATGACTCGGGCTGACGGGAGTGCATCCCCCCGCAAATTGGTCAAATCAGATTTAACTGAAGAGCAGCGCCGCACTATTGTGCGACGGCTAGGCGCTGAACTGGCCAGGTTGCACAACGTGCGACCGCCGGTGCAATCGTTGGATTTCCTGGCGTTACCCGACCCAGATAATGCTGCCTTGAGTCGGGTGGCTATTTATCGGCGTCACCTTCGAGAAATTGGGGAGCCCCACCCCGTTCTGGAGTGGGCGCTGAACTGGCTGGAAGATAACAGCCCGGCACCAGGGCCTACTGTGCTGTGCCACTGCGATTTTCGAACCGGGAACTACATGATGGCTGGTGAAACCTTGACGGCCGTTTTGGATTGGGAGTTCGCCGCCTGGAGCGATCCTGCAGAGGACCTCGGTTGGTTTTGCAGCCGTAGTTGGCGGTTCGGCGCAAATGAGCGGGAAGCGGGTGGGGTAGGTGAGAAACAGGATTTTCTGAACGGCTATCGCGAAGCGGGTGGCGTTGAGATTGATCCGACAGCTGTCAGTTATTGGGAAGTCATGGCGCTTGTGCGTTGGGCGATGATTGCGCTGCAACAGGCGCGCCGACACATGTCTGGCGAACAGCGTTCGTTAGAACTGGCACTGACTGGCCGAATGGTCGCGCAGATGGAATTTGATTTGTTGACCCAGATTCAGGAATTGGAGGACGGCCAGTGATCAATCAACCAGAAGCCCATGACCTATTGACGGAAGCTCGCCGGGTGTTATTGGAGTCGCTGGCCCCAGAGCTTACCGGGGAACGCAAATACGAAGCACTGATGATAGCCAACGCTATGGGTATGGCCATTCGCGAGCTTGAATTCAATGCGCAAAATAAAGCAGAAGAAGCCGATCGAGCGGTCCTTTCGTTGTTGGAGACGCACGGGCTTCCAGGCCATAACGATGAATGCGAGTCCTCTCTCGCCGATGCGGTTCGTGAGCGTCAGCTAGAGGGTGGAAATGTGACCTTGCGCAAAGTACTCCGAACTTTAACGGAGGCTCGTTTGGGAATAAACAGCTCAGGCTACCTGAAACGGTGAAGCATGAATAACTACAAAGCATTAAACAAAACAACGGCCAACTTTTCAGCGTTGACGCCACTTAGTTTGCTACAGCGTTCGGCAAAGGTGTATCCGGATAAAGATGCCGTTATCGATGCTGATCTAGTGCTTTCTTATGGTGAGCTATACCAACGCTGCTGCCAGATGGGCGATGCGTTGAAGCGTCGAGGGATAAACGCCGGTGATACCGTTGCGATATTAAGCCCCAATAGCCACGAGATGCTCGAGTCTCATTACTCGGTCCCGATGGCCGGTGCTGTGATCAACACGATAAACATCCGACTGGATGCCGCAACGCTCGCTTTCATTTTGGGCCATGGTGAGGCTCGAGTGCTGTTTTATGACACAGCCTGGGAGAACGTGGTGCGCGCGGCGGTCGCGGATTTGGAGGTGCCGCCGCTTCTGATTTCTATCGAAAGCAAAGCGGGCGTAAGTGACGGCTTGGCGCAGCAGGACTATGAAAGCCTTTTGATGGAGGGTGATGCAAAGGCCAGTTGGCAGCGTCCCGATGACGAATGGGACGCTATTTCCTTGAACTATACGTCGGGCACAACGGGTAACCCAAAAGGCGTGGTCTACCACCATCGGGGCGCTTTTCTGGCAGCGATGACCAATTCCATGGTGTTTGAGATGACGCCTGAAACAGTCTACCTGTGGACGCTTCCAATGTTTCATTGCAACGGCTGGGCCTATACCTGGGCAATAACGGCCGTGGGTGGAACCCATGTCTGCCTTAGAGAGGTAGATCCGATGGCGATTTACCGTGCTATCGAGACGCACGGGGTCACTCATATGTGTGGGGCGCCGATTGTTATGAACATGTTGTTGCAGGAGCTCGGGCGGGAGGGGCTAACGTTGTCGCGGCCAACCCAATTCGCTTTAGGGGGTGCCGCACCCCCCAGCAGTGTGATTCGAAAAGCCGAAGAGATCGGTTTTCAGATTACTCATCTTTACGGTTTGACCGAAACATTTGGCCCGTCCGCGTTGTGTGTACCTCAGCCCGAATGGCAGGCCCTTCCGCTGGAGCAACGGGCATTGAAGATGTCCCGCCAGGGCGTTTCCACACACGGGCTGGATGAGGTTGTGGTTCTTGATGTTGTGAGTGCTGAACCCGTGCCTGCAGATGGAAAAACCCTGGGAGAGATTTGTATCCGGGGAAACACGGTGATGAAAGGCTACCTGAAAAATCCCGAAGAGACGGCCAACGCTTTCAGCCATGGCTGGTTTCACACAGGCGATTTGGCGGTTATGCACCCTGATCACTATGTCGAGATCCGGGATCGAGCCAAGGATGTGATCATATCCGGTGGCGAGAACATCTCCAGCCTTGAGGTGGAGGAGGTGCTTTACCGGCATCCTCAGGTCTCCGAGGCGGCAGTGGTGGCAATGGCTGATGAAAAGTGGGGCGAGGTGCCCTGCGCCTTTGTCAGTTTGATCGAAGACAGCAAGGCGATAGCGCCCGAAGAGATTATAAAATTTTGCAGGGAACTCATGCCTCACTTCAAGGCACCGCGGAAGGTGGTGTTTGGTGAGTTACCCAAAACTGCTACAGGAAAAATCCGCAAAAATATCCTTCGGGATTCTCTACCCCGATGATAGGTCTGACTGCGGTCAGAAGGAGGTCGTGATAGCGCCAAGAGCGTTTTTAAATGAAGTATTTCGGGCATAAATCACCTGGCTCGTGGATTCCATTGAAAATAAAGACAATAAAGACGGAGCATGATCATGAAGAACATATGCACAAAAAAAACCCTGGTTGCGGTGACCGCAGCCACGATGATTGGTGCCGCAGGTACCAGCTACGCAGAGGAGCCGATTCGTATCGGGGGGATCTATATTCTCTCTGGTAGTGCCGCGACCTACGGTGAGTTCGCCCAGCGGGGCATTAATCTTGCGGTCGACGAAATTAATGCTTCAGGCGGCATTTTGGGTCGTCAAATTGAAATGGAGTATGAGGACAGTCAAGGTAAAGCCTCGGTCGCCATACAAGCAGCCCGAAAATTGGTCTACTCAAGCGGTGTAGACGCCTTGGTCGGGTTGGACAGTTCTGGAGTGGCCCAAGGGCTGGTGCCGACAATGCCAGAACTTCAGAAACCACTGATTATTACCCACGCAGCTACACCGGATGTGACCGGTAAGTTGTGCAATCCGTTTACTTATCGTATTAGCGTAAACGTTGCCCAGAACATGAAGGCCGCAGCTTTGGTGGCTGAAAAACTTGATGCCACCAATTGGACGACTATTGGTCCGGACTATGCGTTCGGCCACCAGTCCTGGGAGTTTTTCGGAAACTACCTCAAGGACATCAAGCCTGATGTCAACCTGATGTCAGAAACCAACTTCCCACGCTTTGGGGCCGAAGATTTCACGCCCTTCATAGACAGGGTCATGAACTCTGACGCTGACGGTGTTCTTATCTCTGTGTGGGGTGGTGACCTGGTGAACTTCGTTCGTCAGGCCAATAATCGCGGTTTTTTTGATAAAGACTTAGAGCTGTTGTTTACCGTTGGGGCAGCAACCGAAGTGTTGTCGGCTCTTGGCGATGAAATGCCCGAAGGCGTGCACCTGTCTACCCGTTACTGGTACGACGCTTATGACAACGACATCAATGCCGCCTTTGTGAAGGCTTATGTCGATGCCTACGACGGACCGCCCAGCTATAACGCTGAAGGCGCTTATGCGGCTATTTATGCCTATAAAAAAGCAATGGAGGCTGCAGGCACTACGGACGGCCCTGCCGTTGCAAAGGCACTTAGCGGCTTGAGTATGGAGGCTCCGAACGGCACGGTTATGTTCCGCAAGGCGGATAACCAGGCGATGGTCAGCCCTAACTGGGGCGTTTCAGGCCCTATGCATCCTGAGTATGCGATCCGCACACTGACTAACCTTCAAATCTTTGATGGCGAAGAAGTGGCCCGTTCTATCGAAGAGACCGGTTGCAAGCTCTGAACCAGAGATTGCGTGAATGATTGCCGTGGCGCCCCAAAGGGCGCCACGAAACCGGCCTTAAAGAAACGAGGTAATACATGTCTGGCATCGGATCGGCGCTGCTGAATAGTCTTGATATCGGGCTTCTGCTGTTCATTATCGCAGTAGGGCTGAATATCGTTTTTGGTGTTCTGAATATCATCAACTTTGCTCACGGAGCCCTCTATATGCTGGGGGCGTACCTGGCATTTACGTTGATCAACATAGTAGGGATGCCGTTCTGGGCAGCATTGCTTCTGGCCCCGCTTGGCGTTGCTATATTGGCGGTCCTCATCGACCGTTTTTTATTACGATATATCTATTCCCGGGATGTAGCAGACAGCCTGCTGCTCACTTTCGCGCTCCTGTTAATTATCAATGAGAGCGTACGAATGATTTGGGGGAGCGGCATTCAGGTTGTTCAGCCACCGCCGTTGCTGGCCGGCTCAATGAGTATTATGGGCAGCTTTGTACCGACGTACAGCCTGTTTGTAATTGCCATGGGCTTACTGTTACTGGCGGGGCTCTGGTACCTGTTTAATCGCACCCGAATTGGTCGAATTATGCGTGCTGCCGCGCTGGATCGCGATATGGCAGAGGCTTTGTGTATCAATACGCGCCTGGTTGTGACCGGTGTGTTTGCCTTCGGCGCCTGGCTTGCGGCTGTCGGCGGTGTGGTCGCAGCACCTATGCGTGCACTGGATCCTGGCATGGGCGACAAGATTATTATCGAATCCTTCATTGTGGTGGTTATTGGTGGCCTTGGAAGTTTTCCGGGCGCCTTGCTCGGGGCCCTTATTCTCGGGCTGATCCATGGCTTTGGTGGCCGTTATTTCCCTGAGGTGAACATGCTGTTGCCATTTATGGGCATGGCGCTGGTTCTATTATTTAAACCTAATGGCATTATGGGTAAAGGAGCAGCCGCATGAAGACCCGAATTTTGTTGGCCATTCTGGCTGTGGTGATTGCAGGGCTGATTGCGGTGCCTTGGGTTGCTTCCTATTTCTATATCTTTATCTTCACCGAAATTCTCATCCTCGGTCTGTTCGCGGCCAGCTTTAACCTGGTTTTTGGTTATACCGGTATGTTGAGTTTCGGACACGCAGCCTTCTTCGGTGTCGGCTCCTACGCTATGGCACTGGTGCTCATTCATCTGGAATGGCCGTTCCTTATTAGTCTGCTGGCATCCATGGGTGCTGCCGCGTTATTGGCCTTGATCATTGGCTTTTTCTGCGTTCGGCTAAACGAGGTGTATTTTGCCATGCTGACCCTGGCCTTTGGCATGATGGTCTTTGCCATCGCCTATCAATGGCGTTCTGTGACCAATGGCAGTGATGGGCTGGCTGGCTTTTCTCTGGGGTCATTCGGGCTTGGGCTTGATTTGACGTTGGGTAATCCTGCTGTCTACTACCATGTGGTACTGGCCATCGTTGGTGTTGCCTCGGTCATACTGTATGTGATTTGCCGCAGTTCATTCGGAATGATCCTTCGAGCCATACGCCAGAACCCGGAGCGGGTGTCGTTTGCCGGGCTGAATGTGCGCACGTATCGATTGGTGGCTTTTGTGATTGCGGGGGCGTTCGCAGGTTTGGCGGGTGGTCTTATTGCCCCGTTCCTTCGGGTGGCAAGCCCTGAGCTGTTGCACTGGTCAATGTCAGCGGAACCTATTCTCATGGCCATCCTGGGTGGCACCGGCTACTTTTTGGGGCCCTTCATTGGCGCCGCAGTATTTGTGCTTCTGGAAACCTGGATCACCAGCTTTACAGAATCCTGGATGCTGGTTCTTGGTGTTATTCTCGCGTTGATGGTGATTTTCTTTCGCAAAGGGCTGCTTGGTACCGTCGTTGACTGGTGGATGGAGGTAAGGAAATGACGAACCCCGTTCTCACAATATCGAATCTCACCAAACGTTTTGGCGGAAATACCGCGGTTTCGGGCATTAATCTGGACGTTATGCCGAAGGAAACCATTGCCATCATTGGCCCTAACGGTGCCGGCAAGACGACGTTCTACAACATGGTTTCGGGGCGAATGCAGCCCTCTGAGGGCAGCGTCGTGCTAGATGGCAAGGACATAACTGGCCTGCCACCCCATAAAATTAGCCGGCTGGGCGTTTCACGCTCGTTCCAGATCAATAATATTTTTCCGGAGATGACGGTCCAGGAAAATGTCGAGGTAGTGCTGTCGGCTTACCACGGCCACAGCCGCAAGCTGTTTAACATTGCCTCTCGCAACACGGGCATTCAGCAGGAGGCCATTGAGTTGCTGAAGCGCCTGGGTATCGACAACCTCAAAGCTCAGCGTGCTGAGGTTATTAGCTATGGTGACAAACGTTTGCTGGAGATTGCCATGGTTTTGGCAACGCGGCCGAAGCTGGTGTTGTTGGATGAGCCCACAGCGGGCATGACGCCGGACGAAACGCGGCGTACCACAAAACTGGTCAAGAGTCTGGCTGATAGTGGAGACTACACGTTCCTGGTTACTGAGCATGATATGGATGTGGTGTTTGGCCTTGCGGACCGCATTCTGGTGATGCACAGAGGTGAGAAGTTGTTTGCAGGGACCCCGGAGGAAGTGAAAAACCACCCCGAGGTTCGCCGCGCCTACTTGGGCGAAGAAGACGATGAGACAGAGGAAAGTAACGTATGATTCTTGACGTTCGCAATATCCAGACGTTTTATGGCGAAAGCCAGGCGCTTCAAGGCGTTACTCTTCAGTTAGAGGCTGGTGAAACGGTTTGTCTTCTTGGGCGAAATGGATCGGGTAAGAGCACAACACTGAAAAGCATTGTTGGCCTTACGCCTCCAAGATCTGGAGAAGTTATTTTCGACGGCAAGCCAATCCAGGGCCTGCCTCCACACAGAATCGCTCGCGCGGGGATTGGCTATGTGCCGGAAGACCGCCGGATTTTTCCGGGTTTGACGGTCCGGGATAATCTCGAAGTGGCTGCGTATCAACGCAAAGGCAGTGCTGCCCACTGGACAGTGGATGCTGTCCTCAAAAAGTACGAAATGCTGGGAGAGCGGGAAGGGCAGGATGGTGCGACTTTGTCTGGCGGCCAGCAACAGATGTTGGCCGTCGCTCGCTCACTGATGATCCAGCCCAAACTTCTGCTTCTCGACGAGCCCAACGAGGGTTTGGCACCGGTTATAGTGCAGCAAATTGGGGAGCTGATTGACGAACTGAGTCATACCACCACCATACTGTTCACAGACCAGAGTGTTCGGTTTGCACTGAAACATGCCCACAGGGCATACATTTTGGAAAAAGGACAGGTTGTCCACCAGGCCAATAGCGACGAGCTTCGAGCTGACCAGGCAGCCCAGGACAGGTTTTTGTCAGTGGCGTAATTTCGCCGGAATTCATTGCCGCAGGAGCGGATTAAGCGTGGGAATTATGATTGAGGATTATGAAGCATTCCGCGGCGGGCTAAGTCTGTCGCAAGAGGATGTTATTCGTGATGTATTCCGTCAGAACAAGGAACGTATCAGCATAAAAAAAGAGGCAACAGCGGTCAAAAACCTCACGCGCATTATTGAGTCAACACTTCGGCTGGCCAATTCCAAGGGCTTTCACGCGATGACATTGAGGGATTTGTGTGCGGATTCAGGTATGAGCATGGGTGGGCTATACGCTTATATTAGTAATAAAGCCGACTTGATTCACCTGATACAGAGCCACGGGTTCACCATCACGCGCCGCACCCTCGTGCATTACACGAGCCAGGTTGAGGGAATACGTGACCGACTGTTTGCGGCGATCAAGGCGCACCTGTACTTGAGCGAGCAAATGCGTGCCTGGTTCTACTTTTCCTATATGGAAGCGAAGAGCCTGCCTGCTCAGGAAAAACGAGATGCTATTGCGATCGAACTTGAGATTGAAGCGATCTTTTTGGGCGTTATCGAAGAGGGTATCAAAACGGAGGTGTACAGAGCCAAAAACGCCCGTTTGGTTTCCTCAATGATCAAGGCCTTATTGCAAGACTGGTATCTGAAACGCCGTAAGTACCGTGATCAAGGCGTTGAGGTTGATGGCTACGCTGTATTCGTCAGAGATGTAGTTGAAAGCTATTTGCTCTGGGAACGTTGATTCTCTCTTGTGAGGACTGTAATGACTATTCGTTTAACGAATCCTGATTTTTTACGTGAGAGCGCTTACATCAACGGAGAGTGGGTTCAGGCCCAATCCGGTAAGGTTTTTTCTGTCATTAACCCCGCCAATGGGGAGAGTTTGGCGACTGTGCCGGACATGGGCGCGCAAGACACAGTGTTGGCAATTCAGGCGGCAGAAGCTGCGTGGCCTGAGTGGCGCGCCCGAACCGCTAAGGATCGCGGCAGCGTTCTCCGGCGATGGTTTGATCTGGTGATGCATCATCAGGAAGACCTGGCTCGGCTGATGACGGCAGAGCAGGGAAAACCACTTGCGGAAGCACGGGGCGAAGTGGCCTACGGTGCGAGTTTTATCGAGTGGTTTGCGGAGGAAGCCAAACGGGCATACGGCGATGTCATTCCCGGCCACGGTCGGGATAAGCGAATTGTCGTTATTAAGCAGCCTGTAGGGGTTGTCGCGGCCATTACACCGTGGAACTTTCCAGTGGCAATGATTACCAGAAAGGTTGCGCCCGCGCTTGCGGCTGGTTGCCCGGTTGTCGTCAAACCTGCGGAAGATACCCCTTTGTGCGCCCTCGCGCTGGCCGTTCTGGCAGAGTCGGCAGGGGTGCCTCCCGGGATTTTTAATATCGTAACCTGTTCCAAAGCCCAAGCGCCGGAGGTGGGTGAGGCGTTAACGACAAGCCCAATCGTTCGCAAAGTATCGTTCACGGGCTCAACGCCAGTTGGCAAGCTGCTGATGCGCCAGGCCAGCGACACGGTCAAGAAAGTGAGCCTGGAGCTGGGTGGCAATGCGCCGTTTATCGTTTTTGACGATGCCGATCTTGATGCGGCCGTAACCGGGCTTATGGCGTCCAAATATCGTAACACCGGGCAAACCTGCGTCTGCGCCAACCGTGTCTATGTCCAATCCGGAGTTTATGATGCTTTCGTAGAAAAGTTGAAGGACGCCGTCGGTAAAATGGTGGTTGGCGCTGGCCTCGAAGGCGATACCCAACAAGGCCCGTTAATCAATCAGGCGGCCCTGGATAAGGTCAAACGGCATATTTCCGATGCAACGGCCAAGGGAGCAAAAGTTGTTCTGGGCGGCGGGGAGCATGCGCTTGGTGGCACGTTCTTCGAGCCAACCATTCTTACCGATGTAACTCAGGACATGCTGGTGGCCAGTGAAGAAACCTTCGGCCCGGTTGCACCGCTGTTTCGATTTGAGACGGAAGAGGAGGTGATTGCCAAGGCCAACGATTCGGAGTTTGGTTTGGCCGCTTACTTCTACAGCAATGACATACGGCGTATCTGGCACGTTGCTGAGGCTCTTGAAACGGGCATGATCGGTATCAACGACGGGATTATTTCGACAGAGACAGCCCCCTTTGGCGGCGTCAAGGAAAGTGGCCTTGGCCGAGAGGGTTCACGGTACGGCCTGGATGAGTTCATGGAGCTCAAATACCTCTGCCTCGGCGGCATGCGCTAAAAGGCGAATTAAAGGAGAATTGAATGTCAGGTTCCCTGTCACACCTGCGTGTGCTGGATCTTTCCAGGGTTTTGGCGGGTCCCTGGGCGTCCCAGATTCTGGGAGATCTGGGAGCCGAGGTCATTAAGATAGAGCGGCCAGATACCGGAGATGACACACGCTCATGGGGGCCGCCCTATCTCCAGGGGGACGATGTCGATGCAGAGATCTCAGCCTATTTTCTGAGCACCAATCGAAATAAACAGTCCCTTGCTATCGATCTGACGCACCCTCAAGGGCAGAAGCTGATCTGTAAGCTGGTAGCCGAGTCCGATGTGGTGATTGAGAACTTCAAAGTGGGTGGTCTCAAACGTTACGGTCTTGACTGCGAGAGCCTGCAACGGATCAACCCGAAACTCATTTATTGCTCGATCACCGGGTTTGGTCAGGACGGACCCTACTCAAATCGCCCTGGTTATGATTTTCTGATTCAGGCCATGGGTGGATTAATGAGCATTACCGGGCGCCCTGACGGTGAGCCAGGTTCGGGCCCTGTGAAGGTAGGGGTTGCATTGACGGACATTATGACCGGCCTATACGCCACAGTAGGTGTGCTCGCCGCGCTCAGCCATAGGGATCGAACAGGGGAGGGGCAGCATGTCGAGACCGCGTTGCTGGACGTTCAGGTAGCGTGCTTGGCAAACCAGGCTATGAATTACCTGACCACCGGTAAAGCACCTGCCAGAATGGGAAATGCCCATCCAAATATTGTGCCCTATGAAGACTTCCCTACAGCAGACGGCAACATGGTACTTACCGTCGGCAACGACCTGCAGTTTGCTCGGCTTTGTGACGTGCTCGGGCGCCCTGAGTGGATCACTGATGAGCGGTTTGCAACGAACCGCGCTCGGGTGGCGAATCGAAAGGCGCTGATCCCGATGCTGAGACAGGCTACTGTGATGCGTTCAACCCGGGAGTGGGTCGATATCCTGGAAGAAGCTGGAGTGCCTTGCGGACCTGTAAACACTCTGGATCAGGTGTTTGACGATCCACAGGTCAAGGCAAGAGGGATGCGCCAGGAAATAGCTCATCCGAGCCTGGGCATGGTGCCCACGGTCGGGAACCCCATCAAGTTGAAACTGACACCAGTTGAGTACCGCACCGCTCCGCCGCTCTTGGGGGAGCAGTCGGCTCAGGTCCTAAAACGAGTCATAGGCATGACTGAAAAGGAGGTTGAGGCACTTAGAGAGGCCGGTGTTATTTCATAACCAGCTAATTTACAAAGCTTGGTTTCCTTTAATTTTTCAGGGTTGAGCGATACCGGTCCGGCGGCCTCCCTGATCCTTGATGGCCACCACCAGGGCAGCACTTATGATTAGGCCAATGAGCCCAAACCCGCTGGCCGCGGCAACCGACCACGACGTCACGTTCAGTAGCGCAAACACGGCAGCCGTGATCATCGCAATCCCCACGGAGGTGCCAATCCGCTGGCCAGTCTGCATAATGGCGCCCGAACTCCCCGCATACGCCAGCGGTACTTCGGCCAGCGTCAGTGTTTGGTTAGGACTGATAACGGAGCCCTGCGCTAGCCCGATCAACACCAGCGACGGCATCAGCCACCATACGCCTAGATAACCGCTTTCATGCAGCATAATTACGCCGATGCACAGCACCACGCCAGTTATCGCGCAACATAGGCCGCCGATAACCACCTTGCGACCATACTTCGTTACCCGTTTGCCGGCCCAGTTTGCCGCCAGCGCCGAAACAAATGCTGCCGGAATGCCAACGACACCCGCCTGCAGCGCGGATTTTCCTGCGCCTTGCTGCATATACAGCGCCACTAGCACCCAGATGCTGGTCATCCCCATAAAATACAGCGTCATGATCAGTGAGCCGTTCGTGAAACTTTGGGTGGAAAATATATTCAGATCCACCATCGGGCTGTGGCCCAGCCGCACATAAAAGCGCTCCCAACGCACCCACGCAAACACTAGGGCCATGCCGGCTGGCAGCCACAGCCAGTTGAGTGCCGAACCTTGGGATTGCATAAACGGGAATAAAATAGCAAACACCGCAAGCCCCAGCAGAAGTGCCCCCACTGGGTCCAGCGCTCGCAGCATATACAACACGCGGCGCGACCGATTGCCGGTGCCACGCGGCCCACGCCGAAACAGTGGTTTTGGAAACCAGACAAACGCCATGATGAGGGTGGCAATACCGATGGGCACGTTAACCAGAAACGTCAGCCGCCAACCAAGCTCAACGCCTCCCAAATCGACCAATAGCCCGCCAATCACGGGGCCAATGCCTACCGATACACCCACAGCGCTGCCAAAATAGCCGAACGCCCGCCCGCGCTCGTTGCCACGAAAATACTGCTGAATCATACCCACGCGACCCATGATGTCGCCGGCGCGGCCAGCGGCGACCAGTACCACCCCGAAGGTCAATGCATATCCCGAGAGCACCCACTGCAAATCCGACTGCGACGCCCCCAGCCCTTTCTGAATGGCGGGCAGCGCCACGTTGACAATGCTCACGTTGATTAACGACATGGCGATAGCCGCCAGCAACACTATTAAAATACGCCAGCGCACTGCGTCTGTGACGGTATCCTCGTTCACTCCTGTCGATCCTCCAAACTCTGAATCTCTTTGGGGTTTAGTCTGCTTTCGAAAATTTGAACACGAAAAAAAGCGGCACCCACATATGGCAGCTGCCGCTTCCCAGGCTAGTGCTTAACAAACAGAGCGTGACGCCCAGTCAGTTTTTCAACTCAGGGAAGTCCGCTTCGGTATAAGCATATTCACCCCGGTCCTCGCTGGCGGCATGGGCGCGTAGTTCAACACGACGAATCTTGCCGGAGATGGTCTTGGGCAACTCGGCGAATTCCAGCTCGCGAATCCGCATATACGGCGGCATGCGCGCACGGGCAAATGCGAATAGCGCCTTGGCTGCCTCTGGGCCAGGCTCGTAGTCTCGGCGTAGCACGATATAGGCCTTGGGCACGCTCAATCGCAGTTCATCAGGCGCAGGCACAACAGCAGCCTCGGCCACAGATTCGTGTTCGATGAGAATGGACTCCAGCTCGAACGGGCTGACCCGATAGTCCGAGCTCTTGAACACATCGTCCGCCCGGCCGACGTACCAGTAATAACCGTCTTCGTCACGGCTGGCCACGTCGCCGGTGCGATAAAAGCCGTCGTGCAGCGCCTGAGCCATGCGCTCGGGGTCGTCGCGATATTCCTGCATCAATCCGAGCGGGCGCTGGTTGCGCACATCAATGGCAATTTCGCCTTCGTTCTGTTCCTTATCGTGTGCATCGAGCAGCGAAATCTTGTAGCCGGGCAAGGGCCGGCCCATCGAACCGGATTTCATTTCCTGAGCTGGCGGGTTGCCAATCTGGGCTGTGGTTTCGGTTTGGCCGTAGCCGTCCCGGATTCTGAGACCCCAGAGTTTCTCCACTCGCGAAATCACTTCCGGGTTGAGCGGTTCGCCTGCGCCAACCAGGCTCTTCAGCTTGACGTCGTAGGCCGACAGATCCTCCTGGATCAGCATGCGCCAAACAGTGGGCGGTGCGCACATGCATGTCACGCCCTTGTCGGCGATGACTTGCAGCGTGGCGGGCGCGTCAAAGCGCGGCTGTCGATAGATAAACACAGTGCAGCCAGCGTCCCAGGGTGCGAACAGATTGGACCAAGCGTGCTTGGCCCAGCCAGGCGAGCTGATATTGAAATGGATATCGTCAGGCTGTAGCCCGAGCCAGTACATGGTCGAAAGCGAACCAACGGGATAGCTCTGATGCGTATGCAGCACGAGCTTGGGCAGGGAAGTGGTGCCTGAAGTGAAATAAAGCAGCATCGGGTCGGTGGCGTGGGTCACGCCCTCGGGCTCAAATTTGACGGGTGATTGCTGCGAAGCGCCGTAACCAATCCATTGCCCGCTGGGCTCACCAGCGACAATGCGGGTCAGGCCCTCGGCGACGCCCTCGAATTTCGGGACATGTTCCTCGGCGGCGAGGATATGGGTGACGCCACCGCGCGCCAAACGGTCGCCAAGATCCTTGTGCGATAGTAGCGTACTGGCAGGAATCACCACGGCACCCAGCTTAATGGCAGCCAGCATGGTCTCCCAGAGTTCGATGACGTTGTCGAGCATGATCAGTAAAGTATCGCCCCGACCAAGCCCGTTGCCGCGTAGGAAGTTAGCCACCTGGTTGGAGCGTTGTCGCATCTGCTCGAAGCTGTAACGGTAATCGCTGCCGTCGGCGTCCACCAGCCAAAGCGCGATCTTGTCGTTGTCTTTGGCGTAGTCGTCAAACCAGTCCAGCGCCCAGTTGAATTCATCCAACTCGGGCCATTTGAAAGTCTCGTAGGCGCGATCGTAGTCCTCGCGCAGATCTAGCAGTTGCTGGCGGGCGGCCTTGAATGCGTCTGCGGATTGCATCGCCTTCTCCTTTTCTCGCGGTCGGCAACCTGGGGCGGTCGCCATGGTTTTTGTTTTCCCGTGGTGCGACGTTTTTGAGCTTGCTCGGTAAAAACGTCATGCAGACATAATAGTCCCATTTCCTTCAACTGCTGAACAGATACGTAGCGGACGCGCTAGGATGGCAGCTTATTACTGGCGCTTTATCGGGCTTTAATATATTTGGTTATTGCGATCGTCGCTGGGTGTACTTGGTTTTGGTAGTATTTTGTATTTCATCCCGCTCGAGAAACGTGGCAAATTATTTTTCAGTAGGGAGCGAGCGTTTGAACGACAAGGCGGCAGCACTATGTATAACTGGATAGCCGAACATCAGAATGTGCTTTCTGTGTTAGCCAGTTTAGCCTCGGTGATTATATGGCTGGTTTATGCTCAACTTCTGTATCTTGGTTTCCGAAGGCAGCGCAGTCCTCGGCTGATCATCAACCGAGGCCGCAACAAAGATATCAATGCGCTCTGTCTTATCAGCAATATGAGTGCGGAATCTGTATTCATTGAATATATTATTGTCGAACTCGAAACCTCGGAAGGCACGATCACGATGGATGTCACGGATTTCGAGCAGGAATACACTGAAGGTGATGAGGATCCTGATGGGAGGCGCGGTCAATCATCCGCGGAACAGCTATCGGTGGATGGAGTAGAGAACACGAGACAGGGGCCTATAGAACCCGGTGGTTTTTTGCACATTGGCACTTTTTGCGAACTGATCCAGCGCCTTGCCCGAGATGAAGGTATCCGGATGAGTGGCAGTGTTCCGCAAGGCGATCTTGAGTTCACCCGCCTTACCCTTCGCCTGATAGGTATTTATGGGCCAGAAAATATGCCAATTGGCGCTGAGCGGAGTTTCGATCTAAAGGTCGGTGAGAGTCGTTTCGCTCTGAGGCCAGCTTCATGGGATACAAAACAGTTGGCGTCAATACTGCAGCGCCGAAAGCTCCGTAAAACCGTTGAGAAACTGAACGCTACGGACTTTTCATCCTCTTCGTCCTTTCGCCATGTCGATCAGGAAAAGGATATTGCTAATCGGTTTGCCGCCGAACAGGCGAGTAAGAAAGGCCAAGCCAATGATAGCCGCTGAACTCGATTGCCTGCTCGTTATCATGAATCATATCCGGATCCGCTCGGGCGCATACCCCACGACGACAGCAACTTGACACATGCGCGATCTCGACCCAGATTGAATAGTGCGTAGTGAAACAGGGCAGGCACGATGGATCTTTACACGTACTACCGTTCCTCTTCTTCCTATCGCTTACGCATTGCGCTGGAGTTAAAAGGGCTGGATTGCCACTCCATACCCATCAACCTGGCGAGTGATGGCGGCGAACAGCTTAAGCCTGCATACCGGGCTCTAAATCCCCAGGGGCGGGTGCCGGCATTGCGTGTGGAAAACGATCAGGTGCTAATTCAGTCGCCGGCAATCATCGAGTATCTGGAGGAGTGCTATCCGCAGCCGCCGCTGTTACCGGACAAACCCGCATGAGTGAATAAAGGACTGACAATGGCTGATCTGTTTGATAACCCCATGGGCCTGATGGGTTTTGAATTCATCGAATTCGCCTCACCGACCCCAAATGTTCTGGAACCCCTCTTTGCGATGATGGGGTTCACCAAGGTGGCTAACCACCGCTCCAAGAACGTATCGCTTTATCGTCAGGGTGAGATCAACCTGATCCTCAATTGCGAACCCAAGAGCGTGGTGTCTTACTTTGCCGCAGAGCACGGGCCCTCAGTTTGCGGTATAGCCTTCCGTGTCAAGAATGCCCATGACGCATACGCTCGTGCACTGGAGCTGGGCGCCCAGCCAATGGACATCCCCACTGGGCCAATGGAGTTGCGGCTGCCGGCGATTAAAGGTATCGGAGGCGCACCGCTGTACCTGATCGACCGCTTCGGCGAGGGCACCTCAATCTACGATATTGATTTCATGTACATTGATGGCGTTGATCGCAACCCCAAAGGCACCGGGCTGAAAGAGATCGACCACCTGACCCACAATGTCTACCGAGGGCGCATGGCTCATTGGGCGAATTTCTACGAGAAGCTGTTCAATTTCCGCGAGTTCCGGTACTTCGATATTAAAGGTGAATACACCGGCCTGACCTCCAAGGCCATGGCCGCGCCGGACGGCAAGATTCGCATTCCGCTGAACGAGGAATCCCCACAGGGCGCCGGACAAATCGAAGAATTTCTCATGCAATTTAACGGTGAAGGCGTTCAGCATGTGGCTTTTCTTACCGATGATCTGTTGTGCACTTGGGATGCGCTGAAAGCCTTGGGCATGCGGTTTATGACACCGCCTCCCGCCTGTTGTTGCAGATTTTCTCGGAAGCCCTGATGGGGCCAGTGTTTTTTGAGTTTATCCAGCGCAAAGGCGACGAAGGTTTCGGGGAGGGAAACTTCAAAGCGTTGTTCGAATCGATCGAGCGTGATCAGGTACGTCGTGGCGTGCTGAAAACGACTTAGCCGACCGAGTGTTGGGGTGAGAGACCGCTCGGGTTTATAACAAGAGGTGAACATGCCATCACAGCCTTCACCCGATGCACTTACCTACCAATCCGGTTTCGGCAACGAGTTCAGCACGGAAGCATTGCCTGGCGCGTTGCCAACCGGCGCGGCCAGACGGTGATCCACTGCTATACCTGCTCGACGATGCCGATCAAGCGGCTGGCGTTGAGCAATACGCAAAACATGTACTGGACTGTCGCCCAGATGGTCGCGCATCACAGCGTCGGTGGCTGCAAGCTGCAACCAGGTGACCTGTTCGGTTCCGGAACCCTATCGAGTCAGAGCCCCGATGCGGTCGGTAGCCTGTTTGAAAGCACGGGTGGGGGCAAATAGCCACTCACGCTGGCCAGTGGTGAGGAGCGTACCTTTTTAGAGGACGGCGATGAAGTCGTCATGCGGGCGCGCCGTCGGCGTGAAAGCTACCCGAGCATTGGGTTTGGGGAATGCCGGGGCAGGATGCCTTGCACGACCATGCGCTGAGTCAGACCCGGTTGCGTGGCCTGTACGATAAACAGATTCATCCCAATGGGCGGTGTGCCAGGCGCGGGCTTCAGTGCTTTGACAACCATGGCGATTCTGTTCGGTCAGTACCTGACACCAAGCCAAGATCTGTTCTCCTTCGCTACCCATTCCGAACTCAAGAATCTATTTTTACCAGTGGCTTGTGGGGTTACCACTAACAGATAAGCTTTTTTAAATATATAATGATAGGTATTCGCATTAGCGTTAATAATAGACTCACTTAACCTCTTGAAGAGGTAAAACCCAAGGATGAAGCAGACACACTATGGCCATTCCTGCTCTCGATCATTTGTTTGTTGGTAATTTCGAGCGCTACCGTGGTGTGCTAGTGGTGAAAGGCCAGGATCAACGGATAGGCATACCCGCCAGGGATCTGATTTCGGGAGAGGGTCTTGCCCGACTGCTTGCGGAATATCGGTGCTCTCAGCCTGGTGATGATCAGCGTGCTCTTATCTCCCTGTGGTCCAGACACTATTTTGCAAAACTCACTGCACCTGTAGTGGTCGCCAGCTTAATGTCTGGCCATAAACTGCCCGTTGCCCTGGATCAGGTTGAGGTGATTCTGGGTAAGGGCGGGCTACCTGAGGCATTCCGGTTACCCCATGAGGGGCGCCCCTTCGAGACGACCCCGCAGGATTCATTTGAGCGTTTCGGGGAACTGTTGGATCATAACTTCGCGCCTCTTATCGAGGGTTGGTGTGCCCACATAAAAATTTCGCGTCGTGTGCTGTGGAACAACGCAGCTAATTATTTCGAGTGGCTCATTCGCACTTTGGAGTCCGCTGGTGTGCCAGATAGCCTCCTGATGGATGGTCGCCAACTGGTCACACTGAACAAACGGCCGAGCGGTCAATCGAACCCCATGGCAAATCCGGTTCGTTACGTAGAGCGGGGAGAGGGGGTTGAACCGCAACGCCAGCGGCAACAATGTTGCTTGCGTTACCGGTTGCCGGGCTTGCCTCTGTGCCGGAATTGCCCGCTTATTGACCGGCCCCCGAAGGGCGCACGGTTACCTGAAAAACGATAATACGCCGGAGCGTTATGCCACCGCAATATGGGCGCCTTCCCGGATTGCCTGCTGCCAGGGCTTCATCCCAGAGTGTACCTACATCGTCACGCTTGCTCATTCGCAGCCTCTACAGTCCCAACAGTTCGGCATAGTGATTGTAGGCAAAGTCGGAAATATCCTGGGAGGTGTCAAACTTTGGGTCATCTTCACTCATCCGGGCTTGTTGGCCAACGATGGCGATCATGGGCATGTGGTTTTTCTTTGAGTCGTATAAGCCATTAAGATGGCGAATGGCCCCCGGGCCCTACGTTGATATGAGATGTCTCCTGTGTGGAATAGGGGGGGGGGAGGATTATGTTTTAAAACCGTTCTGCATGAGCCTTTTCCCAGTCTGCTGAGTACTCAGAGGGTATAACTCCGGAAAGGAAGTCTCCGGGCTCTACCAGAGGGTGAAATTCTCGATAAGTGCAGGCAGGACCAAACTCAGGTCGATGGTAGATGTGCTCAAGCGTAAGTTCATCAGGGGATTCGAGGCGCCATTGCGCCAGTGATATCAAGAAAAGAGTTCACGGTTGTATCGTGGAAGTTTCGCACGCGTTCGGCTTTTTGGGGACATCGAGAGACCTGTATGCCGATTTCAATCATGGCTTTACACAGGCCCATAAATTCATCCTGCTTGCCGAGGCAGAGCTTGAATCCTACCGGTTTGCCACCGCACAGTTTACGCAAACGCTCAACAAACTGCATGAGTTCAATGGGAGTGCTGAACTCTGAATGTTGTGCTGGTTTTCAATCATTTTCACCTGATCGAGTGTCGCCATCGTGAACCCGGTGATAAGGGCTTATCGCACCTTCAATGTCTCTCGTTGTGCCGAAAGGTTGGGTGTCTGCCAAGCCATCCGCACATTATGTTTGGATTGAAGATCCCAAGCGCCAACCAGGGTGAGTGCGAACAATAAGAACCAAGGCACAAGCCAAATTGGGCGCCAGAATAGAAGAACCACTCCCAGAATGAGGGTGGATACTGCAAAACAGATGTAAATTAATCTTGGCGATCCAAACATGGCGCTGCCCCAGATGCTTTACAGACAATAAGCATGATCCAATGAACGCCGTTTCTCAATGTCTCGTATGCGTTATTGGGCGCTGTCTGTTGCCTCTGGGGCAGGCCTCATACTCTGTGGTGTTGTTCAAGATACTTCACGGCATCCGTGCGTAGTGGCAGGTTGAGTGCGACCATAATGCTTTGGCGCTCGTAACCCAAGTCCGCGAGAATGTCGTCTTTTTCGGCAAGGAGCGTGTTCGCCATACGCCGAAAATGCTGGCGCCGGGCGTAGCTTTCTATCAATGAGAAGGAAGCCTGTTTGGTTGCTTGTTGATTTGCCTTTAAACCCAACATTGCCGTCACCTATATATTTACTTACCTGTTAAACCCAGTTGCTACGACGACGTTACGCAACCGGAGCGTCTTGATACGAGAGTGCCGCTTTAAGTGGTTTCAATCAAACGAAAAGAACTTAAGCTTGCCTTCAGTTATTCTTAAGGTGATGCTTGAGCCATTCCTAATGGAGACACAATAAATTGACCTTGCCGCTGCTCGACAATGAAGTGCTCAGAACCTTTGTTGCGATTTCTGAATGTGGCACCTTTACCGGTGCCGCAAAAATTGTTCACCGGACGCCTTCGGCGCTGAGCATGCAGATAAAGCAGCTGGAGCAGAAGCTGGGGAAATGCCTATTTATTCGTGAGCCCCGACAAGTTCGATTAACCCCGGAAGGTGAAGCTCTATTAGGTTACAGTCGGCGGTTGTTACGGTTAAACGAAGAGGCTGTGCAATACTTCCTTGCGCCGTCGCTGGAAGGCAAAGTGGGTATTGGTACTTCAGACGATATAGGCACTCGCATTTTGCCGGAAGTACTTTCCCAGTTTGCCCGCTCTTACCCTGCCGTTCAGGTTAATGTTGTGGTTGGTTCCAGTAAACAGAACCTGGAACGGTTAGATGCTGGGGAACTGGACATGGCATTGGTGACGGTTTCGGGTGACGTTCAGAAAATTCGGGGGGAGGTCGTGCATGAAGAGCCACTGGTTTGGGCAGGGCATGAAGAGTCGACCGCGTTCTTGCGGTCTCCGGTGCCGCTTGCTGTGGCCCACGAAGGGTGTGCTTGGCGCCGGATGACGCTGCGCGCTCTGGATAAAGCAGGTATTCCGTACCGAATTGCCTACACCTGTGAAAATTGCTCCGGCCAGGAAGCGGCCTTGATGGCGGATCTGGCGATCGCACCCTTCCCGCGAAGCCTGGTAAATACTCCCCTGAAGGAAATTACCAACCAGAACTTGCCTGAGATCGGCTCGTATCAGTTGGCACTTGTTCGACGTGGCACCAATCCCGTGAGTGATGCACTGGCAAATCACGTGAAGAGCGCATTCGTAAATCGGCAATAATGACCGCTGGCATTAAACCTCGCCGCTCAAAAAGTGCTCAGGTAATTGACTAAAGAAAAGATCAATCAAGCGCGTTGCCTGGGATTGCAGATCAAACGTACCTGGTAGTAACAGCCACAGGTAAACCACACCCGTCACCTGAACGTGCAGGTGCGTGATGGCGCTGTCGATGTCCAGATTTTTTGGCATATGGTTTTGCCGGATGGCGCTGGTAAAAGCTGCGTGCATTCTCTCGGAGCCGATTAACACATTGTTGCGGAGCAGGGTGCCAATGGGCTCGTTTTGCGCGGTCATCTCGCACTTCTGAAAGACTATTTCATAGACTCGCCTGCGGCTAGGGTCCCGCTCTATTTCACGAACCACGAACAGTATCGATGCCCGCAAAAGCGCCAACGGGTCTGCGTCGCCAGGCTCATCCAGACTGGGGCCTAGCGGCCCGAATTGCACTGACTGTCTATCAAGCATCGCTTTAAAAATCTCTTGCTTGTTCTTGAAATGCCAGTAGAAAGCACCGCGAGTAAGGTTCGCTTCTTTGGCGATTTCGTTAAGCGACGCCTGCGCGACACCTGTGCGATGAAATACAATTTCAGCGGCGTCGATCAGCTTTTCGCGAGTCTGTTGCGCTTCCTCTTTTGTCCGGCGGGCCATCTGGCTTATCTCCCATAGGTATTATCAACATCATACTATCACTTCTATACATTCACGTATGTATGTATAGTGCTCGGCCCCTGAATAGCAACCTGGAGTGACGAACCAAGATGATGAATAGTCGATGTTGTTTGACGACTCAGATTGCCATGTTTGCAGCTGCCGCGATATTGGCTGGCCCCACCTTGGCAGCGACAGATAGCCAGCAAACAGAACCCAGCGAATGGTCTGTGGGCCTTGGTGTTGGTGGTGGTTGGTCTCCCGAGTATCTTGGTGCGGATACCTACAAAGCGGAAGGGCTACCCTGGATACAGGCTCGTAAAGGCCAATTATCTATCAACCCGGTTACTGGCATTAGTTACGACTTTTTGAAAAGCGAGCGTTGGAAGTTGGGGCCCGCATTGTCTTACGCAAAAGGTCGGGAAAACTCCGGTGCGTTAAGGCAGTTTGAAGATGTGCACGGCAGTTTGTTGGCCGGCGCTATAGCCAGCTGGACGAGCGGCCAATGGCAGATTAATGGCGATATTGCGGCCCCGGTTTCGGGTGACCTTGATGGCGTGCGTGTGCGCGGTTACTTGCGTTTTCGTGGCAAAATTACAAACCGATTGCTCTATGCCGCCGGCCCTGGCGCTTCCTGGGCCAGCAATCGCTGGAGTAGGGCCCTGTTTGATGTTTCTATTGAGGATGCCGCGCGCTCCGGGTTACGGCCCTATCGCGCTGAAGGTGGGTACCTTCAAAGCAGTATGAACGGCCGACTGACCTTTTTGGTAACTCGCAAGCTTAGTGTGTCGGCGGTGGCCCAATATAGCCGGTTGTTTGGCGATGCCGCAGATAGCCCCATTGTTGAAGATGTGGGCGATGCCAACCAGTGGCATGGTAGTCTCGCGATCAACTACCAATTTTAACAGGCATTTGACTCGCTTTCATTGCGCTAAACAGAGTTAAAGGAACAGATAAAATGAACCGTTCATTTTCCCGGAGTACCTCAAGCGTTTTAACGATCATAGCCGCATTGTTTCTGGCCGGCTGTTCCGACAACCAGGCCGAACCCGAAACTGAAACTGCCCCACCTGTAAGGCCTGCGGTTATCCAGACCATTGGGGATAACGCCTTGGCCAGCATCAGCTTTAATGGTGTTGTCCGTTCTGCAGAAAGAGCCGAGTTGGCGTTTCGTGTTCCTGGAAAAATGGTGGCCATGGAGGTGAACGAGGGTGACAAGGTCGAGAAAGGTGAGTTGCTGGCTAGACTCGAGCAGGACGAGTTTCTCCGGGCGGTCAACTCTGCAAAAGTCGAGTTTGATAAGGCGCAAGCGGATTATCAGCGTGGTGCTCAAATTTTCAAGTCGACCCAGGCCATTGCGAAAACCGACCTGGAGAAACTCAAAACCAAACGCGATCTGGCCAACAACAAACTGTCTAACGCCCGGCAGGATCTCGATAACACATCCCTACGAGCGCCCTTTGCTGGCGTAATCGCTCAAAAGACGGTGGACAATTTTCGCAACGTGAATTCCGGTCAGGCCATTTATGTTCTTCACGATCTCAAAAATCTTGAAGTGGTGGTAGATGTGCCAAGTAAGATGTTTTTCTCGCCAACTGACCAAAGGGAAGGGTTTGCCTTGGTTGAGAATAACAGCAGCATTCGCTTACCGGTTGTGTACAAAAGCTATTCTTCGGAACCAGACACCCTGTCTCAAACCTACCGTGTGGTGCTTGAAATCACGGACCTTCAAGGTCAAAACGTGTTGCCCGGTATGAATGCCCGAATCTACCCCGCTGAAGGTGGAGTGCCAGAAAAGGCGGTTATTCAGGTGCCCATTCAGGCGGTATTGCCCACAAACACGGGTGACGAATTTGTTTGGTTGGTAGGGGATAACGGCGCGGTTGAAAAGCGCGTGGTGAGTGTGGGCCAACTGGTTGATGACCAAGTGGTTGTTAAAGAAGGGTTGGCAGTGGGCGACAAGGTGGTTGTCGCTGGTGTAAGCGCGTTGAGTGAAGGCATGAGGGTTCGGCCCCTTGAGACTAAGGGGCAAAAGTAATGAATATTGCCGCATACGCCATTCAGAAAAGAACCAGTTTGTGGGTGATCATTTTTTTGACTCTGCTGGGTGGCTACCTGAGTTACCTCAATCTTGGGCGCTTTGAAGACCCCGAGTTCACTATTCGTAAAGCGGTAATCACAACATCTTATGAAGGCGCAAGCGCTCAAGATGTGGCCGATGAGGTTACCGATCCTATCGAAGCTGCCGTGCAGTCCATGCAGGAAGTAAAGGAGATTAAGTCGGTCTCCAAGCAGGGAATTTCGGAGGTGAATGTTGAGATTGATCTGGCATTTTCCCGAACCAAAGCCGAGCTTGAGCAAGTTTGGGATAAGTTACGTCGCAAGGTAAACGATGCTCAAAGGTCTTTACCCAGTGGCGCGGGCCCTTCGTTTGTGAACGATGATTTTTCGGATGTGTATGCGTTGTTTTACGCCATTACCGCCCCCGGATACAGCAACAAACAGCTGCACAACTACGCCGACTTTTTGAGCAAGGAGCTTGCGTTGGTGGATGGTGTGGCGAAAACCGCACTGATCGGCCAACGAGAAGATCGTATTTACATCGAAATTTCCAGCGAACGGCTGGAAAACCTGGGCGTTACCGCAGAGCAGGTGTATCAGGTGCTACAGAAGCAGAACAGCATCACGGTGGCAGGCGAAGTGCAGGCAGGTTCCATGCGACTTCCGGTGATTCCAAGGAACGCCGTCGGGAGCTTTGAGCAGCTCAAAACACTGCCACTGGGCATAGGTGGCGATGGGCAGACCGTTAAGCTGGAAAACGTAGCCAATGTGAAGCGAGGCTACCAGGAACCGGCTCCGTTTCTGATGGAGTACAACGGCGAGCGGGCTATTGGCCTTGGCATTTCCAACATATCCGGCGGCAACGTGGTTGAAATGGGGGATGCCGTTAAGGCCCGCTTGGCCGAGCTGGATGATCAGCGCCCTGTCGGGGTTTCTCTTAACCCGGTTTCCATACAGTCTGATTCTGTGCGGGCTTCCGTGGCGAACTTTATCGGCAATCTGGCCGCAGCGGTTGTGATTGTGTTCATCGTACTGCTGGCGTTTATCGGCCTGCGGTCGGGCGTCATTATAGGTTTTGTACTGTTGCTCACCGTTGCTGGCACGTTAATTATTATGTTGATGGACAACATCGCCATGCAGCGTGTGTCTCTGGGTGCGTTGATTATTGCACTAGGCATGCTGGTGGATAATGCCATTGTGGTAACCGATGCGGTGCTGGTGAAGTTCAAAAATGGTGAGGATCGCTATCAGTCAGTTCTGGATGTGGTTCAGTCAACAAAATGGCCACTGCTGGGCGGCACCCTTGTGGGCATTCTTGCCTTCAGCGCGATTGGCCTGTCACCCAGTGATATGGGCGAATACGCCGGCTCGTTGTTTTGGGTCATTCTCTATTCTATGGCGCTCAGTTGGGTTTTTTCCGTTACGGTTATCCCCATGCTGTGCTATCAGTTTCTTAAGGTAAAACAGACCAGTGAGCCTGAAACAGAAGGCGCGGTTCTGCGCACCTATCGCGGCTTGCTGTACCAAGTGCTTAAGTACCGCAAAACCACTGGGGTTGTGTTGATTGCCCTGTTTGCTGCGGGCATCGCCGGCACCAGTTTGGTGCCACCGGGGTTTATGCCAGATTCGCAACGGGCGCAGTTCGTGGTAGACGCTTATTTGCCCCAAGGCTCGGACATTTCACACACAGCCAAGGTGTTGAATGAGATTGCTGAAGATGTAAAGGCCCACGATGGCATTACAGATGTTACGTCGTTTATTGGCGGCGGTGGGTTGCGCTTTATGCTCACGTACGCACCAGAGCCCCGCAACCCATCCTATGGGCAACTGTTGGTCGACGTTGCAGATGAGAGCCAGATTTCGACGCTGATCAACGAGTTGCAGGGCGAGTTAACGGCCAGGCATCCGGAAGCCTCCATCAAGGCCTGGAAGTTTATGTTGGGCCGGGGGGGCGGAAAGAAGATTGAAGCTGGGTTTAGCGGGCCAGATTCTGCAGTGCTGCGCGAGCTTGCCGAACGCGCCAAAGCCATGATGACAGAAGACAAAAACCTGATAGCAGTACAGGATGATTGGCGTCAGCAGGTACCCTTTGTGGTGCCCACCTACAACCACGCTCTGCTGCAAAAGCTTGGGCTGACAAGTGTTGAAGTTAATCAGGCCATAGCGCAAACCTTGAGTGGTCGCACCGTGGGTCAGTACCGCGAAAGTGACGACCTTATCCCACTGGTGGTGCGTGCGCCGCTTGATGAGCGCAGCCGCCAGCAGGTTATTGGAAGCATCAAGGTGTACAGCCAGAAGCTGGATGAATCTGTACCCGTAAGTGAACTTACCGAGTCGGTCGGTGTGGTGTGGGATGACGCAATGATTCGCCGCATGGATAGGCAGCCGACGATCATGGTGCAATCAGATCCGGCGCCTGGGATCCTCACCGACGACGCCTTTAACTCAATACGAGCGAACATCGAGTCCATTGAGCTTCCGCCGGGTTATGAGCTTACCTGGTACGGCCAATATAAAGCCTCTAAGGATGCTAATGCCGGCTTGGCGGTTTCTGCGCCTTACGGATTCGCGGCGATGATTCTGGTGGTCGTATTCATGTTCAATGCTATCCGGCAGCCACTGGTAATCTGGTTGACGGTTCCGTTTGCGGTGGTGGGCGTTGTTATCGGGTTGGCGTCCTTTCAGGCTGCCTTTGAGTTTATGGCGATTCTGGGCTTCCTGAGCCTGATCGGGATGATGGTCAAAAATGCGATTGTTCTGGTCGATCAGGCAGACAACGATATTCGGGCGGGTATCGCGCCTTTCGATGCCGTTATTGGTGCGTCTATCAGCCGGGCAAGGCCTGTAGTGTTGGGTGCCCTGACCACCATACTTGGGGTGGCTCCACTGCTAATGGACCCGTTCTTCAAGAGTATGGCCGTAACCATTATGTTCGGGCTGCTGTTTGCAACGGTACTGACGCTGGTGGTCATTCCGCTGTTGTATTCCGTGCTTTTCAAGATCAGAAGCCCTCAATTGCGGGACACTTAAAACATGATATTAGTTGTCGTGTCGGTCTTTACGGTGGCCATTGTGGTAGCAACGTTGCTACCCCTGTGGCGTCACCCCCACTGGAGCGTTCGGAGCTTTGATTTTCCGCGCCTGCAGCTGGCGGTTTTGGCTGCGCTTTTAGTGATTGCCCAGTTAATTTTTTTGGATTTTGGGCGGCCACTTAGCTGGGCATTGCTCCTTGTAGCTGCAGGGTCGCTAGCAGTACAGCTCTGGTGGGTTTTGCCGTATACGGCAATCTGGCCCAAGGAAGTGAAAGATGCGCCGACACCCAACCCCGAGCGCACACTGGCCATACTGACGTCCAACGTACTCACCCATAACCGGAACGCCGAGGCATTGTTGGCGCTGGTTAAAGAGCACGAGCCAGATATTCTGGTCACGCTGGAGTCGGATAAATGGTGGGAGGACCAACTGGTGGTGCTGGAAGGAAAAATGCCTTATAGCATCAAGTGCCCGCTGGATAATCTGTACGGTATGCACGTGTTCTCCAGGTTACCGCTGCATGAGCCAGAGGTGTGTTTTCTGATCGAGAAAGAAGTTCCGTCCATGCACGCCATGGTTGAGCTGCGCTCTGGTGAGAAAGTACAAGTTCACTTTGTGCATCCTGCACCGCCCAGCCCGACGGAGAATGACGAGTCGACGGAGCGGGATGCAGAGCTTGTAATTGTTGGGCGTCGCGTTGCTGACAATGATGAACCTGTGATCGTGACAGGCGATCTGAATGACGTGGCCTGGTCGGAAACCACTCGGCTGTTTCGAAAAGTCAGCGGTTTGCTGGACCCAAGGGTAGGGCGCGGATTCTACAGCACGTTTCACGCGGATTATCGGATTTTAAGATGGCCTCTTGACCACCTGTTCCACAGCCACCATTTCACGCTTGATTCGATCACCCGGCTTCCATCTATTGGCTCGGATCATTTCCCGCTTCTGACTCGTGTAGTGCTTACACCGGTGCGGGGACAAGACCAGGAGCCGCTGCGACCGGATGACGATGATCGTAACTTGGCGCAGGAAATTGCCCAGAGCGAGAAGGCTGACAAGAAGGATGTGCCCTAGCGGGATAGAGAACGCATTCAGAGAAAAGGCCACTCCTGCGAGCGGCCCTTCTTTCACGCACTTTCTATAGATTGACTACTTGATCCACTTATCACCCCAATGGGTAATGTCGTGTTTCTGCTCAGCTTGTAGCGAGCGTGCGCCGGCTGCAGGTTGCGCATCTTCGGCCGCCGCAATTTCTTGGTCGATCACTCTGGTTGAAAGTGACAGCCAGCTGGTAACAAACGCAACGGCATCGCCATGGATCTCCAGTGCGAGTTCGTCAACGTTGGTGATGTCGTCACACGCCGCGTGATAGCACGGATCGTATGCAATGCCTGCTTCGCCACCAAATTTGGCAGCCTGTTCTTCTGTTTTTATCCCCTCTGCACCGGTAAACAACCCGCCAAAGGCTATGCCGACCTCAAAGAACTGGGCGTAATCAGAGCGAAAGCTTATTTCAGTACCTTCAGATGCAATGTCTCGCAGGTTGAAGTACTTCTCAAAAAGCGCCTCAGTGGCGGCCGATCCTGGAGGGCCGGCAAGGTCAAAATCAGAGCCGTCACCATCGTAGATAAAGTTGCCAAAGTTAGGCGAACCAATCATGTCGTAGTTCAGGTACACCTTGATTTTGTCCTGCTCTTCCTGAGCCAGGCTATTTACGTAGAAGGTTGAGCCCACAAGGCCCGCTTCTTCGGCACCCCACCAGGCAAAACGAACCTGGTTGCGGGGATGGGCCCGCTTCATTTGCAGGGCCAGCTCAAGTAAAGCAGCGCTGCCAGACCCGTTGTCGTTTATACCGGCGCCTTCAAACACAGAATCGAGGTGCGCACCGGTCATTACGACGTTATCGCTCTTGCCGCGGCTGGTTTGGGTTATTACGTTGAAGGTCTCTGTTTGCTCTCTTACCACGTTAGCGACAACCCGTAACTGCAGGTCTGGTTGGTCTATCCAGCTTGCGCCTATATCGTAAGTTGTCGCTAAAACCGGAATGCCTCCGGCGTAATCGTCACCCAAAGTGGCATTGAGCAAGCCTTTGCGGTCGTCGGTGTTGCCCTGGTTAAAAATAACCACGCCCAGGGCGCCAGCATTGGCGGCATTGGTTGCCTTTTGCCCAAAGGCACAGGTGCCACGCTGAATAACGGCAATAGAGCCTGCCGGGAAGTCGGTAAAGTCGTCTGCTTCACAGCCGCTGGTTGACATGTTGTCGGGGCCGAGCTGCACATCGACAGGCACCGCGGTACCCGATACATCACCCGGCTCAGTTTGAGAGAGGTAGGTGAAATCTTCATCCCATACGTAATCCGTCGGAGTGGGGGCGGTCGCTTGCAGTACGCCATCACCGGCTGGGTAGAATGCGTTGAATGGGAAGGGCTGGATGGTAACCTCGTACCCTGCGCCCTCAAGCGTGGTCTTGATATAATCAACCGACGCTTGGTAACCGGATAATCCAGCGGCTCGGTTGCCATCGTTGGCTTGAGCAATGCCATAGAGCATATCCAGATGATACTGAATGTTGCTGGCTTGCATACAGCGAGGCAAGCCGAGTGGGGTGCTGTTGAGAATGCCGAACCGGCACTCGAAGGGGCTTAGGTGACCTGGGCTCCAGAAGGCATTATACAGGTCAGCGGTGGATCTGTTGCCTGAGCTAGCCAGGGCGGTTGTGGCGAATAAAAAAGAGCCTATCGCCAGAGTGCGACTTACGGTGCTGATGTTCATTTGAGTTCTCCAATCCTGGGAGTTTTTTTGTCAGGCCTGCGGGGGGCCGGGCATCACTGCTTCCTTCGATGCCAAACGTAAGCCTAGTTCGGAATATTTTGTCCTGCCAGATCAAAAACATTACAAAAAACACCGGTTTTTCATGGACATGTCGCTGTTAAATGGGTGTTTATCCTGTACGTTAATAAGCAAAGTAATTGTTTACATCAAAACAGCCGCGCCCCTTAAGGAAGCTTCTGATGACAAAGTACAGCCTGCTTGCGTTTGCCATTGCGACCACGCCATTGATGGCTCATGCGGACATTACAACCGCCACGTTATACCCCTCACATGCGGAACTGACGTGGGAAGAAAGTGAGCACGTAAGTTCCGGCTCAGGAGTATTCGAGATTAAGGGGTTGCCTTTAAGCTTGCAGGATCAAAGCCTTCAGGTAGCGCTTGAGGGTGTGGCTGGGGCGCGGATCCAGCAGGTTCAGATCAGCCGGGTGGAACAGGCTGAGTTTGTGGCGGGAGAAAGCCGCCGAATCCGTGATGAACTGGCAGAGGTTACATCTCGAATCCAGGAGCAGGAAGACGCGATTCGGGCTTGGGGGCAGCAGGTTACCTTGATGAGCAAGGCTGCGGATTCCACCCACGAGATGTCCGCTTCAGAACTGACCGACATGGCTGCCACGCTGAAGGAAACCACCCAGACTGCGCTGGCGGAAATGCGCGTTATTCGCGAGAACATGGCTGGCGACGTTGCGTTGCGAGATCGCTTGATCCGGGAGCTGTCCCAGGTAAAGCAGGGTGCCCGGGCCACCAAAACAGTGGTGGTGCGATACCGAGCGCCTGAGAGCGGTGAGCTTGGCGTAAAACTGCGTTTCCAGACCACCGAAGCTAGCTGGCGGAGTGAGTACAGTGCCCGCTTGAAAACAGAGCTGAAAGGTAAGTCAGGCGCTGAGATGACGTTGCAGCACTTGGCCGTCGTGCAGCAGTCTACCGGTACAGATTGGGAAGGCGTGGACCTGCATCTGGCAACCGCGAATGTTCGGCGCGGCACCGCAATGCCTGAGATTTATCCCTGGGTTGTGAGCCCTGAGCAGCCTCAGGCATATCGGGCAAACGCGGATATGGGCATGGCCGAGATGGAGGCGCAATCATTTAAATCAGCCAAGCGCCCCGTAGCCGTTGTTGAGCGGCAAAGCAGCTTCACTCAAAGCTATCGGCTGTCAGAGCCGGTTGTGATCCCCACGGGTTCGTCAGGCCAGCGGCTAACGGTTGCTGAGCATCAGATTCCCGTTGAGGTCGCCACCTGGACAACTCCCGTAGCGGATACCACCGGGTATCTGCACGCAACAGGCATCTTCAAGGCAGATGCGCCCGTGCCGGCAGGCAGGGTTACGCTTTACAGGGATGGTCAGAGTGTTGGCGAAAGCCAGCTGAAAGACCTGGCTAATGGCGAAGAGATTGCTCTCGGGTTTGGCGTGGATGAAGGCATTCGTGTAGCCGTTGTGAATGAGCTTGAGCGAACGGGAGAGGAAGGTATTTGGAACAGCGAAAACGTTCAGCGTCGCCAAAACCGGTTTGAGATTACCAATCATCACGCAAAAGCCGTGCAGGTTCGAATTTTTGACCGGCTTCCTGTGTCTCAGGAAGATGTTCTGAAGGTTAAACCGCTGGACGTCAGCGAACCGGTTGAGCGAGATGTAGACGATAAAAAGGGCGTCTTGGTTTGGGAGCGCAAAATACCTGCAGGCGAAACGGTTAGCGTGAAATCTGGTTTTGAGATTCGAGTGCCCGAAGGCACAACGCTGCCCAGGTTGTAACCGTTAGGCCAGGGTGCAGGTGAGCGCCCTGACTGGCCCAAGCCGGAATGCTTATTTTGGATAACCGGTGATATCCCGGATTTTCTGGTACAGCGGCTGAAGCTGCGGATACATGCGTAGGTAAACTTCGGTATAAAGCCGCTCGTATAGCTCTTGAGCGTGCGGGTTCGGGTGGAATACATCGCCAACCCGGGTCATTGCCGCCACTGCTGTTTCAAAATCCGGGTGCAGGCCAAGGCCAACGGCCGCATCAATCGCGGCACCGAGGCCGGAGGTCTCATAGGTGTGTGGGCGCTCCGTGGGTAAGCCAAATACGTCTGCGGTTAATTGCATGGCGGCGTCACTCTGGGAGCCTCCGCCGGCCACTCGGAGTTTGGTGATTTTAATGCCACTGCGCTTTTCGATTTTTTCTTTGCCTTCCCGAAGCGCGTAAGCCAAGCCTTCCAGTATGGCGCGGTAGATATGCGAACGAGTGTGAACATCGCCAAACCCGATGATGGAGCCTTTGGCTTCAGGGCCCGGTTGGCGTACGCCCGGCGACCAATAGGGTTGCAGCATTAAGCCCATGGAACCCGCAGGGACAGCTTTAACCAGTTCATCGAACAGTACTTCGGGCTCTATGCCGCGCTCTTCTGCAATTTTTTGCTCTCGCAAACCAAATTCGCGCTTAAACCAACTCACCATCCAAAAGCCCCGGTAAATCATCACTTCCGTGGAGTAATGCCCGGGTAATGCAGAAGGATAGGGCGGCATCAGGCGTACCGGTTCCACATAACGTTTGTTGGTGGCATTTATGGTGGCGGTTGTACCATAGCTCATACAGCCGACGTCGGGTGTTAATCCTCCAGAGCCAAGTATTTCGCAGGCTTTATCGGAGGCAGCTGCAATTACCGGCAGGCCCTTGGGAAGCCCCAAGTGTTGAGCGGCCTCTGTAGTGAGGTTGCCCAATTTGGAGCCAGGGCTGACTAGCTCGGGCAACATGAACTGCTTTACCGGCATGACTTGCCATTTAAAGTCCCGTTTGCTCGCCCAGCGGTGTTTTTTGTAATCAAATGGCAGGTAGCCCACCTGGCTGCCAGTTGAATCCCGAAACTCACCGGTTAAGCGGTAATTCAGGTAGCCAGATAGCAAAACAAAATGCCGGGTTTTATCCCAAATTTCCGGTTGGTTCTGGGCAATCCAGTTGGCTTGGGTATTCGCACGAAAGCGGTTAATCGTGTCTTCAAGCCGTGCCAGCTTGAAGAGCCAGCCCCAGGGGCCTTTCACCGGGCCGTCGACTCTTGCGTGCCGTTGGTCCAGCCAGATAATGGCCGGGCGAAGTGGCTTGCCGTTTTCGTCGAGGTTAATCACCGTGCCACGTTGAGTGGTGACGGTAACGCCCACAACTCTGTCTGGCGTTACATCGGTTGATTGCCAAAGTTGTTCGCAGGCCTTGCCCAGGTTTTTCCAGAAGTACTCTGGCTCTTGTTCAGCCCAGCCCGGCTGTTCTGAAAAATAGGGCTGAATTTCCTGCCTGCCTTTGGCAACAAGGTTGCCTTTAGTGTCGAAGAGCAGGGCACGTATGCTCTGTGTGCCATTATCGATGGCTAAAACTAATGGATCAGATGGCATGCTTTGGCTCCGAATGACTCGGCAATGAATACGCGTAAGCCCAAAGCGCAAGATATCTGGCTTCTTCTGAACGCCACTGTTCGTCATCCCAGCTGAGTGCGCTCTGGCAGTGTTGCCTCACGTTGGCAAGTATCGCCCGACCACCTTCGGGCAGAATCAGGCCAAGCCGGGTGCGGCGCAGCATTAGGTCATCCAAATGGTTTACGTCTTCCTGTTTGCAGGCCCACACAACTTCCGCCCATAACAGCTCACCTGGAACAGAGCCAAGGTCTGAATCGCAGCTAACAAGTTGGGCTGGCCCTGCTTGAAGCACAGAGCCCAGGTCTGAGCCATAAAACCCGGTAAGCCGTTGCCAGTTTTGATGACTGATACGGTTGGGTTTTTGCAGCGAGGGAGATGGTCGGAAAACCGGGTCGTTTTCTGGTCGCAAAAGCTCTTCACCACCGAGCCCTCTGGCAAGCGCTTCTCTTGCGATCAAGCGAAATGTGGTGAGTTTGCCGCCGGCGATACTGATTAAGCCTTTGTCTTCACGAAATTCATGCTCGCGGCTTTCTTTGGAGGGCGCCTTGGTACCGGCAACCTTTTGTTCCGCGGTGACAACGGGCCGGACTCCTGCCCAGGTAGAAAGCACGTCCGTTCTGGATACCGCGGTACCCGGGAACAGGCGGCTGGAAATTTTAAGTAGGTAATCCAGCTCCTCGTCGGCAATCCGCGGCTCACTATCCAGACTTTCGTTATGATCGAGATCCGTGGTTCCCAGTACTGTTGTGCCCGCCCACGGGAATGCGAAAACCGGGCGCTTGTCATCCGGGTGGAGCAGAGAAACGGAGCATGAGACCGGGAGTTTTTTCCATGGAATCACCAAATGGCTGCCGCGCAATGGCCGAATGGTCATAGGTTTCTGGCCGTCGACTGGCTGTTGCAAGCGGTCTGCCCATACGCCTGTGGCGTTAATGATAAGAGGTGTATTTACGGTAAAAGCTGACGTGTCATGTTCTGCTTGCAGTTCAACCCCGCTGACCTCGCCGTTCGTTCGCAGAACGCTTACCGCTTTTACGTAGTTCAGGCACCAGGCGCCGTCTTGGCGGGCTTCATTTATTACACGCTGAACCAGGCGGGCGTCGTCGGTTACCGCATCGGTAAAGCCGCTGGCTCCGGCCAATTTGGTGGTGTTCAGGCCAGGTACCCATTGCATGGTTTCACCGGGCGTCAGGAAGTGCCGGGATTTAGAACGGGCTATCCAGTCGTACATTCGCAGCAGCATTTGAAACAGCCGCGGGCCAGGGAACTGGCGCTGAAAGTGCGGCATGATAAAGCGCAAAGGTTCAATTAAGCCCGGTGCTTCGGTCATCAATCGCTGACGTTCGTTTACAGCATCTCGGGTCAGCCGGTATTGACCACTGCCAAGATACCGAAGGCCCCCATGCACCATTTTTGAAGACCGGCTGGATGTTCCCCAGGCGAAATCTTTTTGTTCGACCAGCAATGTGTTCAAGCCACTACCGGCGGCTTCCCGGGCTACACCCGCGCCAGTAATGCCGCCGCCAATCACCACAACATCAAATGTGTGAGCGCTGTTTTGGAGTTCCCTGAGCAATGAATCTCTACGCGTCATGGGTCTTTTATCCCGCTTATTCCAGCAAGGTTTTCGGGTTAAGAATGCCTTCCGGATCGAAGGTTTGGCACAGTGAGCGGATTGCCAGCATCCCCAATTCACCTTTTTCCACCGGTAGAAAAGGCGCGTGGTCTTTGCCAACACCGTGTTGATGGCTGATGGTGCCGCGGTTGCGCACGATCAGTTCCGAGGTTGTGTTCTTTAGGTGTTTCCAGCGTGCAAGGGTTTCCTCGTAGCTGTCTGCAGCCCGGAAAACATACGTGGTATAGATGCTGCAACCTTGTCCGTAAAAATGGGAAAGATGGGTAAATACATGGGTACGTTCGTTTTTGCTTTCTTCGCGGGTTTGAAGACCCGTGCGAAGGCTGTTCTCCATCAGACCAAGAAGGTTGTCTACATTGTCCCAATCGGTTGCGGTTTCCAGGGTATCCACGGCGTAGCCCATTTGCCAGAGCGCTTCACGGAGGTAAGGCATGGTGAAACGCTTTTCAGCCCATTTTTTGCCAAGTCGAGTACCCGTATAAACACCCTTGTATTCGCTACAGATGCGCTTGGCCTCCTGCTTCGCGCTGCTGCATTGGTGCTTACTGCCGGTCAGCCCAAAGGTCATCATGCACTTGCCGTCGGCGGAGCCGCGCAAGGAGAGCACTTTTTCCAGCATGCCAATCAGGTGAGGGTGCCCGGCCAATGCCAATTGAGTTTCGGTTTCAATCGCGTTGCTGAGTCGCAACATAGAAAGCTGAGTGCGGTTCTGCACCAGCTTGCGGCAGGCAGTTTGGGCGCTATCCCAATTTGGGAAAAACACAACATGGAAGCTTTCCTGCTCTGGCAAACGTGTGACTCTTACCTTTACTTCGGTAATCAGGCCAATGCGCCCCTCGGAGCCCAGGATCATCTCGCGAATGTCGGGCCCTGCACTGGATGCCGGAATGGTTGGCAAGTCCAAAGTGCCTTTGAGGGTTTCAACCCGGCCGCCAGCAAACAGTTGCTCGATTCTGCCGTAACGCAAGGATTGCTGTCCGCTAGAGCGGGAAGCCACCCAGCCACCGATGGTTGAGAGTTCAAACGACTGAGGAAAGTGCCCCAATGTATAGCCATGAGCCCGTAACTGGGATTCGACGAGTGGTCCGGGCGTACCTGCACCAAACGTAGCTATTTGGCTTTCTCTATCCAGATCAATAAGGCGGTTCATGTCGCCCATATCAACCGTGAGTACCGGCCTATCGCTCGCCAGCGGATTAATGTGGCCTGCAACGCTGGTGCCACCGCCGTAGGGAATCAGTTCGATATTGCCGGCCTGGGCGTACTGCAAGAGTTTTTGCACGTCCAGACTGCTTTCAGGGCGCGCGACGCCGTCCGGGAATACGCCAATATCACCACTGCGCATGGCTAGCCAGTCTGGCAGGCTTTGGCCGCGGGCGTGGCGCACGCGTGCCTCGGCGCTTGTGTCGATAAACTTGGCCACAGCGGCGTCAACTGGAAGGCGTGTTTCAGTAACCTTTGCGCAGACTGATTCGAGGGAAACATCACTCAGAGGTTTACCGGCACCCACACGATCTGCGAGAAAGTTTTGCCCTTGTGCCGGTAGCTCCAGATTAAACTGCTCATCGCCCCAACCATTCCAGCGTCGCATCAAAGTTCACTCCCGTTTTTAATTGAATAGCAGACAGTTTATCTATTTATAAGGCGCACACGCTGTCCCAAAGCGACATTAACAGTGTCATTTGCCGACATAGCACAGAGTGCGGACATATTGAACGACTAACCGTTGGTGCGCAGGCGTTCCCGGAGCTGTTCGAGGCGCTGGCGAATGTCTTCCCGGCGTTGTTGGTCGTTTGCTGCAGGTTGCCGCGATTGGGTGGGCTTTTGGGTGACTGCGGATTCCGGGCGTTGCACGGCAGAGGTTTGTTGGAGGTTGTCAGCGTCGGACGAGAAGCTCATTCCGGAATCGTTGTCGGTCTCTGGGAAATACAGGTTTTCCAGCTTGCCCGAGCGGTCAAGAATGACTCGATTGGAATGCACAGAGCGCAGTTTTGCGTTGCCAGGTAATTCATCACCCACAATAAAGACGTCAGTATTGCGCTTGTCATCTTCTATCAAGGCACTGCCAGGAAAGTCGCCGTCGGCCGCGAGAACACCCCGAAGAAAGATTTTGAGGTTGGTTTCTGGTAAATCCTCAGTGCTTTGTTGGGTTTGAATGCCGTCGGGCTGAGCCGTGCCAAAAAACTCTAAAGATGCAAGCGCCAAAGTGGGGGAGCTGCGCTTTTCGGTAAGCGGTTGTGAGGCCGCGTTGTTACCTGGAGCGGTTTGTTGGTTTTGTGATTGCCAGAAGCTATAACCCTGCCACGCAGTCGCGCCCAACATGGCCAACCCTGAGATAAAAGCCAGAGCGAGTGGAACCTTTGGATTGATAGAAAGCATTGATCGTCCTGAATGCAAGTTCGCCAGATGCCAAAAACTTGTTAGCCAAGAAAAGGCTGACTAATAAACGCGGCTTGGAAAATACCGAAAGTACCACAGGTTATCAGAATAGCGTCTTTTAATGGGAGTATAGTGTACAGGGTTATTCAGCGGGCCTATATCCTGTGGTAGCCTTCCTGAATCGTATGAAACAGAAAGGGTTTCAGAGTGTGCGCGTGCGCACAAAACCCTGACTGCCTGATAATAACGAGGACAACCTTGACCACAGAAACCGAACGTCAGCCGCAGGATGCTCCGCTGGGTCGTCTCCCTTTTACCTTTGCAAAGCGCAACGGCGTTATTCTGACCCGCTCAGAAGAGGGCAACCCGGTTATTTTGGTCAGGCCTGGTGCGCCTCACTCAGCATTGGCGGAGGCCAACCGTATAGGGGGTGGCCGCGCGCGATTTATCACTATTGAGCCAGAGCGTTTCGACCATGCGTTGAACGCGGCCTATCAAAACGACTCTGCAGAAGCCATGCAGATGGTTGAAGGTATTGGCGATGACATGGATCTGGCCTCTCTCGCTGACTCGGTTCCGGAAACGGAAGATCTTCTGGAACAGGAAGACGACGCGCCGATTATCCGCTTGATCAATGCCATTCTGACCGAAGCGGTAAAATCCAGTGCGTCCGATGTGCACATTGAAACCTATGAAAAGCGCCTGGTGGTGCGGTTTCGCGTTGATGGGGTACTGCGGGAAGTTGTTCAGCCCAAGCGGGCACTGGCGCCGCTGCTGGTTTCGCGAATAAAGGTTATGGCAAAACTGGATATCGCTGAGAAGCGGGTACCCCAAGACGGTCGAATCGCACTCCGTGTTGCGGGCCGCGAAGTGGATATTCGGGTTTCTACAATGCCTTCATCTGGTGGCGAGCGGGTTGTACTCCGCTTGTTGGACAAGCAGGCTGGCGCCATACGGCTGGAATCCTTGGGTATGGCTCCAGACGACTTGAAAATCCTGCGCAGGCTTATCCATCGGCCTTACGGCATATTGCTTGTAACCGGGCCAACCGGTTCCGGTAAATCCACAACGCTTTATGCCTCGCTGCAAGAAATAAACGACCGTAGCCGCAACATTCTTACCGTTGAAGATCCTATTGAGTACAACTTGCCGGGCATTGGCCAAACGCAGGTGAACCCCAAGGTTGAGATGACGTTTGCCCGAGGGCTGCGCGCCATTTTGCGTCAGGATCCTGATGTGGTGATGATTGGTGAAATACGGGATCTTGAAACCGCCGAGATTGCTGTACAGGCCAGTCTTACAGGCCACCTTGTGTTATCAACTCTGCACACGAATACTGCGGTAGGCGCCATCACCCGACTTATGGACATGGGGATCGAACCTTTCCTGATTTCATCAAGTTTGGTTGGTATTGTGGCCCAGCGTCTTGTTCGGGTGTTGTGTAAAGAGTGTCGGGAGGCATACACGCCAACTGAAGAGCACTGCGAATTTCTGCAGCAAGACTTTTCCAATCCGCCAACCATCTACCGAGCGAAAGGGTGCGAAAACTGCAACCAACTTGGCTACCGGGGACGTATTGGTATTTATGAAGTGGTTGAAGTAACCGAGGAGATCAGCGCGTTGATTCACAAGCGGTCGGGTGAACTGGATCTGGAACGGGAAGCGCGCCTTAAAGGCCCGAGCATTCATGCAGATGGTGTCCGGAAAATACTTGAGGGTGTGACCACCGTGGAAGAGGTGCTTCGCGTTACGCACCGGGGCAAGTGACCTATGCCTGCCTATGAATACAAGGCTCTGGATGCACGGGGAAAACAGAAGCAGGGCGTGGTAGAAGCCGATGCGCCTCGCGCCGTACGCCAGCAGCTAAGGGAAAAAGGCCTTACGCCGCTTGCGGTTGAGCCTGCTGTTCAAAAGCGTACTCCCAGCAGTCCATTGAGCGGCGGAGGTTCTCTGGCGGCCGCCGATCTTGCGCTGGTTACACGCCAACTGGCAACATTGATCCAGTCTGGCATTCCTATTGAGCAAGCGTTATCTGCGACCGCCCAGCAAACCACCAAGCCACGTATTCGCAGCATGCTCATCGCCATTCGCGCCAAGGTTATGGAAGGCTATACGCTGGCAGATAGCCTTGGTGAATTTCCCAAAGCGTTTCCGCGGCTTTACCGGTCAACCGTAGCAGCAGGCGAGCATGCCGGGCACCTGGATTTGGTTCTTAACCGGTTAGCCGACTACACCGAGAACCGACAGGAAGCGCGCCAGAAAATCCAGTTGGCTGCAATCTACCCGATTATTCTGAGTTTTGTGGCCATTGCCATTGTGGTGTTTCTGCTTACCTACGTGGTACCGGATATCATTGATGTTTTCCTGAAACAGGGCCAGGAATTGCCGGCGCTGACCCAGGCCATGTTGGCCATGTCGGAATTTCTTTCCAGTTACGGTGTCTACCTGTTAATTCTTCTGGTGGCGGCCTTTATGGCATTTCGTTACGCGCTCACCAAGCCGGCCTTCAGGATGCGCTTTCATAAACGCCTGCTGCATTTGCCCTTGTTCGCCGGAATGGTTCGGGGTGTTAATACGGCCCGATATGCCAGCACGCTTAGTATACTCACAACCAGTGGTGTGCCGTTGGTTGATGCCATGAGAATTGCCGGAGAGGTGCTTTCCAATGACTACTTGCGCCAGGAGCTTAAAGAGGCCGCACGCAAGGTGAGTGAGGGTGGTTCTTTGCATCGGGCGCTGGATCAGTCTGGTTACTTTCCGCCAATGATGCTGCATATGATTGCCAGTGGAGAGGCCAGTGGCGAACTGGACAGCATGTTGGAACGTACTGCAAACATGCAGGAAAACACGCTGCAGTCCAAGATTGCTGCGATCGTTGGGCTGTTCGAGCCCATGATGCTGCTGGTGATGGGCGTGGTGGTGCTTATCATCGTAATGGCCATCATGTTGCCGATACTGAATATGAGCAATCTGGTTGGGTAATCGCTTAAGCAAACCCCATAAATTCAAGCAATAACGAGTGGAATAATGACGATGAAACATCTAAGTACGCCGCAATCCAGCCGAGGCTTCACGCTAATCGAAATCATGGTCGTGATGGTCATTCTTGGCCTGTTGGTAGCGGTTGTCGCGCCGAACATTATGGGCCGGAGTGATCAGGCTAAGGTAACTGTGGCAGAGACGCAGCTCACCAATATTTCAAAGGCGCTGGATATCTATCGGTTGGACAACAGCCATTATCCATCCACCCAGCAAGGACTTGAGGCACTAAGCTCCAAGCCTACCGGCAGTCCAGAGCCAAAAAACTGGAGCCCCGACGGCTACATGAACAACATCCCGCAGGATCCCTGGAACAAGGACTTTCAGTACGTAAGCCCCGGCACGGAAGGCCCATACGATCTGTACTCCTATGGTTCCGACGGCCAGGAAGGTGGTGACGGAGACGCGGCGGATATCAGTATTTGGAACATTGGCAATTAATCTATGAAGGCTCGCAAACCAGGAAACAGCAGGGGTTTCACGCTTATTGAAATATTGGTTGTCCTGGTTTTGGTTGGGCTGCTTGCCGCGCTTGCGGTGTTTACCATGGGTGGAAACTCTCAGCAGAGAGAGCTACAGAATGAGGTGCGGGCGTTGTATTTATTGATGCAAACCGCATCGGATCAGTCCGTACTGAATAACCTGGAACTTGGGTTGCTGCTTGAAGAAAACGGGTACCGCTTTGTTGCTTTTCAAGATGAAACAAACGATTGGCAGGCATCCGGCGAGCGTATATTCCGGGCTCGAGAGTTTCCTGAGTGGCTGGTCGCGACAAGGTTTATTGAGAGTGATACTCCCCGCCTGGCGTCGGCTGAAGACAAACTCCGGCCAGATGTCGTGTTTTTTTCCAGCGGGGAAACCACTCCTTTTGAGCTGGAGTTTACGGTTGGTAGTGAGGCGGATTATACCCAGACCCTGGCATCAGATGGCATCTCTCCCATTCAGTGGCGGAAGCCCGGCGATGAGGAAGACGACTAGTGATACGACACTGCCCCTCAAATTTGCCCAGATCCGCTAAAGGATTCACGCTTATTGAGGTGATGATTGCGCTGCTGGTGTTTGGGCTGATCGCTTCAGCTGCAGCCGAGGTGGGTAGCCAATATATTTCCAGCTATGAACGCATTCGAGATAAAACCCTGGCGGGCTGGTTGGCTGAAAACCGCATAAACGAAATCCGGCTGGAGAACACTCTGCCGGGAATCTCCGAGAACGCCAAAGACACAGACTACGGCCCATTTAGTTGGCAAGTAACCACAAAGGTGCTGGCCACCGCAGAGGCTAAAATGCGCCGAGTTGAAGTAGAGGTTGCTCGTTATCGCGAAGGTCGTTCAGAGCCATATCCTGTGCACACGCTTTCTGCCTTTGTGGGTGGAAAATGACGAACCAGCGAGGGTTTACGCTTCTTGAGGTTCTGGTGGCCATCACGATTACTGCCGTGATTGGTATTGGCGTGTGGCAAGTGTTGAGCGGTGTCATTCTCTCCCGTGACCGGGTTGATGAGCTTGCGGAAGGTTTTGACGGAGTTCAGCGGGCAATGTTGCTGCTGGAGCGGGATGTTACGCAGATAGTCAATCGGCCGGCCCGGGACATTTATGGTGACTTTAAACCGGCATTGACCAGCCGTGAAGATGAGTTTGCTCTAATGCTGACCCGCCAGGGCTGGCGTAATCCGCTGGGCCTAAGGCGCAGCAGTCTGCAAAGGGTTGGATGGGAGTACACCGGCACCGAATTGCGCAGACGCTACTGGCCCACCGTGGATCAGGGCCAGGAAGATAACAGTCAGGATTTGTTGCTGCTTGAGGGCGTTACGGCGTTCGATCTTAGGTTTTTGAACGATCAGAACGGCTGGGAACAAGAGTGGCCCTCTGATGAGTCCATGGCCGCACTGAGCCCCGGCAGTCGCCCGGATATTCCGTTTCCTTTGGGTATAGAAATAACTCTTGAACATGAGCGCTTTGGGGAGATGGAGCGGGTTTTTGTGCTTCCGGACTTTGATGTTTCGGGTGCGCAAGGCTTGGTTGATCAGCTAAACGAGGCCCGCAACGAGAAGGCTGAAAACGCCGAAGAGCCGCCTGCTGAAGACACCACAGGGCAGGGGGGCTAACGAGTTATGATGATAGGTTCTTCTCTGGCACTGCCCAAGGCCCAGCCAAAAAAACAGCAGGGTGTGGCGCTGATCATGGTGCTTCTGGCCATGGCGCTTGTCGTTATGCTCGCCTCGGGAATGACCCAACAGCAAAATATACGAGTATTCAAAGCCGGGCATTATCTGGCGCAGCAGCAAGGTCAGAGTATCGCTCTGGGTGCAGAGGCCTTTGCTCGCCAGATTTTGATACGAGACTTTGAAGAAGATAAAGAAGACAGTTTGATGGTCGACAGCCTTGATGAATTCTGGGCGATGAATGCGGCTATTTTGCCTCTGGATGCCAACGGGGTGGCGGAAGTTCAGATAGACGACCTGGGTGGGCGGATAAACCTTAATGATTTGGTGTCTGCCAATGGCCAGCTGGACTCGATAACCAAGGATCGAATTACCCGTTTGCTGATTGCTCTTGATATTACCGGCATTTCTGTAGATGCCTTGGTTGATTGGATTGACCCAAACGATCAAACAATCAGTGCTTACGGAGCGGAAGACGGCCAGTACCTGATGGCAGAGCCAGGTTTTCGCGCTGCGAACCAGCCGTTTGTAAGCGTGTCGGAACTCCGATTAATTGAAGGGATGACCGAAGAAATATACGTGGTGTTGCGGCCTCACGTGGCGACCTTGCCGGTAAGCGGATTAGGTATAAACGTGAATACTGCCAGCGCGGAAGTGCTGATGTCCTTGCATGAGGAGCTTACTGCAGCTCAGGCTGCGTCTATTCTGAAAAAGCGCAAAGAGGAGCGGTTTGAGAATCTTCAGGATTTTATGGCGCTTCCGGAGTTTGCGGCACTAGGCCTGAAACCTGTGGGGCTGGGGTTGCAGACCCGTTTTTTTGAAGTTGTTTCACGGATTACCTACGACAACCGTATTGTAAATATGGTGAGTACGGTTTTCCGGAATCAGGAAGGTGAGGTCCGGACGGTTAACAGAGACACCGGACAGAAAAATCGCATTACCAAAGAGCCCTATACCATCTCGGAAGGATAGCCATGTCTTATCGCCTCTATGTGCGGCCCTTGCCACCCTTTTCGGACCTTGGGGAAAACCCGGAAGATCGTCTGTACAACTGGGTGCTTTACGATGCCGGTGGTGACGCCCAGGCTCAGGGCAGCCGCGATCTACGCAGCACAATCGAGCAGACACTTAGTCAAAATGGTCTTGAAGGTGTGTTGCTTGTAGGTCTTATTCCAGGCGATGAAGCCATGTTCTGTATGGCTGATATTCCTGCGAAGCAAAGCCGTTTTATTAATCAGGCTTTGCCCTACGCGGTTGAAGAGCAGATAGCTCAGGATATAGACAGTGTTCATTTGGCACTCGGCCTCCACGTTCAGGAGGGGTTCCGGGTTGCAGCGATTGATCGGGGTAGAATGTCTGAATGGCTTGAGTTGTTCAGTCATTGGTCCCACGCCAGACTGGATGCCATTTACCCGGATGCTGCCTTGCTGCCAATGACCGATGGCGGTTGGTCGATCTGTCTGGATGGCGAATCTGCCATGATGGCCAGCGACCGCGGCGAATGGCTCAGTATGCAGTCTGCCAACCTGGGCATGTTTGCTCACACCTTGGCTGTGCCGCCTTCGGAAGACGTAGTTGCTGAAGTCCCGGTGGTGATTTACGGCACAGAAACTGAATTTGAAGTGCAACAGGCTGTACTCGGTGAACTCATGGCTCCCGGGCGGCTTTCTGTTCGCCGCGAATCGTTAGAGCTTATGCCGCTTGAGCTACTGGCCCATGCTCACCATCACCATCTTTGTCGCCCCATCAATCTGTGTCAGCGTGATTTCTCGGTAACAGGCGGTAAAACAAGCCCACTGAAACCCTGGAAGCCGCTTTTTGCTGTAGCGGCTGTCTGGTTTGTAGTGCAGGTGGCGCTGGAGGCGGGAATGGGCTTTTATTACGAGAAGCAAGCCGAGGAGATGCGGATGCAGGCTATGTCCGCCTACCGAGAGGTGTTTCCCAGCGACCGTAAAACCCACGCCGGTAACGTAAAGCGAGTGATTGAAGGGCAGTTGCGCATGGCGGGTTCAGATGGCCCTGATATGGACTTTGTAACGCTCATGAAATATACCGGCCAACAATATTCGAATGTGGCAGGGGCCGGCTCAGTAACGTTCAACTCCATAAATTACAGCCAGTCCCGAGGGGAGTTGGTGGTGGATGTGCGAGCAGAAAGCTACGACCGCTTGAGCGCTCTGCGCAACGGCCTGTCGAGCCAAGGGCTTGAGGCTAAAATTGGCTCGGTTGTAAACGAACCCAGCGGTGCTCGTGGCCGCCTGACGGTATCCGGAGGTTAAGACTATGTTAACGAAACTGAAAGAGCAGCCGTCAGTGGGAAAGCTGATCGCCCAGTATGATCAACTCCCAAAGCGGGATCAGCAGGCACTTACGGTGTTGGGTATTGCCGTGCTTCTGGGGATTCTCTATTTCGCAGTATGGAGTCCGGTTACAAAATTTCACGATCAGGCAGCTGCGAGCAAAGAAAACGCCGTAGAACTGGCAGCCTGGATGCAATCCAACGAACCAGCTATTCGGCGCCTGGGTAACAGTGGCGCGGGGCCAGCCGCCGCTTCAGCAGATGTGCCAGCTGATGGCCGCGCGTTGATGGGCTTGGTAACTCGTTCTGCAAGGGAATCCGGGCTTACGCTGCAACGTTTTGAGCCTAGTGGGGAGGGTGCTATACGGGTGTGGTTGGAAGCGGTTCCCTATTCAGAGGTTGCAGCATGGCTTGAAATGCTCAATGGTAGACATGGTGTTGCGATTGACCAAGCAGCGCTGGATCGTGCAGGCGAACCCGGCCGGGTATCGGTTCGTCTAACACTGGCAATCTGATTGGGACTAACTGGGTTCCGGGGCAGGTTCTTCGGACAGAGGCAGGAGCGCAAGCATGAGTAGCGACAGCGATAACAAACCGGAACCGGTTATTGTCCGCCTGGACATCAGTGCTTTGAACGAAGCCAGATCGATTCTGTATGATGCTTACCGAAACGAACCAACGTTTCAGTATCTGTTCAATCACCGAAAACCTGGCTATAACCAGCGTGTTCGCGCCACCATACGTGAACTGGTTGATCTCTATTTTGAACTGGATCAGGAAGCAGTCGGCGTGATGGTCAACGATTCGCTTGTTGCCGTGGCGTTCATTGGCGATCCGGATTTGCGGTTGAATTTGGCGAGTCAGCTTAGCTGGAGGATTCGCATGGTGTTAACGGCAGGCTTTGCCTCTACCCGCCGTTACCTGGATTATCACGAGAAAATACGTGCCATGTTGCCTCAGCCGTTAGCACACCAGTTGCCATTGATGGGGGTTAACCCTAAATATCAGAACCGTGGCTACGGCCGGCATTTGCTCAGAGCTGTTCAGCGGCTTTGTGCCGATAATCCGCGAGGAACGGGGCTGGTTCTGGATACTGGCAATAGTCGCTATTTGCCATTTTACGAGTCGGAAGGCTTCCGCAGCCTTGGGAAAATTCGCCTGGGTGGTTTCGAAGATCACATATTGTTCCGGGAAATTCATCCGGAAGCCAAGGCAGCATCCGTTCAAAATTAACGTTGTAACAAACAACAGGAGACACAGTGTCTGACAGCCTCGATTATGATCTGATTGTTATTGGTGCCGGTTCCGGTGGTGTGCGCTTGGCGCGTATGTCAGCCGGTCGCGGAGCTCGGGTCGCAGTAGTTGAATCCCGCTATCTCGGTGGTACTTGCGTTAACGTTGGTTGCGTACCCAAAAAACTGTTTGTTTACGGGGCTCACGTTCACGACGAGCTGGAAGACGCAGCAGGTTATGGCTGGAATGTGCCAATGGACGGTGTCAGCTTTGACTGGCCCACACTTGTTGCCAATAAAAATACTGAAATAGAAAGGCTCAACGGCATTTATGCCCGCCTGCTTGAGAATGCCGGCGTTACGGTTATTGAAGGCACCGCATCCATAAAGGATCCGAATACCGTAGTTGTAGGCGATAAAGCATACACAACGGCGCACATAACGGTTGCGACAGGTGGCTGGCCAGTTATTCCCGACATTCCGGGTAAGGAATGTATCCTCACCTCGAATGAAATGTTCTATTTGCCTCAATTGCCCAAGCAGGCTGTTGTCTGGGGTGGCGGGTATATAGCCGTAGAGTTCGCCGGTATTTTGGCCGGCTTGGGCGTTGAGACCACGCTGCTGTACCGGGGCGACCTGTTCCTTCGCGGGTTTGATAACGATGTCCGTCGATTTACCGAGCAGGAGATGCGTAAAAAAGGTGTGCGGCTTGAATTTGGCGTAACCATCGAGACCGTAGAAGCTGAAAACTCTCACTACCAAGTCAAGCTCAGTAACGGAGAGGTTATGGAGACTGGTCTGGTGATGGCGGCAACGGGCAGAAGGGCACTGGTAGACGGTCTGGGCCTGACCGAACTGGGCATCGAACTGAATGCCTCGGGGCATGTGGTGGTGGACGACTATTTCCAGACTTCAGTGCCTTCGATAACCGCGCTTGGCGATGTGATTGGTACGCCGCAGCTCACGCCAGTGGCGCTTGCGCAGGGGATGGTGCTTTCCCGCAGGTTGTTTGGGGACGGAGAGGGCGAGATGGATTACACCGCCATTCCTACGGCCGTCTTCTGCCAGCCAAATATTGGCACAGTGGGACTAACGGAGGAAGAGGCGCGGGAAGCCGGACATACCTTGAGGATCTATCGTTCTGAGTTCCGGCCCATGAAATATGTGCTTAGTGGGCGTGATGAGCGCTGCCTGATGAAGCTTGTGGTTGATGACGCAACGGATCGGGTACTTGGAGCCCACATGGTCGGTCCTGATGCTGGCGAGATTACACAAGGTCTTGCTGTAGCCATTAAGGCCGGAGCGACCAAGGCTCAGTTTGATGCCACCATGGGCATACACCCGACGTCTGCTGAAGAGTTTGTCACCATGAGAGAGCCAGTGGCCTGATCAGAACGGGGGCCCAGGGAGGGGCTCAGTGTTCTGGTAACTTCACCCAACGCGCCACAACTTCTCGTAAATGTTCCTTTCGCACCGGTTTGGATAGGTAATCATCCATACCGCTTTCCCGACAGTTAAGCTCCGTGCCGGGTAATACATCCGCAGTTAGTGCAATCACCGGTGTTCTGCCCACACCGTTGCCAGATTCCCATTCACGGATATAGCGCGTTGTTTCATAGCCATCCATTACTGGCATCTGGCAATCCATAAGGATGACGTCATAACCTTGGTGGCTGTTACGCAGGCTATTCAGCGCTTCTTTGCCATTGGTAACCATGTCGGTGTGAAAGCCGAGGTGTGTTAGCAGAGCAACCGCAACACGCTGATTTACTGGGTTGTCCTCAACAACCAGGGCCTGCATCGAGGGCGATCCACTTGCTGGCATAGCAGGTTCTGATGGCTTGGGTGTTTCTGTTGGCGATGCCAGTTCGAGAGGTAGCTCAAAGCGAAACGATGAACCTTGCCCGAGGCTTGTTTCCACCTGAACATGCCCCCCCAAAAGTTCAACCAACCGTTGCACCAGAGATAGCCCCATACCAGCACCACCAAAACTTCGGTTATCACCGGCATCAAGCTGTTCAAATGAGCCGAACATATCTGAGACTCGCTCCTGGGGGATACCGCTACCCGAGTCGCTTACCGAGCAGGTGAGAATGATGCAACCATCTTCAACACCACAGCAGCCCGCCTGCACGTTTACAAAACCCTCGTTAGTGAACTTGATTGCGTTATCAAGCAAGCACGCAAGGATCTGGCGAAGCCGCGGGGCATCGCCTAGAACAAGATGTTTTTCGGGCCAGTCGCCGTAGAAGTTCAACGTTAGTGCTAGCCCGTGTTCTTCCGAAATATGTCGATACGACGCAACGCAATTCCCGATCAGGGTGCGTAAATTGAATACTTGTTGCTCCAAATTGAATGCGCCGCTATCCATACGGGAATAATCAAGAATATCGTTGATAACGGTCAGAAGATCGTCCGTAGACTGCCGAGCTGTTTGCAGGTAGTCCTTTTGCCTTAAACTCAGTGCTTCTTCCTGAACCAGGTCGATCATACCCAGTACACCGTTTAGTGGTGTACGTAGTTCGTGGCTCATAGTCGCCAGAAACTCGGATTTGGCGTTGCTTGCGGTTTCCGCTTTATCACGAGCATGCTCCGAAACAGCCAATGTTTGATCCCGTGAAGATTTCAGTGTGCCAAGGTGCTCGGCCAGTTCATTGAGTTGTTGTTCAATGGCAATAAGCTCACGAGAGTTGCCTCGCCTGTTCACTTCATTAATCCGATAATCCGTTTCAATAAGGCGACTGATGCGCCCAGATACCTGGTAAATGGGGGAGAGAATTGTGTTCAGGAAATGCCGAACCACTAAAATGGTAAATAGCAATAATAACAACCCAACCGTAACGGACGACCAGAGTATGTTGTTCCGTCGCGCTTGCAGAACCCTGTCACTAACACCCACCTCAACGGTACCTACTCGCAGTGCTCCTGATGTAAAGCCGTATTCCGGCTCGAACCAGGAGGCCTGCCGATTTGTTTCAAATTCCAGGGGTTTCTGGAGAATCTCTGCCGCGTAGATTGTAATTCCAGCTGTTGGCTCCGTCGCGGGGATGTCGTCCCTTGCTGCGAAACCAATCGGATCACCCATAACATCTGTTACACGGACCCAGTCTGCCTTGCTGTACTGGATAGATTGGGACAGCATTTCCTGGAGAGCCAGGGGATTACCGGCTACAACTGCATACTCCAAAGAAGGTGCCAAGCTGTCAGCCAACAACTGGCTGCTCTCGGAAAGGTCACGTCTTGCATCGTCAAGCCGTGCCGAGGTAAAAAAACCTATCAGCGTAATAAACATCACAATGGCGGGTAATGCGCCCAGTAGTAAAAGCTTCCGTGATAATGGCGTGCCGATGGAGTACTTACTCATCTGTTTGCCCCTCTCGGCTCTCTAACCGCTGTTCCACGGTCTGAATGATTTTCTCAGGAGGTGCCAGAGGAATATTGAGTGAGCGGGCTACTTGTTGGTTGATCTCCACGCGAAAAATGCCCGTGTAATCTGCTTCTGGAAAGTGGCCTATTTCAAAAAACACCTGTAAATAATTGGCGGCTATCTCTGCCATAACAGGGAAGGGGGCATAACCCGATGCCAGAGAGCCGGCTTTTACATAAGCTTGGCTTGGGCCAATAACAATTCTGTTTCTGCGATAGGCCGTCAGAAGGATGTGTTTGATGGTTCGAGGGTTGTATATGGCGTTGTCTGGAGCGGCTAGCAGAAAATCGCCGTAGCTCAGCGCTCTGATGAGCGTGGGGATGAGTTGTTTGTCATCGTTGACCACAAAAAGGCGCGCTTCCAAGTTATATTCAGAAAGCTGGCCAATGAGCGTGTCGTAAAGTTCTGCGGTACTGGTGGTGGCAATCAGTGCAATCCGGGTAGCCTGAGGCAGAATGGCTTTTCCGATCAGGGCCTGGCGTATAAGCGGAACCCCGTGATATATGCCTGAGATCCTCCCCTGTGAGCGGCGGGCGAAACCTTCCAGAAAATCCTTTTCCACCATCAGGGCAAGTATGGGCGCATTGCGGTTCGCCTGGCGCACACGGGAAAACGCACCGGGTCCGATGGTGACTATGGGGGCATTCTCGGTAAGGGCTGCCTGTTCGTCCGAAATGACAATCAGATCTCTCTCGCTGCCCAGTGACTTCTCAAGCAGGGTCTGAATGTGCTGGTCCAGGGCAGTGTTGCCGGAGCGGGCAAGATACACGGTTGAGCGATCGTTATTCTGGGCCTGGGCCGAAGCTGTGCCAGCCAGCACGATCAGTACCACAAGAATGAAAATGTGCGCTGCCCAGGTCAGCGATCTTACCGCCATTGCAACCCGCCCTCTAAAAAACACACGTTTTCTCTCATACCATCCCAGGCCAAAAAACGTTCCCTGACTTCCGGTCAGAAGCGGATGCCAGCTTCCAGGAAGAGCTGATTCTGATCTTCTATATTATTGTCAGTGCTTATGTCCGGCTCATCGTTTATATAGTGTTGTACGGTTAGAGCAACCTCCGCCGAATATCGCGGCTGAAAGATCCGTTTTGCCAGCCGGAAATCGATGCGCTCAAATCGTGAATTCCTGAATCTATCCGCCCAGTAATAGGCTGTGGAGCCTTTCAGGCCAAATGGCAGGTTCTGAATCAGCGCCAGGCTTCCGGAATGCATTGCCGACAGGCGGCCAAGTAACTCAACGTTGTACTGTTTTTCATGGTTGTTGATACTGCCATCGTCATAGTAGATTTGGGCACCGTTGTACCAGTCATCCTGATCAAGGTAGCCGTAGCTGGCTCTGATCGTGGTTCCCGGATACTCAAGTGCAGCTTCGACCTCAAAGCCTTTCTGGTCGATATCGACGTTGTTATCTATCGACCAGTCATCAAACTTAATGACGCCACTGATCATATCTCTAAGTTTGTCTTTAAATACACGAACTTCAAGAGATATTTGACTATTCTTTAGAGGAAATAGGCCGAAGTAACTGATTTCTCGAGATATTATCCTCTCTTCTTCCAGGTCCCTGCCCAGGGTTACCAGATTAGGGTTATTCCATATGGCGGTACTTTCGACACGGTAACCTTCGTAAGCGGAGTATTTCCCCGGGCTCACGTTTTTTAGTGTAAACCCGTAATCCGGGTTTTGCTCAAATCCGTCGGGCGTGCGCACTGCTTTCGAATAGACAAACCTGAGCGCATGGTTGTTGCCTAATCTGAAGTTTGCCGCAACACGGGGTGAGAAATACCCCTCGTCGGTCGTTGTTGTCCGCTCCCAGTTACCGCCACCGTTCAGGGTGAGCCAAGTGATTGGGGTATACTCAATATTACCGAACACTCTCGATTGGTAATTGTTACCACGTCCGTTGAAAAACGTCTCAGAACGATAGGTGTCTTTGCGAAAACCTAAACCTGTAACCAGTTTCAGATCATCACTGAATAGAAATGTGTCTTGTAGTTCAAACTCCAATCTGGAGTCTTCGGAATCTGCGTTTACTTCTGCGGTGAGGGGGGTTCCGCCCGGTTGGAAGCAAAGAGATTGGTTTGGTCTGTGAAATACCAACACGTCGTTAGCAAGGCAATCTACTGCAGACTCAGGTATGGAAATTGGCCACCGTTGCCTGCGGTCGTAATTCTCGAAGCTTACCTGAAAGTGAAAAAAGTGGCTCTGTGATGTCGTGAAATTAAGCTGTGTCTGGAGATAATAATCTCGAACATCGATATTGGGATCGCCAGTGGCTCCAAGCTCGCCGTTTTTATACCTGTCCTCCTCATTAACTCCATCAACGACACCCACGCGGATATCAGCATTGAACCTCGAGTTCACCTTTAAGCGGGAGTCATAATTGAACGTGTTGATATCGTGACCGTCGTTGAAAGGGGTCCGTTCATCATCCTCGATCTGGTAGTCAAACCCACCAAATTTACGTTTCTCATAAGCCAATCGCCAGTCGTAACTTTCATTGACGTCGCCAACCGAAGCAAACGTGCGGGTGTAGTTTCTGGTGCCTCGAATAACCCGAACCTCTGCACCCGAGGTGTCTGCTGGATTGCGAGTAATGATGTTTATGGTGCCAAGAAACGCATTAATGCCATAGGCGGCTGAGTTTGGCCCGCGGCTTACTTCGATCCTCTCAATGATTTCCATAGGAACCGGCATGGTTTGCCAGTCCATATCAGATAGAGTGGCGCGGTGCGCTGTGCGGCCGTCAACCAGAACCTGCATGCGCCGTTGTTCATAATGCACGGTGCCGTGGTAGGTCGTGACGGGGGTACTGCTGCCAACTTCTGCCACAACCATGCCGGGAACAAGGCGGAATACCTCAACAAGGCTCATAATGCCGAGATCCCTGATCATCTCACCATCGATCACCGTGGTGGTTCCGGGCACCCGAGTTTTAGGCTGTCGTAGCCTGGTGGTTGTGAGTACCTCTGGTATCTCATCGTTAAACCCATAGAAACCGATCTGTTCGGGTTCGTCCAATAGAGGTTGGGCTGCAACTTCAGCTATCGTTGAGCTGAACAATACTGACATCAACAGCGCTGTTGATGCAGAACGGTTGAAGCAGCGCGCCGGCGGCCATAATAGGTAAGCACTGAAATTCGTAACGGGCATGGTTGTCGTTCTATAATCGGCCGAGTTGGAAGGTAGAGCAGTAGTTTCTTAATGTTTTTGCTATCGTATTTGACTACACGCAATTTGTCTCTCAAAAACGTAATGAATCGATAGGGTGGGAGTAAGCCAGGTATGAATTTGAGTGGAGTTGATCGCGAGCTAGACGCCTCTGAAGGGCAGGTGGTCCGTGAGGTGATGATTCAGATCAAGGCACTGCTGAATGATTCCGGCAGAAGCCGAGACGTAGGTATCTGGAAGGCCATACTCTGTGAGCCGCCGGCTGATCAGATGCCTTTGCGTCGGGAGATTGGTCGACAACTGGAGCCGCAACTTCGACCCATGGCCGAAAATGGCAGTTTTCCCGTACCCGTTGTTGGCTTTCTTGCTCAGTGGTTTGACTGGCACAGCCTTCAGGATGCCGTATCTCAGGAAGAGGAGCGTGAATATCCAGTGCCGGATCCGGGGCGAGAGCCCCAAGATGATGAAGCCCCGCAAATGGTTAATTTTTGGCCGGCAGTGATAGGTTGGATTATCGGTTTGGTTATACTTGCGACTCTGTTCGGGGGTATGGGTGGCGGCTCATAGCCGCCACTTTTCTACTGTGCTTCCATTTCGGCTGCTTTAGATTCGGCGATTTTCTCCCGGTATTTCTGAGCCAGAATAGCGCCGAGAATTACCTGAACCTGGTTGTAGCACATAATTGGCAGAACGATCATGCCGAACCCTGGGTGTCCCGAAAACAGCACTTTTGCCATGGGCAGCCCAGAGGCCAGGCTCTTTTTTGAACCGCAGAAGACTACCGCAGCTTCATCTTCCAGACTGAACCCGAACCGCCGCACCAGAAATCTTGCGAAGAACATAAACAACGCCAGCAGCCCAATGCAGAGCAAAATGGTGAGAGCAACGGCTTTCATCGGTAGGTTTTGCCATAAACCACTTTCCACCGAATGGGAAAAAGCGGAATACACGATTAGCCAGATCACGCATTTATCGTAGCGCGCCATAAGGCTTTCGTTGCGGGCCAGGAAGCCTCCTAGCACAGGTCTCATGGCATGGCCGACCGCGAAAGGCAGCAACAACTGCACAATAATGTCCTTAAGCGCCTCGCCCACTGCAAAATCTCCGCTGCCAGCGGAACTCACCAGTAGCAATAGCAGGAAGGGTGTCAGCATCATGCCAAACACGTTGGACGCGGCAGCGCTGCAGATAGCGGCAGGTACGTTACCTCGGGCTATGGCGGTATAGGCAATGGATGAGGACACAGCAGACGGCAATACCCCCAGGTACAAAAAACCAAGCCCCAGATCGGCCGGCATCCAGGTAGGTGCAAAATTGCTCATGCCATTAATGGGCAGTACCACAAGAGGAAAGAACCCGAACGTGAGCGCAGTGATAAGTATGTGCAATCGCCAGTGGGATGCCCCTGCAACGATTTGCTCCCGGGATAGTGCTGCACCGTGGAAGAAGAAGAGCAGGGCAACGGCAACCGTTCCAGCTGTCGCAAATAAATCTCCGGCAGTGCCTGTGGCTGGCAAAAACGAAGCCAGCACAATAGCGCCGAGCAACATAATGGTAAAAGTGTCTGGCCTGAACTTCATGGTCAGGAGCCTCTTTTTCGAAGGGCGTTAAGACTGGGAGCAAGAAGATCCTGAGCAAGCTTTTCTGCTTTTACTGAATCTTGACGCCGAACGGCAGCCAGAAGGAGTTCGTGATCTTCCTGTGAAGGTTCCGGCAGATCTGCATCGCTTTCGGTGCGCTCAATGGTCTGGGTGATGGCGTGGGAAAAGTAATCGTACAATTCTGCCAGTGCGGAGTTATGGGATGCAGCCACCAGTGCATGGTGAAACGATTCGTCGTGACGAATACGCGCTGCGAGGTCTGCATCGGCCTTACCCCTTGCATCCAGCGCTGTGGTCATGGCACGCAGGTCTTGATCGGTACGCCGTTGTGCTGCCAGCTTAGCCGCTTCAGTTTCCAGCATAATGCGCACTTCCAGCTGGTCTGTGAGTTGGGTGCGGGCGATGCGCTTAAGGGTTTCTCCCGCATCCCGTGTTGCTCTTACGTAAGTGCCGTCTCCCTGCCGGGTTTCCAGCATACCTACGTGGGCCAGCACGCGCACAGCTTCGCGCACGGTGTTACGACTAACGCCCAGAGCGTCAGAGAGTTCAGATTCCACGGGTAGTTTGTCACCCACAGCCCATTGCTCTGTTTCTATGGCGTGTCTCAGGCTTTCTATGGCAGTTTCCACCAGCGAGCCTTTCTGAATCTTTTTCAACATGTGTTTATTATCCGCTTAACTGATCAACCAATCATCCTATGAATTTAAAGTGGAGGCAAATGCTTGGATCAAAAAAACGGAATCCTGAAAACTGGAATGCGGGACGAGCACTGCCAGGTAAGCCCGGTGCCAGAACTTACCCGGCCGGGTAAAGGAACTGATAATCCGCTGTGTCCACATGGCGTGTGGCACGGCGATAGGAGAATGTAAAGCCTGGCCAGTTCAGAGTGTTTTTTCCGTTGGCGTCAAGATACCAGGATGAACATCCAGAGCTCCACACACTGCCTTCAAGCCCTTCCTGAATGACACTGGAGTATCTCTCTAAACTGTCTTTGCGAACATTCATGGCCGCGCCCGGGTGCTTTTGCAGGACCCTAAGGCAGCCGAGCACATACTGGAATTGGGACTCGAGCATGTAGAGAATTGAATTATGTGCCAGGTTGGTGTTTGGCCCATACAGCATAAACAGGTTCGGAAAGTTCGAGACAGTTATGCCCTTGAAGGCAGTGGCGCCATCTTGCCAGGTTTGGTTCAGTGTTATGCCGCCGCACCCGGTGACCCGGATTGGGGACAGAAACTCTGAGGCACGGAAGCCGGTACCAAAAACGATGGCGTCAACGGGGTAGTGTTGGCCTGATTGTGTTTGCACACCGGTGGTGTCTATTTTCGTGATGGGGTCTGTAATGAGATCCAGATTGGGTCGATTGATGGACGGATACCAGTCGTTGGAGATCAGAATCCGCTTACAGCCAATCTGGTAGTCCGGAATAATGTGTGTCAGTTTTTTTGGATCAGTAACGTGTTTGCGAGCTTCATTTTTAGCCTGCAGGGACAAAACCTTCAATAGGCTACTGAACCCCGTGAAGGCCAGACCCCGGCTTTCGTTCTTCCAGTAAATCAGGTAGCGGTACAGCCTGTCCCAAGCCGGAATGGCTTTAAACAGGCTTTGTTCCCAGCGTTTGAAGGGCCGGTCTGGCTTCGGCACAACCCATGCCGCTGAACGTTGGAACAGCGCGAGAGAATCCACTTTGTCGACAATTTTTGGTACAAACTGAATGGCGCTGGCGCCGGTGCCGATAACCGCAACCCGCTTGTTCTTCAGATCGTAATCATGATCCCAGCGTGCGGAATGAAAGAAAGCACCTTCGAAATCATTCATGCCTTCGATGCTGGGCCAGGCCGGTTGGTTGAGCTGACCGGTAGCCGTTATGACTACCTGTGCGGCGAGGGTTTCGCCGTTTGTTAGCCTAAGCGTCCAGTGGTTCTCGGCATCGTCAAACATTGCTTCAGCCACTTCGCAGTTGAAACGAATCTGGTTTCCCAATCCATATTTTTCAACGCAATGCTCCATATAGCCGAGGAGTTCATGCTGCAGCCCAAATTTGCGAGACCAGTCGTGTTTTGGCTCGAATGAGTATGAATAGAAGTGCGACTGCACATCGCAGGCAGCGCCGGGGTAGGTGTTGTCTCGCCAGGTGCCGCCGACACGCGCGGCCTTCTCCAATAAAGTGACGTTTACGAAACCGGCGTTTTTTAGCTGGATTGCCATGCCGATGCCGCCAAATCCTGTCCCTATGATGATGACCGAAGGCTGTGTGCTGCTTTTTATCTGAGTCATACGAGGGGACCTGATCTTGTTAAAATAATGACGCCTTGTTCACTATACGTTTCTGTAGCCCGCCGAGTCATGTCTAATTGCGCCAGAACGTCTGATAAAAATCATCAATTAAGGGGTGAACAGAATTCTGCCCGGGAGGTGAGCAGGAGCGGTTTGATATGGGAGGGGGGTACTGCTACTCAGGTTATTCCTGAGCAGCATTCAGAAGGTCTGGCTTTTTCAGGGCCTTCTGGAAGAGGTCTTTGTCCTCGGCGATGGCCATGGCGCACTTTTCTGCCATATCGTCGCCCAGGCCTTCCACTTTCCGCGCCAGGTAAACCTGAATTTCTTCCGCCAACTCCAGCACTTTATCCCTGGCATCGGCATCTGCTTTTGATGTGAAAAGCATGGTCTCAGGGTTTTTTAATGCCATATCCAGGCCGTCCCTATCGGAAAAATAGACTGCTTGTACCGCCATGGTCATTCCTCGCAGTGAATGTCTGCTTTACTGTATAAAAATACAGTGTAGCCGACTCCCACATGGAAATATACCCAATTGAGGTAAAAGCAATCAGCCCATAGTGAAAGCTAGAAAAGTACCATTGATCAGTAACGCATCAGTGCTGAACCCCAGGTAAAGCCTCCTCCAAAGGCTTCAAGCAACACAACGTCATCGCGTTGAATGCGGCCATCTCTAACAGCAACATCAAGGGCAAGAGGAATAGAAGCTGCTGAGGTATTGCCATGCTTGTTAACAGTAACCACAACCTGATCCATCGGCATGCTCAGCTTTTTTGCAGTGGCCGAAATGATGCGAAGATTTGCCTGGTGGGGAACCAGCCAGTCGATGTCGGATTTTTGCATCTGGTTGGCCTCAAGCGTTTCATCAACGATTTTGCCCAATGTATTCACGGCAACTTTAAACACTTCGTTGCCTTTCATTTCCACAAAGGCTTCGCCGGCTTTAACCCGGTCAAACCCATCGGCAATGCCGCAGGGCACGTGCAGCAGCTCTTCGTACTGGCCATCTGCATGAATGTGCGTGGAGAGAATGCCTGTTTCTTCATTGGCTTCCAGAATCACCGCACCGGCGCCGTCCCCGAACAGCACGCAGGTGCCCCGATCCTTCCAGTTAATGATTCGCGAGAATACTTCGGCACCAATAACCAGCGCTTTTTTACTGGACCCGGTTTTTATGAACTTGTCGGCGACAGAGAGCGCGTAAACAAACCCACTGCATACGGCCTGAATGTCGAAAGCAGGGCAGCCATGGATGCCCAAGCGTGCTTGCAGAATGCAGGCAGAGCTGGGGAAAATTTTATCGGGTGTGGAGGTGGCAAAAACGATCAGGTCGATCTCGCTTGCATTTATGCCGGCAGCTTCAATGGCATTTAATGCTGCCTGTTCTGCAAGGTCTACAGTGGTCTGGCCTTCCACGGCAATGTGCCGTTGCTCAATGCCGGTGCGCTCACGGATCCATTTGTCCGTGGTATCAACCATCTTTTCCAGGTCTTTGTTCGTAACAATGTTCTCTGGCAGATAAGAGCCAGTGCCGGCAATACGTGCAAAGGTCATTCGCGAAAATCCCACGGTGTATCTGATTGGTGAGCTTTGTGCATTCACGGGAGCCTTTTTGCGGCCCGAGGTACTGAATGCATTATAAATGCTCCTTGGCTTTAGACCATGCTATACCCCTAAACCTTTGTCTGTTATTAGCGGTTTGTCAAAGACGCCCGCGAAAACTCTGCATTGATGGGCCCATTTCGCCTCACACAACTGCCGGCACGTGCAGTAATCTGCGTTACACTTTAGTTTTGAAACAAGGACATACTCCGAATGCCCGATCTGATTCTCTACAATTATGCGTTATCGCCTTTTTCCGAGAAAATCCGAGCAATGCTCGGGTACGCCAACCTGCCGTGGTGCTCCGTTACCGTTCGTGAAATGCCACCAAGGCCGGAACTGAATGTTCTCACGGGTGGCTATCGCAAAGTTCCGGTGGCACAGATAGGTGCCGATGTTTTCTGCGACTCACGCGCGATTGCTAATGAAATAGCACGCCTTGCAGATAAGCCGGAACTGATACTGGAAGAACAGCCAGAAGAGATACAGGCATTTGTTCGGGAAGCAGATCTGGAAATTTTCCTGGCCTGTGTGATTTCTGCCAGCGACGGACAAATGCTGCGCAAGTTGATCCGTGAAACCTCATTGATGAACACACTTAGATTTCTTAAAGACCGTATTAATATGGGCCGGAAATCGCGGGTGAAAGCCTTGCGAGGCAAAGCCGCAAAAGAAAAGGTTATGGCGCACATTGCCAGCCTGGAACGGCGCCTTGAGGAGGGTTTTCTGTTTGGCCCGACCCCTTGCGTTGCAGATTTCTCCGCCTATCATGGGCTGTGGTTTGTTTCTGACCTTGCAGGTAAGCCCTGGTTGCAAGACTACCCGAAGGTAAGTGCTTGGCTGTTACGAATGAAGGCATTCGGGCACGGCCAGCCGGAAGAGCTTAGCGCCAGCGATGCCGCCGTGCGAGCCAAAAATTCACAACCGCGGGCACTGCCACACACCGAAGGCAATGCTCAGCTGAGCCAGCAAGTTACCATTGCGCCTGACGACTATGGCCGTGACCCAGTCACTGGAACGCTTGTTTACACAGATAAAAACGTGACCATTCTCGCCCGGGAAACCCACGAAGTAGGGCTTGTGCACGTACATTTTCCGAAACAGGGTTTTCGTGTACGACCCGTTGAGTCACACTGATTAGAAAGCTAGCTAACTTTGGAGCTTAATAGATGATTGTATTCTCGGTTCTTTTACTACTGCTCGGTTTGGTGTTACTGGGCGGTGGTCTTTGGCTTGTCTCACTAGGAGGCAGCCTTTACTACGCGATTGCAGGCATCGCACTGATTGTTGCCGGAGTGGCTGTTAAAGGTCGCCGGCCGATTGCTCGCTGGGCATACGCCATATTCTTGGCAGGCACGGCTGTCTGGGCATTGTGGGAATCTGGCCTCGACTGGTGGCCCTTGGCTTCGCGGTTGGGTGTGTTTTTACTTTTGGCAATTCCACTGCTGTTTCCTGGCCAGAAGTCTCAACAGGGAGGCCTGAAGGCTCTCTTTCCGGTGTGGATTGTGGTTGGCTTAATCACCGTGTCCAGCCTCGCCTTCGATCAGCACCGCATTGATGGCCAGCTCAATCAGGACATCGTGACTGCCGAGCCCAATATGGGCAATATTTCAGATAATAGCTGGCCTGCCTATGGCCGGAGTAATCTGGGGCAGCGTTATTCGCCGTTGGATCAGATTACTGCAGAAAACGTCGGTACTCTCGAGAAAGCCTGGGAGTATCAGACAGGAGACCTGCAAAGACCTGACGACGTTGGCGAGGTCACCTACGAAGCTACACCTATAAAGGTGGGTAACAGCTTGTTTTTGTGCACACCGCATAATTGGTTGGTGGCACTGGATGCGGATACCGGCGAAGAACAGTGGGTTTACGATGCAAAGGTGCCGATGGAAAGTCAGCGGCAACACCAGACCTGCCGAGGGGTATCGTATTTGCCACCGTCTGATGGAGACGCAAGTGCGATAAGCGTTAAGGCAGTCAGCGAGCCTTCAGAGGGCCTTGCCAGCGTTCAGTGTGATGCCCAGCTATTTATGCCGACATCCGATGCTCGGTTGTTAGCACTTGATCCCGAAACAGGTGCTCGCTGTAGTGGCTTTGCCGAAGATGGCTCATTGGATCTGATGCACAACATGCCGTTCAAACAGGACGGTTACTACTATTCGACATCACCACCGGTGGTTGCCAATGGTTTGGTTGTGGTTGCCGGGGCGGTCAACGACAACTACGACATTAATTCGCCATCCGGCGTGATCCGCGCTTACGACGCGAAAACCGGAAAGCTGAAATGGAACTGGGACCCTGCCAATCCGGAAAGTACCGATCCCATTGCAAACGGCGAAACCTATAGCAAAAGTTCTCCCAACAGCTGGGCGGTAGCCAGTGCCGATGAAGAGCTTGGGTTGATCTATTTTCCTATGGGGAACCGGACACCGGATCAGTTGGGCATGTACCGGACTGAAAATGAAGAAAAGTATGCTTCATCTGTCGTGGCTTTGAGCCTGGAAACCGGGCGGGCAGCCTGGGTTCAGCAGTTTGTTCACCACGATCTTTGGGATATGGACACGCCGGCGCAGCCAAGCCTTGTCGATCTGACAACCGAAAAGGGTGTGGAGCCGGCGCTGGTTGTTCCTACCAAGCAGGGTGATGTCTATGTGCTCAACCGGAAAACAGGAGAACCCATCATTCCTGTGACCGAGCAAAAGGCTCCCCAAGGCACCATCGAAGGCGACTATGCCTCCGCAACGCAACCGGTTTCCGGCCTGAACTTCCGGCCTCCAGCACTGACGGAGGCAGATATGTGGGGTGCAACCGCGGTAGACCAGATGATCTGCCGTATTCAGTTCCGCTCTCTGCGCTATGAAGGGCAATACACGCCACCGTCTGAGCAGGGAACCATTGTGTATCCGGGTAACTTTGGGGTGTTTAATTGGGGCGGAATCGCCGTTGACCCTGAACGTCAAGTGATGTTTGGCATGCCACTTTACTTGGCATTTACCTCCACGCTGGTTCAAAAGGAAGGCGCGGAGTTGGGCGAAACCAACCAGGGTGAGCAAGGCCTTAACGAAAATGCCGGAGCACCTTACGCGGTTGAGATGAAACCCTTTCTGTCACCTTTGGGTATCCCATGCCAGCAGCCGCCCTGGGGTTACGTGGCGGGCGCCGATCTTCGTACCGGCGAAGTTGTCTGGAAACAGAAAAACGGTACGGTCTACGATATGACTCCGTTGCCATTACCCATTGAAATGGGTGTGCCAGGCATAGGTGGCCCCATCATGACCGGAGGCGGCGTTGCGTTCATGGCCGCCGCAGTTGATGACTATTTGCGGGCATACGACGTAACAACGGGGGAGCAGCTTTGGCAGGCACGCCTGCCTGCCGGTGGTCAGGCGACTCCAATGACGTACGTGAATAGTAAAGGTGAGCAAATGGTGGTGCTTGTTGCCGGCGGCCATGGTTCCATTGGAACGACGTTTGGCGATTATGTAATTGCTTATAAGCTACCTTAAGCTTCGCCAGTTATAGGCCCGTAATACATCCGTCACCGGTTAGCCAGGCATTGATTGGTTAACCGGTGACGGACTGTTCCATTGAGAATCAACGACGCCAGTCGGGCATCCGTAATACCTTCCTGATACGCTGAAATTGTAAAGCCGCCCAAGGCTTCCTGTGCTCCGATAGAGATGTCCCAGAATGAAAAAATCGGAATCGGTGAGCTGGCGTACGCCTGGTTTATAAGCTCTTTTGGCGGTACATAATTATTTTCGCTGTCCCGAATTGTATGATGGGTGCCTATTATCACGGCATCGTACTTGGTGTAGGCCATTTCAGCAGCGCTCAGCCATGTGTCCTTGTCATTCGTGAGTAGGATATCGACCTGAGAGCCGTACAGCTTAGCCTGGCGTTTGTCTCCGAAGTAATCATCGACCGCATTGCGCATGGTAGTTGAGTCATCCATCAGAATTAAAAAGCGCTCTTTCTGCCGGAGAACTTTACGTAAATGGCGGATGCTTTGCTCAAAAAACGGCCGTTCCAAAACCCCGGTAACCAGATGCTGCGCCATTAATGAAAACGCATTGTCGTCGCCCAAAATAGCGATATCCGGCTTGATTTCCGCTACTGATTTTTGTTTGAGTGTAGAAAGGGCCGGTAGCCCATAAGGACAACTCTATGAACTCTCGTGAAAAATTATTAAAGCAATTGGGGATCAAGCACCCTGTTATTCAAGCGCCGATGGCAGGTGTAGCCACGCCTCAGCTGGCTGCAGCCGTCACTAATGCTGGCGGGCTGGGCTCATTGGGCCTTGGTGCCAGCTCGGCCGACCAGGCCCGGGAAATGATTGAGCAAACTCAGGCTCTCACCGACGGCCCGTTCAATGTGAACGTGTTCTGTCATCAACCTGCACTCCGTAATGCAGGCTCAGAGGCCGCATGGCTGCGCCATCTTGCGCCTTTGTTCGCTGAAGCCGGCATAGCGCCGCCGAGTTCGCTCAAGGAAATCTATACCTCTTTTATTGAAGACAAAAAAACGCAAGAAGTACTCCTTGAATTGAAACCGACAGTTGTCAGCTTTCACTTTGGATTGCCGGCAGCTGAGTACCTGGCTGCATTGAAGGAGGCCGGTATCTACACCATGGCCACGGCTACATGCTCCGCTGAAGCAGCGGAGATTGAGGCGGCAGGCATTGATGCTATCGTGGCTCAGGGCATAGAAGCGGGCGGGCATAGAGGCATATTCAATACGGATGCAACGGATGAGTGCCTGAGCACTGCTGTGCTTGTGCGGTTGCTTGCGCGTCAGACCACGCTGCCCATTATCGCAGCCGGCGGAATTATGGATGGTTTCGCAATGAAAGCCGCTTTGGAGTTAGGGGCTGCTGCAGTTCAATTCGGCACCGCATTTGTATTGTGCCCCGAGTCGTCAGCGAATAACGCTTACCGCGAAGCACTGAAAAGCGGACGATCTGCACAAACGCGACTAACCAAGGTGCTTTCCGGCAGACCTGCGCGCGGAATTGTTAATCGGCTGATTACGTTCGGCGAGGAGAAAAACAGCCCGCCGACAGCCGGTTACCCGGTAACCTACGATGCTACCAAGCGCCTCAATGCCGCGGCTTCCAAGCTCGGTAACCATGAGTTTGCTGCCCAGTGGGCGGGACAGGGCGCCCCCTTAGCGCGGGAGTTACCGGCGGCAGATTTGGTTGCGTTGATTATGGAAGAGGGGCGCGGTTAGTTGTAGACACTACTCACGCCAGCCATTCAAGGATCTGGTCGTGCACCACCTTGTTGTCGAGCAGATCCAGGTGATTCAGATTTTCGAACACACGGAAGTTTTCCGGGCGTATGGATAACTTTCTTAACTCATCGGCATGGTGCCCTTTGGCGCTATCTAGCCTAACCAAGAGATCACCCACTACGGTGCTGGAGAGATCCGACATATTGCGACCAATAGTTGCGGCTATGAAGTAATGGCGAGTCCCTTCTTGTAGTGGAACCGGCTTGCGACAGTCTGGGTGGAAGTCATCCTGATCAAGACCTTCCCAGTCATCGTCCAGCAAATTGCCATGTCGCAGATCCTTGATGCCTGCGCTGGTGTGCTGGCCCAACGCAAAAGGGCTGGCGTAGCGAAACTTCCCCATAACAAAGGTCAGCAGGTGGCTGGCTTTGGCCAAGGCGGCGCCATGGTGAGGTGAGCCAAGGTATAGGGCGTTTTTCAGCAGCCCAGTCCAAGACAAGCTGAGTTCGCTGCCGTACCAGCTGGCGCTGCGGATAACGAGCCCGCCCATACTGTGACCAATCAGGGTTAACTCTTTTACTTCAACCGGCCAGGCTTCAACCATTAACTGAATTTGTTCGCTTAACTCCTTGCCATTGCTGGAAATATGTCTCCCAGTATTGTAGTTAAGATACAGTGGGGTGAAGCCTTGCATACGCTGCAGTTCGGTGCCTAGATTGCCTTCGCTGTGTCCTCTCCAATACTCATGTGAGAGACATAAGCCGTGAACTAATACGACAATATGTGGGCTCGCGTCTGGAATCACCGCTTCGAGATCTTCTGAATCTGGCAGTACTTTTTCGCCACGGCTGTTTCTGAAGTGCATGTTAATCGCGAGTGGGTTGTTGCTGGCTTCCAGGTGATCCCCGCAAACTCCGTTTAATGCGGCCGCAACTTTCATACTTTGTGGAGAAAATGCGTGCTCATCTTCCACCGAGAACTTATCGAAGGACTGATGCAATCCCTGCTGCAGTGCAGACATGGTCGATTGAATAATTCGGTAAGTATGGCCTTGCTGCTCATTGTGAGGCACGCCTGTAAGATCGCGCAGCCGGTTCAGTGGGTTGGCCTCCCGTGCGATAGTGCGGTGCATCTTTTCTGTAATTTGAGTAACACCGCCAGCAACATCCAAGAGCAGTTGTGCCGAACCGTGCAGCGACTTGATAGATACCATTTTGCTGTACTCCAAAAGTTCGTTCAGAACGTGCTGATCTAGCGATACGGCTATTATCCAAGAAATCATGACCTGCGCACATGGCTTGTTTTAAGGAAACAGTGGGCAGTTGAGTATTATTCCATTCATGCGGTAGGGAATAGGCAAACAGATCAGGTAAAACACTAATTGCCAAAAGTATGCAAATACAGGTATATTGTTCACATATGAACAGAGGTGTTGCTGGAGGTGTACCATGACAGCAGTGGTTGAACGTAGAAGCGCAGAAGGTGATCGCGAGGCTGAAAAAGGGCGTGTGGCCTTAAAAGGGTTCTTTCGGATAACGGAAGAGTGGGGCTGTAGTGCTGAAGAGCGGGGCAAGCTTCTTGGCGGCCCTTCCAGAACAACGCTCTATAACTACTCCAAGCTAAATCCTACTAAGCTCTCTAACGACATAATGGAGCGCATCAGCTATATCCTGGGTATCTATAAGGCTTTACAGATCCTGTATCCGACCCATGAGCGGGCAAACCGTAGAATTCGCCTGAAAACGTCTGAAATACCCTTTTGCGGCAAGTCAGCTATGGAGTTCATGACGCAGGGCTCAATGATGAACTTGATGATGACTCGCCAATACTTCGATGCCAAGCGGGGGTGGTGATGTTTGCCACCCCGCCGCTGCATCTACCCAAGTGGCAAACCTACCGAATCATCCCAAGCCACTACCCGCCCATAGATCTTTTCGAGCGCATCTACGAGCCGGGTGAATTTGAGCTGGCGTTTGAGATTGAGGGCATGACAAATCCCAGGTTGCGGGACGAAGCAGGGGATATTCAACTGGTGCGTCCCGGCGACCGAGTAGGCGGCCCAGGAAGCACACCCGTGATGGCCTCCTTCACTCATATCGGTTTTGGAAGCCGCTTTGCTGATAGGCACTTTGGAGCTTACTACGCCGCCAGCACGCTTGAAGGTGCTATTCGCGAGACCGTGTTCCACAAAGAGCGTGAGTTGACAGCCGCCAATGAAGACTCCATAGAGCTCACCATGAGGGCTTACATTGGGCAGGTTGCCTTGGAGATGCACGATATCCGTGGGCCAGAGTTCAAAGATCTGCATAATCCGGATGCTGACGATTACCGTTTAAGCCAGAAGTTTGCGGGCCGATGGCGCAAAAAGGGGTCAAATGGGTTGCTGTATATCAGTGTTCGGCATCCAGGCAGTGAATGTATAGCCGCTTTCAGGCCGAAATCTGTTTCTATACCTGTGCAAGGGCCACACCTGAAATACTTCTGGGATGGCGACAAACAGCGCATTACTCACTGGGCGGAAATAGGGGAAGCACACTCCCTGAATAGGCAGTGACTGCGACGCCCAGAGCCACTATTACCCAGTCTCGGCGCTTGCCGACTTGTTGTTTAACTGCCTCTGCGCCATAAAGAAGACGGCCAGCCCGGCAACGGCCGTGGCGGAACCCACGTAACCGGTAACCTGCCAGCCCATACCCGCACTGATGGCCATGCCACCTAACCAGGGGCCAATCGCATTGGCAAGGTTGAAGGCGGCATGATGACAAGCTGCTGCCAGGGTCTGGGCGCCGTGCGCGACATCCATCAAATGGGTTTGCAGGGCAGGGCCCATGGCCACCATCAGTGCGACCATAAAGCAGGCAATCAAAATAGTCCAGATTGACCCTGTGGCCAGCGGGAACAGTGCCAACATAACGGCAGCCCATAGCAGAATGACACCGACACTTTTGAATTGCAGGCGATCAAAAAGCCAACCACCCAGGATGTTGCCAACAAAGCCCCCCAAGCCAAATACAAACAAGGCCACAGGGATCCAGACAGGATCCGCCTGGGTGACATTTAATAGGGTTGGTGCCAGATAACTGAAGACACAGAACATTCCCGCAAACCCGATTGAGCCGATGGCTAATGGATACCAGATTTGTGGGCGATTGAACGCGCGCAGTTCACTCAGGGAACTGTGGCGAACTTCTTCGCGATTCAGGGGTAGGAAAACGTAAACAAGAACCGTGGTTAGCGCAGCAACACAGGCTACAAAAGCAAAGGCATATCGCCATTCCAGGTGTTGCCCCAGCAGCGTTGCCAGCGGATTGCCGAACAACAACGCTAATGCCAACCCCATCATAATATAGCTAACGGCCTTGGCTCTTTGGTTTAGCGGCACCAGCGATGCCGCAACCAGTGCAGCAACGCCAAAGTAGGCGCCGTGGGGCAGACCGGCTATAAACCGGGAAATCATCAGGGTTTCGTAGCTCCCTGCCACCGCACTTGCGAAATTGCCCAGCGCATAGAAAGCCATTAATGCAATGAGTAGGTGTTTACGGAATAGTTGTGCGCCAAAGATCGCGAGCAGAGGCGCGCCGACAACAACTCCTAGCGCGTACGCACTGATCAGGTGCCCGACCTGGGGCTCGGTAATGCCAAAGTCCTGTGCCACATTGGGCATAAGCCCCATGATGGCAAACTCACCCGTGCCGATCCCGAACCCGCCCATGGCAAGGGAAAAAATAATCAGCATAACCTTCTGGCGTGAATAGGTAGTCGCGACAGGTAAGGGATCGGGCATGAAGTACAGAGCCTCGGGCGTGGTAAAATGGCAGCCGGGCATTGTATAACAAGGTCTCCAGAATGTGCTAAATAGACCAAAAACTTGAAACAAGCCGATACGGCTCCTAGGTTGAGTAAACCTATTCATAAACTTTAACAGGACAGCATCATGCGGCCTCAACTCGCCATAGCGATTAGCGTTATTTCTATTATGGGCTTGAGTGGCAATGCCACTGCAGCGGCTGCCGATCAGCCCCTGTTGCCGGGGATCACGCAACAAGGCACAGGCGCGGACTCCTATGCCTTCACGATTGGTGAGGTAAGAGTCACGGCGCTTTCAGATGGTTCCGTGCCACAGAATCTGCATAAGCTTTTGCACGGCATCACCAAAGAGAAGATTGACGAACGATTGGCATACGCTTATCAGATCAGCCCCGCTGAGGCCTCCATCACTGGGTTCTTGCTTGAAGTGGGCAACAGGATCGTTCTTGTAGACACAGGCGCGGGTGAACAGTTCGGCCCCGACATCGGCGGCAATCTTCTCGGTAGCCTGGACTCAGTGGGGTATAGCCCAGACGATGTGACCGACGTTCTGATCACTCACGCTCACTCGGACCATGTGGGCGGGCTCATCCAAAATGGACAAATCGTATTCTCCAACGCCACAGTCCATATCGGTAAGCCCGATATCGACTTTTTCCTGGATAGCAAAAATGCGGAGCGGTTCGACTACAACCCCGGGTTTTTCGAGCAAGCTATTCAGATTTTGACGCCTTATGCCGACGCAGAGAGAATCGACGTTTTTGATGAAACCATGGAGATTCTTCCTGGGCTCACCGCCAGCCTGCGCCCGGGCCACACGCCCGGCAGTGCTTTTTACACGTTAGAGAGCCAAGGCCAAACCCTCACGTTCATTGGCGACATTATTCATGCAGGGGCAGTTCAGTTTCCGGACCCCTCGGTAACCATCGTCTATGATGTCGATGAGAAGATGGCCCGCAATGTACGCTCGGAAGCGTTTTCGGCTTTCGCCAATGATTCCAGCCTGGTGGCTTCGCCGCACCTGTCTTTTCCAGGAGTCGGCCATATACGCAAGGCACAGGAAGGCTATGACTGGGTGCCAATCAGTTATGGCAACCGGGAGGTTAAAAAGGGTAATTAATTAAATAGAGATTTCGACCAGTGCTTTTAAGCCGCCTTTAGACCCAGCTGAAAAGGCGGCGTTGCCCTCATAGCGGGCAACGATGTCGCGAACGATAGCAAGACCCAGTCCATGGCCGGGGGTTTGTTCATCCAGCCGCCGCCCTCTCTGGCCAAGATACACCCTTTCATTCTCTGCAACGCCGGAGCCGTCATCCGTTACGATAATGTGTGCCAAATCGTTATGCTGCTCTAAAGAGAGTTCAACGCACTGTGCAGACCACTTTCCGGCATTATCGAGCAAATTTCCTAATATTTCGTTCAGATCATGTTCCTCAATTGGCCAGCGAGACTCTTCAGTGAGTGACGTAGATAGCTCGAACGATTTTTCCGGATAGAGCCTGCCCAGCATCCATAGTAGGTCGCGCGCCTGCTTCACTGGGTATGCACTCTTACCCACTTGTGGACCGGCAAATTGGCTGCGGCGCATTTCTGCTTCCAACTGTTTGCCAATATCGCTCAGGCGCGACCCCATTTCATGTCTCAAATCATTATCCAGGGGACGGCTAGTATCTTCGAGCACCTGCCTAACGGCCGCGATGGGTGTCTTGACACTGTGAGAGAGGTTTGCGAGCGCTTCGCGGGAACGTTCAAGCCGCTGATCCAGTGAATCTAAAAGTTGATTTAGCTGTTGTACCAGTGGTCGGAACTCTTCCGGAGCCTGTGCGTTAATCCGTGATATTTCACCGCTCTGTAATTGTTTTAGAGCCGCTTGGAGCGAGACAACTGGCCGCATTGACAGGTTAATGCCAAACCAGATAATTCCCACCAACAAAAAGATCAGCAAGATTGATACGATCGCTGTCCAGGCATGCAGTTCCGCTTGGCTATTTTGCAGGGCGCCCAAATCTTCTGAAACGATCACTGTAATAGGGGTGTTGTTCACAATAAATGATTTCCGATAGGCCAAAATGTCGGAGGGCGAGTTGGATGTTTCCGCATTGTGTACTCTGATACTTTTTTGCTGATCTGACTGTAGCAGGGGGCTCAAGATCGGGCGCCAGGATTCCGGCGATATAACTGTTTGAGTTGGGGACTGGATAGCAAAGGCATGATGAAACACTTCCTCAAAATAATCCCCGGTTTGAAGCATGTCTATTTGGCCTTCGGCTTGGCGAATATGATGCTCCAGAAAGGCCACTTCGTCTTTCAGGCGGCTTTCTACAAACTCCCGGGACATCCGCTCCAGCAGTAAACCGTGCACAAGCCATGCAATAGCCATCAGGCCAATCCCCGCTGGTAGCAGTAAGAGCAGAAGCGCACCTTTTACGGAGACAGGCTTTCTAAGCAGCGTCATTAAACAGGTATCCTTGACCGCGACGCGTAGCAATGGCTTCCGCCCCAACCAGCTTTCTCAGGCGTCGAATGTAGGCTTCGATGATGTTTTCATTTGGACTTTCGTTAAGATTGTAAAGCTGCTCCATGAGCTGCTCCTTGGAAAAAATATGACCAGGCCGGCCCATCAGGCATCGCAGCAGCCGAAATTCGGTGCCGGTTAGGCTGTGTTCTGAGCCATCGTCGACCTTTAAGCACTGTCGGTTCTCATCCAGTTCGAAGCGCCCCGCCTTAACCGATGACTGCACTCTTCCTTCACTTCTTCGCATGATGGCGTTCAGTCTGGCGATCAGTTCTTCGGTTTGAAAGGGTTTGGCCAGGTAGTCGTCCGCGCCTGCTTTCAAGCCGTTTACTTTATCTTGCCAGTCCCCCCTTGCGGTCAGTATCAGTACCGGAAAGGTGGCTTTGCTTGAGCGCCATTTTCTCAGAACGTCCAGGCCATTTCCGTCTGGTAGCCCGAGATCCAGAACGCCTGCTTTATACTCTTCCTGCTCCCCTAAAATAACAGCCTCTTTGGCGGTGCGAGTGATGTCTACACTGAAGCCAGCTTTCTCAAGTTGGCTGGCAAGCCCTTCCGCAAGCAATCGGTCGTCCTCTACTAGCAGTAATCTCATTGGTCGCTCCCTTCGTTGGGCCAAAACAGGCTAAAATAGTGTCGCCGGTCAACCTGAATTCAGCCTGAACTGAAAATAATTCGGTATTTTTCAGAAAGAGTTCAGGTTAGTGCGCCAAGGTAACACTCGTTTTAACCAAGTGCCCTTGTTTTTGGGCAATCGCATTCAGGTACAAGCCTGAGCAATTTTACAGGAGAAAATTTGATGACTTCATCAAAGTTTGTCGTTGCAGCACTCGCTATGTCAATTTCAGCAACAGCTCTTGGAGCTGGAGCTCACGATGGTGGACACGGTCATGGCGCTAAGATCGGTGAGCCGGGTAAAGCCTCGGATGCCAGCCGCAGTATCACAGTAAAAATGTACGACAACTACTACGAGCCTGAAACAATTAACGTCAAGCCGGGCGAAACGGTACGTTTTGTTGTTGAGAACAAAGGAAACCTGGTGCACGAGTTTAATATCGGCACTCCAGACATGCATGAGTCGCATCAAGAAGAAATGATGATGATGGTTAAGCACGGCATTATTCAGGGAGGCAAGCTTAACCACGACATGATGGAGATGGACATGGGGGATGGCCAGTCCATGAAACATGACGATCCAAATAGTGTTTTGCTAGAGCCAGGTGACAGCCAAGAGGTTGTCTGGACATTTTCTGAGGAGAGCAATATCGAGTTTGCTTGCAACGTTCCGGGGCACTACCAGTCTGGCATGTACGGCGAAATAGGTTTCAACTGATATCTATCCGGATCAGGCGAGGGTTGATCGCGCCCGCTCATTCGCCGGCGCGCTGAAACTAATGTATAAAGCAAAGTAGTTAGGGAGTTGTTGTCCATGAAGAAAGTGCTTGTTACAGGCGCTCTAATCCTGCTCTTGCCGACCATCGGTTTAGCGGGTGAATACAACCTGACAGTAGATCGGGTTGAAATCGATACCGGGGAATTTGTAAAAGAGGGGGTTGGTTATAATGGAGAATCTCCTGGCCCGGTACTACGTTTTAAAGAAGGTGAAGAAGTTTCCATCAATGTGACCAACAACCTTGATGAGATGACCTCCATTCATTGGCACGGAATAATCCTTCCCTTTCAGCAGGATGGTGTTCCGGGTATCAGCTTCCCGGGCATCAAGCCGGGAGAGACATTCACCTACAAGTTCCCCATTACCCAGTCTGGGACCTACTGGTTTCACAGCCACTCAGGTTTTCAGGAGCCAGAAGGTGCTTATGGCTCGATTATTATTGAGCCAAAAGATCGTGAGCCGTTTCGATATGATCGGGAATACGTCGTTCAATTGACTGACAAACACCCACATTCCAGCGAACGGGTCATGCGTAATCTCAAAGTGATGCCGGATTACTACAACCGTGAGCAGCAAACTGTGGGGGAGTTCTTTTCGGACGCCTCTGAAAACGGCTTTCTGAACACAGTAAAGGATCGTCTGGCATGGGGCGACATGCGGATGATGAAAGCCGATGTCGAAGACCTCCAGGGCTTTACCGGGCTAATTAACGGCAAGGGTCCAAAACAGAATTGGACCGGTATCTTTGAGCCTGGCGAGCGCATTCGGCTGCGCTTCATCAACTCATCTGCTATGACCTATTTTGATATCCGGATTCCGGGCCTTAACATGACCGTTGTGCAAGCCGATGGCAATAACGTCCAGCCTGTTAGCGTGGATGAGTTTCGGATTGGTGTCGCGGAAACCTACGATGTGATCGTTCGGCCCAAAGACGATCAAGCCTATACAATTTTTGCAGAATCTATGGGGCGCACCGGCTATGCGAGAGCAACGCTGGCACCAGAAGAGGGGATGGAAGCTCCTGTTCCAGGACTGCGTGAGCCGGCGAGATTAACCATGGCTGACATGGGCGGTATGCCCGGCATGGATCATGGCGATATGTCAGGCATGGATCACGGCGATATGGACAGCTCAACCGAGATGGCCGGTATGGATCATTCCCAGATGAAGGGTATGGACCATTCGAAAATGAAGGGTATGGATGATTCGAAGATGACGGGCATGGATCATTCAAAGATGGCCGGCATGGATCATGGCTCGATGGCGATGTCCGACGGTGGTCCAAGCGATCCGTTTTATGCCCAAGGCAGTGGACTGGTTCCGGAAGCGGCGAATGGTGGAAAATTTCTTTCCTATGCTGACCTTAAAGCCCAGAAGCCGCTTTATGAAGAACGTGAGCCAACGCGCGAAATTGAGTTGCGCCTTACGGGCAACATGGAGCGCTATACCTGGAGCATTAATGGCGTTAAATACGAAGACGCAGACCCTATCCGCCTCAAATATGGCGAACGGGTTCGTTTTAAGTTTGTAAATGAAACGATGATGACGCACCCCATGCATCTTCACGGTATGTGGTCGATTCTCGATGTCGGCGCAGGCCAATGGAACCCGATCAAACACACCGTCAGTGTGCAGCCGGGTACCACGGTGTATATGGAAACGGAAGTTGACGCACCTGGTCAGTGGGCTTTCCATTGCCATCTGACTTATCACATGGCCGCGGGTATGTTCCGTAAGGTGATTGTTGAAGGTGGGCCCGAATCTACACAGGCAACGTCTAGCGAGCAATCTGTTGATGTTGGAGGTGACGCATGAAGCGTTGGACACCGTTGATTGTCAGTGCGGTTTTGGGCCTGGGAGTTTTACCCGCGCTAGTGTCCGCACAAGAGCGGATAAAGGACACCACTGAGCGGAAGCAGCCGTTAAAGGTGTGGGGCGCGCAATTCGAGGAGCTAGAATACCGTTACAGCGACAATGATGAAGAGGTTGGCGTTTGGGACGCCGACTTCTTCTACGGAACCGACAATTTGAAAGCTCGCTGGCTTTCAAGTGGCGAGTACTCCTTTGACGAGCAGGCCTACGAATCACTGGAGAACCAGTTAGTCGGTCAGATCCCGATATCCAAGTTCTTCGATGCAAAAGCCGGGGTACGGTTCGACACTCCGGAAGGCCCGGATCGCACTTACGCGGTTCTTGGCGTTGCAGGGTTGGCGCCGCAGTGGTTTGAAATTGACGCTAACCTCTACATGAGCAAGGATGGGGACACATCTGCTGATCTGGATGCAGAGTATGAACTGCTCTTTACTAATTACTGGATACTCACCGCGTCTCTGGATGCAACGGTGGCATTCAGTGAGGATCGGGAAATTGGGGTAGGTAAGGGTCTGGTGTCGACCGAAGTCGGGTTGCGGTTAAGCTATGATCTTATTGACCGAGCCGTCTCACCTTACGTTGGCATCGTTCACGAACGTAAATATGGCGACAGCGCCGATTTCGCGAGAGCGGACGGTGGTAGTACAGAAGATTGGTTTGCGGTGGTTGGAGCGCGACTCTCCTTCTGATAGAGCTGTAGACGGGCCTTGGGTATTAACCCTTGGCCTGTTTCTGCACAATTTGATGTAACTCAATTTTGAGTGTGAACGGATCGTTTGCATCTTCGATTTTCAGCTTGGATTCAGTTTTGGGTGTTGTGATAGAGGCTGGATCAATCAGCTGAGAGGTGCAAGGCTATGGCCAAAGCCCATAAAGCAACAAACCAAGAGCAGTTTCTGCTTAGGCGTAAACTGACTGTCGAAGGCCTTACTGACACTCAGTGGGACGACGTTATCCAGGAGCTGAACCATCATCCGTGTGTTGACTTCGCTGAGGGTAAACCGGAAGGCAAACTCATTGTCACGTTCGATGGCACACATTGGTCTACCGACGCGCTGATTGAGCTTGTTGAGGCACGCGGTGGCAATTTGAAGGGCGGCTGGTGGGCGCGCCGAAAACTTGCACGGTACAGATTCAGCGATGAAAACGTCCGGGCAAATGCCAACCTTGACCCCTTCTGCTGTTCAAAAATCCCACCAATGAAAAAATAACTGGAGGTAAAATGAACGGAGAACAAGATAGAACCGCTCGCTACCAAGAGGGCAGCTTGACGTTGTCCGGGACGGTTATGCTAGGCACCGGTGTTATGATTGGTGCTGGAATATTTGCTCTTACTGGGCAAATGGCCCAGATGGCGGGCGCACTCTTCCCGCTAGCTTTTCTGGCGGCCGCGATCGTTATTTCCTTCAGTTCCTATTCTTACATTAAGATCTCTGATGCCTACCCTTCCGCTGGCGGCATTGGTATGTATCTCCACGAAGCTTACGGCGATGGTTTGGCGACGGCATTCAATGCCTTGCTGATGTATTTCTCAATGGTGATCGCTCAGAGCTTCCTGGCCCGAACGTTCGGATCATACACCATGCAGTTGTTCGGCGGAGATGAAAGCGGGCGCATGGTCTCTATACTGGGTGTATCGCTAATTTTGGCGGCATTTCTGATCAACCTGCTTGGTAATCGTTGGATTCAGGGCGTAGCTTCATTTATCGGAATCCTCAAAATCGGTGGCATTCTTGTCTTCGGTCTGGTGGGCGTTTGGCTAGCTGATAGCCTTGCCGTCGATTTTTCCAGAAGCGGCGAGACCGGCGCTTTCGGCAACTTCCTGGGTGCAACGGCGCTGGGCATATTGGCTTTCAAGGGGTTTACTACCATTACCAACAGCGGCTCCGAGGTGAAGGACCCGCATCGTAACGTTGGTCGCGCCATTGTCATCTCCATAGCTGCCTGCGTTGTGCTCTACACACTGGTGGGCTTTGCCGTCGCGAGCAATTTGTCCCTCGCCGAGATCATTGAGACACAGGATTATTCTTTGGCGGCGGCAGCGCGCCCGGCACTGGGTGAATACGGCCTGTGGTTCACAGTTGTGCTTGCCATGATGGCAACGGCTGGAGGCATTCTCGCCAGTATTTTTGCAGTCTCTCGCATGCTGGCCATGCTGACCGAGATGAAACTGGTGCCCCACAGCCACTTTGGAATGCCTGGTAGCATCCAGAAACACACTCTTGTATATACCGTGGTGCTGGGCCTGATTCTGACCGCCTTTTTCGACCTTTCGAGAATCGCGGCGCTGGGTATTGTGTTCTATCTGATCATGGATATATCTATTCATTGGGGCTTGCTGCGTTATCTACACAAGGACGTAAAGGCCAAGAGATGGGTGCCAGCAGTTGCGATAGTTCTGGATTTGGTGGTTTTGGGCGGTTTTGTCTGGGTCAAGCTGAACACTGACCCCTTTGTCATCGGTGTGGCTGTGGCGACAATGATTGTCATTGCAGTTTCCGAGCAGCTATTTTTGAAGTCGTCCGCCAGAAATAAGGCGATGAAAAGTGATGAGTCTAATGAGCACAGTCACTAATATTCAACACGTATATCGGAGGGTAATCCTATGATGGAAGGGGATATGTTTGGTAACACTATGTGGGCCGGGCATTGGCTATGGATGCTGGTCATTGCCATTGTGGTGATAATACCGGCCTGGCGAATCTGTCAACGGACCGGTTACCCAGGCTGGATGGGAATATTGATTCTTATTCCGGTTGTGAACCTGGTCCTTCTGTACTTCGTCGCGTTTGCGGAATGGCCGGCAGACAAAGCAGGGGCGCGTAATGGGTGAGGGGTAGCGGATTGATGATGAACAAAGGCTGATTGTGTCCCAAGAAGTCAAGGAACAAAAATACGATGTTTAAGACAAAAGCCTCATTCGGCGTTCTTTTGGTTGCATTGCTTAGCGGCTGCACTGAAGGGACGGTGGAGGGCCGATGGTATACTCAGGTCCAGATCGAGCATGGTAAAACCGTATTCGAGGAAAATTGCGCAAGCTGCCACGGCACCGAGGCTCAAGGCTCCTTCAATTGGAGGAAGCGACTGGAGGATGGCACCTACCCACCACCGCCACTCAATGGAACAGGCCACGCTTGGCACCATCCATTCGATATGTTGATGGGCACAATCAATCAAGGTGGTGCTCCCATGGGTGGCCAAATGCCGGCCTTCGGAGATGAACTCTCCAAGGATGACCAAAAAGCCGCTATCGCGTTCTTCCAGAGTAAATGGGATAAGCGAATTTATGATGCGTGGTCTGAAAGGAGTGGGCTCTAATAACCTCCCCGTACAACCGACCGGCCGAGTTGACTCTGATAAAATGTAATGCCTCTGCCACCCAAAGATCCATTTTACGTACTGGAATCTGATAACCAATGCTCAACTATCCAAAAATCGATCCGATTGCGATTTCATTGGGCCCGTTGCAAATCCATTGGTACGGCCTGATGTACCTGGTTGGCTTTCTGACTGCCTGGTGGCTGGGCCGTCGCCGGGCTCATCGATTAGGGTTGAGTACTGATGCAGTCGAAACGCTGATTTTCTACTGCGTAATGGGCGTCATACTGGGAGGTCGCCTGGGGTATGCGCTGTTCTACGGCTTAGATAAGTTGGCCGACAACCCGCTTTGGTTATTCAAAATCTGGGAAGGCGGCATGAGTTTTCATGGGGGCTTTGTTGGGGTATTGGTCGCGGCTTTGGTTTTCGCCCGCAAGCAAAACTTACATTTTTTTCGGCTCACGGACTTTATCGCACCACTGGTGCCGATTGGCCTGGGGGCAGGGCGCATCGGCAACTTTATCAATTACGAGCTTCCGGGGCGAGCCAGCGATTTACCTTGGGCCATGGTGTTCCCCAATATGGGGCCGGCGCCACGCCACCCGTCGTCATTGTACGAGTTCGCACTGGAAGGTGTCGTGTTGTTCGCTGTGTTGTGGTGGTTCTCGAGCCATCCTCGCCGAAATGGAGCAACATCCGGCCTGTTCTTGTTGCTCTATGGGGTTTTCCGTTTTTCTGTGGAGTTTGTTCGCCTTCCCGACTCGCAGTTGGGGTTCATCGCCTTTGGCTGGATGACCATGGGGCAGTTGTTAACCCTGCCAATGATCATTGGTGGACTTGCATTGATTGGTTGGTCAAGATACCAGCCCCTTAACATTGCCTGTGCGGCCAAAGCCTAATGGGAGTGCCGGTTCTGCGTGTCAGGAGTCACTATAGGGCCTATAGCCATTTTCGCATAAGTCGTCCTAACGCATCGTAGATGCCATGGATGAATCCACGGCGCTTCCAGAGCATTCCGGTGATCTCAGCTGAATCTTGTAGATCATCCAAAAAGTTTTTCTTCAGCTGATTGATTAAGGGACCGTTCCTTGAAATCAGCGTTACTTCATAGTTGATAAAAAGGCTTCTGTAATCAAAGTTGGCGGTCCCGATACTTCCCCAGTCATCGTCAATAAGGAGAACTTTTGCATGCAACAAACGTGGCGTGTACTCAAATATGCGAACACCGCTCTCGATAAGCTCCCCGTAAAATGCCCGGGCTGCCCATTGTGCGGGTGCTGAATCCGTTTTTTCGGTGGTCAGAATACAGACATCGACGCCCCTGCGCGCGGCGAGGATAAGTTGCTTGCGCAAGCCTCGGTCCGGAACAAAATAGGGCGTAACAAGCCAAATACTCTTTGCCGCAGCAACCAGCTGGTCCTTAATGGCACACCGTAACTGGATACGGCACTTGCGCGAAGTATTAGGAATAATCCGGCTGTCACCCTCATTCTGGGCGTGTGGTGCCCAGTCCGGATGACCGCACCAAAAAGCGTCAAACAGAGCCTCAGCCTCTGCAGCCAAGGCCCCGCCGAAACAAACGTGCGCATCGCGCCACCGTGTCGGGCCATAGAACTGGTAGGAGGCTTCTCGATGAATGTTGAAGCCTCCGAGATAAGCTACCTGTCCATCGACCACCAACAATTTACGATGATCACGACGGTTGTAACGCATCGGCTGTCGCCAGCTCCAACGATGGAAACGCTGCAGACGTACCCCGGCTGCCCTGAGCAGGCGCCGATGACGTAGAGGAAGGCTGCCTCTCGAGCCCAGGGCGTCAACGTGGACGCGCACATCAAGTCCACGCCGGGACTGATGCACCAGTTCATCGAGCAACACGGTTCCGACTTCGTCTGCAGCCAGAATATACGAGGCCAGAAAGACGCGGTGGGTTGCCGCTCGTATTGAGTGGGCCATCGCTGCGTAAAGCTCGTCTCCTTCAGTAAAAAGTTTGAACTCATTCGGAAATTGTTCTCCGACCTCCGTCATCAAAAGCGAACCCCGCTGTATAGACTCTGAGTGCCTCTTCATATTCATGGCCTTAATGCTACGATTGTGTGCTCTTCGAAAACCCGGCTGTAGTCAAAAAACAGCCACAAGTCGACCATTTTCAGTTGTGATTCAGGTTGCTATAGTGAAATGCAGGTAGTTTGCTATTTTTCTTTATGCCTCTATTGGGGCTGGATCGATACTAGGAGTTGACACGATGGACGATTATAACAGGGCATTGCCGAGCAACGAGGTTCATGAGGTCATCGTGGATGTTCACCAGGATTTTTTGCATTTTCTTACACGTCGGCTTGGTTGTGAGGATGAGGCCGCCGACGTTCTGCACGACTTCTACGTCAAGGTGCTCACACGAATTGGCGACGTTCGGGAGCACGAAAAGCTTCGTGGCTGGATGCGCCGTGTGCTTGAGACGAGCTTGATCGACTATTACCGGGCCCAAGGTAAAAAACGCCAATCCGAGAAAGAACACCATTACCTCGAATCGGCGAGTCTCGATAACGACGCTAAAGACGATCTCGACTCCATCGTTTGTATGTGCCTATACAAACTCCTGCCGACCCTGAAGCCAGAGTACGCCGATATTTTGTGGCATGCGGAGCTGGCTGGCGAATCCCGTGAAAGCATCGCGGCCAGATTCAATATCTCCGAGGGCAATTTGAGGGTGCGTTTGCACCGGGCGCGGGAGGCCCTGCGAAAACGGCTGGAAGAGACGTGCCAGAGCTGCCCAATCCATGGCTATCTGGATTGTGCCTGCGACTCCGGCGCTGATCAATCCAACTACGGAGGAGCGGCCAGATAATCTCGAGTGAGCGGTACTGCGTCCTGTTTTTTAGCAAGCTGGATTTGAAAGACGACATGGCCGTTGTGCCGAAATGCCACTTCGCTGGCAACAAGGTAGAACCGCCACATGCGACAGAATTGTTCGTCATAGATTGACCGTACCCGGTCCAGATTGGCCTCGAACCGATTGCGCCACTCCTTCAACGTCTCTGCATAGTGTAGCCGCCACACCTCGACATCGGTGACATAGAGACCGGACTGTTCGGCGATGGCAAGGACCTCCGAGAGGGCCGGGCTGTAGCCGCCGGGGAAAATATAATTGGCGATCCAGGGATTGGTTGCTCCCGGACCATCGGATCGACCGATTGTGTGCAGCAGGGCGACGCCATCATCTGAGAGACGGTCTCTCAGGGTCGCGAAGAACTCCTTGTAGTGTGGTACGCCGACATGCTCAAACATGCCCACTGACACGATCCGGTCAAAAGCGCCGTCGATGTCGCGGTAGTCTTGCAGAAGGAATTGGGCACGGTCGTCAAGACCTTCGGTTTGAGCACGTTCTTCGGCGATTTTGTGTTGCTCATGCGAGAGGGTCACCCCGGTGACGCGAGCGCCATGGTCGCGGGCAAGATGAAGCCCAAGCCCGCCCCAGCCGCAGCCAATATCGAGAACCCGTTGTTCTGGCGCCAGGAGGAGTTTGGTGGCGATCAGCGTTTTCTTGTTCCTTTGCGCTGCCTCAAGAGTGTCACCCGCTTCTCGAAAATAGGCGCAGGAGTATTGACGGTCGGCGTCCAGGAACAAATCGTATAGCTCACCGGACAGATCGTAATGATGGGCTACGTTGCGCTGAGCTCGCCCAACAGGGTTGAACTGCGAGAGCCTGCGGTAAAGTCGCCGGAGGTGTGCTGGCCAGCGATAATGCCATACGTTGGGCTGGAGCGTCAGATTAACAACCAGCAACTCGATCAAGCCGTAGATATCATCCTGATCGACCGTGAGTGTGCCGTCCATATAGGCCTCGCCCAGTGCGAGATCCGGGTTTATCAAGAGCTTGCGTGGCAGGGAGCGTGCGTGAAAACGCATGGTGACAGCCGGTGGCGATTCGTCACCGTAATGCATTATCTGTCCGTCAGGATAGGCAACTACCAAGGCCCCCTGCTTGATCAGGCGCTTCAAAAAAATCGAGAGCGTTCTTGTCCACATGATTATTACTCGTCGTTGCGATCTTTAAGTCGTTAAAAAAATCACTTTCTCAGACTGATTATGAATAGAGACGGTAATTTGAACCTTTCGTTACACATCTAAAACCCCGCTAAGAATGCTCGACGTGCCAAAAACTGTAACGGTTTTTTTTCTTTTACGTCTTTGTTTCATATCTACCACAGGCATGTCGGGTTGGTCGTTGATAAAAATGATCATCAGGCGGAAAAAGCGGTTAAGAAATGGAGTGGCTTGCACAGAACTGGATTTGGCTTCTTGTCGGAATCGCATTCTGCAGAATCCCGGGCCGCCGGCTGGCGCTAAAATGTTGGATCTTTAGGCTGTTTAGCATTTTTAGAAAGTAGTTGTGACTCTATTTGATTTACATCAAATCGCTAGCATCAGAGTCAATATTTTCACTGTTCTGCTCCCGGTTTTCAGGTTGATTTCAGTTGCTCAGGGTTTACTGGTTTCTGGGAGCGCGACTCGAGCCCATAACGTGAAAGTCAAACGCCTATCAAAGGTAAGGAAGGTAAACCGGAATGGATATTAAAACGTTTAGAGAACTGATTGGCTGGACACGTGATCTGCACGCACACCTGGCACGCTGCCTTTCCCACTGTTCGACACAGAACGAAGAAGAGCGGGCCCGGGCGCTTCTGGACTATCTGGCAACCCGCGAATCTGAAATTGAACGTATTGTGGAAGAGTTTGAACGTCAGGCAGACACCAGCGCGTTGGAAACAAGGGTTTATGACTATCTGTCCCATCACCCCATTAAAACTCACCGAACCTGTGATGAGCCCTATGCAAAACTTGATTTCAACGGTATCTGCCGGGAGATATTCGACTTCCACGATCAAATTATCGATCTTTACCAAACACTGGTCGGAAAAGCCGAGATCCCTAAGGTCAAAGAGTTGCTGGAATCACTCTTGACGATGGAGCTAAACGAATCCAAGCGCTTGGCTCGTCAGGTTGGTCGGATGGACGATCTCTGATTATCCCGGTACGCAGCAGCTGTGTCCGACCATTGTGATTGAGGGATTATGGAGTCTTCAAATCAGTTAACAGCCTACCTGATGGGTATTGATACCCATCAGGAACCAGTCGTTTACATGCGCCAGGATTGCCAGGTGTGTCGATCCGAGGGCTTTGGCGCCAGCTCAAGGGTTGGCGTTTCCTCAAGTCAGCAATCGATTATTGCGTCGTTGAATATCGTCTACGGTGACATTATTCCCGAGGGCCATGTCGGTCTGTCCACTATCGCAATGGCAAGGCTGGGCGTGGCGACTGGCGATGACTTGTTTGTCCATCATGCGCCCTACATAGACTCGTTGAGCCTGGTGAGGCGAAAAGTATTCGGGCACACCCTCGACAATGAAGAGCTTGCCAGTATTGTGGCTGATATTTCAGATCACAGGTACAGCGATGTTGAAATCTCCTGCTTTTTGAGTAGCTGCGCCGGCGGTCGGCTGAATACCAGTGAGATTATAGGCCTGACCCGGGCAATGGTGAATTGCGGTGAACGCCTGAGCTGGAAGGGGGTTGATCGTGTTTTCGACAAACATTGTATTGGGGGGCTGCCGGGTAACAGGACAACGCCATTGGTAGTTTCTATCGTTAGTGCGGCTGGTCTGGTTATGCCAAAAACTTCCTCCCGCGCGATTACCTCGCCGGCGGGCACAGCAGACACGATGGAAGCTCTGACCACCGTTGATCTTCCGCTGGCCGATATTCGACGGGTGGTAAACAAGACCGGCGCCTGCCTGGCCTGGGGTGGGGCGATCAACCTCAGCCCGGCGGATGATTTGCTGATTCGAATTGAGCGGGCCCTGGATATTGATGGCGAAGGGCAATTGGTTGCCTCGGTGTTGTCGAAGAAAATCGCGGCCGGATCCACCCACGTGGTTATCGATATTCCGGTTGGCGACACTGCGAAAGTTCGCACCCGTGCAGAGGCGGATCGCCTGGTTTCACTGTTCATTGAAGTCGGTGACGCTTGCGGTCTACAGGTTCGCTGTGTGATTACCGATGGGAGCCGACCCGTCGGGGCTGGCATCGGACCGGTGGAGGAAGCCCGAGACGTGATGGCTGTCCTGGAGGGCGATCCCGCAGCGCCGGAGGACCTGAGAGCCCGAGCTGTGTTGTTGGCAGCCCATGTTTTCGACATGGCAGATAGCGCAGGTTTGGAGACAGGCATGGCATGGGCCGATACGTTGCTGGCGAACGGTGATGCACTCACCCAGTTCAGGCGGATTGTGAAGGCCCAGGGAGGTCTCAAGAGTCTCGGTAGCGCCAGGTTCAGGCATAAGGAGCTGGCGTCGTCGTCCGGGCGTGTTGTATCCATTGACAATCGCCGACTGGCCCGGCTAGCCAAACTGGCCGGAGCGCCCGCCAACCCCACGGCCGGGTTGCGGCTACTTGCCAATGTAGGCGATACCGTCAAGCTTGGTGAACCGCTTTACGAACTGCTTAGCGACACCACTGGTGAGCAAGATTATGCACTGGCGTATCGCGCCAACGAGCCTCACATTTTCACCATTGAAGCGGAGAGTTGACTTTGGGCAAGGCGGAAAAAAACTTACTTTTTACCCTGGAACCCCATCCGTTGCAGCAAAAACTGTGCGATCAATTAGGCTTGGGGCCGGGCCATCTTGAGTTGCGTCGATTTCCCGATGACGAATCCTATATACGCATCACCACACCGGTGAATGGTGCGCACTGCATCGTACTGGCAGACTTGTCTCGCCCGGATAGCAAATATCTGGCCCATGTATTTTTGTTTGAAACGCTTCGGGAGCTCGGCGCAAAATCGGTTGGCCTGGTGGCTCCTTACCTCTGTTATATGCGCCAGGACCGCCGCTTCGCCGACGGTGAAGCTGTTACATCCAGGCTGTTTGCGAGGACGCTATCTTCCCATATCGACTGGCTGGTTACCGTTGATCCCCACCTGCACCGGTACCAGTCGCTGGATGAGATCTACCGTATGCCGACAAACGTTGTGCAGGGAGCGCCTGCGCTGGCAGGTTGGCTACAGGGACAGGACAACATTTTGCTGGTAGGTCCGGATGCGGAGAGCGAGCAATGGGTCTCCAGTATCGCTCAGGCGAGTGGCCACCCCTACGTCATTGGTGCCAAACAACGTCTGGGCGATCGGCGGGTCGAGGTCACGTTACCAGATATCTCCCGATATCGTGGGTGGAAGACCGTCATCATTGATGATGTTATTTCGAGTGGGCGGACTATTGGTGAATGCGTCAAGGCGCTTAAGGCGCAGGGCGCCGACACCATTGTTTGTGCCGCGGTGCATGGCATTTTTGCGGAGGCTTCGGATAAGTATCTTCTCGGTACAGGCCTGAAGGCTCTGGTCACCACAAATACCATTCCACACAGTACCAATGAAATAGACGTCAGTGCGTTGCTGACATCACCGATCAGGGATTTTCTCAATCAAGCGGAGGGTGCACACCGATGAAGATCACATTCCTGGGTGGAACCGAAACTGTTACGGGATCCAAGTTCCTGGTTGAAACCACTAAGACGCGTGTTTTGGTCGATTGCGGCCTTTTTCAAGGATATAAGTGGTTGAGAAAGCGCAACCGACAGCCTTTACCGCTCGATATTGACACTCTGGATGCAGTGCTTCTGACGCACGCGCACCTGGATCACTCGGGATATATCCCAGTGTTGTACAAGCACGGTTTCCGAGGACCTGTTTTTACCCATCATGCCACCCGTGAATTATGTGACATTTTGCTGTCGGATAGCGGACATCTCCAGGAAGAGGAGGCCCGGTATCTTGGTCGGCATAAGCTGAGCAAGCACGAGCGTCCGGAGCCGTTGTATGACCAGGCGGATGCAGAAGCCTGCATGGCGCTGTTTCAGTCCGTAGCCTTTGAGGAGGACGTGAGGGTCGGGGATATTCGTTTTCATTTATGGCCTGTCGGACACATTTTGGGGGCGGCGAGCGTCATCATTGAAGCGGACGGCAAACGGGTAGGTTTTTCCGGCGACGTGGGGCGCCTTGATGATGCCTTCATGAAGCCGCCCAAGCCCCTGCCGGCACTGGATATGTTGATGCTCGAGTCTACCTATGGCAATCGGCGTCATGACAGGACAGACCCTTTCTCGCAACTGGCGGAGATTATTAACACAACCGTCGACAAAGGTGGGAATGTACTGATTCCCTCTTTTGCGGTCGGCAGAGCTCAGGTTCTGCAACATATGCTGACAACCCTGATGCAGGAAGGGCGAATTCCAACACTGCCAATCTATCTCGACAGCCCGATGGCAATCAACGTGTCAGAGATCTACTGCCGTTACGAGGATCAACACAAGTTGAGCATTGACCAATGCCACGATATGTGTGGAACCGTGCACTACAGCCGTAGTGTAGACGATTCCAAAGCATTGGCCGATCAGATTTATCCGCATGTCATTATTGCTGGTAGCGGCATGGCAACCGGTGGACGAATTCTTCACCATTTCAAGCGGCTTCTGAATAAGCCTCGAACAACCGTGCTTTTTGCGGGCTATCAAGCCGGCGGAACCCGAGGTGCGAAAATGGTGGCTGGCGCCGAGGCGGTAAAAATTCACGGCAAATGGGTTCCCGTTAAGGCGAGAATTGAGGTGCTTGACGGGCTTTCCGGGCACGCCGACTTTGTAGAGATGGAGCAGTGGCTGGCTCAGAGTGATCTGGCAGCCGAAACGCCCATTCAACTGATTCATGGCGATCCGGAGGCGCTGGAAGCCATGAGGGATCATTTGCGTCAGAACACCCGCTTCGACGTGGAGGTAGCGGGTTACCAATCCATAGTGCGGGTCTAAAATCAAGGGTAAGTAAGAAACCATTAATGTTCTGATGGCTATCAAGGAGTGACCATGGATTTCAGTTCTATTGAGGACTCACACAGAGTTCAGCAGCGCGCCGCACAATACCGCAGGCGCTACCCCAAGTTTGTCAACTGGGCACAAGGTCGCGGCGTTGTCGAGCACATGGATTTGACCCAGGTCCGGGTGTTCGATTTGTGCCAGGAGCTGATCTGTTCCGGGCGCTACGACACGCTCGACGACGCATTGGCGATTTTCGACGCAGCGGACACCCTGACCAATGCAGCCATGTGGCTGGTGGCCCACATGACCTACGCCAATAAAGTGGACCTGTCCGGTCAGCCGTTGGCGGCGAACGACTTCAAGGAAAACCCTCAGGGTCATACTGGCGGTTCGTTAAACATGGTGCCCGCCTATATTGGTTACACCGCTGCCAACTCGCTGGCGGGGATCACCCGCAGTTGGCTGATGGGGCAGGGCCACTGTGTGGCAGCGATAGACAGTGTAAATACGCTTCTCCAGAACCTTCATCCAGAGCAGGAGGCCCGCTATTCCTTCGACGAAGACGGTTTGACGCGGTTGGTCAGTGATTTTTACAGCTATGCGATCAACCCCGATGGCACCCCCGAAGCGCCGATCGGTAGTCACGTAAACCCTTACACGGCAGGCGGGCTGATCGAAGGGGGGTACCTGGGGTTTGCGGAACTGCAATACACCCATATGCCATTGCCAGGGGAGCGACTGGTGGCGTTTCTGAGTGATGGCGCTTTTGAGGAACAGCGGGGGAGTGACTGGGCCAGTCGCTGGTGGCGCGCCGAGGACTGCGGCCTGGTGACACCGGTAATGATCGCCAACGGACGTCGCATTGATCAACGCTCGACGATCTTTTTACAGGGCGGCACTGACTGGTTTCGGCAGCACCTGGAGCTGAATGGGTTCCACCCTATCGTTATTGACGGACGCGACCCCGCAGCCTTTATATGGGGAATTTTCGAGGCAGAATCGAGATTACAGGCGTGTAGTGACCAAGTGCGTGCCGGCACCATGGAGTATCCGGTACGGCTGCCTTACCTGATTGCAGAAACCATAAAGGGCTACGGTTTTTATGGGGCGGGCTCCAATGCAGCCCATGGCACACCATTGCCGGCCATACCGAAATTCGATGAGGTTTCACGCGCGCATTTTAACGATTCCGTGGCCTGTCTCTTTGTGCCTGAAGCGGAGGTACACTGTGCAAAGGACGCACTGGCAACCCACAAAGCAGACCATCGACCGGCGGAAAAAGACCACCCATTGAGTCGTCGCGAAGTCTCACTGCAAACGGTACCAGAGCCCCAATGGTTGCAAGTGGGGGAGCACAGCTCACCCATGGCAACCGTTGATCAGCTGTTTGTGGCCCTTGTGACAGCCAACCCGGCTTTGCGTGTGCGGTTGGGGAACCCGGATGAATTGCGCAGCAACCAGATGAACAAGTCCCTCGACTTACTAAAGCACCGAGCCTTGGCGCCGGAATCCGAGCAGGCCGAATCCCTGCACGGTTCGGTGATCACCGCGCTCAACGAAGAGGCGGTGGTCAGTGCGGCGCTGGGCAACAAGGGTGGCCTGAATCTGGTGGTTTCCTATGAGGCGTTTGCCATGAAAATGGTCGGAGCCTTGCGCCAGGAAATAATTTTTGCCCGACACCAGAAACGCTTGGGCCGACCGGCTCGCTGGCTCTCGGTTCCGGTTATTGCCACGTCGCACCTCTGGGAGAATGGAAAAAACGAGCAGTCTCACCAGGATCCAGCCTTTGGCGACGTATTAATGGGGGAAATGAATGACATTGCCCGCGTTATCTATCCGCCGGACAGCAACAGTGCGATGGCATGCCTGAACGCTTGCTACCAAACGCAAGGTCAGGTCTGGGCCATGACGATCCCTAAAGGCCGGTTACCGGCAGCACTCGATAGCCGACAGGCCGAGCAGTTGGTAAGAGACGGAGCTGTTGCGCTTAGCGAGGGTGTCGATGTGCAGTTAGTCGCGGTGGGTGCCTATCAACGGCAGGTTTGTGAGGCGGTGGCCGACGATCTAAGCCAGCATGGTATTTCATGCGGGGTTATTTGTTTGTTGGAGCCGGGGCGTTTCCGCGACCCTCGGGATGTGATGGAGGCAGAACATCAGTCATCCAGCCAGACCAGAGCGGCGCTATTCCCCAGCGACATAAAGCTGCGGGTGTTTGTGTGCCATATGCGTCCGGAAACCCTGTTGGGGGTTTGTCGGCCTCTCGATCTGGGGTCGGATCGCACACTGGCTTTCGGTTACGCCAATCAAGGAGGAACGCTTGATACCGCAGGCCTGCTGATGGCCAACGGCAGTGATCCTAAATCGGTCAGCCAGGCCATCGTGTCGCGACTGGGCAGCCTCGACTGCAATACAGGTAAATCAAATCATGAATGAATCATTCAATCACGCTGGAGCCTGGGGCATCACACTGATCGTTATCGTATTGGTGTCCTGGTTCTTCTATCGTTATTTCGCTCCGAAGAACTGGCGGGAGTGGGCGGGTGCAGGGGTGGTGCAGGCCTTTATAATTGCCCTCTATGCCGAAATGTACGGCTTTCCGCTCACCATCTATCTGTTGGTGCGCTTTTTCGGTCTGGACAGCGAGTATATCAGCGCCAGTTTATGGTCGACCCTGGTAGGGCTCGGCGAAACCGGCATGATGGTCTCCATGCTGCTTGGTTATGCGCTTGCCTTTACCGGGATAGGGCTTTTCATTCAGGGGTGGCGCCAGGTTCATAAGGCTCGCGGGGAAAATCGTCTGGTGACAGACGGGTTGTATGCGTATGTACGGCATCCGCAGTATACGGGGTTGTTCATTGCCCTGTTTGGCGAAGGTGTGGTGCATTGGCCAACGTTGTTCTCGATCAGCCTGTTTCCCGTGATCGTGCTGGTCTACACATGGCTGGCTCGACGCGAGGAGCAACAGGTGCTGAAGCAGTTTGGTGAAGAATACCGAGTCTATCAACAGCAGGTACCGATGTTCATTCCCCGCTGGGGACAGTGGCGCAGACTCGTGTCTGCGTCACGAGGCAGCAGTGACAACGATAGGACGTGATGCTTTCGTCTACAGGTTAAGGGAGCCGATGCCCAGGCTGGCATTGGTTTTGCGGATTGACAGGTCCGCATCAGGCTCAATTCCGGTCAGTGCGCGTATCGCATCAATCGTTTCCGGGATCACAATGGCCTGATTGTCGACCATATAGGCATAGAACAGCTCATCGCCCTGAACCTTGAGCATGTCTTCCCAAAGCGCGACTTCATACAGGCTATCGTGAGGCCGACCGAGATCGGCCATCAGCTCCTTGACGGTGTTGATAGCGCTTAAACCGTCATCGGTCCGAATCAGGGAAATACGAGGGGAGGCGCGGAACGCATCCAGTACTTCGTCCTTACTTGCATGACGAGTTAGTTGCACCGACCAATAATGCAGGTGGGCAATTGTTTCGGGGATCTTGACAGCCATCGTTACGATATCAAGGTCCGGGTCAACGCTCTGGGCATCGGGGCCCTGGTGGCTGGGAATGTCTCGCTCGGGCACCACCGTATTCATGATTCCGCCCAAATGGCTTTCCCATGGATCCGTTGCCCTGCGTAACAGAGTGCCTCTGGCGCGAACAAGTAAGCCACGGTGTTTAAGGGCTGTCAGGGTGCGAACGATTGATGTTGTGTTGCATGACACCACGTTGCCGGTAAGTTTCAATATTCTGGCCTGCTACGTGCTTGGGAGTGCAATCTATGACGATGTCGGCCTCATCAAGTAAATCATCAAGCGTACCTGAAATGGCCATGCCCGCCTGGTGCATTGCGTTGGCATGGGATTTAGTGGCCCCATACAAGCGAAATCCCTTGCTGAGGGCAACTCGTGTTCGCCAGTCAGAAACTGTGTCCGCGACGCCAGCCAGCATCATATCGTCCTGTTTAGCGACCGCATCGGCCACTCGTTTTCCAATAACACCATAACCATTGATGGCTACCCGTATAGACGGTCTCTGCGTCATGTTACTTATCCTCTCAGTCGCGCTTAGTGATGATAGGGAGGCAACCTTATTTGCCACGCTTAGTTTACAAACCGGAACTGAACGCTGGCTGAATGTACACACACTTCCAGGAAAAATACTCACGGAGCGACGAAAATTTGATAACGATCACTAATTAAGAAATAAGCTGATTTTTCAGTTTAAATTCAGCATGCTCTAGTTAAATTACAGGTTGTTAATACTCCAATCTACTTACTTTTTAGCGAAAGGTCTTAATCCTGATTTTCTGGATTGAAGATAATAATCAAAAGGATGATCGAATTATGTCCTCAAAAAACCACCCCGCCAGCTCCGGGGCGTCAGTGCCCAGCCCGACCACCACCCAATACACCTGTCCGATGCACCCCGAAGTGGTCTCGGATGAGCCAGGGGATTGCCCAAAGTGTGGGATGCACCTTGTTCCATTAGAAGAGGCTGGTAATACAGCGCATTCTGATCATGCGTGCAATCATCATTCGAATGGCGACACCAAGGCGTCGGGCGATGATCTTAGGTACAACAAGGTGCCTGCCGGTTATGAGGGAACGGTCTACACCTGTCCCATGCACCCGCAAGTCCGCCAGACCAAACCCGGGGCCTGCCCGCTTTGCGGAATGGGGTTGGAGGTTGAATCTGCGGCGGTGGGTGATGAGGGCCCCAACCCGGAACTTGTGGATTTCACCCGTCGCTTCTGGGTCGCATTGGTGTTTTCAATACCGTTGCTGATTCTGTCCATGACACCCTACCTCGGGATCATGGCGGTTCGCGACTTTTTTGGTGAGCGCATGTCGATGTGGATTGAGCTGGTATTAGCCACACCAGTGATTCTCTGGTCAGGCTGGCCGTTCTTTACCCGTGGTTATAATTCGTTTCGAACTATGAACCTGAACATGTTCAGCCTGATTGGTATGGGCGTGGGTGCAGCGTATATTTTCAGCATCGTAGCGGTGCTGATGCCGGGTATATTTCCAGATGGCTTCCGCGGAGCTGATGGTCACGTTGGTGTCTATTTCGAGGCGGCTGCCGTCATCGTTGCGCTGGTTCTGCTGGGCCAGGTGATGGAACTTCGGGCTCGCGAAGGTACTGGCAAGGCTATCCGTGCACTGCTCGATATGGCGGCCAAAACCGCGCGACTGATCAAATCCGATGGTACCGAGGCAGAGGTTCCCCTTGAAGATGTACAAGTTGGCGACCACCTGCGCGTGCGCCCCGGAGATAAAGTGCCGGTAGACGGTGTGCTTGTCGAAGGCCGGTCGTCCATCGATGAATCGATGATTTCCGGCGAGCCGCTGCCCGTGGAAAAGGTAGCAGGTGAGAAGGTCACTGGCGCCACGATTAATGGTACGGGCAGCTTCGTCATGGAAGCCACTCGGGTGGGAGCGGATACCATGCTGAGCCAAATTGTCGAAATGGTCGCCAATGCCCAGCGGAGTCGAGCTCCAATCCAGAAGTTTGCCGACATGGTGGCCGGAAAATTCGTACCGGCCGTTATTGGGATCGCAGTGCTATCTTTTATCGCCTGGGCGATCTGGGGGCCAGCGCCGGCACTCTCCTATGCATTGGTGTCGGCGGTTGCCGTATTGATTATTGCCTGCCCGTGCGCATTGGGGCTTGCAACCCCTATGTCTATCATGACCGCGACGGGTCGTGGAGCACAACTGGGTGTGCTTATAAAGAATGCGGAAGCCCTGGAGCGCTTTGCCAAGGTTGATACCTTGATTGTCGACAAAACCGGCACCTTGACGGAAGGCAAACCCAAGCTCGTCGCGGTGTTGCCAGAGTCGGGCCATGATGAGGCAGAGGTTCTGCGCCTGGCGGGCACGCTGGAGAAGGGCTCTGAACATCCTCTGGCGGAAGCAATTGTAGCCGGTGCCGAAGCGCGTAATGTCGTCCTCGGTAAGGCTGATGATTTTGAGGCCGTAACCGGGAAGGGTGTCAAAGGTGTGGTTGACGGCAAGCCGGTGGCACTGGGGAACGCGAAAATGCTGGAGGAGCTGGGGCTGGATGGTGGCCATCTGGTTGAGGTTGCCAACACCCGACGAGACGAAGGTGAAACAGTGATGTTCGTCGTATTGGATGGTGCGGTAGCCGGCCTCGTCAGCGTAGCTGACCCGGTCAAAGAAACAACTCCTGCAGCGCTGCGAGCGCTTCATGAACTGGGTTTCCGAATTATTATGGCAACCGGTGATAACGAGCGAACTGCCAAGGCTGTTGCCGCGAAGTTAGGCATTGATGAAATCCGGGCGGATGTCCTGCCAGAAGACAAAGCCAGGATTATCAGCGAACTTCAAAGTCAGGGAAAAAAGGTAGCCATGGCGGGGGACGGGGTCAACGACGCCCCCGCGTTGGCTCAGGCGGATGTCGGTATCGCCATGGGGACAGGTGCAGACGTTGCCATTGAAAGTGCTGGATTTACCTTGGTGAAGGGAAATCTGGACGGGATTGTCCGGGCAAGGAAACTTTCGGTTGCAACGATGCGCAATATCAAGCAAAACCTGTTTTTTGCATTGGTGTACAACGGAGCAGGGGTTCCCATCGCTGCAGGTGTGCTTTACCCCTTTACCGGTATTCTGATTGGCCCGATTTTCGCCGCTTTTGCAATGAGTGCGTCTTCTCTCTCGGTTGTGATGAACGCCTTGCGCTTACGGCGCGAGAAAATCTAGGAAGGGTGTAATCGTGCAAGGTCGCTCCGGCGAGATAATGCTCATGAGTTTAAATGCGCATTATTTCGCCGTTGCAGTGCGGACATAATTTTTATGAACATCACTATTGGTAGGAAAAAAACTTAAGAAACGGAATAATCCTTATGCAAAAGTTGACAGACGCCAGCCATCCAGTGATGCCTATCCTCCCTTCACTGCTCAGCATTACTATAATTGGATTGACCCTTGTCGGGGCTCTTATCTGGCAATCCGAATTTGCGAGTGCATTGGCGTATATTTCCTCGGCTGTGGATGGCTTGCTGCGATGGTGGTACGTCGCACTGGTTGCATTTCTGACCGCCTTTGTACTTTGGCTGGGACTCGGGCGCTACAAAAATGTGCGTCTTGGCAAAGACGATGAACAACCGGAGTACCAGCTTTTCCCCTGGCTAGCCATGCTGTTTGCTGCCGGCACCGGTGTTGGGCTGCTCTTTTGGAGCATTGCAGAGCCAATTATGCACTTCCAGGGAAATCCTTTTAGCCCAGAGGGTCTGACTCCCGCGGCGGCGTCGACAGCAATTCAACTGTCTTTTTTTCATTGGGGCCTGAACGGATGGTCAATTTTCGCAGTGGTGGCAATTACGTTCGGATACTTTAGTTATCGGCATGACCTTCCCCTGGCTCCAAGATCCGCTTTGTACCCGTTTATCGGCGAAAAGATCTTTGGTTTTTGGGGACATATGGTGGATACACTCTCTGTTTTTGCCACCGTTTTTGGCCTGGCAACAACGCTGGGGCTGGGTGCCCGCCAAACCGGCACTGGGCTCAAGTGGTTATTTTCTATTGAAGCCTCCCTTTGGGTAGAGTTGTCGGTGGTTGCCGTGGTTACTTTGATCGCGACGATTTCGGTGGTGTCCGGGGTGAGGAGGGGCGTAAAGGTATTGAGCGAGCTCAATCTCTGGCTAACGCTGGTTTTACTTGCCGCTTTCGTGGTGATTGGCCCCTTTGACTACATGGTAGGGCTGTTCGTGCAGGAAATCGGCGGCTATCTGGACAATCTGCTGCTCATGACATTTTATGTTGGCGCTAATGAACCGGGAAGCTGGCAGTCGACCTGGACCGTGTTTTTCTGGGGGTGGTGGTTAGCTTGGTCGCCTTTCGTGGGCCTATTTATTGCCCGAATTTCCCGCGGACGCACCCTGAGAGAGTTTGTGTTTGGGGTTCTCCTGCTGCCGACGCTGGTAACCTTTGTATGGATTTCGGTGATGGGGGGAACTGCGCTTCACAGCGAACTCTTTAGTGGCGGCGGCATTGTCGATGCAGTCAATAAAGATGTCGCTTATGCGCTTTTTGCTACGATTGAGCATCTGCAAACGCCCGATTCGGTGCAGTTTGTTATGGGCTTCGTCGCGACGCTACTTATCAGCGTTTACTTTGTGACATCAGCGGATTCCGGGGCATTAGTGATCAATATTATCTTATCCGGAGGGCAACTTGAGCCCCCCAAAGTATCAAGGGCAGGCTGGGCCATTGGTAACGGTGTGCTAACGGCTGTTTTACTGGTGGCAGGTGGCATTGCTGTCCTTCAGGATGCGGTCATACTTGCGGCTTTGCCATTTTCGCTGGTTATTGTGGTTATGGTAGCCGGCCTGTTGAAGGCGTTACGAAGTGAGCCATTGGCGGCACCCAGAGAGGGCTGTAAGCACAGCCGGGCTGCTGAACCATGGACGGGGGCAGATGATGCATGACCTGGCATGCACTCAATGTAACTTCGTTAATTAGTCTACATCTTTTTGTAATATTAGCTGGATAGACTTACCTCGGTTCTTCAAAGGACACAACCGAACTGACGAGGTAAGAGAAAACTATGAGTAAGAAATATTTGAGCTTGGCGTTGGCGATTTCTACTGTTTCTGTTGCACACGCAGGTACCGTTACGACTGACGGGGAGGATTTGGTGATCAATACCGACAGTGGTATTGAGGTCAAAAGGTCTGATGGTTCGGCGTCCTTTCAGCTTGGTGGCCGTATTCAATGGGATTACGACGCCACGCAATCAGATGACAACGGCGTTGATACGAAGGATTTTGATGTACGGCGGGCGCGCTTATACGTCAAAGGCCATTATGGCGACTGGGCCTACAAGACTCAGTTTAACGTAGCGGAGAGTGAGGGTGCCGACGGCGGTGACGTCGAAGACCTTTACATTCGGTATCTCGGATTTGGCTCAGCAGCAAGCGTCACCATTGGTAAGCAAAAAGAGCCTTTTGGCTTGGAAGCGTTAACGAGTTCGAAAGACATTTCTGCGCTTGAGCGTTCTGCCATGACTGAGCGCTATGCTCCCGGGCGCAGTGGCGGTATTCAGTTAAGTGGGAAAGGGCGTAACTGGACCTACGGTGTCGGTTATTTTGAAGCGGATGGTGACGGCAGCAATGACTTCAACAATACGGCGATAACGGCTCGGGGTACTTTTGCGCCTATTCTGACGAAGGATGCCGTTGTTCATCTTGGTGTAGGTTATACCACGCGTGATGCAGATGTTCAGGTTGATGAGGTCGATACCTATAATCTGGAATTGGCGGGTCGTATGGGGCCCTTCCATGCTCAGGCCGAATACTTCGATTCCGAGGAAGGCCAGCTTGATGTCGATGGCTACTACGTGCAGCTCGGCTGGGTCATTACCGGGGAAAGTCGCCCATACAAAGCGGGCGTGTTTAAGCGCGTGAAGCCGTCGTCGCCCAAAGGTGCCTGGGAGGTGATCGCCCGCTTTGAGGATGGTGATGGAAAGTACAGTGACGTGGGGCTGGCCACAACCGACGGCGAGCAGACGACGCTGGGTGTCAACTACTACGCCAATAAGAATGTTCGACTCGGTTTGAGCTATATGGATGGCGAAGAAGCCAATGGCGCAAGTGGCGATGAGGTTCGTGCGCGGTTCCAGTATGCGTTTTAACAATGCATGGTTCTTGATTTTGCCCGTAATTAGCTTGAGCTCAATGACAAACAGCGTTGTTGTATGAATGTTAATCTGATAATTCAGTCTGGATTCAGTCTGGCCTGCTAATCTTTGTGACGAGTTAGAGAGTTAGTTAGGTGTTTAGGGCAGATATTTCTGCCCTTTTTTTGTTTGCGTTGTTAAGCCGACAAACCCGACTACCTGAGAAATAGTGGCGACACCTCAACCGGAGACTTTGCCCGTGCGAGCAAGATCTCCTCAGGCGTCCATCTCTGCTGACTGGTTCTTTTTGTTGGACTCAGAAGTCAACACTGAAGCCAACTGACGCCAAACGAGGCAAGTTGGGCCTTGCGCCATCCGGTGACCGGGAGACAATGTTTTGATTGTCGAATACATTGTCCAGCTTGGCGAAAACTCGCGCGCCGTCGGCAACCGCGTAGCTTCCCGACAGATCCACTACTGTGAGAGCTTCGGTCTCACTGAAGGTATTATCACCACCGCGCTTGCAGGTATTGTCGATGCACATGCTGTCGACGTAGGTGACGTTGACATACACATCCCATTGATTGCCCCGCTTCAATCCAGCGCGAAGGTTAACTGTGTTCTCTGGCAGATAGACAAGGTTATCGCCTTTACGTACGTTTCCGCTGTCACTGTCCTTGGTCACTTCAGCATCGGTATACGTCCAGGTTGCTTCGAGTGGAACGCTCAAGCCGTTGGGTAGTGTGAAGACATGGCCAGCCAGTGCCTCAATGCCCTGGATGCGTGATTCGCCCTGGCTCACACTGCCGGTATCTTGGCCACCGGCACAAGGCGTGGCGATCGTGCAGTTCTGAACCGTATTCTGATAGTCGCTGTAAAACCCGATTAACTCGTAGCGCCCGGCACCGCGGTTCAGGCGAGCACCCGCTTCATAGTTGATACTGATCTCTGGATCGACATCCGTGCCGCCAGCACCGGCGGGAACCATGCCGCGATGCACACCACTAAGCAGCGTTAACCCTGGGGTCAGCTCGTAGGTAACACCAATGCCTGGCAGTAACTCGCGGGTATCGTTACTGTCTCTGTCCTTGACTGTTAGGCGAGCTTCTTCATTATATCGTGTGCGCTTGGTTGTGATGTCTTCGTATCTCAGCAGGCCGGTCACTGCCAGTCGCTCGGTGACGGATACTCTGTCTGCTATGAAACTGCTCCATGCGTCGGCCTGTTCAAGCGCATTGTTGCTTCCATTGATACCAGTGCCTGAGGTCGTGGATACGTATTCCAAGGTTGGCCGACCATTGTTGATGATCTGATCAAAGGTATCGATTGGTTGGAAGCGATCGACTTCGTCTTCGTGATATCGGGTTCCAATCTCGACATTATGATCCATATCCGCCAGCGATGTGTTCCAGCCAACCTTGAAATCCAGGCCTTGAGACACGTACTCGCGGTTGTTGTTCTTGATTCTTAAACCGTTAATGTCAGCTTCACCCCGTAGCTGCTGCTGGGCCGCTGTATCACCATTGTTTGCGTCATCAACCAGTGCACCGAGGCCGTCGGTCTTGTACCAGTTGCGTTGAAACTCATTACGATAGACGGTTGTCGTCAATGTAAGGTCGCTGGTGAGCTCAGCCAGGTGTCGTGCCATATAACCGACGCGCTGGTTGTCCATGTTGTCGCGCTCAGACGCAAAGTAACGTTGGTCCGGATCGGATTGGAAATCGGCGTCTGTTAGCCCCAGATATGTCTCCAGGCTGAGCTCTTCACTGTAATCTACTTTCAGATCAAGCTGTTGATAGATGTCGGCGTCGGACGATGAGTTCAGTCTTAACTTGGCGACAAAATCCTGTTTGTCAAAACCGGTTTCACGGTCTGACTGGCGAATGTCTTTATAGCCGTCGGTTTCCTGCTGGTGGGTTTCGATCAGCCATCCGACCTGTTCGCTACTGGCGCCGTACCAAGCATGGATACGCTTACCGTTATCTTCGGCAATTTCGGTCGTTACATGTCCTTGAGCTTTGCTGGGAATGGGGGTTGAGCGTAGATTAATTGCGCCGCCGACCGTAGCAGGTCCGTATCGCAAGAGATCAGGCCCCTTGAGGACTTCGATACCGCTCATGCGGCCGAAGGAAGGAAAATAGTACGCAGAGGGGCCGGAGTAGGGAGCCGGGGCGAGAAGCACGCCGTCTTCCATTAACGTAACCTTGGAACTGCGGCCGGAGCCTGAGCCACGGATGCCGATGTTTGGTCTCAGTCCATATCCGTCCTCTTCCCGAATATAGACCCCGGGAACTTCCCGAGCGGCCCGCTGGATATCGGTGTACTTCATGTTTTCAAGGTCGTCACTGGTTACCACGTGGGCGGAGCCCGGTAGTGCGGAGGCGGAAACTTCGTCGCCAATGATGACAAGCTCATCCAGTGTCCGCTCTTGTGCGTGAGCTGGTATCGCGCATGCTGCGACGGCTAACGCGAGTAAAGGCCTTGAAAATAAGCGTTCCATATTGCGTCCTTATCGAATGTACGTAGATGCGCATCATAACGATAACAATAAGAATTACCAAGCGTAAATCATTCTCGACTGAGATTATTTTCAGTGTGCCTGACCAAGTTACAGATTCCGGCTGCGTTCCCAGTAATGAGTGTTTATTCTCTGTCTTGCAAAAAGTTATAAACCTGTCTAATTTTTGAGGTACATGTCGGTTCGGTTTCATAATAGGTGCCAGAAAGCAAATAGACCTTAATGTGGCCTGTCAGGTTGCGACAACCCATCCATAGATGTGTCGATAAGGCGAAAAACAGGGGCTATGTATGAGTCAGAAAGATGTTGGTAGAGGGTTTTCCCGGCGGCGGCTAATCCAGGGAACTGCCGCGATGGGGCTTCTCGTCGGTTTTGACAGCATAATGCCGGCTTTTGCCAGGGGGAGGCTGGATAATTCCAATGTCTATCATACCGTGCGTGACGGTGCTGATATCTACGATATGACGATTGCACGAACGCCACTCACCATTGGATCGAGAGTCTCCTCGCAGCCCATCACCATCAACGGTACCTTGCCAGCACCGCTGGTTCGGCTCAAGCAAGGCCGCGAAGCGATCATGCGCGTTACCAACAGGATGGATGAGCCAACATCGATTCACTGGCACGGTGTGCTACTGCCGTTTCAGATGGACGGTGTTCCCGGGGTCAGTTTTCCCGGCATCAAGCCGGGCGAAACCTTCGAGTACCGCTTTCCGGTCAAGCAGCACGGCACCTACTGGTACCACAGCCATTCCGGCTTTCAGGAGCAGCTTGGCCATTATGGGCCGATAATCATTGACCCTGTCGAGCCCGAGCCGGTCGCCTATGATCGTGAATACGTGGTGGTGCTGTCTGACTGGACTTTCGATGCTCCCGGCGATGTATTTCGTAACCTCAAGGTGGCTGAAGGCTATTACAACTACAACCAACGCACCGTTGGTGATTTCTTTAAAGATGTAGAAAACATGGGCTGGGGTGCCGCCTGGAGCAAAGCCGACATGTGGGGCAAGATGCGCATGAGTCCCCGGGACATTCTGGATGTCACGGGTTCTGAATATACCTACTTGATGAATGGTTCGCCCTCGGCGACCAACTGGACGGGACTGTTCCGACCAGGCGAAAAAATTCGCCTCAGATTCATCAATGCATCAGCCATGACTTTCTTTGATGTGCGTATTCCCGGGCTCCCAATGACGGTGATTTCCGCTGACGGCCAGCCCGTACGCCCGGTTGAGACCGATGAGTTTCGCATCGGTGTGGCCGAAACCTACGACGTTATCGTTGAGCCAACGGACATTGCCCATACCGTGTTTGCGCAGTCGCAGGACCGATCCGGGTTCGTGCGTGGCACACTGGCCAGCCGCCAGGGCTTGGAAGCACCGGTGCCTCCTATGTACCCGAGAACTGAACGCGGTATGGCGGCCATGGGAATGGGCGCGATGGACATGAAGGGCGGCATGAAAATGGGCAGCGGCATGGACACAGCCCACGGCCAAATGAAGATGAATGGCCATGGCGCCAAAATGACCAAAATGGATGCGCCGTCCGACAAAGTGAGCCTGAGTGCTGTCCCGACCGCCGGGCTCCCTATATCCCACGGCCCGGACAATCACGGCCCCGGAGCGGCAATGGTGGCTTCTAAACCGCAATCTCGCCTGGATGACCCCGGTGTTGGTTTTGAAACCGTGGACCATCGGGTGCTGACGTACGCCCAATTGCAGAGTATTGACGGCTGGCCTGACAAACGCCCTGCGGAAAGGGATGTGGAGCTCCATCTTACCGGCAACATGGAGCGTTACATGTGGTCATTCGATGGCAAGAAATTCTCTGAAGTGGATGGCCCGGTCAAATTTTATCATGGTGAGCGCTTACGGCTGATTCTGGTCAACGATTCGATGATGGATCATCCGATCCATTTGCATGGTATGTGGATGGAGCTGGAGACTGGTGCGGGTGAGTACCGCCCACGTAAACACACGATTTCTCTTAAACCCGGCGAACGAGTGTCTGCCTTGATAACGGTAGATGCGCCTGGAGATTGGGCATTCCATTGCCATCTGCTCTATCACATGGAAGCAGGAATGTTCCGTGTCGTGTCGGTTGTCTAACGAGTTCAGGGTGTGATTGCTATGATGAATCGAATAAAACGGGTTACGGGCATTTCTCTTTTCACGTTAATAGCCGGCGGGGCCTCCGCCGCTGGCACCGGTGTGCAAGCCGAACCGGACTGGACGTTACCCGTTCACGACGATGAGGTCTTTGGTCAGGTGCTGTTTGATCGGCTGGAGTATCAGCGTGACGGTAATGACGAGATCGCCCTGTGGGATGCCCAGGCCTGGCTTGGCAAGGATCGCAAACGGCTCTGGATAGAAACCGAGGGCGAAACAGATCTGTCCACCGAGAGCGGCGAAATCGAAAACTTTGATGTGCAGTACAGTTATCGCCTGGATGCCTTTTGGGACATTCAGACGGGGCTGGGCGCTCAGTCGACCTTTGGTCCAAGTCCCAACGAGGAGCGTTATTCGGCGATCATCGGCTTGCAGGGCCTCGCGCCTTATTGGTTTGAGGTAGATACAAACCTCAGGGTCACTGACGACGGCGATGTGTCGTATGATCTTGAAGCCGAATATGACTGGTTGCTAACCCAGAGGCTGGTTCTTCAGGGCCGCGGAGAGACCCTCGTCGCATTTAGTGACGTAGAGGAATGGGGAGTGGGCACCGGCATCAACAATATTGGCCTCGGACTTCGGCTGAGATACCAGTTTTCGCGGGAGTTCGCTCCTTATATCGGTGTTTCCTATACGCGCTACCTGGGTAATACCAAGGACCTTCGTGAACGCGAAGGCGAGGACATCGAGTCCTCGAGTTTCGTGGCGGGTGTTCGGTGGTGGTTTTAGAACGTTTTCAAATCCGTCATGAGAACTCGGCCTGATGCGCACCGACTGGGAGGCAAACATTCACACCTGAAACACTGGTGCAAAACCACCGCCAGGCGTGCGAAAGTTGGTGGTCTGGCCCTGGTAGACACGTGCAGCGGCAAGCAAACGTTTTCCCGCGTAGGTGTAGAGGCGAATGTCGACCTTTCTCGTGGTTACGGTGCCGTCAATTCTCATGGTTCGTTCTCCTGCAGGAACGAAGTTCTGTGCGATATAGTCACCCTGCAGAATGTTTTCGAAAACGCGCCGGGTTAACTTGTTGCCGCGATAGACGCCCTTGCTGCCATGGCCGGCAACCGGTTTGAAGAACAATTCACGCCGGGCATTCCATAGCTCCGCCGCGTCGCTTGCTGAAACCAGCCGGGTCTTTGGCACGGCGTTTTTCAGATATCCGGCCTCAGCCTCACTGAGTCCCCAGTCGCGCAGGGACGCGGGATCGGACAGCAGGATCAGGTTTCGTTTGTCGGCCATGAGCGCATGCACGCGGGGATTAGGTGTTACTACCACCGCGCCGTCGAGGTAGGCGTGTCTTAGCGCCTTATGAGTCGGGGCCTCCAGGGCGAAATCCACCAGCCGGTTGTACACCATGTCTATGGGCTTACCCTGTGCCGTCAATGCGCCGTCGACATATTCAAGCTCCGATGGGTCGAGTATCAAGGTATCAATTCCTCTGGTCTGGAGTAGCTGTTGAGCAAGCTGGAATTCCGGAAACATAAACTGGGTCTCCGGGGCATCGTCCACGATGGCCAAACAGCTGGGCACCGAGTCAGCACGTTGCCTTTGCCACTCCTGTTTGAACATATCGAATACCGCATCCTCAAATCCATCCAGCGCCTGCTTGGTCTCCGCGGTCTGTTGAGATGGGCCACAGCATGAATGTTGAGCCCGAGCCAGCACCGTGTTCAAAAACGCGCCGCCGGCATTGGTATTGATCTCGATCAGCTGAGGGCCGTCTGGGCCCAGGTGAAAGTCATAGCCCATGAACGCCCCTATGGGGCCTGGATTGAAATGTGCAATCTCCGGCGCCCAAGACAGGGCGTGTTCCTGATAGGGCGAAAGCTCGGTGGTTGATTCGATCGCCTGAACGATGCGCTCCATCGTCTCGATATCAGCTCGGGGGACGAAAACCGGTGTGTTTGAAAAAAGATGGTGAAGTTCAGGAACCGCTGATAGCTCGTTTTCAGCACCCACAAATTGCTTCCGGAGGCTGTCAGTGAGAGCTTTGCGGTCAAGGGTTACGCAGTAGCACTGCTGGTTAAGCTGGTCTGCGTGGGTATTACTTGTTCGTTGGCATTCCTGGGTTACGTCTTGCATTTGGAGCCCGTAGCGTAGGTAAGTTGTTCGGACGGTAGTTTCAGCCTTGATCCTCGTCAAACAAGTACATGTTTGGCAACTGTTTTCAGATCTATTTCAGCTTTGTGTGTTGAGCTGCCAGAATCCCAACTTGCGCCAAGCTGATACATTTACGATATATCGTACCTGTATTAGAAAGTGTTTTGGATTTCGGAGCATTTTTATGGGTTGGTTAACAAAAAACAAGTTCCTATCCCCCATGGAGATTTTTTATGATCGTCAATTATAGAAGCATATTTCGCTGAATTCCCCACATCTTCTTTGCGACCGTCTATATGGTCCTGATGTCTGTACCTGCAGGTGCAGCCGGTTGTGAAACTGCTCTCGACTGACAGCGCATCGTTTAATGAGACAAAGCTGGTCGAGGTACAGAAATTCCAGGCGACTCTTAAGCAAATGGGTTCGTCTCGGTCATCGGGTATCAGATGCAGGGGTACGCGGTTGTTGCTCTGCGAGATGAAGATCACCTTGCGGTCCGCCAGTCAAGATTGATCGCATAAAAGATATAGTCGCGTGCAAGTTCTGCTTGAGAGCCCTTCATATCTTTGGCCTTGATTCCGGTCAAGTAAATACATGTTTAACGGCTGTGTTCAGGCCCGTTTCAGTTTTGTGTGTTGGACTGCCAGGTAATGACCACGCACGGGCGAAACCCCTGTCAGCCGGATCGGAAAACTGTACTGAAACCCTCATACCAAAAGGTGACGCGATGAAACATCCGTTTTGCAAACGTTGGCTTGTCGGGCTGACAATCAGCGTTACGATGAGTTTGCCGCTAATGGCGGCTGCGGATACTGGCAGGGCATATGTTCCCATGGGAACGGCTGATTCCGTGGGCGTTATTGATCTGGAAAGCCGTCAGGTAACGGCGTCAATTACGGGAACAGTGAATACCCACGGCTCCGCACTGACCCCGGAAGGGAGGTACCTGGTTGCAGGCAGTCTGTCTGCTCATAAAGGCCAGGAACCGGTAAGCCGCCCGGAAGGCGTAACAGAAGACGAACACGCGGCCCATCATGGCGGCGGCACCGCTGCAGTATCGGAAGACTCGAATACAGGGCTGCTCTATGTGATAGACACCGCTACGAATACGATTGCTCGGAAACTGGAGGTTCCGGGGCCGGTGCACCATGTTCTGGTGACATCGGATGGTCGCTATGCCGTTTCCACTCATCCTATGGGAGGCGGTATCAGTGTTGTTGATCTGGACTCCGGAAAACTGGTTAAGTCTGTAGCGACTGGGCCGGCCCCCAATTTCATAGTGGAAACAGACGACGGTCAGTCTCTTCTGGTCAGCAACAGTGGCAATGGCACAATCAGCGAAGTGGACCTTGAGCACTGGTTCGTAAAACGCAACCTGCGGGTTGGTGGCGGGCCGGAGCATATGGTGCTCGCACCTAGCAACGAGTGGCTTTATGTCAATAATGGCGCCTCCGGCCAAGTGCTTGTTGTTGAGCTCTCGAGCGGCGCCGTGGCGGCAACGTACGAAGTTGGGGACGAGCCCCATGGCGTTGGTTTGAGCGACGACGGACGGATTCTTTATGCAACCAGTAAGGGGAGCAACCGAATCGTCCGTATTGAGCTCGCCAGCGGCGCCCGACACAGCGTAACGCTGGCCCCGACACCCTATCATCTGGCTGTATCGCCCCATAACGGCCAGCTACTGGTTACCAGTCGTAGCGAGAGCAAGCTTTGGGTGCTCGACCCGGAATCCCTCGACATAATTGATGAGATCCCGCTGAAAGGCATCGGCCATCAGATATCGCTTGAGTCCCACTAATATCGGGCTTTGCCGGTGCTGTTTTTCTCTAAAAGGGATTACTCATGGATCGACGTTTCAAGATCACTTTGGCAATTTTTGCCGTTATCGCGCTGTTTTTACTCTGGGGGGAGCACAAGGTTCACTTGCTTGGCGCGTTGCCCTGGTTGATCCTTCTTGCCTGCCCTCTGCTTCATAAGTTTATGCATGGCGGGCACGGTGGTCATAACCGCAGTGGGCAACAGTCCAGCAAGAGTGGGGAGCAGCGCGATGACTAGCGGCGCATCGGATTATGGCCTGTGGGGCCTGGTGGTATTGAATTCGGCGATTTTCATTTTCTTCGCCTTCAGTTTCTTCAAACCGCAGACCCGTCGGGACTGGCGGTCTTTTGGTGCTTTTAGCGCATTTCTCGTGGCTTTGTTCACGGAAATGTACGGGTTTCCGCTCACGCTCTATTTTCTATCCGGCTGGTTGCAGAGCCAGTATCCCGACGTAAACTGGTTGGCTCACGACAGCGGTCACTTGCTGGAAATGCTGTTTGGTTGGCAAGGCTCCCCGCACTTTGGACCCTTTCATTTGTTAAGCACGGTGTTTATTGGCCTTGGGTTTTATCTTATTGCTGCTGGCTGGCGTACGCTATATTCAGCGCAAAGGGCAGGGCAATTGGCGACAACCGGACTTTATGCACATGTCCGTCACCCCCAATATGCCGGGTTCGTGCTCATCATGTTCGGTTTTCTCTTACAGTGGCCTACGCTGCTGACCCTGGCAATGTTTCCGGTGCTGATTTGGATGTATGCACGTTTATCTGGTCACGAGGAGCGTGAAACGGAAAAAGCGTTTGGCAATGATTGGAGGGCGTATGCGGCGAGAACTCCTCGTTTCATTCCGCGATTTAGGAGCATGAGGCGTCAGACGTAGTGGCAGTTGCTACATCGATGTATAAAAATCATTTTGGAGCAACTCTTTGGTGTCATCTAACCAGTCACTTTCACTATCAACCATCGTCGGAATGGTGGTTGTCGCGATTCTTTGGGCCATCTGCTTTCCGTTTATCAGTGTTGGGTTGCCGGACGCGCCTCCTTTACTGTTTGCGGCTCTGAGAGCGTTTTTGGCAGGTGCATTTTTGATTGCGATAGGAATGAAATTTGGGCGCAAGTTCGATTGTTCATTTCGACGCTTGGTAATGCTTGTGTTGATTGGCTTCAGTTACACGGGCATGGGCCTCGGCGGTATGTTTCTCGGCGCGGGTAATGTAGGGCCAGGTGTCGCCACCGTATTGGCGAATGCGCAACCTCTCTTTGCCGCCATTTTATCGGTTTTCGTTCTTAAGGAAGTAATTACTGCCCGTTTGTATTTGGGGTTGTTCATTGGTTTTGTGGGGGTCGTTGTACTCGCTTTACCCGGTTTTGACTTTGGAACGGACCGTTTTGTCGGGGCGCTGTATGTGCTTCTTGGTGCCGTTGGAACGGCAATCGGTAACGTTCTTTTAAAGCTTCAGGCAGGTGAGGGGGATGTGTACTTGCCGATGGGAATTCAGCTCATCCTGGGTGCAGCATTTCTGCTCTTCGCTTCTTTGTTGGCGGGTGAAGGCTTTGAGGTTGACTGGACATGGTCATTTGCGGGGGTTGTTTTTGTGCTTGCAGTTCCGGCAACCGCATTGATGGTTGTGCTCTGGTATGAGCTTCTGGCCCGGGCGCCGTTGAATAAGCTCAATCCGTTTACATTTCTGACACCGGTTTTTGGTTTACTTATCGGGGCTTTATTTTTTGATGAAACATTCAGTGCAGTGGAGATTACAGGCATTGCGATCACTGTTGTGGGGCTGATTGTGATCATCATAGTTCCAAATCAGGAAAAGCGTGTTGCCTGATCCTAACTTTCCAGATGACGAGTATATAAGCAAACCCATGTCGCTAAACCAGCCGTCGAATCAACCAACCTGCCAGCTAGAGAGTAGCTCCGCGACCAGAAAAATCGTGCCAGCGATGAGTACGCCGCTGGCGTCAATCTTTGGCAGTGGCTTTCTGGTCGTCGTGCCCATTCTGGCAAGTGCGGTGGGGCCTTTCGCACTTCCGGCTATGGTGGTGGTGGCGATTATCGCTTTTATGGTTGGCAGCATAGTCCGGCACAATATCCTTTGTGCTGAACCGGTGCTGAGTAAGGGCAGCAAACGACTCACCGTGTTACTTGAGCGGGTATCGGGTTTTGCGCTTGTTGCCGCCTATGTGGTTTCGGTATGCCTGTATATTCATATCCTCTCGGCCTTTGTTCTTGCCAATTTCGAACTGGATACCGCGTTCAATAAAAGCCTGCTGACCACGGTGATCATCGGTGCGATCACCTTTGTTGGGCTGCTGGGTGGCTTGAACCCCCTGGAAAAGCTTGAGCGCTGGGCACTTTATGTGACTCTGGCAATACTGGTCGCACTGCTCATCGTATTCGCGGTTTATGATATTGATCAGTTTTTGACTCAGGGTCAGCTAACCTTACCTGCCATGCCAGATCGGTCAGCGTGGGAGATTGCAACGATTGTGGCGGGGACATTGATCATCGTGCAGGGTTTTGAGACAACCCGTTACCTGGGTGACAGTTATGACGCACCTACCCGCATTCGCGCTTCACGTTGGTCGCAATACTTCTCACTCAGTGTGTATGTGCTGTTTGTTGCGCTGGCACAACCCATTGTGTCGGCTCTGAATGGAGATTATGGCGACAACAGCCTCATCATTCTGGCGGCAACGGCCTCATTACTTTTGCCGGTGCCTTTGATAGTGGCGGCCAGCCTTTCACAGTTCTCCGCCGCCGTCGCAGATACCGTTGCGGCTGCTGCCAATATGAAGGAAAGCAGTCGGCAACGTATCAAGCTACGTTGGGGCTACTTACTGGTAGGTGTGGCCGCCATGGCGCTGGCCTGGTCGGGCTCGACCTTTGAGATTATTGCTCTGGCATCTCGTGCCTTCGCTTTTTATTACCTGCTGCAGTGCCTGGTCGCGCTATCCGTTTGCCGAAACCTTCGTGAACGTTTCTATTTCGTGGTTATTGCACTTGTTCTCGGCTTTGTGCTGGTTTTTGCCGTACCAGCGGGTTAAGGGGTCGCACACGGATTACCCGTTAGTCACCACGGCCTTTCTGGAACCTGGCGGCACTAAGTCAGTTGAGCTGATCGAGCAGCACCTGTGCCGCCAGGCCTATGCCCAATGTGAAGGCGAGCGCGGTGGCCCCCACCAGTGTAACCAGCGGCATGGGCGTAAGCCCCGTTGCCCCGACAGTGTTGCTCTGCCGATACATTGGCACGATGATGCGCAGATAGACTGCCAGAGACAGCACACTGTTGAGAATGGCAACCACCACCAACCAGGTAAAACTGGCATCTATCGATGCCGCAAATAGCAGGAATTTTCCAACGAAACCAGCCAGAGGTGGGATGCCGGTCAGCGACAGTAGAAAGACCACCATCGCCACGCCCAGGACAGGGTTTGCTCGCCCAATGCCAGAGAAGGCATCGAGTGTTCGCCCGACACGCATGACGACCGCAAATGCGCCCAGGTTCATCGCCACGTAGGCGGCCGCAAAAACAACCATGGATTCGAATGCCAGCGAACTGACACCCACGGCGACCATGCCAAGAAGGAAATAACCGGCCTGGGCAATGGATGAATAGGCGAGCAACCGTACGACATTGTCTTGCACCAGCGCAGCCAGGTAGCCATAGGTCATGCTCAACACAGAAACTACGGCGATGATCAGCGGCCAGTCCATCGTTACCGGTAAGTGACGAACCACCTGCGCCAGCGCGAAAATTGCGCCAACCTTCGGCACCACCGATAGATACCCGGCAATCGATACAGGCGCGCCTTCATAGGCATCCGGTGCCCAGAAATGAAATGGAACCAAAGAAGCTTTATAGCCCAGCCCGATAATCACAGCGATCAGGCCGACGGCAGCGATCAGGGGCTTGTCCTCCAGGCTGGCCAGGTCAGTGAGTAGGGTCGAGCCGGTGCCGCCAAACCAGTAACTGAGACCGAAGACCATCACACTGCCGGTGACCGAAGCAAAGACAAAAAACTTCATCGAAGCTTCAGTGGCTATGTTGGTGCGAGGATAAGCGACCAGGGCAAAAGAACCCAGGCCGGACATCAATACGCCCAGCACCAGTAGCATAGTATCACCCGCGCCGGCCAATACTAACGAGCCCAGAGTAACCAGCGATAACAGTACATAGACGGTGCCTTCGCGGTCACTGTCGGCGAGCTCTGCCCGTGCCAGTATAAGGGCCAGGGCCGTTGCCGGCAGCAAAATAAGCTTTGCCCAGACACTCAGTGTATCGACGCGATATGTGCCACTGAATATACCGGTGTCCTGTCCTAAAAGCGGCAGAGTCAGAACGGTCGCAACCAGCAGGCCGGCCAGCATGACCACCAGCGCTGTTCGGGGCAGACGCAGCATTTCCGCTACCAGCGCGGCAACAATGCTGAGAAGTAAAATGATCTCGGGTATCAGCAGAGTAAGGTCAGAAGCCATCAGAACTGCAGCGCCGTTGTGGTCTTGTGAATGATGTCCAACACCCAGGACGGTGCGATGCCCACCACGATAATCAATATCAACAGCGGAGCCAATGCAAGTATTTCACGCCGGTTCAGGTCCTTCATGTCACTCCACCGGTCGTTTGCCTCTCCGAGAAACACTTGACTGATCGCCTTCAGGTAAAGGCCTGCGGTAATAACAATACCAAGAATGGCGATAACCGCCATTGGTTCGACCTGCAGGGTCGCCAGAAAGATCTGAAACTCGGCCGGGAAGTGCGCCAGACCGGGCAAGCCCAGAGAAGCGAAAGCGGCCAGCATGAAGGACCAGCCTAGCACCGGTGTCAGCTGCAGCAGGCCACCGAATTGATCCATCTCCCGGGTATGAGCACGATCCTGCAACATGCCGACAAGCAGAAACAGGGCGCCGGTGACGAGGCCATGACTGACCATTTGCAGCACCGCACCATCGAGTGCAATTGTGCGTACCGTCGGGTCAAGCGCCAGCCCTGCAATGGCGACTCCGATGATGACATAACCCATGTGGTTGACGGACGTATAGGCGATCAAACGCTTGAGGTCGCTCTGTGCCAGAGCGGCGAATGCGCCATAAAGAGCAGCCACGACACCGAATATCAGGATGACGATACCTGCGTCATGAAAGGCGTCTGGTGTCATCTGAAAGGAAAAACGCACCAGCCCATAGGTGCCAAATTTCAGCATCACTCCAGCAAGTATGACGCTACCGGCCGCAGGTGCCTGCACGTGTGCGGCAGGTAGCCATGTGTGAAAAGGAAATACTGGCGTCTTGACCGCAAAGGTAAACAGCATTGCTATCAGTGCCCACATGGCTGCCGTGCCGGCCAGGGGCGGGTTGTCAATCCAGGCGCGCATGTCGAAAGTGTGCGGATCACTGCCCAGATATAGCCCAAGAATTGCCAACAGCAGTGGCAGGCTGCCCAGGAAAGTGTAAATAAAAAACATCAGCGCTGCTCGCTGTCGGTCTTCGTGTCCCCAGCCGGCAATCATGAAATACATGGATACCAGTGATACTTCGAAAAATACGTAGAACAGGATCCCATCCAGCGCAGTGAAGGTACCGATAGCGGTGGTTTCCAGCAGGAGCATCAGCACTACAAAGGCTGGGGCGCGTTCACGTAGCTTGGCGGAATAAATAAAAGTGATGAAAAACAGTAGAGCGCTCAGCAGCACCAGTGGCAGGCTGATACCATCAACCCCCACCCGATAGGCAGCACCGATAGAAGGCATCCAGTCGATCTGTTCAACCTGGGCAAAACCGCTGTCATTAACACCTCGCAACCACATCACTACGGCACCCACGAGTGTCAAGCCACTGGTCGTTATGCCGATGGCATGCACAACCCGCGGAGGTGGTCTGCGCAACACCATGATGAGCAGCGCTCCGAGGAGCGGCAGAAACAAGGTTATAGACACGATGGGCAGCACGCAGATAGTCTCCTTTTAAAAAGTCAGTATTGGAATCAGCAGGGTGGCAAAAATCAGGGCGGTAACCACTACGGTGATGGCCAGTTCGCGATGGATGAGCCCGCTTTGCAGGCGACGGGCACGACTGCCAAGATAGGTCACGCCGCGCACCAGAGAAAATATCAGCCCGTCGATACCTCGTTCATCACCAAGGCGCACGGCCTGACCAAGACTGAGTCCAAGTCGTCCCAATGCCAGCACCCGGTTGTATAGTGCGCGTTCCAGTCGCTCGCAGCTGCGGGCGACATTGAGCCCAAGTCGCCCCAGCGCCAGTACCTCGTTGTACAGGGCACGCTCCAGTCGCTCGCAGCTGCGGGCGGTGGCGAGCGCGGGCCGCACCACCCAGGTATTGAAGCCGCCCGCGATGGCGAAGCTCCGCTGGCTCCATGGCCTCAAGGGGCCCAGCAGACGCTGTGCTGGAACAAACCAACCCAGGGTCAGGCCCACTACTGCGGCAACAAGCCCCAGTATCACGGCAACATTATTTCCAGGGAGCGGGTCGGAGAACATTGCCTCGATAGCCGGAAAGGCAGCGCCAAGGACTGCGGCCAGAATAACCAGGCCCGCCAGCGCCGCTCCCATCCAGGCCAGGCCGGCGATGTTATGGAGTGCGATGTTTCCTTGCCAGAGAATACGAAGTGACCGGGCCATATAGGCGCCGGTGAGCAGTGTACTGGCCAGCACAAATGTTGTGAATAATGGGGCGTAGGAGGAGATCAGAGCTGCGGCAATAATGGCATCCTTGGAAAAGAAACCACTCAGGGGGGGGATGCCCGTCAAAGCCAGGGCCGCCAGAGCAAAGCCGAAGAATATCCACGGTCGGTCGCGCCCTGCGCCATGAAGCTCGCTGAACGCCGTGCTATCACGGCTGTGCTGGAACACCCCAGCCCCGAGAAACAGGGAGCTCTTGATGAACGCGTGGGCCAGCAGGTGCAACAATGCTGCCAAGGGTGCCCCAGCGCCGACAGCCACCAGCATCAGGCCATACTGGCTGGAAGTCGACGCCGCCAGCGTGCGCTTCAGATCGCGTTCGCCCAGGGCAATCAGACCCGTGACCAGGGTGGTGATACCACCAACTATGCCAATCACCAGCAGTACCTTGTCCGGCAGCATCGGCGCCGTGCGGATCAGTAGAATCGCACCCGCCGCTACCAGGGTGGCGGAGTGCAATAGCGCCGAAACAGGCGTGGGGCCGGCCATGGCCCGCTGTAACCAGTCATGCAATGGTGTTTGCGCCGATTTTCCCATGGCTGCGACCAGCAGCAGCAGCCCTGCGGCTGTTGCGGCACCGCCGCCGGTGTTTAACGTGGTGGTGATATCGCTGCTACCCGCGTCAGCAATGAGGATGAATACCGCAACATAGAGCCCCAGGTCAGCGCTGCGGGTATAGAGAAAGGCGCGGGTGGCCGCGGACTTTACTCCCGGACGCCGGAACCAGAAACCGATCAGCAAGTAGCTGGCAAGGCCAATGAGTTCCCAGGCGGCAAGCAGTAATATCCAGTCGCCGGCGAGCACCAGGGTTTGCATGGCGGCGACAAACAGCAGCATGGATGCAAAGAAACGAACCTTTTCATCGTCCCGCTTCATGTAGCCGATGGCGTACACCACCACCAGACCACCGATAATGGCGACCAGGCCTGAAAGCAATGTTGTCAGTGGTGTAGCGATAAGGCTCAGGGGCAGATTCGGCAAGCCCGGTAATTGTATCTCGTGGCTCACTCCAGCGCCGGTATCCGCCAACAGCGCGAGGCTGGCGAGCAGACCGGTTGTGGCACCCGATAGCGCTAGCGCCCCGGGGATTCGCCGCAGCAACAGAATGAGCAGTGCAGCAGCAAGCGGTGCGAGGATCGTGACGGCAATAAGATTCATCCTTTCAACTCGGCGGCTTCTTCCATTTCTACCGAACCTATGGCACGAAAACGGGCGATGGCCACACCAAAGCCTACTGCCATTTCTACTGCCATCACGGTCATCACGATCAACACAAACATCTGTCCGGCGGGGGTGTCTGGATGCAGGTGGTGCCAGAACGCGACCAGGTTAACCATGGCGCCAGCCAATATTAACTCCACACCCATCAGAAGCATCACCAGATTGGTTTGCGACAGCGCTCCGTAAATGCCTATACCGAACAGAGCGGCGCCGGTGATTAACGCGGGGAACAGTTCAGGCGTCATCAGTCGCGGTTCCTTTTTATGGGTTCAACCGCCACGGCGGTGGCAGCAATCATGGCGGTGAGGAGCGTGAGACCTGCAGTCTCAAAGATCAGCATCGATCTGCCCATCAGCTCAAGCCCCAGATCCTCGGTCTGTTGTGCGGAATCCGGCACCGAGCCGGCGAGAGGCCCCCAGTCAGTAAATACGGCCACGGCCACGATGGCCACAAATGCCACCAGGCCCGTTATCACGGAAAGGCGCTTTTGATGGGTCATATCCATCTTGCCCAGACCGCCCGGATCCATCATGAACATCACCATAAAAATCGCCATGATGCTCATTTCCGTGGCCATCATCATGATTTGCAACACACCGAGGAATTCCGCCTGCATCCCGATGAACATGGCACCGATAGCTGTTTGTGAGAACAGCAGGGCCAGCGCGGAACGCATCATTGAATGAGTGCGAAAGACGACTACCCCGAACCACACGGCGGCGAGCCCAAAGAAGCTGATGAAGAACGTCTGCGCGCTAATCATGGCCATACCAATACCTGCAGCCCAACCACAAAGATATTCAGTAACGCCAGAGGGATACCGAGTTTCCAGCATAAATTCAGCAGATCCGCCTCGCGGATACGCGGCAAAACCCGCCCAGCGAGCAACATGAGTGCGGTGACCGCCAGTATTTTGATAGCGCTCCAGGCCCAGGGAGGCAGCCAGGGCCCTTGCCAGCCCCCCAGATAGAAAACCACGGTGGTTGCCGCCAGAGTAATAACCAGCACCAAACGTCCAAGCCGAAAGACTGCCAGCCGCACGCCGCTGTATTCCGCTTCCACGCCGCCAGCCAGCTCACTTGTCGCCGTGGTCAGGTCGAAAGGCGGCAGAAACGCCAGCGCCATGGCGGCAACGAAAAACAGCACAAATCCCAGTGGCTGGTAAAGAATGTTCCACAGATCCGCCTGGGAGGTGACGATTTGGGTGGTCAACAAAGACTCGGCGCGCATCGCCACCGCGGTGACCGGCATGACGATGAGCATGGCATAGGCAATGAGCTGGCCCAGAAAGCGCCAGCCACCGATCATTGCATAGGCGCCGTTCGGCCCCCAGCCGGCCATCAGCAAAGCCACCAGTACGTATACCAGTGCCGCGTTGATGAACAGTGCGCCGGTGGCGAGATCGGTGATAATCAAACCCGGCGTCAGAGGAAGCACCGTGGCGGCAAGCAGTGCCGAGATCAACAACAGGACCGGCGCTACCTCGAAGAAAACCCGGTCGAGCTTGCGCGGTACGATGGACTCCCGACCCAGCAGGGCGATGCCGGCGGTGATCGGTGCGGCCAGTTGCCAGCGCCCGCTCACAGTCCAGGCTTCGATTACCGCGACCAGGTATGCACCCACGGCCAATAATAGCAGTATGAGCGCAGTCGTCATTGGCGAATCTCCCAGGGCGACAGATCCAGAGAGCCCACGGCGAGGAGGGCGTCGCCCAGAGACTGTTGTTTGGTCAGGCTGTCTGTCAGGGTTAAATGGTGTGTGGAGGGTGTTTCCAGTTGTGCTGTCACCACAAGACCCTTTTCCAGGGTCAGACGTAGATGGGCAGCGCCGCGGGGTGTTTCAACGAATGCTTCGCCAGCGCCGGTTGCCAAGCCGATGTTGGCTGGCTCGAATAGTTCGATGGTGCCGGCGGCGTCAATAAGCGCGAGACTTTGCCTGAGCTCGTCAAGACGTACCTGCAGGCGGGCCAGGCTATCACCGCTGTCGCGGCTGATTGCCTTGAATCCCAGCGCGGTGTAGACCGGATCCGTACTTCGTGCGTCGTTATCAATGCCGACAGCGCGTGCCACGGGGCCTCGCAAGGCATTATCTTGAACTAGCCGACCGATGCCAGCGTTGCGTGATTTCAGCAATGGTGTTCGGCGCAGGCGTTTGATCAAGCTTTCTATGTCTGGTTTGAGCGCCATGATTGCCTGTTCGTTCGCATGCCGGAATTTAAGTTGCAGTGCTGCAGCACGCCGTAACAGCCAGCCGAAGCCCATCTGCTGCCCGAACAGCGCCAGCCAGCCCAGGTGACTGGTGATTCGTTCTCTTTCCAATGCACCAACGCGCCCGCGGGCAGTAACGGTCGTAATTTCGATGCCCGCAGCATTTTCCATCGCCTGGTTGGCAAGAAAACGGTAGGCAAGCGGAGCCAGTGGTTCCATATTGCTCAGCCGCGCTACAAAGCTAAGGGGTTCAAGTGCCGAATGATGAGGCAACGCCACGTTTTCAGTCAGTGTTCTGGCACTGGAACCGGCAACCGTGTCACCGTCGAGCGTCAATGTAAGCAGTAGGCCACTGGGCAAACCGGGGAAAAACGGCCCAAAGGGCACGTCGATCCAGTCCATCGGCAGGCCGTCACTGCTGCGTGGCAGATCTTTGGTAACGTCGATCATGGACATAAACGCATGATCCCCATGATCCCCATGATCCATACTGCCATGGTCCATATCGCCATGGTTCATTCCACTGTGATCCATAGCCTGATGGTCTTCCGCTTCGTGCTGATGACTGTGTGATTCATGGTCATCATGGTCATGCGCTTCGTGGTGATGGCTGTGTGATCCATGATCGTGGTTGTGCACTTCGTGTTGATGATCATGTGATTCATGGTGGTGGTCGTGTGTTTCGTGCGGGTGACTGTCGACGTCATTGGCTGAAGCCTCGCGCGGCTCCAGCGTCATGCCGCATTTGGGGCAGGAGCCGGGCTCGTCCTGCACCACTTCCGGGTGCATGGGGCAAGTGTATTCGACTCGAACGTGCAACATCGGCGCGTCAAAGTCTGTCACTTCTGGTCGAAAGGCGCCTTCGGCGAAAGCAATTCGAAGTTGGGCAATGCCATCAATCAGGCCTGGCTGTGACAATTCGGATGTCACATCCGCAGAAGGTAGGGGCGATAGGCCGCCTGCACCCAGAACGAGTAAAGCGCGAGGACGCGCCATCTGGGCATAGATGATTGCGGCGGCGTTACGCAGCGCAGGCGAGATATCGCCAGCCACCATCAGCACGCTGGCGTGGCGAGGGCTGGCTACAAGCCGCACGCCAGCCGCTTCCACATCCAGTCCCTGTGCGTGAGCTATGTCGAGTCCCGGAACAAGAAAGCCGGTGAGCTCACGTGCCATTGCTTTGGCCACTAATTGGCGAAGCCCGGAAAGCTTGCCTTGGCGGGCGCCGACGATCATTTATTGCCTCCGCAACACACCCTGGCTCCAGCCATAAAGCAGGCCGAGAAACAGGATGGCAAGAAATACACCCATATCAAGCAAGGCAACCAGTCCTACCTGCTTGTACACCACCGCCCAAGGATACATGAACGCCATTTCCATATCGAAGGCCAGAAACAACAAGGCGTATCCATAATAACGCGCATGATAGCGCACCCAAACTGGGTCACGGGACAGCTGGCCGCCAGTTGCGGGGACGTCTTTGCCGGGTTCCTGCCGTGTTTTTCCGGTAGTACGTGCCAGGGCGTACAGGCTAAGTACGAACCCTGTCGCACCAACAATCAAACCCAGCAAGAGTCCATATTGTTCGAGCATGCTTCTCGTTTCTCCTAATACCCGCAGAAGGCAAGGGCTGACATAGTTATCCTAGGTCGAAATTACCGGCTCTTAACCCGTCACAGCCTGATTTTTCTCGAATCGACGGCTGAGCCAGTTGTAAAGCGGGCAAAAAACCAACCCGATATAGGCGCCGTACAGAAAGCTTTCCACCAGTCCGAGTATAAATCCCCAGCCGGTCAGCCACTGAAAAGCCGGCAAAACCTGCTCGAGAAACTCGTGCATGTGCAGGCTCTCAGGTGTGATCAAACCATAGATAACACAGATCACAAAACTAATGGCGAAAAAGAGGCCGAGGGTCCAGCTGACCAGTTTGGTGTTGAGCATGTTGGTTCTCCTAGTGTTTGTGGCCTGATGGCTTGTCTGAGTCATTGGAGCTCGACGAATCTTTATCATGGCCACCCTTATGACCTCCATGACCTCCATGACCGAACAGGTGCATGGCGACAAAGGCTATGCCAATCAGAGTCCAGAACCAGTTTTCCGCTAGCCATTCCATATAATGCTTATCCTTTTGAGTTTTGGCTCAATATTGAAATGTTAATGCAATTTGCGCCAATGATTCGATAGCACCTATTACAAGATGTACTTAAATTTAATTTCCAGCGAACGCTTGGCGCATATAACTGACAATGGCTTCAGCCTGCTCTTGGGTCAGTGAGCTCACGCCACCCTTAGCAGGCATGGCCATAGACGAACCAGGGCTTTTGAATCCGTTCATGATATTGCTCGCCAAAACGTCGTCCGTCTTGGTGAGTCGACCGTCTTTCTTGGTGAAGTCAGGTACACCTGGAAGGCTTCCCTTGCCATCCTTGCCGTGGCAGGCAACGCATGTCGTATTATTGTAAAGCTTCCCGCCTTCTTCGATAGTTTCAGCTTGCGCGGAAAAGGCTACAGAGGACAGTATGCCGCCCGCAAGAATGCCGGCGACCCAATAAAAGGGGAGTCTCATTTGCTTTCCTCTTGGTTTTTGACGGGGTCGTTGCTTTGCTGAAGGAACGTTAGTATGTCCCTGGATTCCTGGCCTGTCAGGCCAGCACGTATGCGCATGTGAAGGACAGTCGGTTCCCAAAAGTCATCCCTGAACTCGGCGGGATCGCGCATATTATGGCAACGTGCGCAGTTGTCTGCCCATGACTGGGCGCCACGAACAAAGGCCATCGGGTCGCTGTTGTCCTGGGCCGCTGCGTTACTTGCGCCAATTAGGAAGAGGCTTGAAATAATGGCCATTTTGCCAGTGCGGCTGTGGTTAGTCTGTCTCATGTCCTGTCTCCCTAGAAGCCGTATGCCAGTTGCACGTTCACACGGTTGTCTTCGTCAATACCACTGGCATCAAAGTTGTCAACGGTGTATGCCGCTTTAATAATGACATTGTTCGCAAACAGGTAATTAATACCTGCCGACCATTGACTGCGGTTTGCATCTTCGTTTGGTGTATCCAGGTCGCCATAGCGGACGACACCTTCCCATTTGGTGTCCGGCAGCCGGTAGGCGGCTTGCACATACCAGGTAGTGAAATCCAAGTCACCGGCCGCCGCGCCATCGGCAATGGTGCTGCCTGAATCGCTGTCCACGGACTGCTGGATAAGCTCGCCACGCAACTGCAGGGTCGACCAGTTATAAATGGCATCGACACCGATCACCGTGTAATCACGGTCTGGCTCTCCTGCCGCCAGTTCAGAAACAGCGTGTCCTTCCGCAACACCGATTTTCCCCACTGCACCAGAGAGGCCAAGCTCGATTGCGGATATTGGCAAGAAGCCAAAACGACCGCCATAAACCATGTTGCCGTCGCTATTGGACGTCGCGGCTTCCGTTTCCATCTCCATTTCAACGTCACTGCCATGGCCATCAACCAGCAAGGTCGGTCCATTGGATACGTACGTTGCATAGTTGGCGCGCATGGAGCCATTTAGCGGGATGCCGCCTCGCAGCTGGAGGCCAAGGTCTGAAAGCGGGGCTGCGCCGCCATGGCCAAAGCCGACCGGTGCTGTGGGTAACTTGTTGATCCAGCTAGGATGTACGTTTTGACGAAACTGTCCGATAGGGCTCAGAAACTTACCTGCAACAAGCGCTACGTAATCGTTCAGGATAAGATCGATGGTCGAGTACTCTACTACGACCTCTGTTTCACCGTCTTTATCTGTCTCAATCTCAAGTTCACCTTCAAACAGAACGCGGTCGCTGAACTGAAAGTGAAAGATTGGCGCAAATCTTGCATTTGTAAATCCATCCTCTTGATTGTCAGAGCCGGCAATAAAGTCCACATTGCTGTAGCCGGAAAGGTGAAGCTTGGACTCTGAATCGAGATTATTGCTGTCAACCTGTTTCTGCAGTGCGTTCAGCCGTGACTCGAGGTTGTCAATCTTCGATTGTGAATGTTCATCGGCCAGTATTGTGCTGCTGGCTAATGCCGACACAACGAGCGATAACGGAATCAAACGATTTCTTTTCATAAATACACCCTTTGGGTTAGGGATAAAGACATCTGTAGCCCTAAACAAAAGCAATGTAGATATTGCGCTGCCATCGTCGTTCAGAGTATGGCGTACAGTTAATACTCCAAAACTGAAATGAAACTGAAAAATGAGAGCGCGCACTTGAAAAACTGACATACATCAACTAAATGGCCTGATACTTTCAGTTTCTTTCAGACTTTTGTGATGTAATTCGGTCAGATGTTCAAGCGGGATAAGATCGCGATTATTGGTCCGGTGCGAATGGATTCCCGCGCAACTGTTTCGGAAGAGTTGGAAGCTCAGCAGTGCCAGAGCGACCTCTTGGCGATCGAGAACTAATTGGACCGCGTCAGTTTTGAAGTGGTTGCACCAGACGGGAAGAGTGACTTCCTCTGCCTTTACAACGTGGTCCATGTACCGGCTGGCATAATCACAGCACTAGGGCTGCGGGTTATAGGGGAGCCGCCGGTGAGCAACGTGATAAATTGAGAGGCGTATGCTTGATGCTGCCAAAGTAGATCCCGGACGTCAGATCATAATCATTCTATTGACGCTGATCACGGTTATTTTGGTGGGATGGGCGCTCAAGGCGACCTATGTGGTCACCATGCCACTGACGCTGGCGTTTTTCGTCACGCTCATCCTGCTACCGTTGCAGAGCCGGCTTAATGCTTGGTTGCCGCGGCCGTTGCGCTGGCTGAGCATTGTGGTTTGCATGAGCGTTTTGCTTGCCGTGCTCGGTGTGCTGGTGGCGAGCGTGTGGTTCAGCCTGAGTATGATACTGGCCAAAGCACCGACTTATACCGCGGCCGCTCAGCAACTCTGGGCGCAGTTACAAGCGCTTGCCGAACGCCACGCGATGCATGTCGATATCCTCACCGAGCCACTTCGCAATCTGTATGGGCCAGCGCTGAGCCTGGTGACGTCCGGATTTGGCTATTTGTGGCTATTGCTGGCCATGCTATTGCTGGTGTTCTTTCTGGTGCTGCTGATGCTAATCGAGGCTGGTGAATGGCGGAAAACAATGACCGCCGGCCTCAGTGAAACCCGCATGCAGACCATCCTGGCGACGATTGCCACCGCGTCCGAGCAGGTGCGCCGGTTTCTCGTAGTCAAAACCCTGATCGGCGCGATCACCGGGGCGATCAGCGGCCTGTGGTTGTGGATGCTCGGGGTGGATTTCGCGCTGTTGTGGGGGATCGTTATTTTTCTGTTCAATTACATTCCTTATATCGGCTCCACCATCGCCGTGATCCCGGTAGCCGTCATTGCCTTGCTGCAATTCGGGCCCGAGTGGGCGCTGGTGGCGATCGCCGGGTTGATCGTCATCCAGCAATTGCTGGGCAATGTCATCGATCCCCGTCTGACAGGTCGTAGTCTGGCCATCTCACCACTGGTAGTACTTGTTTCCATCGTTTTCTGGGGCTGGATCTGGGGTTTGGCCGGCATGCTGATCGGGGTGCTGCTCACCGCCACGATCGTGATTGTTTTTGACCATATTCCCGCGTTGCGGCCACTTGCTAATCTGCTCAGTCGCAGTGAACCGGATCACCCGCCAGTGGACTAATCTTGACGCAACCTGGCGTGTTCGCGCGAGATGGTTTTGAGATTTATCGCGCGGCATGCCGGCTGTTCCAGCTGGACGGAAACCATTAGGCTAATGTTATCGACTTTAAGGGAGCACGGCATGATTCAATCTGTAGGTTCAAACGGGCGCAGCCAGCAAGGCCCACCGGATCTGACCGAGTTGTTTAACAGGTTCGGCAGCGGCGGGTCGCCAAAGGGCATCATCGGCGTCGCCATACTGGCGTTGGTGATCTGGGGCGCATTCAGCGCGTTCTATACCGTTCAGCCCGAGGAGCGGGCCGTGGTCAAGCGTTTCGGGGCGGTCGTCGGCATCACCGACCCGGGCCTGCACTTCAAGATTCCGTTCGGCATCGATCAGGTGCAGCACGTGGCTACCGAGCGGGTGCTTAAGCAGGAATTCGGTTTCCGCACCTTGGGCACTCGCGCCAGTGATAGCACTACCTACAGCGGACAGCAATTTGAAGATGAGTCGCTGATGCTTACCGGCGACCTGAACATGATCGACGTCGAATGGGTGGTTCAGTATCGCATCGACGACCCGATCGATTTCCTGTATGAAATGCGCGAGTCGACCCGTACGCTGCGCGATATCTCTGAATCCGTGATGCGCCGCATCGTCGGCAACATGCTCGGCTCCGAGGTGCTGACGGTCGGGCGCGTTGAAATTCAGCAGAAGGCGGGTAGCGAGATCCAGGAGATCATGGATGGTTACAACGCCGGCATCCGGATCAATACCGTGGAGATGCAGGACGTGGTGCCGCCACCAGCCGTGCAGCCGGCATTCAACGAGGTCAACGAGGCCCGCCAGGAGCGCGAACGCACGATCAACGAGGCGCAGAAGCGCGTCAACCAGGAAATTCCAAACGCCGAGGGCGCGGCCCTGCGCGCCGTCGCCGAAGCCGAGGGCTATGCCACCGAGCGCGTCAACCGGGCGCTGGGCGAAAGCGCGCGCTTCTCCGCGGTGCTCGCCGAATACCTGCAGGCCCCCGAGGTGACCCGCTCTCGGCTGTACCTGGAAACCATCAATGAGGTACTGCCCAACATTGGCCAGGTGTTGGTCGTCCAGGACGGCCAGGTGAGCCCGCTGCCGCTACTCGATGTCAACCGCCGCGCCCGCAATGCTGGAGATGACGAATGAAACCGATACTCTTGGCAATTGTTGCGGTCGTGCTGATCGCAATCGGAAACTTCGTGTTCTATACCGTTGACGAGGCCGAGCAGGCCATCATCGTCCAGTTCGGTGAACCTATCGGTGGCGTGGTCAGTGAGCCCGGGCTAAAAATTAAGTTGCCCTGGCAGCAGGTCCGTTACTTCGACAAGCGCCTGCTGGTCTGGGACGGCGACGTTACGCAGATTCCCACGCTTGGCCGCGAGTTCATCCTGGTCGATACCACGGCGCGCTGGCGGATCACTGATCCGCTGCTATTTTTGACCAGCGTGCGCGACGAGGCCGGCGCACGCACTCGGCTTGACGACATCGTTGACTCGGTGGTCCGCGACATGGTCTCGTCAACCGAGCTTGAGGAAATCGTGCGCTCCAAGGACTGGGCCGTGGATGTCGATGAACTTGACGATCCCGCACTAGCCGAGCGTGCCGACGTGAACTTGGAGAAGCAGCCCAAGTTGGGACGCGAGCGGCTGGAACAGGAAATTCTTGCGCGCGCCCAGGATTCCATGCCGCGGCTGGGCATTGAGCTCGACGATGTGCGCATCAAGCGAGTCAACTACATCAACTCAGTACGCAAGCAGGTCGAAAGCCGGATGATCGCAGAGCGTCAGTCGATCGCCGAGCGATTCCGCTCCGAAGGCATGGGCCGCAGTCAGGAAATTCTGGGCAACATGGAGCGCGATCTTCAGCGTATTCGCTCCGAGGCGGCCCGCAAAGCCGAGGAAATTCGCGGCAACGCGGATGCCGAGGCCACCGGTATCTACGGCGAGGCTTTTGGCGCCGATCCCGAGTTTTACTCGTTCTTCCGTACGCTGGAAAGCTACCGGGCGCTGGGGCAAAACAGTACCATCATGCTGAGCGCCGATTCGGACTTCTTCCGCTACTTGGAGGAATACAAGGCACCGTAAATCTGGCGCCTTTCAATAGGCTTCGATATCGATCTTGAACACGCGTTTGAGGCAGCCTGTCGGACTTGAACCGCTCGTAGCGAGGAAAAGTCCGACAGGCTGTTAGGTGGTGCGTCGCCGGAACAGCCAGGCCCCGGCTGAGAGCGTGGTGGTCGCGATCAGCGCCATCGGCCAGATATGACGGAGGATGACGTCCGCCGGCACGGCTCTCAAGAATACGCCCTTACAGATGGCGATGAAGTGGGTGATCGGGTTGGTGGTGCTGAGCCACTGCAGCCAGTTGGGCATATTTTCCACCGGGGTGGCGTAGCCGGACAGCAGTACGGCCGGCACCAGGTAGAGCAGTAGTCCGATGACAGCCTGCTGCTGGGTCGAGGCGAGTGATGAGATGAACAACCCGATGCCGATGATGGCGGCGAGATACACGGCCATACCGGCAAACAGCCCGATCAGCGAGCCCCTCAGCGGCACGTCGAGCACGATCCAACCGAGTGCGAGCATGGCGCTGGCACTGGTGAGGGCGATGAGCAGCGCCGGTACCGTCTTGCCGACGAGGATCTCGACCGGCTGGAGCGGCGAGACCAGCAACTGCTCAAAGGTGCCGAGTTCTCGTTCGCGGGCGACGGCCAACGCCGAGACCATGAAGCCGACCATTGCGGTCAGGACCGCGAAGAGGGCGGGGACGGCCGACCACAGTGGTTCGGCATTAGGGTTGAACCAGGCCCGTGTGATCACCCTCGTCGGCGGGCGCGCGCCACCTTTGCTCAGTGTTTCGTTGAAACGCGCGACGATGCGCGTGGCATAGCCCAGCAGGATCTGCGCCGCGTTGGTGCGCCGACCGTCGAGCAGCAGTTGGACCTCGGCGCGCTCCCCGGCGGCGATCCGACGCGAGAAATCCGGCCCGAGGTGGAGCACCATGATCACGTCCTGGGACTCGATTGCCGGCGCGATCTCGGCCACGCCCGTCAGATAGTGAATGCGTTCGAAAGTCTCGGCCCCTTCGAAGCGGCTAACGAGCTCGCGGGCTTCCCGTCCCAAGTCCTGATTGAGAACCGCCATGGAGACGTTCGTGACTTCCTGGGTGATGGCGAAAGCGTAGATCAGCAGCAAAAATGGCGGCGAGAACAGAACCACCCAGCGCGTCTGCCGGTCGCGGACGCTGGCCAGCAGTTCTTTTGTGATCAGTGCCAGGATGCGCCGCCACATGATCTATTCCAGCCGCCTGCGCGTGGTTATAGCTGTCAGGGTAAAGAAGCCGGTGGCGATTGCCGCGAGCCCTAGCAGGTCGGGCAGGATCACACTCCAAATGTCACCGGCGAGGAACAGTGTCTGCAGCGTCGAAACGAAGTAGCGGGCCGGCACCGCGTAGCTTATGAGCTGCAGGGCCCAGGGCATGCTATCGATCTCGAACACGAAGTTCGAGAAGTAGAAGGCCGGCAGAAAGGCCGACAGAATGGAGACCTGCGCCGCGACGAGCTGGTTGCGGGTCACCGTCGAGATCAAGAGCCCCTGACCCAGGGCGGCCAACAGGAAGACTGCCGAGACCAGCGTGAGCAGCGCGAAGGAGCCGCGAAAGGGTACGCCGAACAGGAGCACGGCAGTGGCGACCGAAAGCGCCATCGAGCCCATGCCGAGCAGGAAATATGGCACCAGCTTACCGACCAGGAGCTCGGGAATTTCGATGGGGGTGGCGAGCAGCGCCTCCATGGTGCCACGCTCCCACTCACGGGCGATCACGAGCGCCGTCAACAACGCACCGATCATGGTGAGAATGATGGCGATAGAACCGGGTACCAGGTAGTGGCGGCTCGAGGCCTCCGGGTTGAACCAAACCTGCGGCTGGAGCTCGACGGCAGTGGGCAGCAGGGGCTGGGCCCGACCAACCGACTCCTGCTCGAGCCAGTTCGCCCACAGCAGCCCTAAGTAATTGCCCACCAGATCGGCGGTGTTGGGGTCGCTGCCATCGACGATGACCTGAATCGGTGCGCTCTCGCCGCGATACGCCTGCTCGGCGAAGTCGGCCGGCAGCACGACGATACCGTGGATGTCGCCAGCGACGAGAGCCGCCTCGAAGGTGCGGCGATCGCGCGCGGTTTCAATTCTGAAATAGGGTGAGTGGGACAGCGCTGCGGTGAAGCTGCCGCTCTCGGGGGTCGGCTGTTCGACCACCAACCCGACCGTGAAGAAGCGCGGGTCGAAGGTGACGCCGTAACCAAACAGGAACAGCAGAATCAGCGGTAGCACGACTGCCACCAGGATGCTGCTGGGATCGCGCCAGGCCTGGCGAGTCTCCTTGCGCACGATACCGAAAACCCGGCGAAGCTTCTGTTTGCTTGGTGAGATGTTCGCGTTCATGCCAGACTCTCGCGGTCATCGGCTTCGACCAGGGCGATGAAGGCATCCTCGAGGGTCGGATCGGGTCGGCTCGCACCGCGAGCCCGCTCCTTCAGGTCATCCGGCGCGCCGATGGCGATGACGCGGCCGCGATAGACCAGCGCCATGCGGTCGCAGTACTCCGCCTCGTCGAGGAAGTGGGTGGTCACCATGATGGTCATACCGTTCGCTACCATGGCATTGATGTGCGACCAGAACTCGCGCCGGGTGCGGGGGTCGACGCCGGAGGTGGGCTCGTCGAGAAACAGCACGTCGGGGTCATGCATCACCGCGCAAGCAAGCGCCAGCCGCTGCTTGAAGCCCAGCGGCAGGGTGCTGGCGTCGACATCGAGATGGGGGCCGAGGGCGAAGGTCTCGACCATGCGTTTCAGGGCGTCGCGGCGCCGGCGGCCGCCGAGTCCGTAGACGCCGGCGAAGAATTCCAGATTCTGTCGTACGCTCAGATCGCCGTAGAGCGAGAACTTCTGCGCCATGTAGCCGAGCCGTGCCCGCGCCTCGCTCGGAGCCTTGGCGAGATCGAGCCCGACGACATGGGCCGTCCCGGACGTCGGCCGCAACAGCCCGCACAGCATCTTGAAGATTGTCGACTTGCCGGCGCCGTTGGGCCCGATCAACCCGAAGATCTCGCCCCGCTTGACCCGGAAATGGATCCCGTCGGCGGCGGTAAAGGTGCCAAAACGGCGCCCGAGATCCTGGGCCTCGACGACGCTGTCGATAGGATGTTCCCGGGATGCATAGGCGTCCGCGAAGGGCGATCGACCCCGTGGGCCGCCGCCGAGCAGGTCCATGAAGGCGTCTTCGAAGCGCGGGGGCACAGCTGCTATCACCGCCTCGGGCCCGGCGCCGATGTCGTCTGGCGCTGGTGCAACGCCACCCTTGCCGACCACCAGCCGGACGCTGCGTCCCTGGATGACGCCGTCGATCACGGCGGGCCGTTCCAAAGCGCGAGCCAGCACGGCGCGGCGCTCGCCACTTATGTTTCGAACCAGAAAGGTCCGTCCTTCAAGGCTTCGGGTCAGTGCCTGGGGCGGCCCCTGGTACAGCGCTTTGCCTTCACTCAGCAGCAGCACCGAGGCGCAGCGTTCGGCCTCGTCGAGATAGGCGGTGCTCCAGACCACACCAATGTCTTGATCAACAAGTTCGTAGACCATGCGCCAGAGCTCGCGTCGCGAGAGGGGATCGACCCCGACGCTCGGTTCGTCGAGCAGCAGCAACCGGGGCCGCTTGATCAGCGCGCAGGCGAGGCCGAGCTTCTGCTTCATGCCGCCAGAGAGCGCTCCGGCGAGTCGTCCGGTGAAGGACCCGAGCCCGGTGAACGACAGCAGCCGCGCGAAGGCTTCATCCCGTTCAGTCCCGATTACCGAGCGCAAATCGGCGTAGAGTTCGAGATTTTCGATCACCGACAAATCCTCGTAGAGGCCGAAACGCTGGGGCATATAGGCGACGACACGGTGCAGGGGAGCGGCGTGTGTCTTCGGATCGAAGCCACAAACGCGGAGGGTGCCGTCCTCGATCAGGAGCAGGCCGGCGATGAGGCGCAGGAGTGTGGTCTTGCCGGCGCCGTCGGGTCCGACCAGACCAGTGACCTGGCCGGACTTGATTTGAGTGGTCAGCGCCTCGACGGCGGGTGTTCCATTCTCAAGGAAGCGTTTTGTGACCCCATCGATCCGGACAAGAGTCTCGGTCATGATTCAGCCTCCTGATTTGGTTGCAGGATCACCGTCACCGGCATGCCCTGCCTGAGGCCGTCGTCCGGATCCTCGACGATCACCCGCAGCCGATAGACGAGGCTGGTTCTGAGCTCGCGGGTCTCCACGGTCTTGGGTGTGAATTCGGCGCGCGGCGAGATGAAGCCGATCTGTCCTCGATAGACCCCGCCAGAGTCGGTGCGGATCTCGGCTGGCATGCCTGGACGGACGTGGCCAAGTTCGGGTTCGTTCACATAGGTGCGGACCCAGACCGACGAAGTCAAGGTCAGGGTGTAGATCGTCTCACCCGGCGCTACGATGGCGCCCGGCTCGCGCACGCGCGTCAGGATTACCCCGTCATTGGGTGCGATCAGGGTTGCATCGGTAAGGCGTCGCTGCACAAGGCTGAGTGCGGCGAGATCGGCATTGAGCTGAGCGCGGGCCTGGTCGATGTCTTCCCGGCGCGGCCCGGCCTCCGCCAGTTCGAGGGTTTTCTTTGTGGCACGCAGCTGGGCCCGGGCTTCGTCCAGACGCGCCTGCGCTTCGTCATGGGTCTGATGCGAGGCAGCGTTGCGTGCCGCCAGCTCCTGTTGGCGGCTTAGGGTGGCTTGGGCGAGGCGTAGCGCCGCCTGACGCTGCGCGACCAGGGCGCGCACCTGGGCGATCTCCTCCGGTCGTGTGCCAGTTTCCAGCGCAGCGAGTGCGGCCGCTTGGCGCTCGACCTGTGATCGAGCCAGGAGGGTCTCATCGTCGAAGTCACCCCGCTCAAGGGACGCGATAACCTGTCCTGCCTCAACGGCGTCGCCCTCCTCTTGGGTGAGCGCGGCTATACGCCCAGGGACCTTGAACGCCAGATTGACCTGTCGCACGTCGACATTGCCCAGTAGTTCCAGGCGATCATAGTCTTCGTGCGAATCGCTTTCGTATTTCCAACCGAGATATTTCCAGCCGAGGCCGGCTGAGCCGACCAGCACGAGGAGAACCGACGCCGCCACGATTATACGTTTCACGGCTTGCATGATAGGTGAGCGCCAACTCCGCGCCGGTATTGCAGAAATGTCGGGCGATCGACCAAGCCCTTGGATCGTTTCCTGTCAATGTATCCCATGTTCGTCCTCATCTTCTTCAGAATTTCAATGAATGGGCTTTAGTCGTGACGCAGTCGTTTCCGAGTTGATGTGGCGCTCGCACAGGCAGCGTAGGCAAGTACAAGCATTGTCGCAGCAGTCGGAGTCGTGCTGGGGTATCTGCCCATGCCGCCGTGCCAACGGGTACAATATCCGGCCCAACAGGCTCGGGCGATACAGCTTGGCGAGCATCGGGCGTGCATCCCCCGTTGCCATCCGGCGAAACATGGCGCGTCGCCCCCAATCACCGGTCTTCGCATACAGCAGCCGGTTGCCGATGCTCTGGCGAATGTCGGGTAGCAATGAGCGTCGCCACAGTGAGTCGTAATCGTTACCCTCCAGCAGGCTGCGTGCGGCAAGAATGCCCGAGCGTAGGGCATACCGCATGCCGAAGCCCGCCAGCGCGTCCTGAAAGCCCGCATGCTCGCCCACCAGCAACTGCCCCTCATGCTCGCCCCGGCAGGGTGGCCCATAGTTGCCAACCCCGCCGAAAGGGCGCGCGGCGCGCATATCCAGCCCGACATGCTCGTTAAAGAATGCGATTGTGCGCGCCAGAAACGTGTCGCTATGGGTGAACTCTCTGAACAGGCAGGTGGCGACGGTACCCTGGCCATTCTGCACCAGCAGGTAGGCGTAGCCACCCGGTGCCAGACTATCACTGAAGCAGGCCCACTGGCCGTCCGGCATGGTGGTCTCGAACAGATAGCCCACCGCCATGACGTTGGCGAGCAACGGCCCCGTAGCCACAACAGCGGGACCGGAAGCATTCTTGATGGAAGAAGACAGCCTTATTTCCACGCCGCTGGCCTGGGCCTGCTCCAACAGCGCGTGATCCAGCGTATCCGTACCCGGCCCACGCTTAACAAGGTAATACAACGGTTTGTCCGAGCGAACCTCGTGGCGACCTCCCCAGCCATCGAAGGCCGTGACCTGCGAGATGGCATGATGCTCGAAGCTGGGCTGAATTCCCGCGCCCGTGAGCTCATCGAGTACATCGATGCCGTCGCTCCAGCTCTCGAGCCCCTGGAAGTCGCCGTGGAATCGGGCGCCAACGCGACTGCGACGCTCGTGCACAATCACGCGCTGCCCGTTGCGCGCCAGAACGATGGCGCAGGCCAAACCAGCCGGGCCTGCGCCAATCACGGTCACGGGTGGAGGGTCGCTACGTTCACTCACGTTTCGACCCATGTTGCCGGTGCGCTGGGACATACCGCTCGGGATCCGCGTCGAACAGTTCGCGGCAAGCCGTCGCACAGAAAAAATAGCGTTTACCTTGGTATTCGGACTCCGCGGGGGCGGTCTTGTAGCTGACTCGCATACCACAGACTGGATCCTCGAAAGATTTTTGCTCTGCTCGTTCGCGTTTCATTGTTGTCCTCTCCCTTTCATAGTTCATAATAATGCAGTTTTTGCTGCGCCTTTAGGGGTTCGCGGCCGATCCACCGGTCAGCGAACGGTATACTCAAAGTGACAACCATCTCCGATAAGGGTCAACATTACTCAGCGGTCAATAGCATTTTGATGGCTTGTTCCTTCGCTGCCTCGCTGAAGATATCGTAGGCCTTCTCGATATCGTCGAGTTTGAAGCGGTGAGTCACCAGGCCTGCGGGCGCGACGCCCCCGGCCTCGACGATACGCATCAGCACCGGGGTCGTATTGGTGTTCACCAGACCGGTACGCAGAGTGATGTTCTTGATCCACAGATCCTGCAGCCGGAGGTCGACGCTCTTGCCGTGCACGCCAAGGTTGGCAATATGCCCGCCCGGGCGCACGATGCGTTGGCAGATATCGAAGGTCTCGGGGATACCCACCGCTTCCATGGCCACGTCCACGCCTTCGCCGCCGGTCAGCTTGTCGATGGCTTCGAGCGGATCCCGGGCGATGGTGTCGGTGGCGCCCAACTGACGGGCCATGGCCAGGCGGTTCTCATCGGGGTCGACCATGATGATCCGTGCAGGCGAATAGAACTGCGAGGTCATCAGCGCGGCCAGGCCGACGGGACCTGCGCCGACGATGGCCACCGTGTCGCCGAGCCCCACCTCACCGTTCAGGGCACCGATCTCATGGCCGGTCGGCAGAATGTCGCTCAGCATTACCGCAGCGGCACGGTCCATGTCCTTAGGCAAACGGTGCAGGCTGTTATCCGCGTGCGGGATGCGCACGTACTCGGCCTGGGTGCCGTCGATCAGGTGACCGAGAATCCAGCCGCCGTCGCGACAGTGGGCATAAACGCCGCGCTTGCAATAGTCGCAGCGGCCACAGGAGGTGATACAGGAAATCAACACCTCATCGCCGACCTGGATATGGCTAACGCCGTCGCCGATTTCCTCGACGACGCCAACGCCTTCATGGCCGAGAGTACGACCATCTTCCACGGCGGGCACGTCGCCCTTGAGGATATGCAGGTCGGTGCCGCAGAGGGTGGTGTGGGTGATGCGGACCACCGCATCCGTGGGCTTATCGAGGGCTGGGCGCGGTTTGTCTTCCCAGCGACGCTGGCCGGGGCCGTGATAGACGAGTGCTTTCATGGTGCTGTCTCCTTGAGTGGCGCAACTCGGCATTTTTTATAGCGAGCTGCGCGTGCGGGTTAATTCACGGTCACGCCAGGCGCTCCAGCGCCAGCGCCACCCCCTGGCCGCCACCGATGCACAGGGTAACTACGCCACGGCGCACGTCATCTCGGGCCATGGCGTGTAGTAGCCGGGTGGTCAGCACCGCGCCGGTGGCTCCGATAGGATGGCCATGTGCAATCGCGCCGCCTTCCACATTGACGATGTCCTCGGCGAGCCCGAGCTCCTGGGTCAGGGCAAGGGCGATGGCCGCAAAGGCTTCGTTGATCTCAATGCGCTCGATATCACTCATATTCCAGCCGGCGCGTGCCAGTGCCTGTTGCACCGCCGGCACCGGGCCTAGGCCGAAGTAACCGGGCTCGACGGCGCCGACGCCGTAGCTCACCAGCCGCGCCATGGGCTCAAGGCCGTGGCGTTCCGCCCAGGCGCGATCGGCGACGATCATCGCCGCCGCACCTGTGTTCAGCCCCGGGGCGTTACCGGCGGTGATGGTGCCGTCCTTGCGAAAAGCCGGGCGGAGCTTGGCCAGACTCTCGATGGTGGCCTCCGGGCGATTGTGCTCGTCACGGTCGAAGGCCACCGTACCCTTGCGGGACTTGACTTCGATCGGCACGATCTCGGTGTCGAAGAATCCTGCTGCCTGAGCCTCGCTGAAGCGCTGCTGGCTGCGCGCCGCCCAGCGGTCCTGATCCTCGCGGCTGATGCCGAAGCGGCTGACCAGATCCTCGGTGTGCCACCCCGAGTGCTGATCAGAGAAGGCATCATTGAGCCCGTCGTGCAGCATGCTGTCGTAAATCTCGGCATTGCCCATGCGGTGGCCCCAGCGCCCGCGCAGATCGAGATAGGGCGCAAGGTCCATGTTCTCCATTCCGCCGGCGATAGCGCAATCGAGATGCCCTAGCATTATCTCCTGCGCGGCGCTAATCATGGCTTGGACGCCGGAGCCACAGACCCGGTTGACCGTCATGGCCGGCACCGATACCGGCAATCTGGCGTGGATCGCGGCCTGGCGCGCCGGGTTCATCTTGGCGCCGGCTTGGATCACCTGACCCAGGACCACGTTCTGCACGTCCTCGGGTGTCAAGCCCGAGCGGCGCAGGCTCTCGGCGATAGCGGTAGCACCGAGTTGTGGTGCCGGCATGCCCTTGAGTGCGCCACCGTAAGTGCCGATGGCTGTACGTACCGGGGCGCAGAGAACAACGTTCGACTCCTTCATGATTGATCACCTCGCGTATCTGTTTTCTCCTTGCCGAGCCATGACCCGCCATAAAGCCTCTTGAACATCGTCTCGAAGACGCTGTCGCGGGCCGTGCCTACATGCGTCAGTGCCGAGGTGATCGAGTTGCTCACCAATGTCTCCCATTGCCGATAGGGGCTACTGCTATCGATCGGCGTTGACGTGGTCTCCATTCTCTCGGCCAGCCACTTCACTCCGCTCATCCAGGGCGCGAAGCGCTCCGAGAACATCAGGCGGCTGGTTCTTGCCGGATGTAGTTGGCGCAGCATCTCGGCCGACCAGGGGGTGGTGACCCGCCGTACCAAGGGTCCAACAAGGGTCTCGTAGAGGGCCACATTGCGCTTGGAGAGAGCTTTTACGCGTTCGAACTCTGGCGTCTGGTCGGGGTACTCCAGATCTTCCACTTGACGTTCCTCGAAACGCACCTGAAATTGGGGCTTGTGACAGTCCGGGTCGCCGGTGGGATTGTCTATCTTCATCTCGTAGAGCCCGGGGGCAAGGTCATTGAGATCGCCGACGCTCTCGAGGATCGCCCGGTGCTCCAGCCGTGCGACCTTCGCGGAAACGAAGATTCCCAGATGGCCAACGTGTGGGTTGATCAAGTAGATGATGCGCTGGCCAGCGGCCTTAAGTGCCTTGGTGTCCGGGTACACCGCGGGGATCCAGTTGAGCGCCTGGTGCGGTGGGGTGATGTTGTCACCACTAGATGCGAAGATCACCAGCGGGTTGCGAACGCGCTTGAGGTCAACGGTGCAACCGGGATGGACTTCAAACTCGCCACGTTCCAGCTTGTTACCGATAAAGAGGTTCTCGACGATAGAAACAATTTCTTCCTTGCTCAAGCTATAGAAGCCGGTCCACCAGCGCTCGAAGTCCAGAAATCGCTCGCGCTGGCCGTCGATGTCGGCAAATAACTGGTAGTCTTTCTGCCACAAGGTATTTGCCGGCTTGAGGGATTCGAAGTTGGCCGCCAGATGGGCGCCATCAAAGCGCCCGTCTCCCAGGTCCGCCAGCAGGTGCGCCATCCAGGCGCCGCCCAGCAGCCCCCCGGCGAGGCGCATGGGATTGACGCCGGATTCGCCGGACCAGTAGGACAGCGGTGAGCCGTTAAGTACCGCCGGCCCAACCAGGCCTTCACAATCAGCCGAAAGCAATGCGATGGCCCATCCCGCCTGGCAGTTGCCGTAGAGTACCGGCGGCATGTCGGGATGGCGCTCGGCCAGTGTCTCGACGAAGCGCCGCAGTACGTGTAACACGTCCTCCAGGGTCTGCCCGGGCATGGGCTCCGGGAAGAATATCGCGAAATAGACCGGGTGCCCCTCGTGGAGCGCCATGCCCACTTCCGAGTCTTGTTTGAAACCGCCGATACCCGGGCCATGACCAGCGCGCGGATCGACGATCATCACCGGTGGCTTGGTTTCGTCGAGACAGTCTTCCAGACAGTCCTCGCCAACCCGGGTGATACGTAGCAGGGCATAGTTGGCGGGACGCTCCAATCGGCGACCGTCCAGGATCATCTCATAGTCGAAGTCGAGTAGCGGAGGCTTGCCGGCCTGTTCATGCTCAAGCATGTTATTGGCACGCTGACGCAGGGTATCCAGATAAAACACACTGCGCCGCCACAGGTCGGTCTGGTACGCGAATGGTTTTGCTGCCGGTTTGGTCGGGATGGCGGAGTTTTCGACGGGTGCAGTCTTCAAGTCACCCGTCTTTTCTGTCGTTGGCTTGGCGTTCATATTGGCTTTACCTCTTGGTGTCAGGGTGTAGTGTGGTTAAGTCGGCTTGACGGGGCAGCGTTGCAGCCAGCACCAAAGCGCCCGCCAATGCCGCGATGGCCGAGGCGAGTAGCACGCCTTGGCGGGCCGCAGTCAGGGCCGCTGAGGCCTCAAAAGCCAACCCGGCGATGAACAGGCTCATGGTGAAACCGACACCCGCCAGCACGGCCACCCCGTAGAGGTGCCACCATCGAACCCCTGTGGGCATCTGCGCGAGGCGTAGACGAATTGCCAGCCAAGCGAAGATGAACACTCCCAGCTGTTTGCCTAACAAGAGACCGACGGTCACACCAAGGAAGACACTGCCGAAGCCCTCATTGCCATCTCTCACCGCGATTCCTGCGTTGAAGAATGCGAACACGGGCACGACGCCGAAGGTGACCCAGCGTCTCAGATCATGGTAGGTGCGATTGAGTGGGGAGTTTTCCTGGTCGCCTTCCCTTGTCTTGGCGGGAATGGCCAAGGCGATCACGACCCCGGCCAGGGTCGCGTGGACCCCGGACTTGAGTACCGCAAACCACAGCACCAGTCCCAACAGCACGTAGGGAAGGGCGCGCATGACCCGCAAGCGATTGAGAACCGTGAGGCCAACGATGGCAATGCCGGCGACTATTAGCGCCTCCCCGGCGAGGCGCTCGGTATAGAACAGCGCGATGATTATGATGGCTCCGAGATCGTCAAAGACCGCCAGGGCCATCAGGAATACCCGCAGTGCGGGGGGCACGCGCTTGCCGAACAGCGAGAGCACTGCCAGAGCCAGTACGATATCGGTGGCGGTGGGTACGGCCCAGCCGTGGGCCGCGATACCCTCAGTGCCATTGACCAGCAGATAGGTTAATGCCGGCAGCAGCATACCGCCAATTGCGGCAATGCCGGGGAGTGCCACCTGTTGGATCGAGCCCAACAGGCCACCTAGCATTTCGCGTTTGAGCTCGACCCCCATTAGCAGGAAGAAGAACACCATCAGCCCGTCGTTGATCCAAAGGATCAACGGCTTGTCGATGCCCAAGGCGCCTACCTGCACCGACACAGGAGTGTGATGCAGGAATCGATAGAGCTCGCGCAACGGGGTGTTGGCGAGCACCAACGCCAAGAGCATGGCACCAACGGTGACTAGGCCTGCCGCCCGTTCTTCTGATCCCTGTTGTGCCACCGTTGTCATGCTGTAGCCTCCCGGCCTTCGTCCCTAGATGCGTCTTTTGCTTGGTTGCCGGTCTAGCCGGCGCTTATCGTTCGCCATGATCAAATTTTCACCTTGCGCAGACGCAGCGCATTCAAGACCACCGACAACGAGGAGGCGGTCATCGCGAAGGCGGCGAAGATCGGCCCGATGAGGATGCCGAAGAATGGATAGAGGATCCCGGCGGCGATCGGCACACCGGCGCCGTTATAGATCAACGCAAAGAACAGGTTCTGCTTGATGTTGCGCATCGTCGCCAGCGACAATTTGCGGGCGCGTACGATGCCGTCGAGATTGCCCTTGATCAGCGTGAAGCCCGCGCTTTCGATTGCGACGTCGGCGCCGGTCCCCATGGCGATGCCGACATCGGCTTGAGCCAGCGCAGGGGCGTCGTTGACCCCGTCGCCCGCCATCGCCACCCTGCGGCCTTCGGCCTGCAGTTCCTTGATGATGCGGGCTTTGTCTGCCGGCATGACATCGGCGCGGATTTCATCGATGCCCAGGCGCGCGGCCACCGCCTTTGCGGTGCGCTCGTTGTCACCGGTGGCCATGATGATGCGGAAGCCCAGTTTGTGCAGTGCCTTAAGGGCTTCAGGCGTGGTTGCTTTTACCGGGTCAGCGACGCTGACCAGGCCGGCGATGGCGCCGTCGAGCACCACGAACATCACCGTCTCGCCCTCGTCACGGCGGTCATTGGCAGTCTTGGCCAGCTTGCCGCCGTCGAGGCCCAGTTCGGCCATCAGCCTGGCATTGCCCAGTGCCACCGGCTTGCCGTCGACCACACCCTTCACGCCCATGCCGGTTACGGCTTCGAAATCATCTGCCTTGCCCAGCGTGATACCGCGCTCCTCAGCTCCGGTAACGATGGCGTCGGCCAGCGGATGCTCGGACCCCTTTTCAAGCGTCGCAGCCAGACGGAGCACCTCGGTCTCGTCATGGCCAGTCTCGGGCAGCACCGCCACCAGTTTCGGCTTGCCTTCGGTCAGCGTGCCGGTCTTGTCAACAATCAGCGTATCGACCTTGGCGAAACGCTCCAGCGCCTCGGCGTTCTTGATCAGTACGCCAGCCTGGGCGCCACGACCGGTGGCGGTCATGATCGACATCGGCGTAGCGAGCCCCAGCGCACAGGGGCAGGCAATGATCAGTACCGCCACCGCCGAGACCAGCCCGTAGGCCATCGCCGGGGCCGGCCCCCAGATCGCCCAGGAGATGAAGGACAAGATCGCGATACCAATGACCGCGGGCACGAACTGCCCCGCCACTTTGTCGGCGAATTTCTGGATTGGCGCCCGCGAGCGCTGGGCATTTGCCACCATCTCGACGATCTGGCTGAGCATGGTATCGGCACCCACCCGGGTAGCTTCCATAATCAGGCTACCGGTACCGTTGATGGTGGCACCGGTGACCTTATCATCCTTCACTTTTTCCACCGGGATTGGCTCACCGGAGATCATTGACTCGTCGATGGAAGAGCGGCCCTCGATCACCACGCCGTCCACCGGTACCTTGTCGCCGGGGCGCACCCGCAGGTGATCGCCCACCAGCACGTCTTCCAACGGGATTTCTTCTTCGGTACCATCCGGGCGGATCACCCGCGCGGTCTTGGCGGCCATGTCCAGCAGTGCGCGGATCGCCTTGCCGGTGCCTTCACGGGCACGCAACTCCATAACCTGGCCCAGCAGCACCAAGGCGACGATCACCGCCGCGGCTTCGTAATAGACCCCGACCTGGCCGGTTACGGGGTCGCGGAAGCCCTCCGGAAAGATGCCTGGCATCAGCACCGCGAGGGTGCTGAATATATAGGCCGCGCCGACCCCCATGCCGATCAGGCTAAACATGTTGAGGTTCATGGTGCGAAACGAATTCCAGCCGCGCACAAAGAATGGCCAGCCCGACCACAGGATCACCGGGGTGCTAAACATTAGTTCGAGCCACATCGCGCCCCGCTCACCGAAGAAGTCGCGAATCGCCGTGATGCCCAGATAGGGGGTCATCGCCAACACCAGGACCGGGATCGTGAGGACGGCCGCGACCCAGAAGCGGCGGGTAAAATCCACCAGTTCGGGATTCGGCCCCTCGTCGCCGACCGTTGCTGATTCCAGCTCCAGCCCCATGCCACACAGCGGGCAGGCACCGTGCTTGATCTGCCGCACTTCGGGGTGCATCGGGCAGGTGTAAACTGCGCCAGCGTGTCCGGCGGGCACCTTGTCGTACTTGCCGCCGCGAACCGGCGCGGTAGTTTTATGAACGTGCCCATGGCCATTGCAATTTTCATGGCTGGAATGTGCCTGCGAGTCGCTGCTTTCCATGGGCACGAGGTGCATGCCGCACTTTGGGCAGTCACCCGGTTGATCGGACACCACTTCCGGGTGCATCGGGCAGGTGTACTGGGCAGCTTCCTGCTTGCTGTGTTGCGAGTGTTCCTGCCGCTTTATAGGCTGCTGAGTCATAGAATCATCTCCGTCATCTTGGTGAACCTCGTTCTTGTGGTTCTTGGTAACCCTTTATATCTAAATACAGACGGTTAAGTGTGCTGGGCGTTACAGTACACTCGGGCGCGGCCTCGAATCGTTCCCGTCAGTCACGCGAGAACCGAAGCCAAAACGCAGTATTAGGAACATGGTTTCTGCCCAAAATATGAGGTACGCCAGTTCGTTCATCGCCTCCCTCTCTTAGCCACCAACCCAACCGCACCCCGCATTGCTTGATTTCTCTTGATTTCGAACCAAACCCAAACCTGACCCTATACCGCCAAGCTTATTTGAAACTGAATAATGATATGAAACACGTCGTGAAAATGATGAGGATCAATAAAAGTGGCGAGAGGAGGGTCGGCAGGGGTAAAGTTTTTGAGATGCAATTTTGAGCAGTGCTCACTAGCACTTGGGGCGATCTATAAAAATTTTGAATTTTAATAGAATTTTCTATATTAGCTTTATTTTTCTCATATAAGAGGGGGGGCTAAATAGTTGATGAAGAGTTTCGAAAAGGAAGGAAGCGCGATACTCCAATACCAAAGTATAGTTTAAAGCATGAAGCAAAAAAGAAAAAAACAATGAACGTCATGCGCAAAACCAAACTATGTATTGCGATATGCGCCGCTTTGGTGGCGATAAGTTACAGTAATCTCGTAACGGCTGGGGACGGAAAAAACGAGTTTATAGATATCCGTGACCGGAAACTCACTATTTATAGTGCTACGGGGGAGAAAATTTTTCGCTCCGCTAGCAAGGTCGGAACAGGTGTCACGCGCTTAAGCTATGACTTACATTCCAGCCAACAGTTCAGCCTATTCGTCGAAGTGATGATTGAAGCACCTCCCACCTTAATAAAGCTCTCTGGCAGTGAACAGAATAGCCTTGTTTTTACCACTATCGCTGGCGGTGGAATGTCCTTCGGCAACGCCACCGTCAGGTCAAGCCCCTTGAGCACACTTGGTTTTCCAGGAAGTCAATTGATAGGATCAGCGGTTTACACCCTTGAAGGTTCTGTTCTGAGCACTCTTAATGACGCAGGGCGTTTGTACTTTCTCACGTCCTACTTGCACAATAAACGTCACTCAAAGCGGGTGCAGAGATTATGGTAACGACACCCCATTGAGTCGGGCCGGGGAGGCTGGGCAAATGATTAGTTTAAGGAAGCAGTGTATGAGGTGCTTATCACTGACCGTTTTTTTTGGCCTTTTCTCGGGCATTGCGCTTGGTGCTGCCCCCACGGCGGAATCATTGATTGAAGGGATGGAAGATACCCTGTGGTCAGACAGCAACCACGGTCGGTTTACCATGCGTATCGAAACCGAATATTGGGCCCGGGAGCTGAACATCGAGGCCTGGATGGATCGGCCAGAGAAGGCGCTGATTCGCATTCATGCCCCCAAAAAAGAAGCCGGGATCGGATCGTTGCGTATTGGCGACGCCATGTGGAACTACCTGCCCAAAGTCGATCGCACCATCAAGATTCCGCCCTCCATGATGCTACAGCCCTGGATGGGCTCAAACTTCAGCAACGATGATCTGGTCAAGGAAAGCTCCTTTGTCGACGACTATATCCATGAAATGACCGGCAGTGAAGAGGCTGGAGGCGTAACGGTGTATCGGGTGGTTTCAACCCCGAAACCCGACGCGCCAGTGGTCTGGAGCCGCCTGGAGTTTCAGATCCGTGAGGATCATATACCGGTCGCCATGACCTATTACGGAGAACGAGATAAGGCGATCAAGACAATGACCTACAGCGCCGTTGAATTCCTGGGCGATCGGCGAATTCCCACCCGCTGGACGATGGTAGACGCGGACAACCCCGAGTCCCGTACCGTGATCGAGATTGAGGCCATCGAGTTCGACCTCCCGTTGGAGGATGACTTGTTCACCCTGCGCCGCCTGCGCAATCCATAGTAAGGCACCCCATGACACTCGTTAATGTCGAACATACCTCCCGCATCTATCGTCAAGACAGTGTGGCCGTGAAAGCCCTGGACGATGTATCCGTAACCATCGGGGCGGGGGAGTTCACCACTCTGGTGGGGCCGTCCGGCTCGGGCAAGACCACCTTGCTTAACCAGATCGGTGCCCTGGACGAGCCGTCCTCCGGTCGCATCCAGATAGCCGGCCAGGAAATCAGCGGCCTGAGCCGCAAGAAACGCACGGTTCTGCGTCTCTGGAAGATTGGCTTCGTGTTTCAGGAATACAACCTGATCGGCGTGCTCTCGGCCCAGGAGAACGTGGAGTACGTGCTAATGCTGCGCGGTGTGCCGTTTCGCGAACGCCGCCAGCAAGCTCGAGTCATTCTCGCCGAGGTTGGGCTGGAGGGCCTGGAAACCCGATTGCCCAACGAGCTTTCCGGCGGCCAGCAGCAGAGAGTGGCGGTGGCCCGCGCCATCGTCAGCAAGCCAGCCATAGTTCTGGCCGACGAGCCGACGGCCAACCTTGACTCCAAAACCGGCGCAGCCCTGCTGGACATGATGCGCCGACTCAACGATGAACATGGCGTCACCTTTGTATTTTCCACACACGATCCCATGGTCATGGAGCGAGCCCGGCGCGTCATCCACCTCAAGGACGGTCGTATCGAACGCGAGGAGCGCCGCGCATGATGGCCTGGCCACGCCTGGCTCTGGGCAATCTGCGTGCCAACCGGCGACGCACCGGGGTCACCCTGCTGTCTCTGATTATCGGCGTGGCGGGTCTGGTGTTCCTGTGGGCCTTCATCGACGGCATCAACACCCAGATGATCAATAACATGACCGGTTACGTTACCGGTGATCTGAAGGTTCACAAGCGCGACTTCCACGACGAACGGGAAATGAACATCGCTTTGCCGCAGCAATGGAACCTGCCGCAGGCGGTGACCGAAACGGAGGGCGTGACGGCCGCGGCACCGCGCCTGACCGGCTTCGCCCTGGCCAGTCTGGCCGAGCAATCCCGGACGATACAGCTGATCGGCGTTGATCCCACCAGGGAAAAAGCCGTGACGCGCCTCGACCGCTCGGTGGTAGCGGGCCGTTACCTGCAGCCTGGTAACGAAATCGTCCTCGGCACTGGTGCGGCCCGGGCGCTGAAAGCTGGCCTGGGCGACGAACTGGTCCTGGTGGTGCAGGCCGCCGACGGCTCCATTGGAGCCGACCGTTTTACCGTGGTGGGGCTGTTCGAAACCGGCGTTAAACGCATCGATGGCCGGGTGGCCCAGATTCCCCTGGAGGCTGCCCAATCCCTCTATGCGTTCAGGGGCCGGGTCACCGAAGTGGCCGCTCGGGTAGATGACCCCGACCAGTTGAAGAGTGTGATTGCTCGTTTGCAACCGCAATTGCAAACGCGGCAGGTGGAAGTGCTGGGTTGGCCTGAGCTGATGCCCTCGCTGGTGCAGATGGTGGACTTTCACAATGCGGTGACCTACATCGTTATCTTCGTAGTGTTCGTGGTGGTGGCCGCTGGCATCGTCAACACCATTTTGATGTCGGTGATGGAACGCGGGCGGGAATTCGGGGTCATGATGGCTGTGGGCACCTCCGGCTCGCGCATCGTGCAACTGGTGTTGCTGGAAACCTCGTTGTTGGCGTTGGTGGGCTATGCCCTCGGTCTCGCCCTGGGACTGGCGATAACCGCCTACTTTGCCAGCCATGGTCTGGACTTCAGCGCCTACATCAAAGCCATGGACACCATGCCCGGCCTGAGCGGCATCGTCTATCCGACCACCAGTCCCGATCGCTGGGCGATCATCGGCGCCGTTGTGATCGTGGTGGCCCTGCTGGCGGCGACACTCCCGGCCTGGATCGCCAGCCGACAGACGCCCCTGGAGGCCATGGATGCCCACAAAAGCGCCACCAACCGGTTGCGCCGCATCCACACCGAGGTGACCTCCAACCGGACGTTCGTAATCTTCGCTCAGATGGCCCTGCGTTCGGTTTTCCGCAACCCGCGCCGGTCGCTCATCACCGCCTCGGCCACAGCCTTTGGCTTGGCCGCCTACCTGTTTTTGTACGGTTTTGCCGACGGCTTCTTTGAGCAGATGATCCGCAATTCCACCCAGCAGCTGAGTGGCCACGTCCAGGTGATGGCGAAGGGCCACGAGGTGGATCTCTCGCCCCAACTGCGTATCGACAACGTGGCTCGGCGGCTGACGACGCTGACCGAGCAACCGGCAGTGCAGGCCGCCACTCCGCGTGTCGTGCTTAAAGGTATGGTTGCCAATTCGAAGACCAGCCAACCGATGGAACTGGTGGGCGTAGCACCGGGTCAGGAACAACAGGTTACCGATCTGGTCCGCTACATGGTGGAAGGTCAGTACGTTCAGGCCGGCGGCGATGGCATCGTCATCGGTCGCAAGCTGGCAGACGACCTGGACGCCCGCCTGGAGGATAAACTGGTGGTGACCGTTCTGCAGGCTGGCGGCGACCTGGCTTCCGGTGCCTACCCAATTCGTGGTATCTACCGCACGGGCAGTGACCTATTCGACAGCGAGTATGTGTTTGTGAGCATTGTCCAGGCACGCAAGTTAGTGGGTTTCGCTCCGGATCAGGCCTCACGTATTGTTCTGCGCCTGCAGGATCGCACTCAAAGTACGCGGCTGGCCGAACGCCTCAACCGCGAACTGGCCGACACCCCGCTGGTGGCTCAGGACTGGGAAACCCTATTGCCAGTAGTGGTGCAGATGATTGAAATGAGCCAGATTGATTTCTATCTGATCCTGAGTGTTGTGTTCGTGGTGGTGGCCATCGGTGTCATGAATACCATGGTTATGTCGGTTATGGAGCGAACCCGGGAGCTGGGTGTCATGTTGGCCCTGGGTACTCAGGGCAGCCAACTGGTGCTCACTATCCTTTTCGAGGCCTTGTTCCTGTCACTGATTGGCATGGTGGGTGGGGCGCTTTTGGGTGTGCTTATCGTTGCATGGCTGGCTCGTGACGGCATCGATCTCTCCGCCATCGCAGGGTCTTTCGAGACCATTCCTGGCATAACGGACAAGGTGTATCCAGTGCTTATTCTGGATCATGTCTGGCTGCCCAGCTTGTTGCTGTTCCTCTGCTCGGTCCTGGTGGCTTTGTATCCTGCGCTGCGTGCGGCCAGGCTGGATCCGGTGGAGGCCATTCGCCATGGTTAAGCAGACGGGGCTGATACTGGTCATGATGTCAGCGTTTCTGGCACCTCGGATACAAGCTGGTTCCGGAGCCGATTTCAGTACTGATTGGACTTTCAAAAACCTGACCCTGGGTTCGCGCTCATTGATTAACGACGATCCCTATGTGTCAAATGTCACTCGGGTGCGTTTAGAGCCCCAATATCGGCACCAGAACTGGAGCTTTCAGGCGGCTTATGACCTGGAGCTGCTTTCCGGCAGCTTTCTGGACACACCGGAGTTTGCGCTTCTCAAGCAGGCCCGGGATCCTCGTTACTGGGCGCTACAGGGCAAACTTCACGAGTCTGATGAGCTTGTCATTTATCACCAGCTCTATCGAGGCACGCTGCAATGGCGGTCACCCGTTGGGGACTTCAGGCTAGGGCGTCAGCAGATAAACTGGGCTACGGCCCTGATCTGGAATCCCATGGACATCCTCAACCCGGTGAGCCCGCTGCAGTTGGAGCCGGACGAACGCATCGGAGTGGATGCCTTGTTGTGGGACAAGGCTTGGGGTGCACTTGGGCGCATCAGTGCAGTTTACACCCCACAACATAATGCCAATGAATCAAGCGGCGCGTTGCGGATCAAGCGATTTATAGGTGGAATCGATGCCAGCGTGATGGCCGGGGAGTTCGCTGACGTGACCAAAGTGGGCGTCAGCGGTAGCGGTTCAGTGGCTGGTACCGGATGGCGTACCGAAATGGTCTGGAGCGACCGTGAAGAGGCAGTCGGCTACTGGCAGGCGGTCGCCAATCTCAACTGGTCCCTGCGCAACGGTGTCAATCTGGCCCTGGAATACTATTACAACGGGAACACGGTGCAGCCACGAACGATTGAGGTGAGTCGTTTGACGTCTGGCGAACCCCACGACGCAGGGCGTCATTACACCGGTGTGCTTGTCTCGCAGGATGTCAATCCACTTTGGGATTATCGGGTCGTGGTGATACGCAATGCTGATGACGCCAGTTGGGTGCTCTATCCCCGTTCAACGTGGACTCTGCCGCTGGCTCAGGAAATTTATCTTACCTCTGGGGCACAATGGTTTGGTGGTGACAGCGACAGCGAATTTGGGAGGTTGGAGCCCTTGGCTCTGCTGGAAGTGCAATGGTTTTTTTAGTATCTCGCGCAAACCAGAGGTTTAGGTCGCTTCCAAGTGCGCCGAAGAGAGAGTTGGTTCGGAGTATGTGCGGGGTAATATGATAAGCCACGCTTCTGCAAGCGTGGCTATAAAGCTTTCTCTAATATCAACGTTTATTTTGTTCGGGAGCATCACCGCTCCGATGGTTTCAGTTTGCGGATTTTTGATGATTCTTTAATTCAGATTTGCTCATTTTCATGTGCAGCTGTTTATGATGATCGCTCAAAGTCTTCGAATCTAAATGCTCGACTGTTTTGTTCGGATAGCTTCGAGCTTCATTTATTCTATCTGCCAAACCAGAATTGGCATATGCCATAGTAGAGAACAACGTTGTTACTGCCGCAGCGATAATGAATTTTTTCATGGTGAGCTCCTTGCTTCGAATTACGGAAAATACGACTGTAATTCAGTTTCGTTTCAGGTTGTTGTGTTGTACTACATTTTGCTAGGGGGTGCTATCCGCGCAACATAGTTGCGCCAGATGCTCTTTAGCTTTGCGAGTTAATTTAGCCGCAGGGTTATCCTGCGGCGTTTTTCTGATTTCGCTCCACCGCTTGGTGGTATGCCTTTCCTGCTTCTGTCCCGATCATCATTCGCCGAGCTTCCATACCCTTTTCGGACAGGCCGTTGATCGTCATTTCTTTGTGAAGGCGCTGCATTTCCTTATTTTTGAGGATCTCTGTCTGCGTCGTTTCTTTGTCCATACCGTTATGCATCGAGTTCATGTTTTTGTGCATTGAACTCATATCGTTGCCCATCCGAACGCCACTATTACTTTCATGCGAGTTGCCGGCAAAAACAGCTGAAGATAAAGTGATTGCGGCTAGGAATATAATTGGCTTTTTCATAATCCACCTATAGGTTGGTTTGTTGATGGTTTTATTTAAACACCCCTTCCTGAATTGATCCTGAAATAAATAATAAAAAAAATGTAATTTTTTTGATATATATCAGTAATTAAAAGTAATTGATTCAGATCAAAATCACATAATAAGCTGTAAAATTTCAGTCTGAGTTCAGATAACGGTTTTAATATTCTTCGCTACGTACCAATTTAGTGGAGAATGAAATTTGAATAATTTTCTTCGTATATATAAACCAGTTCTAATAGGTGCCTTGCTTTTAACGAGTCTTGGCATTTCTGCTGAACCGAGACTCGCTCTTGAAGACGCCATTGATATTGCGATTCGAGGAGATCCCTGGTCAGCCCAAAGCACCCAACTGCAGAAAGCGCTTCTCGATGAGTCTGTTGTTGCAGGCGCCTTACCGGATCCACGAATTACGCTAGGCGCCGCAAACCTTCCTACCGATACCTTCGATACCCGCCAAGAGGGCATGACCCAAGCCACTGTTGGGTTCAGTCAGCGATTTCCCCGTGGTGATAGTCGGTATCTCGCCCGCGACAAAAAAAAGGAGCTTGCAGAGTCCCAGTCGTTTCAGCGCGAGAATCGACAGGAATTGGTGATCAGGTCAGTCACCTACCTGTGGCTTGAACTATGGAAAACTCAAGAGAGTGTTCGATTGATTGAAAGCAATCGCGGACTTTTTGAACAGTTGGCCGACGTTGCGGAGGCCGGGTACACCTCAACAATGAACGGTTCACGGCAGCAGGATATTATCCGTGCGTCTTTGGAGTTGACCCGTCTTGATGACCGCTTAACGGCGCTTCATTCCCAGATGGAAACAGCCCAGGAAGAGTTGGGAGAGTGGGTTGGTACTGACACCTTCCGTTTGCAGGTAAGCGAGCGCATCCCCCCAAATCTGTTAGCCCGGCTTCCATACCCAGCGCTTGATGTCAGTAATAACTCCGTGATCACTCACGCATCAATTCGCGCTACAGACCAGTTAATTGATGCTGGGTCTATCGATGTTGAGCTGGCGCGCCAGGCTTACAAGCCGGAATGGACAGTGTCCGCACAGTATGGATATCGGGACCAAGCCCCGAACGGGCAGGATCGGGCGGATCTCTTTTCAATCGGAATCGGGTTCGACTTGCCTATTTTTACCGGCAATCGCCAGGACCGTACCGTGAGCGCGGCAATCGCGCGCGTAGAAGCGGCGAAGTCTGACCGGATGCTGCAGGTTCGGCGCATAAGAGCCGAAGGTCGTGCCGCCGCTGCCCGAGTTAACCGACTCGATGAGCGCATCATGCTTTACCAGCAGACGCTGCTTCCACAGATGGCGGAGCAGGCCAATGCAGCACTGTCAGCTTACAACAACGATGATGGCGATTTCGCCGAAGCCGTCCGTGCGCGCATCGCGGAGTTGAACACACAAGTTGATTTTATACAGATGACGGCTGAACGAGCGAAAAACCTCGCAACCTTTCGCTATCTCACTGCTGGTACCGCTGGTTCCCCCTCATTCTCACTGAACAATTCCCAGGATTAACAATCATGGCAAACGTTATGCGCCCATTGGGCTTTTTATTAGTAGGTGGGGTGGCCGGAGCAATCGCAACCTATTGGCTTGCCCCTGAAGCTTCACCGGCTTCGACGGGTGAGGCTGCGAGCAGTGTCAGTAAAGAACCGACGCACTGGGTAGCGCCCATGGACCCCAATTTCAAGAGTGACAAACCGGGTAAATCCCCCATGGGGATGGACTTGATACCGGTTTATGCAGGTAGCGGATCAGGGCAGGACGCCCCTGGTACCGTTCGTATTTCACCAGGTGTGGTTAACAATCTGGGGGTAAGGACGGGGCCAGTCACGCAGGGTCGGCTGCCGAACGATATAACGACGGTGGGGTACGTTCAATACAGCGAAGACGATATGGCTCATGTCCATCCTCGGGTTGAGGGGTGGATCGAGAAACTCTATGTGAAGGCAGAGGGCGAACCGGTGGAGAAGGGCAAGCCACTCTACACACTCTATTCGCCCACGCTGGTCAACGCCCAGGATGAACTGATCCTGGCGTTAAACCGGGGCAATGAGCGTTTGGTTAATGCCGCTAAGGAGCGACTTACGGCCCTCAATGTACCCGTAAGTTTGATCCGTCAGATCACGAAAACCCGGGAATTGCAGCGCACGTTAACAGTGTATGCACCAACCTCTGGTGTTATCGACAACCTGAATGTGCGCGAAGGTATGTTTATCAAGCCGGGGGATCGAGTTCTCTCCATCGCCGCACTGGATGAGGTGTGGGTTATTGGCGAAGTATTTGAGCGCCAGTTGTCTTCCGTGGCATCTGACAATCGCGTAGTGATGACGCTGGACTACTTACCCGGCCGTCAATGGAACGGGAAGGTGGATTATGTGTACCCGGAGGTTAATCCCAAAACCCGTACGGCCCGGGTGAGAATGCGTTTTGACAACGCCGATGGCACCTTGCTGCCGGGCATGTTTGCAGAGTTGAACATTCAGGGCGCCCGTACTAGCCGACAGCTTCTGGTGCCTCGTGAATCGGTTATTCGAACCGGCCAGAGCGATCGACTGGTGCTTGCATTGGATGGCGGCACGTTCAAATCCGTCACGGTGAAGGTCGGACGTGTTGGTGAAAAGTACGCCGAAATCCTTAAGGGGGTAATGTCGGGCGATACGGTAGTTACATCCGCCCAGTTCCTGATTGATTCTGAATCCAGCAAGACCTCGGATTTTCTGCGCATGTCGGCCATGCCCGCTGATTCGATGGATCACGCAGAAATGGGTCATGGAAACATGGATCATGAGGAGGCCAACTGATGATTCAGTCGATTATCTATTGGTCCATTCGAAACCGCTTTCTGGTTCTGCTGGCAAGTTTATTAATAACTGGGCTGGGCCTGTACTCACTCAGTAAAACCCCGGTCGATGCGCTTCCAGACCTTTCCGATGTGCAAGTTATCATTAAAACCAGCTTCCCGGGGCAAGCCCCACAGGTCGTTGAAGACCAGGTTACCTATCCCTTAACGACCGCCATGCTGTCGGTTCCCGGTGCGGAAACCGTGCGTGGCTATTCGTTTTTTGGGGACTCCTACGTTTACGTCATTTTCGATGAAGATACCGATATGTATTGGGCTCGTTCCAGAGTTCTGGAGTACCTGTCCCAAGTGGCACCCAACCTGCCCGATTCCGCACGACCTCAACTGGGACCGGACGCCACCGGTGTTGGCTGGGTTTATCTCTATGCGTTGGTTGATCGCACAGGGCAGAACGACCTGAGCCAGTTACGCAGTCTCCAGGACTGGTTTCTGAAGTACGAACTGCAAACCGTGCCCGGTGTTTCAGAGGTTGCTGCGCTTGGCGGCATGGTGAAGCAATATCAGGTCAAGGTTAGCCCGGAAAAGCTCCGAGCACTGGGGATTCCGCTGTCTCTTATCCAGACGGCGATTAAGCAGGGGAACCAGGAAGTCGGGGCGTCGGTCATCGAAATGGCGGAGGCGGAATATATGGTTCGTACCTCCGGCTACATTCAATCCCGGGAAGACCTGATGGTGATTCCGCTGGGCCTGGATGTGAACGGCACACCGATTCTGCTTCAGGATGTGGCCAGTGTGGAAGTCGGGCCACAGATGAGGCGCGGTATTGCCGAGCTTAACGGAGAAGGGGAGGCCGTTGGTGGCATAGTGGTGATGCGCTTCGGCGAAAATGCTCAGGAGACCATCAATGGCGTTAAGGCGAAGCTGGGCGAACTGCAATCGAGCCTGCCTGAGGGCGTTGAAGTGGTCACGGTTTACGATCGCTCCGGCCTGATTGAACGAGCCGTCAACAACCTCTGGTTCAAGCTGCTGGAAGAGTTTTTTGTGGTGGGCCTGGTCTGTATCGTTTTTCTGTTCCACGTGCGGTCTTCGTTAGTGGCGATCCTCAGCTTGCCTGTGGGTATTTTGACGGCGGTTATCATCATGTACTGGCAAGGCATCAACGCCAACATTATGTCTCTCGGCGGCATCGCCATTGCTATCGGCGCCATGATCGATGGGGCCATAGTCATGATAGAGAACATGCACAAGCATATGGAGCGAACGCCGCTCACCCCGGAGAATCGATGGGAGGTTGTCGCCAGGTCTGCCTCTGAAGTCGGGCCGGCGCTGTTTTTCTCGCTGTTGATCATTACCGTCAGCTTTGTGCCGGTGTTTGCGCTTGAGGCACAAGAAGGGCGCATGTTTGCGCCACTGGCGTTCACTAAAACCTACGCTATGGCGGCCAGTGCCGCGCTTGCGGTGACGCTGGTTCCGGTACTGATGGGCTACTTTATCCGGGGTAAGGTGTTACCCGAGCATAAGAACCCCATCAACCGCCTGCTCGTCGGTGCTTATATGCCGGTGTTGAAGCTGGTGCTCAGGTTTCCTCTGTCGACCGTGTTTGGTGCAGTACTGGTATTGGCTGTAGGCCTATGGCCGGCAACAAAAATTGGTAGTGAATTCATCCCCCCACTGGACGAAGGGGACTTGATGTACATGCCCACGACCTATCCGGGAATCTCAATCGGCAAAGCCCGTCAGTTACTTCAGCAGACGGACAAACTGATTGCGACGGTACCGGAAGTGGAAACTGTGTTCGGCAAAGTAGGGCGCGCGGATACGGCAACCGACCCGGCACCTTTGACGATGATTGAGACTTTTATCCAGCTCAAGCCTCGAGATCAGTGGCGCGAGGGTATGACCACAGACAAGCTCAAGCAGGAACTCAACACACTGATTCGCTTTCCTGGTGTCACCAATGCCTGGGTTATGCCAATCATCACCCGCATCGACATGTTGGCAACGGGTATTAAAACCCCCGTAGGCATCAAAATCGCCGGCCCGGATCTTGCCACCATTCAGGATGTCGGAAAACGCCTGGAGGAAATTCTGGCAGACGTGCCTGGCACGGCTTCGGTTTACTCCGAGCGAGTAGCGGGAGGTCGATACATTAAGGTGGACATTAATCGTGAACGCGCTGCGCGCTATGGCTTGAATATCGCGGACGTACAGCAAGTGGTTGCCTCTGCGATTGGCGGGATCAATGTCTCCAGAACCATCGAGGGCCTTGAGCGTTACCCCATTAACCTTCGCTATCCGGAAGACTACCGGGATTCGCCCGAGAAACTGGAACAGCTTCCCATAGTGACGGCCTCCGGCCAGAGGATTGCACTGGCGGATGTCGCCGATATCCGAATAGAAGATGGGCCGCCGGCGATCAAAAGTGAGAACGCTCGTCTTAACGGTTGGTCCTTTGTGGATATAGAGGGTGTTGACGTGGGCACATACGTGGAGCAGGCAATGGCGGTTGTGCAGGAAGAATTGGACTTGCCCGCAGGCTACTCCATCGCCTGGTCGGGCCAATACGAATACATGCTCCGCGCTAAAGAAAAACTGACCTACGTGGTGCCGTTAACATTGGCGATTATCATCATCCTGCTGTTTCTGAACTTCAGAAACTTTACGGAAGTGGGCATCATTATGGGCACGCTTCCATTCGCAATGATCGGAGCCATTTGGCTGATGTATCTATTGGGTTATAACTTCTCCGTTGCGGTGGGTGTTGGCTTTATTGCTCTGGCCGGTGTCGCGGTAGAGATCGGCGTTATCATGCTGGTGTATCTTAACCAGTCCTACCAGGCAATGCTTGAAACCTGCGAGCAAAAAGGACTGACGCCGAGACGAGAAACACTGCGCCACGCAGTACTTCACGGCGCTGGTATGCGGGTGCGCCCGGTGATGATGACTGCGGCCGCGATCATCGGTGGCCTGGTTCCGATTATGGTTGGCACCGGAACAGGTTCTGAGGTGATGGCGCGTATCGCAACGCCCATGGTAGGGGGGATGATCAGTGCGGTTATTTTGGCGTTGTTGGTGATTCCGGTATTGTTTTATCTTTGGAGGCGGCGCGCGCTTTCCAACTAAGAGGTCATAAAAGTGCGAGGGCTCAATCATTACGAGCTCTTGTACTTCCCGAATCAGTTTTGACGCCCCTTGGCATCGGCCAGCATGAACGCCGCTTGATGAGTTATTGAGAACTTTGGGTTAGAGAGGCTAAACGCAAGATCTGGCCATGCTGCCCGTCCCAGTAAGATTCCAATGAAAAAGACCGTTAAGTTAGAACATCCGAAAATCAAAGTGCCTCGTGTTATCGACTCCGTGAAGCACGACATCAAAAAGTTTCTGAAAAATGAACGTAAAACCACTTATTCATAAGCCTGAGTGATGTTTTGAATACCTACGCGTAATTAGTCCTGAATGCCAATAGTTTGAAAAATACTAGCCAACTTACCAACACACTCTCTGGGAGTTGGCTATGAAATTTCGTTTACTGGCGTTTTCTCTGGCGATTGCTGTTTCGTCTTCGGCCGCAATAGCTGAGCCTTCAGACTCGGTGCTTGCTTTTTCTACTGATAACGATCTTTTCGCTCCGACCCAGACGGATCGGGATTACACCGCAGGTGTTGCGATTACCTATTCTTCCAACTCAAGGGAGTTCATGAACAACCCGGTATCCAGAGCCAGTCAAGGCCTGGACAACCTGTTATCGTCTGGCTTTCATACTGAATCCGGAAACCGGGAAAGTGCTGCGCTGGAGTTTGGGGTATACGGTTTTACCCCAGAGGAAATCAGCGCGACGACTATTGACAGAACCGACCGGCCATACAGCAGCCTGGTTTACTTATCTTCCAGTCAGAGTTACCAGGGCCTGGGTGAGGGTTCTGGTTGGACCACGTCCATGACAGTCGGGATGATGGGCCTGGACGTATTCAAGTCCAGCCAGGACTCGATCCACAAAGTGGTTGGCAGTGATCAGGCCCGGGGTTGGGATCACCAGATTTCAAATGGCGGCGAACCCACTTTCAGGTATTCCGCTGCCTATCATCATTACATGGGCTCCAACGAGCCAAACCAGCAGGTAAAAACGACCTATTTTGGATCCGTGGGGTACCTAACCGAATTTGGCGCGGCATTGGTTTTCCGGGGTGGCCTGATTTCATCACCTGATAACCGCTTCAACCCTGAGTTAATGGCCTATGGTGAGCGAGCTCCCGGAGTATCGGCGGTTGGCGGTCGGGAGAGTTACTTCTGGGGTGGGATGTCTGTGAAAGCTCGTGCGTACAACGCATATTTGCAGGGGCAATTCCGGCATTCCGATCATGAACTGAGTGCGAACGATCTCAATGTTCTATTGGCGGAAGTCTGGGCAGGCTATACCTACAGCTTCGGTGCCGGCGCAACGCTCAGTTACGTATTGCGAGCCCAGAGTTCCGAAATCAAGAACGGCACGGGGAATCGTACCCTTGCATGGGGTGGGCTGGTGTTCAGTAAACGCTTGGGAGCCAGATAAAACCGGGCAATCACCAGCCTGGGAATTGCGATCAAACTGATTTGTCGATCTGGCCGTGGGCATGCTGACTCAACACGATTGCAGTTTGCGGAGCACCTGCTTGTGACGATGTCAGGAAATGCTCATGGTTTCGTGGACAACTATCTCGATCAGAAGGGGCAGAGCAGACGTATAACCGCGACGGTGAATCATTTCTCAATTGTTCCGAAAATGCTGAGGGAATCGAACCTGATCGCTGCTATCCCCGAACTGATAAGTCAGGAATGCGGGTTTGTAAACGGACTAAGGATGGGGAATATCCCGTTTGAAGTGGATCCGACTAGTCTCTATCTCATCTGGTATGACATGATGGCCACTTCTCCATGCCGCCAGGCTACGGATTCGCAATGAACTTCACCCGTGTCCCGTGTACCGGGTTTTAACAGCGGGTTCATTACTTTCTCTTGGGGGGGGGGGGTAAAGCTTGAAAACACGGGCGGGCTATTTGCCCGCCCCTATGTTGCCAGTGCCAACTTAGTTGCCGATTCCCAGGTCGACGATTTCCATCGCAGGGTTGTTTCCACGCTCAATATCTTCCTGGCTCACACCTTCTGCTTGTGCGAGTGCGGAGAAAGCGAGTACGGAGAAAACGAGAAAGAACTTGGTAAGTGCGTTCATGTGATATTCCACCTTTCCAGAGAGTTAAGTTAAACAGTGTCGCCTCATTGGCTTGATTGAAATTCTCTCTTTTTGGTGCAACGAAAAAAATTGTTATGAGGCATACAGCACATCATCTCAAATGATGTATCTGCCTCTGCCAGCAAGCGTCAGCAGGAGACGCTCGTATACCTGAGCTATGCCTTCGCGCCATGGTTAATAAACATCCTCGAGGTAGCGCCCCTCGGTTCTCAATGCATCAACATCCAGGTGCATTGGTTGCAAAATTGAGTCAAATACCTGCCGTACACCGGCGGCCATATCCCGGCCGCCGCACACCAATATTTGTGCGCCTATTTCAATCAGTTGTTGCAGCGCGGCCTCATCCGCAACAATGGCATCCTGAACATAGGCACTTTCTGCCGACCTTGAAAACGCGGTATTCAGCCCGGTAAGCCGCTGGTCATCCAGATAACGGCCAAGCTCTGGCTGATAGAGAAAATCCGATTTGGGGTTACGACCACCCAGTAAAGGTACATGGGATTGCGTTGCGTATTCTTTCGGATGAAGCCGGCAAGTGGTCCGATTCCCGCACCAGCGCCAACGAGAATAATCGGCGTAGCGCCTCCTGCGGGACGAAAGCCGGGGTTTTTCTGAATAAACCCGGCAATCCGATCTCCCGGATCGAGGCTGTGCAGATACCCTGAACAAAGGCCATGGGTCTGTTTTCGGACACAGATTTCCAGCTGATCATCCGAAGACGAGGACGCCAGCGAATAAAACCGGGTGGCCTGATCTCCAGGGGGCGCAACCCCAAACAGATCGCCAGCCTCAAAATCCGGTAGGCGTTGCCGGTTTCGAAAGCACAATCTCTGCCACAGATTTCTGTCACTTTGTAGCGGCTTGAAGCGCAATATGCTGGTAGGCGCATTCACAGCAACGCCGTAGTCCACACGCTCAACAAGCTCGAACTCAGACGTGACGGCAGGCGCGGGATTATGGGTTAGTACCAGCGGAATACCCATGTGCTTGCTGATCACCTCGCCCCATTCCCGAAACTGCGGTGCGGAACCACGATTAATTTTGGTAGCGGGATGCAGTTGTTGTAGTCCTTTGCTGCTGAGAGCTGCATCCACGTCCAGCGCATACTGGCAGAATTTCGGGAACTGTTGGTCACCAAAGCCGAGAACCACAAACTCCAATCCGTTATCCGCCTGAAAGTGTTCAAGGCGAGTCATAAACTGATTGGCGGAAGAGGGCGCGTCACCGTCACCATAGGTTGATGTCAGAATGAACAGCACCGTGGCTTTCGGGTAGTGCTCCGCCAGATCATTCATCGGCGCACAGTGCACTTTCTTGTCGGCCTGCTTGAGTTTTCCCTGAAGATCTTTGGCAAAACCCCAGGTGGTATTGCCTTCCGAGCCCACGAGAATAACGGCATCAGCGGCTTCGATGCTGGCGCTTTCACCCAGGCGTATGCAGAATGCGCGCCTCTGCCACCAGATTCGTAGCCCGGTAAACGACAGCACCGGCACGGTCAGCGCGACTACCCCGAGAATCAGACCTAACCACCACAAGCCTTCGCCCGTATGCAAGCGAACCATCCAATGTTGAAACTGATTGCCTGCAGAGTGTGGCTGGTACTGCAGCAGTTCTCCGGTTGCCTGGTCAACGAACCCGGAACCCTGAGTAGTGCTCAGGGAATAGACGTCTGTGGGGTCATCCGGGTAGGGGAACACCAGCTCTCGCAGCTCGTTGATATCCACGCCTTTTAGCGCACTCAAAGTACCTGCCGGTGCAGGTGTACCTCCTGAGACATCCGCAGGAAAAGAGAGCTCCGTACTCGCCCCGTCCGGTAAAAAACCAAACCTTACCGCCGACATATAGCTGCCGGTCAGTGCCGACAACAACAAGCCAATTACGGCAAATCTTGCCAGTTCGGCGTGAATCCGCGGGCTGCCAGAACCAGCAATGGGTCTTAACATCGCATTCCAGCCACCCAGGCGTCGAGCCAACACAAACGCTCCGGACAGGCAGATCAATACCATCAGTGCTGCCACGACTCCTGCCAGCATTCGGCCGGCATCATCAAGAAGAAATGACCGGTGCAAGTTCTTTACCCAACGCAAAAATGCTGATGGCTGATAGGGGGCAATGCCTTGACCTGTCAGGGGGTTAACCAGATCGGCACCTGGATGGCCATCACGGGTGTAATAAACGACGACTTCGCCTGATAGCGAGCGTGCGATCTGTTCGGTACCCGGATAATTCGCCACTACGCGCTCTGCCAGATCGGCAACGCTCAGCTCGCCGGCAACGGGAACCGTCGCGGCCGATCTCTCAAGTGTCGGCACTACTGACAAAACAACCCCGGAGGTCGCCAGCACCATCAACAACAACGCGGCGACCAATCCGGGTAAACCATGGAGCTTGCGCAACATTAATGTGTCTCCCGTCGTTTACTTGAGGCCATAGACAAAGGATTGGACATAGCCGCGGCCAGAAACCGTTTTTCCGGAGCCTTCAGTGGTCAGAGGCACTACCACATCCGAACGGTTGTCGCGCATATCCTCAACAGAGGTGTCAACACGAACCTGGTAACCGGAATCGATCAACGCGTCCTCAAGTTCCAGGGTCACTTTCAAGGCACGGCCACTGGTCACACTGGCACCGGTCAGGCCGTCGTATTCAGCCTGATTCAAACCACTGCCTCGTGCCCAGTCACGCAGGTGCTTGTAATATTTACTCTTCTCACCAGAAATCCAAAGAGTCCCTTGGTACTGGCCATCGGCATCGGTGAGGTAGATCGCCAGGTAAGCCCCGTCACCGCCATAGTTTTTCAGCTGCGTGGTAAAGGTGACTTGCCGGGCCTGCGCATAAGCCGGCAAAGCCATTACAGTTGCAAGTCCCAGAGCAAACAGAATCTTTTTCATCATGTAATCTCCTTTAATTACTCAACCGTTACGCTGGGGCGGCCTTTAACAATGCCCTTGCGCGGAACCCGGTCTTCATTGGTCGGTTCGCTGTAGCGCTTGGGCTTGTCACGATGGTCATCATCGTCATCGTCGTCCTCCCGCTCCATTTCCTTCAGTTCAAAGGTCGCCGGAGAGTACTCGGCTTCCACGCGACGACCATTCGGGTCCCGTCCTTTGACCTCGTAACAACCGTCGTCCACCTTGATGCGGAACACTGTCCAGCCTTCGGCTTCCAACTGTTTCCGGAGGTTTTCGCGTGGCTGCCATTGCGCAACCGGGTCATCGCAGTCATCGTCAGCCAGGGCGCTACCGCTCATCAGCACCAATGAAAGGCTGATCACAATGGGTTTGATATTCATGGCATGTCTCCCGTTGAATCGGTTTAATCAACCCTAAGGCCGTTACCTGACAGTGGCCTGAACGGGCGACCACATAACAGGATTGCCAGCGGGCATTTGAGCGGTTCAGGCTGCTGTCAGGTGACGGCTGTAGTATCTTCTGATCGTGACCATGCAAAAGGTGAAACATGCGGGTACTGTTGGTTGAAGATACAACCGGACTGGGTGAGGCAGTGCGGGATCAGATCAGCGAGGATGGTCATGCCGTGGATTGGGTGCAGAGCCTCTGTTTCGCTGAGACGAGCGTAAAAACCACCACTTATAATCTGATTTTGCTCGACTTGATGCTGCCGGATGGCCATGGGTTTGATTTTTTGAAAAAGCTGCGAGCAACCGGTGATGCAACCCCCATTATCATTCTGACTGCCAAAGATCAGGTGTCAGACCGCATCGCAGGACTGAATGCAGGTGCCGACGATTATCTGGTGAAGCCGTTTGATTTATCAGAGCTGTCTGCGCGGGTGGCCGCCGTGGCACGACGCTATCGTGGTAATCCGAACCCTTTGGTGCGTATCGGAGATCTTGAAGTGGATCTTGGCGACCACCGCCTCAGCCGCAACGGCCAGCCGGTAGAGCTCACCGCACGGGAATGGGCGCTGTTTGAGGGGTTTCTACAGCGCCCCGGAATACTGCTATCGCGGGCCCAGCTTGAAGACCGGCTGTACGAATTTGGGGCGGAAATCGAGAGCAATACCATAGAGGTCTACATCAGCCGTTTGCGCAAAAAACTGGGGCGCGATGCCATAGTGACGGTTCGAAGTATGGGTTACCGGTTAAACTCTTATGACCACTAAAACCAGCTTACAGAAAACCCTTGGTACCTGGCTCACCATCGGCGTGACCTTGCTCTGGCTGTTGGGCGTCATTGCCTCAGGCCTGGTGGCCCGGCACGAGATGAACGAAGTGTTTGATAGCGCACTGGAGGAAACAGCGCAGCGTATCCTGCCATTAGCGGTTACCGATATCCTGAACCGGGAAAATGATACGGGCCATCACCGGGCACCCGTGTTGAAAGATCATAACGAGTACCTTACTTACCTGGTTCGCAACCCGTCCGGTAAGCTTCTGCTGCAATCCCACGATGTCGATCCTGATATTTTTGGCGCCCTGCCGCAGGAAGGTTTTTTTGAAACGTCCACGCACCGGTTCTACGGTGAAGCGGCTGTCAGCGATACCATCTACATCGAAATTGCGGAACCCCTGGCTCACAGACGCGCAGCGGTGCTGGAGGCAACTCTCACATTACTCATCCCACTACTATTTCTGATTCCAATCAGTTGGTTTGGTGTCTGGTGGGTGATAAAACGGTCACTTCGTCAGGTTGTTCTGTTGCAGCAATCGATAGAAGCCCGTGGTGGTAGTGACCTTTCTCCCGTAGCAGTCGACCGTCTGCCAAAAGAGTTTGAACCCATCATGGTCTCGGTCAACCGCTTATTGGAGCGTTTGCGCAGAGCACTTGAAGCAGAGCGAAGCTTTACCGCTAACAGCGCTCATGAATTGCGAACCCCGCTAGCAACGGCGCTAGCTAAACTCCAACGGTTAAATGCCGAAACGCAGGATGTCCAAATTAAATCACGCACCGGCGAAATTGAAGAATCGCTTCGTACTTTGTCGAGACTGTCGCAGAAGCTGCTCGAACTGGCAAAGGCAGAAGGTGGCAGCGCGCTGTCAGAAAACGACAACGACCTTGTACCCATACTGCAAATGATCGCTAACGATTACGAACGTGAGGCGCCCGGTCGCCTCGTGCTAAATTTGCCTGACGATAGCGTAATGTCATTACTCGATCCCGATGCCTTTGCCATCCTGGTAAGAAACCTGATGGAGAATGCTCTCAGGCATGGCGCTGCCGACCGGCCAGTAAATATCAGCCTGACAGGTGAGGGCACCCTGCGAGTGGCCAATGCAGGTGAGGTTGTGCCGCCAGAGAAACTCGCTTTGTTGCGAAACCGCTTTGTACGCTCCGATACCAAAACACTGGGCTCTGGTATCGGGCTTGCGATTGTGGAAGCCATCGCAAGCGGCGCGGGTACTGGTCTGAAGCTCCGATCACCAGCTTCAGACCAAAGTGACGGTTTCGAAGCAGAAGTGAATATTGTCGTGGGCCACACGGACGTTTAAGGCTGGTGTCAGGTTAACCCTGCAGAATTCAAACAAACCCAACCGGAGTTTGTTCGTGCCTAACTTACGTACCAGTGTCGCCCTTTTACTGCTTTTGACGGTTCAGCTCAGCTTCTGGACCCCGGGGCTGAGCTATGAGCAGTTACTGACACTCAGTGGCTACCTTGCCATCAATTTTATGTCCATCACCATGGTGCTGGCTGCTCGGCCTGGATGGCTGGAACCCCCGTTGGGTGGTCTGGACAGCATGTATCAACTGCATAAATGGACCGGCATTCTGGCCGTTACTTTTGCGCTGACACACTGGCTGATCGAAATGGCGGATGATGGCCTCGAAGCGCTGCTTGGCTCGGATCAGAGCTTGAAGGAAGCTGACTTTTCGGGCCTGCTGGACAGCCTTCAGGATGGCGCTGAAGATCTGGGCGAGCCTGGCCTGTATTTACTGGCGTTTCTCGTTGTTATTACCCTTCTGCGATGGGTGCCTTACGGCTACTGGCGTTATCTGCACCGGGTGATGCCACTGATTTATCTGGCACTGGCCGCCCATGCTGTGTTGCTGGCGCCGCTGAAATGGTGGCAACAACCGACGGGTTGGCTGATGGTGCTGTTGATAGTGGGTGGTGCTGTCGCAAGCCTGCAATCGCTGACCGGGCAAATCGGAAGCAGCCGCCGCTACAAAGGGTTGGTTCAGGCCGTCAGGCAGACATCAGCCAACATCACGGAAGTCGTCTGTGACATGGGCAAGCGGTGGCCAGGTCACCAAGCCGGACAATTCGCCCTGGTGACCTTCGACCGAATCGAAGGGGCGCATCCTTTCAGCCTGGCCGGTGCTGACAACGACAGCGGGCAGCTCAGTTTTCACATCAAGGCACTGGGAGACTACACCCGCAAGATCCCCCGTAAGCTACGTAGTGGCCAGGCCGTTACGCTGGAGGGCCCTTATGGTCGCTTTGATCCCGACAGCGGCAGAAAAAACGCCCAGCAAATCTGGGTAGCGGGCGGCATTGGTATCACACCGTTTCTGGCGGCGCTGGAAAACCGCCTGATCAATTTCGAACAAAAACATCCCGCGGTCACACTGCATTACTGCACCGCCGGAGCCGTAGATGATCCAATGCTGACTCGCCTGCAACAACTGGCGGAGCACCTTTCAGGCATATCATTGCACGTCTACGACAGCCTGCAGGGGCAGCGATTGACTTCGAATCAACTGCAGATTCATGCCCACAAAGTGGATATCTGGTTTTGTGGGCCGCAAGGCTTGGCAAAAGCCCTGAAAAGCGGACTGAAGCAGCAGTCCATTTCATTACGCTTTCACCAGGAAAGTTTTGAGTTTCGCTGAAACAGATTTCTTTTTCGGCCCAGGATTAAGCAATCGGTAGCGGCCACGGATCTTGATGTCGCGGGGTGAAGCTTGGAAGATAATTATGTCCTTTTCGGCAAGATGATTGGGGAAGCGTATGAGCCATAGTGAAATCCATCGATCACATCGAGTAGGTTGGTTACGGGCGGCAGTACTGGGTGCAAACGACGGAATTGTTTCTACAGCAAGTCTCATTATTGGTGTTGCTGCTGCTAGCAGTACTTATCAAGGCATTCTTCTGGCGGGACTTGCTGGTTTGGTAGCAGGCGCTATGTCTATGGCTGCAGGGGAGTACGTGTCCGTTAGCTCGCAGTTCGATACTGAAAAGGCAGACCTGGCTATTGAAAAAAAATCATTGGAACAAGATTTTGAGTTTGAAAAAGAGGAGCTCGCTTTAATATACGAAAGCAGAGGGCTTGAGTCAGCTCTCGCGAAGCAAGTCGCTGAGCAGTTAATGGCTCACGATGCTCTTGGTGCACACGCCAGGGATGAAATAGGCATCTCGGAAACTGTTAGCGCCCAGCCCGTTCAAGCGGCCTTCTCATCGGCAGGCACTTTTACCATTGGTGCCGCACTTCCGTTGGCTGCGGCGTGGGTTGTACCGGGCAACCAGCTAATTTTTGTTGTTGCAGGATCCTCACTGGTTTTTCTTGCGCTTCTAGGCGGGATTGCTGCGAGAGCAGGTGGGGCTTCCATGGCAATCGGCGCAATCAGAGTTACATTTTGGGGTGCACTCGCAATGGCACTTACGGCCGGAGTAGGTCAAATATTTGGTGTAGTTGCATAATGAGAACTGGGCTTCTCAGGCTTCAGGATTTGAGCTTCCTGTAAACCTGTCTTTCACTCATTATGTTGACATGAGCCGCGAGAGAAGGCCTCGAACATGACAGCCAAGCCTGTACCACCGAATACCGAGCAACTGTATGTCTGCCATATATGCGGGCAGGCTTTTCCCAAATCAAAGCTACGCCCCTGGATTTCAGTCCGACCGGGGGTATCAGACCTGATCTCCAGTTCCGCACCGGGCTGGGCCGAAGGAAAGCAAATCTGCAAGCGCGACCTTGTCCGGTTTCGACGCCAATATGTCGAGCAACTACTCGAAGATGAGCGCGGTGAGTTGAACGAGCTCGATCGACAGGTCATCGAAAGCATTGAATCCGGACAGCTTGTATCTCGCAACCCTTTGGACGAGATTGAAAAGAGGTCCACGTTCGGCGAGCGTACCGCCGACAAGGTTGCCAAATTTGGTGGCAGCTGGACATTCATCCTGTCTTTTGCCGTTGTTTTGATTGCGTGGATCACGCTCAATGTCGTGGGGCTCAGCGCCAAGCCTTTCGACCCTTATCCGTTCATCCTGCTGAATCTTGTATTGTCATGCCTTGCAGCGATGCAGGCTCCTGTGATCATGATGAGCCAGGGCAGGCAGGGAACCAAGGATCGGCTGCGAGCTGAAAACGATTATCGCGTGAACCTGAAGGCTGAGCTGGAAATCCGCCAGCTGCACGAAAAAATTGATCACCAGCTCGCCCACCAATGGCAGAAGCTTGTCGAGTTACAGCAGATACAGATTGAATTGTTAGAAGATAGCTCTGATGGCATTCGCTGAAAGCACGCTGCCTCATGGTAGGTGGCTGCGGATCATTAAACACCCAGCCGTCAGGATTGCAGTTCCCATTGTCATTGTGGTGATTGCAATTTTCGCCCTGCACAGTTTGGCGGCCCATGTGAAATGGGTCGACGTGAAAGCCGACCTGCTCGCGGCTTCATCAGTTTCATTGCTCGAAGCGCTCGGTTTTACGGCAATCAGTTTTGTCGGCATCTCATTTTATGATGCCCTTGCCGTCAACTTGGTCGCACCATCAAAAGTGCCTTTCCGCATTGCCGCACTGGCTGGAGCGGCGGGCTACGCAATATCCGGATTGTTAGGCGTCTCGTATCTGACAGGCACGGCCGCCCGTTACCGTGTCTATTCGTCGTTCGGTCTCGATCTGGCATCGGTCTCAGGAATCATCGCGATATCCTGGAGTGGCTTTTGTTCTGGCCTGGCGCTGGTATTTGGCAGTCTGCTGATATTCCACCCATCGGGTTTGAGCGCGGTGTTGCCAATACCTCCAGCGGTTGAAACGGGAACCGGTCTCGTGATTCTGGGAGGGCTGGTTGCCTATCTTTTCTGGCTGGCAACCGGCAGGCGACAGTTGAAAGCGGGAGGTTTCAGCATCCCCTTGCCAGGCGCAAAACTTGGCGCTGTACTAACCGGCGCAGGGCTGCTCGATCTCATTAGTGCTGCCCTGGTGCTTTACGTTCTGATGCCCGCCGATGCAATTCAGAATCTGCCGTATTTCATTACGATCTATTTTGGCGCGGTCGCTTTAGGCATCCTCAGCCACTCCCCGGGCGGGCTGGGTGTGTTTGAGGCAACAATCATCTCAGGATTGGGCGTCTCGGGGCGCTCGGACGTTCTGGCAGCACTTTTGCTTTATCGCGTGATCTACACGATCGTCCCCTTCATCGCCGCAGTTTTGGGCCTAAGCCTGATAGCAGGCATGGCGCGGCGGCGAGAACTTACCGGCGGGGCGAAAACCATCTGGCGCGCATTCCAGCCACTGGTTCCGCCAGTTGCAGCGGGAATCGCACTGCTTGCCGGGGTGCTGCTTCTGGTATCGGGCAGTCTGCCTGCCGAACAGTCGCGCTTGGGTGTGTTGCGCGAACTCTTGCCCCTTTCTTTTATCGAAGTGTCGCATCTGGTGGGCAGCATCACCGGACTTTTTTTGATCGTCGTGGCACGGGGTCTCTATCGCAAGCTTTACCGCGCCTGGGTGGTGGCGATGGGGCTGATTGTTCTGGGATTGCTTGCATCGCTGCTGAAAGGACTGGATTGGGAGGAATCTTTGTCGATGCTTGCTACGCTGGCCGTATTGGGGCTTTTCCGCCCCGCATTTTATCGTGCTGACAGCGTATCCGTGTTCCGGCTAAACGAGACCTGGATCATCAGCACATTGGCCCTTCTGGCGGCGGCATTCTGGATAGGGCTTTTTGCCCAATCTCATCTATCTTATCGTAACGCGCTCTGGTGGGATTTTACATGGCACGGGGACGCTTCGCGCTTCCTGCGGGCAAGTCTTGCCGGGGCGGTTACCCTGGCTGTGATCGCGCTCAATTCCCTGATAACGGGTAAGGCCAGCCGCAAGCGCCTGGAGCCGATTCCCAACGTAGTGCGCAGGCTTGTCACAGCAAGCGAAGACACCGAGGCGAACATCGCGTTGATGGGGGACAAGGCATTTCTTGTTTCTGACGACGAGAGTGCGTTTATCGCTTATGCCGATACTGGCCGGTCGCTGATCGCGAAGGGCGATCCAATAGGTGATGCGAAAATGGCAAAGAAACTTGTCTGGCAGCTTCGCGAAATGGCCGACCGACAGGGAAAACGATGCGCCTTCTACGCTATATCGCTGAGGTATATTCCGGTTTTTCTCGATCTTGGCCTGTCGATCCTAAAGATCGGCGAGCTGGCGCGGGTCGACCTGCGCACCTTCACGCTTGAAGGTCCGAGCCGGAAAAACCTGCGTCAGGCACGTAACCGTGCAGCCCGGGACGGTTTTGTGTTTGAAGTTGTTCCTGCGGCCATGCTCTCTTCATTGATGGCGGACTTGCGATCCATCTCAAATGCGTGGCTTGAAAGCAAGCAAGGGGAGGAGAAGGGGTTTGCTCTTGGAGCCTTTGAAGAAGGTTATATCTCCAATTTTGATGTGGCCGTCATGCGCAGTAATTCGGGTGAGATTGTCGCTTTCGCCAACATCTTTAAAGGCGCTCATTTGAACGAACTGTCCTTTGACCTGATGCGGCACCGCCCGGGCGGGCCCGGGTTCGCGGTGGATGCGCTGCTTGCGGAACTCATGCTATGGAGCGCAGCCCAAGGCTATCACTGGTTCTCGTTGGGTGCTGCGCCTTTTTCGGGCATAGAGAACCGCCAGTTGGCGCCGATCTGGAACCGTATCGGAGGTTTTGTTTATGAGCACGGCGAACATTTTTACAACTTCGAAGGGCTCAGGGCGTTTAAAGAGAAATTTGACCCGGAGTGGAGCCCGATCTATCTGGCCACCCCCGGGGGACTGGCCACTCCCCAAATCTTTAACGAGTTGAATGTGCTGATTTCGGGCGGGTTTCGTAGACTGATGAAGTAGGGGGCTGTCGAAAATACTTATGAGATAAACCCCAATCCGCCAGGTTTTGACATTTTCCTGATAAAACCTCCACAAAGCCATGATGTAAGTTGGGTCACTATACCTACTCAAACTTACGGCGACTGTTTCAGCCGTCAATGTGGTGGGTTTTCTCATGAACACAGTCTTTCCTCGCCAATTACAGGGATTTGTAGCGGCCGGAGGCCTTGCTACGCTGTTCCACTGGCTTGTGATGGCTGCACTGGTCAGCGCCGGGCTTGAGCCAACATTGGCTACCGCAAGCGGAAGCGTTTCCGGAGCGGTATTAAACTATGGCCTCCAGCGGCGTTTAGCCTTTCGCAATGCCGGCCCTCACATAATTACGTTGTGGCGCTACATCGGCTCCTGCATGGTCGCTTGGCTATGCAATCTCTTCTTTTTCTTCCTGTTCAATAATGTTCTGGCGCTGCCTGTCTCGTTGTCACAAATCGTGGCCACAGGGCTTGTTGCTGCACTGAATTACATTGTCTACCAGAGGCTGGTTTTCCATGAACAAACGCGTTGAATTCCCCTCCGTACCGTTCGATGGTTCGCATAATAAATCGCTGCTATCACTGGTGGTGCCGCTGTACAACGAACGCCCGATGCTGCCGCTGTTTTTTGAGCGGGTTCTGCCGGTGCTTGCCAAGTTGGATCTGCACTGGGAAATCGTGCTGATTGACGATGGCAGTGACGATGGTAGCGCCCAGTACATCCGTGGAGTGATCGACCGAACGCCCAGCATTCGGCTTATCAAATTGAGTCGCAATTTCGGTAAGGAGGCTGCAATGACCGCAGGGTTGGAGCACGCCAGGGGCGATGCGGTGATCGTGTTGGATGCAGACCTGCAAGATCCGCCTGAGCAAATTCCGGCCATGGTCGAATGCTGGCAGTCGGGTGCTGATGTTGTCCTGATGCAGCGTCGCTCACGGGTAGGCGAAACTGCGTTCAAACGCTGGAGCGCGCACCTGTTTTACCGGTTGTTGAACCGAACCAGTCGAACGAACATCCCGGTAGATACCGGAGACTTTCGGCTGATGAGTCGAAAAGCCGTTAACGCTTTACTGGTGTTGAAGGAACGCAACCGCTATATGAAGGGCCTGTTTGCCTGGATTGGCATGCCCACTCAGGTCATTCAGTACGATCGTGAGCCGCGGGCGGCAGGTGAGACTAAATGGGACTACCCGGGGCTGGTCGGTTTGGCACTGGAGGGGCTAACGTCATTTTCTGTATCTCCGCTGCGCTGGGCAACGGTTATCGGGCTTATTGCCGCCAGTATGGGTGCGGTATTCGGAGTGTGGATTGTGGTAAAGGCACTCATGCTGGGCGATGCCACCAGCGGTTACCCGTCGCTTGTGGCCATCATTAGTTTTTTGGGTGGCATTCAGTTGATGAGCGTGGGCATTGTGGGGGAATACGTCGGCAAGACCTACATAGAATCAAAGCGTCGACCGGTGTACCTGACAGAGGAAGTGATCGAAAACCGGGAGGGGATGCGTCAGAAGGCCAGCCGCAAAACGACAGGGACGCGTCATGTCAAAGCGGTTTAATGTGTGGCTGCTAATACTGGCTGCAGTGTTAGTTAGCCGTTTTATCGGTATGGCTTTTTTCCCCTTTGCCGACACCACCGAGCCTCGCTACGCCGAAATCGCTCGGTTAATGGCCGAAACCGGCGATTGGATTACGCCCTGGTTTGAGCCCGGTGTACCTTTCTGGGGCAAGCCGCCCTTGTCGTTCTGGGCGCAGGCGGCGGCAATCAAAGTGTTTGGTGTCTCGGAATTTTCGCTGCGCTTTCCGTCGTGGCTGGCAACGCTCGCTATGGTATGGCTGGTCTGGCGTCTTGCCAAGCAACTCTGGACTGTTCAGGTCGCCCAATGGAGTTGTCTGGTTTTTGCAACCATGGCCTTAACTTACATCAGCGCTGGCGCCGTGATGACCGACGCTTTCCTGGCGCTGGGCACCACTCTTACTCTAATCAGCTTTTGTTTGGTGATGTCGGGGGAGCGCGGTGCTTGGCGATGGCTCTTCTTTTTAGGGTTGGTCATTGGGCTGCTTTCCAAGGGCCCGTTGGCTTTGGTTCTAATCGGAATTCCCATCATGCTGTGGTTGCTGCTTTCATGGAGGGAAGCGATCAGCAACCTGCGCCGGCTGCCCTGGTGGCGAGGCACCCTGATGACGGCCCTGCTGGTCTGCCCTTGGTATATACTGGCTGAACTCAAGACTCCCGGGTTTCTGGATTATTTTATTGTGGGCGAGCATATTCGCCGCTTTCTGGACCCTGGATGGGCAGGCGACCTATATGGAAGCGCCCACACACAGCCCAAAGGCATGATCTGGGTGTTCTGGTTGTGGGCCTCGTTCCCCTGGGGCATCGTTGCGCTGGTGAGCCTGGTACTGGCGTGGTTTAGAGGCAAAAGAAACGGAATCGTAAGCAAGACAATATCGAATCCCGGCGTAAGCTTTTTGCTGGCAAGCGCGTTGGCACCAATGCTATTTTTTACGCTCGCAGGCAATACTCTCTGGACGTATATATTGCCCTCGTTGCCGTTCACCGCCATTTTAATCGGCCGTTGGGCGTCGGAATGCGAGTCTCTCTGGTTGTCCCGGATGAGGACTGGGGGGGTGGCGCTGGTTCCTGTTTTACTGACGGTATTCGTTGTGCTGGCTGCAGTAGGCTGGACGCCACTGAAAACAGAGAAAGAACTGGTAAGCTATTATCAGCAGGTCAGGAACGCCGATGACAGCCCGTTGATTTATCTGGATACTCTGCCATTTTCAGCCAGGTTCTACTCAGACGGAACCGCTGTCGAAGTGACCAAAAACGGTTTGAACAACTTGCAGGGACATAACACGTTTCAACGTTTGTATGTCGCGGTTCCTCGAACCTGGTCAGACGACAAAGTGGCCAAATTATCCAATTCGGCTCGAAAGATTATGGAAAATAGACGCCACCAACTGTTGGTCATTGAGGGACTGCTAACGGATCAGCAGCCGGTGTCTAACGCCAATGGAGCTCGCTCGAATGACACTTAACCAACCACCGCTCAGGCTATTGATTGTCGAAGACCAGGTGGATCTTGCGGAAAACCTGTTCGAGTTCCTGGGCGAAGATCGCTACATACTGGATTTCGCCGCCGATGGTTTAACCGCTCTGCATCTGTTGAGCACGCAAAGCTATGACGTTGTGGTACTCGACCTGATGCTGCCCGGCGTCAATGGGTATGATATTTGTCGGCGCATTCGCCAGGACCTGCAATGCCAGACCCCGATTATTCTAATGACGGCACTGAGTGCCTTGAACGATAAAGAGAAAGGGTTTGACTGCGGTGCCGATGATTACCTCGTGAAGCCGTTTGAGCTACGCGAGTTACAGCTGCGGATTGAAGCTCTGCATAGGCGCTACTCGCCGCAGCGACCGGTCTTGGCAGCTGGTGATATTCGGTTCGATCCGGGTACGCTGGAGGTGGAGTTGCGTGGATCGAAAACAGTGTTGTCTGGCACACCAGCGCGGCTTTTTGAATTACTCGTTCGAGCGTACCCGAGTTTTCTCAGTCATGAGGCGTTGAGTGATGTGTTGTGGGGAGCCCGCCATGGAGAAACCGAAGGCAACAGTCTCCGGACTCACATTTATACACTTCGGAAATCTCTGCAGGCAGGCCTGGGAAGTGGGCTCGTAAAGACCATCCATGGGCGGGGGTACCGCCTGGAAGTTCCTGAGAAAGAGAATACAGACACACCATGAAGTCATCTTTGACCACGCGCCTGGCCCGAACCCTGTTTTTCTTGATTGCCGCCACAACAGCCACCTCGATGTTTATTGTCGAGCTGTTCGTTAATGACGTTGAGGACACAATTCTGGGTCTTGAACTGAAAGCCGATGCCGAGTATTTCACCAAGCAACTTCAGAGCGGGACTTTTCAGCCCATAAAAACGGCTCAGCTGGAAGCCGTTTTCCTTTCTGAAGGCGAGGCGGAGCTTGTGCTGCCGGAATATTTCCGGAGTCGCTCTCTACCGTTTTCCGAGGAAATCGAAATGGGGCCAACAACGCTGCTGATAGTCGGCGAGCAGTTGGAGCAACCGGAAGGCAAGCTCTTCCTGGCCCAGGACATCACTATCATGGAAAATCGTGAGTCTCTGGTTCAGTTTGCTCTGGTTGGTGTGACTGGTTTCATGCTCCTTGTTGGTTTTTTTGTTGCTCGCACAGGGGCTCGGTATCTGGTGCGCCCCTTCAAAAAGCTGACTCGGGAGGTTTTGAATACGGCTCCCGCTGCGTCGATGCCGAAAATCACGACGGATTATCGTGATCAGGAGTTTTGTGACATCGCCGAAGCATTTAACCGCTTCCTTTCCGAGCTTGAGCAGCATATTGAGCGGGAGAAATCGTTTGTGAAACTTGCCAGCCACGAGCTTCGCACACCTTTAGCGGTCATGAGTGGCGCACTGAATGTTTTAGAACAACGGCAAAGTCTTTCTGCGGCCGACCAGAAAACCCTTGCGCGTATCCGCCGGGCTATGCAAACCATGCGCGACGATACAGAAGTTCTGCTTGAACTTGCCCGAAGCGAGGCCTCCGAGGGGGATGCAAGAACCATTATCCTGCAAGATATCGTCCAAAATACTGTTGACGACCTGGAGCATGGGCATCCGGATCACGCAGGCCGGATCAGGGTCTACAGCGAGAGCCCGGTGCTGAGAGTCACAACCCATCCTGCACTGGTACGTATGTTACTGCGCAACCTGGTGCAGAATGCCCTACGCCACACCCATGCGGAAGTTGAAGTTCGAATGGCAGGGAATAAAATCTCGGTGCGAGATTTCGGATCCGGTTTGCCAAGTACAGTCACCGAGCACTTGAGCGCGGCCGGAACGCCCAGCGCCATTACATCTACCGCCGGAGAATTCAGCAACACCACCTTTGGATTGCTGATTGTCCGTTTGGTTTGTGAACGGCTGGGCTGGGAACTGGAAATTCCAAAATCAGACAGCGAAGGTACGGAGTTTCTGATTCACGTCCACAACCTTGTGTCGTCCTATTAATCAGGTAGGCCGTAAGCCTGTCCCTGATAAAGTTTCAGAGGGAGAAGGGCATGTGCCAGAGCTTTCCTTATGGCCATTTCTTTCGGCGCATCTGTCAGGTATTCAGTGCTACCTGCTTCCGGTGAATAAATTCCTGCCAACGGCTCTTGGTCGGGACGCAACACAGTTACGTTGAACTCGTTGTCCATCCAAGCGTAGTAATCGTTGAACTGCATGATTGCCCTGCCAGGTTTGTCCGGAAACCTGACCAGGTCACGGCCTATCATGGGATGCTCGCTGGCAATCCCCATGATTGAAAGCAGCGTTGGGGCAAGATCAATCTGGCTTGTTAGCGTGTCAATATGTCGACCCTCAACATCCGCTCCGAGGATCAGCCCCGGAATCTGGAAATTCTTGATGGGAACCAACTCATCACCCCAAACCCTGGCGTCGTGATCCGCCACAATCAGGAATAGGGTATCCTTCCAGTAGTCGCTATTCCTTGCGGTGTCTATGAAGTTACCTAAGGCATGATCCGCATATTTAACAGCGTTGTTCACGGTGTTTTTCTCATCGTCGTAGCGTTCAACTCTGTTGTCAGGATATTCAAACGGCGTGTGATTAGACGACGAAAAAACCAAACGGAAAAAGGGTTTTCCAGCAGCGTGCAGCTTCTGAATATCTTCATGGGCTTTTGCGAACAGGTCTTCATCACTGACACCCCAGCTTCCTGTAAAAACGGGGTCGGTGTAATCCTGTTGATCTACAATATGGTCAAAGCCATTGCCCGTAAAAAAACTGCGCATGTTGTCAAAGTGGGCTTCTCCGCCATAGATAAAACCCGTGTCATAGCCTTTGCGTTTCAACAAATCGCCGAGTGTGAAAAATCCAGTCTGGGACAGAGATAGCTTCACTACACTGCGAGCAGGCGAGGGTAAAAATCCGGATACCACAGCCTCAATGCCTCGTACAGACCTTGTGCCCGTTGCATACAAATTCTCGAACCACCACCCAGAGTCCTTCAAGGCAGCGAGGCGCGGCGTGACCGGAGTGCCGCCGAGTGATTCAACAAACGTAGCGCCCAGGCTCTCTTCCAAAACGATAACCAAATTAAGAGGGCGCGGTCTTTTTTGTATCGGGGTTTGATGGTGCAGTGTCGGAAATTTCTGAGAGCTGAACTCGGTGCTACTGAGCCATGGCGAACTTCGGACTTCATCCAGTATTTGTGACATTTCCATTTGGCCGTAACTGTCACTCGCATCTACCTCGTGTTTGAGGTTATAGATTGCAAATGCCACGGACCAGGTCGAGTTAAGAATCAGGGAGTTCACAAGGGCATCGGAGGTCAGCGCGAACATTGCCGGATTAGCAGGACGATGGCCGGTGGTGGAACGAACACTCATAAATACAGCGAGAACCACAATGGGCCACGCCAGCATCGCTTTACCGTAACTGCCTGGTTGAGCCTCCCGCGACCACGGCCGCATTAACCAGGCGAACAAAATGGTCAGTGACACACAAAGAAGGATCCCCAAGACTACGGTGGGAAGATAGCCCTCCCAAAGCATGCTTAACACCTCCTTGGGGTAATCCAAGTATTCGATAAACAGACGGTTGGGCCGAGTATCGTACTCCGCGATAAAGGTTGGCGTTGACAGTTCCATGAAGAGAAAGACAAAAACAACGATCAGAGACCAGAGGCCAGTTAGTCGCTTCCACACCGTCCAGCTGAAACGATGGCCCAGAATCGGCAGGAGCAAAACCAACGGCGCCACTGCCATGCCGGCCATGATTAGATCTACCCTTAGCCCATGGAGAAAAATGCTCGGCCATACTGACGTATCCGCAACTCGATCAAACTGCCACGCCACCAACATTGCCCTGGACAGGCTACCGACGAGAAGTATTGCGAAAAACAGCATTAATAGCGGTGCGTAGGCACCAGCCCAGCTGAACCAACGGTACACACGTTCGGGCAACGAGTGATTTTTGAAGGAATGGGGTGAAGGCATGTCTGCACTCTCATTTGTAGAATTCGCCCGAGCGAATCATTAATGGGAGTGCAGAATAGGGCAGGTTGCGTCAGTAACTGATCAGTAAAACATCAAGGAATTGTCAAACGTCGACCTGTCACCAAGGTGACGTTCAGTATGGAGTGATGGAGGCAGCCGGCAACCTGCTGTGCTGCAAATAATGGTAGAATCCCCGGGTAAAATTTACATTGCGCGTCATTGGACGCTCTCCAGCACGCAGTGGCTTACTATCTCCGTAGGATTCCAATGAAAAAGACCTTTAAGCTAGACCACCCAAAAATTAAAGTGCCTCGCGTCGTCGACTCGATGAAGCATGACATCAGAAAGTATTTGAAAAAAGAACGTAAAAAACCGCTGCCATCTGGCGCTGTATATTGGGGTTTCGATTGCAAATTTGGGCAATCAGAAGAAGCTGCAGCTGAGGTGCACCTGTCATCGCTCACGAAGCGTATAGATGAGCTTGTTGAAAACAAGATCATGACCATTTACGTGGAAATCACCCCGAAAGCCATGACTACCAGCGAAAGCTTGCCGGCCCAGGAGAGTTAGTTATCAACAATAACGATGTCTTACGCCGCGTGCGTTATATATTTGATTTTAGCGATCAGTTGACGCTTTCCATATTCAAGCTGGGTGGCCATGAAGGAAGCAAGCCTGAGCTAATGTCTTGGTTAGCGCGGGAAGACGAGCCTGAGTTTGTTTTGTGTCCAGATGAAAAATTAGCGCGCTTTCTAAACGGGCTGATTATAAAGAATAGAGGGCCTAAGGATGACGGAGCACCAGAGCCTGAACGTTTTCTGAGCAACAACATGGTGTTGCGCAAGCTGAAGATCGCTTTAAATCTACATGCAGATGATTTGATTGGGATACTTAAGCTGAACGGGTTCGACATAAGCAAACATGAGCTGAGCGCCTTGTTTAGACGCCCAGACCATAAAAACTATCGAGAATGCCTGGATCAGTTACTCCGTAACATTCTCGATGGAATGGAGAAGCACTACAGGAAGAACCAAGCGCGGACGCCTGGTTAACCTGTTTGTAAAAGTACCTCTGCCGCAACTAATTGCTTTGGCTGGCTTCTAAACGTAGAAGTCCAGCTCCTCCTGAGCCTTCAGCAGATCCCGCATCTTGATGGGGTCGTCACCAAAAAAGAAGAGCAAGCCCCAGTGGGTTCCGAAGGCCGACCGGTCCGGAACGGTTTCTTCTGTCGGCGCAACCAATTCGTGTGACTCAAAGTAGGGGTGTTCAATGGTTTCTTTGGGCATCTCTAGCTTGCTTACTACGCGGCGCCTTGGGTACACACCAAAGCAACCTGCGTAACCCTTAGCGTCAACCACTTCGCGGGGGAAGAATGCATCTACCTCCTCTTTGGTGCTTTTAGGATCAAACACCAGCATTGAAGCTTGGTATGCGCTAAAGCCATAGGCTCGCTCGATCAGCTCGAAAGCCTTGAACCCTGGCGGGCGATAAGCAACTTCTCCAAAGTACATTTCACCATCCGCCGTGACGAAGTACTCGGGATGAATCAACCCGAATTTTATCTCGAATGTTTTAATCAGTAACTCGATCTGCTTGGTGATCGCGTTACGCCAGCTCTCTAGTTGCTCTGTAGCGGGGACGAACACCGAGTAGCCCAGGGTTACGTATTCAGAGATATTAAGGAACTTGATTTTGCCATCGTGGATCCAGGCTTCTACGGCAAATTCCCAGCCATCCAGGTGGCTTTCCATCAGCAGCGGGTATTCTTCGTCTGGAATAGAGTCAATTTCTTCTATCTTTCGGATCATTCGGTGGCCAAGGCAGCCGGCTTTATCGAACGCCTTTACGTGAATCGGGTCGTCCGGATCGCCGTCAAGCTTGAGCAGAGTCTGGTTGACTCGCTTCATGAAGCGCACGATATCGTCTTTCTCGTGGGCCTCCTCAAAGATCCCGACCCGAATACCGCCGAGCTGAGCACGGCGCTTCATCAGAGCCTTGTCGCGAAACAGAATAGACTGGCCGAACATACGGGGGCTGTCGAGGAGCACAGAGTTAATGGCGCCAGACCACTCGACGGTCTCTTCGAACAGCGGTATGGCGACATCGACGCCTTCTGCCTTCAGCCTTTGGGCAATCTCCAGAGAGCGATCGTTCAGTCGGATAAAATCCCATGGAATGAACGGTATGTTGTTCGCGGTACAGAAATCCGCAGCCCATTCCGGAGCAACCACGATATAACGGCGGTCGAACTTTTGTGCGGCTTTGATGGCATTGACACTCCAGCCGAGCAGGGCAATATAACCTTTGTTCGGATCCTTGGGGGTCTCAGTACCTTTAACAGAATCCATATTCGGATCGAGCCAGGCTGCCACCTCTTGGGGTAACTCTTTTTCTGATGTAATCGACATTCATTGATCTCCTTGCTGGTTAACCCAGACAAACGGCCTTAATGCTGTATCGCACCAAGTAAACTGGGCCTTTTGGCTGTGCCGTCACCTTCAATATAGTCGCCTTGGTTACAATTGGAAACGAAAGCCACGGAAAAGTTTGCTTCCAAAACGCCTTAAGAGCATCTTTGGGTGGTTTTAAATAGCTTATTAAAAAGCAAGGAAATCATTATGACGGGCCCTGGCTCTGAACCAGATATCACCACTTCTCCCGCTCGGTTTGACGAGGCCTTGGAACAACTGGCAATTGCTCGTCAGACTGCGCCTATGGCGTCTAACCGGAAAGTGCTGGAAGCGGCACTTCATCTTATGGCCGCGCCCGATGGACTAGACGCGCTGTACGCCAGAGTACCGGCAATGGAGGCTAAGGGCGTATTTACCAACGGTGATTGGGGCCAGCCCGCGATTTTGAGGCCTGCGATTGCCGTGCGGACCTTACGCCAGGGAACGCCAGACTTTACGACCATCGAAGCCCTGAGTGAGCTTCGCTTACTTGCCGTGGCTATGGGTGATTATCGTCACCCTGGAATTTCTGCCGAGCAGGCCAGACACTTTTTGACCCAGGTAACCGCGCTAAATCTGGACCTGCTGTCTGGCCAGATGAGTGAAGCAGATAGGGAGCGGCCCCAGGGACTAGGGCAAATTGTCAATTCACTATACCAGTACCTGCTCAACAGGCTGGGCTATGAAAGTATTCTTGATAGCCTGGTTAATGAAGTGCGTCGTTTGCTGGCCCAACGCCCGATACAAACAGGCAGCATCAAGCAGATGGTTGGCCAGATAGCTAAATGCCTGTTCGATCCGGAAATCGAGACCGAGGGTATGGACAGAGCTGCGCGCCTTGTTAGCGCTTTATTCGGGCCAACCAAAGGCTGTCGCGATGACCCGGGTTTTACAGTCTATGGCGAACGACTCGCTGCCATGGACGAATCGGCACTCGCAGACGAAGCTCAAGACTTTGCCGCTGCCATGGATAAGACCGGCATGGTTTCTCCCTACCATCCCATGCTGTTACGACATCTGCGCGGGCATTGGGATGACTTGATACCTCTGGCACTGGGGCTGAGCATCACCGGCAACGATGTTCTTCAATGCTACCAGGAGATTGTTCACAAACTGATCGACGAGGCCATACATCCGGAGACCTCTCAGGCAGTATACGGCCTTGCCATGTTTCTTGAGCGTGGCGGTCTGTTCACGCCAGCTGTGGCGTCGGGCCTGTGGCGGCAAATCGAGCTCAAGTTATGTGCAACAGCCTGTAATACACTGACAGAGGCTTTCGGCGATGCGCATCCTCCACGAGTGTACTTGCTCTCCGGTGTCATGAGCCTTCTGGGGCAGCCGAATGGTGTTGGCCAAGGCAATAACCCGACGTGTCAGTCGGTAATAGGGCTTTCCATGTGGGCCTTCAACGACGCCGATTATCTGTTGCAACTGGTGGCCTGGGCTGCCCGTGATGACGATGTCATCATGCGCTTCGAGGGCCATCAAATTACCTCACAGCATCTGGAGCCAGGGCTTGCGAAGGAAGCTCCCACCGACGTGGATCCGGTTTCCTTGATTTTGGTACCTCACCTCGATCGTATTTATGCAGAGATGGGGCGCTTGTGCGGCGAGCGCGACGATGATTTGCACCGCTGGATCAATCCGGAAATGTATGGCTGGTGGGTAGGGCATGCATTTCTCAGCGTGTTCAGTCAGAAAACGGGAAAGATTGATGACTATGAGAACTTTATTCGCCATTTTTACGCCTGTTATCACCCATATTACAACGGCAGCATACCGGTTATTCACCCGCAACCAGCGGGCATCGTAGCGACCGACAGTGGAGGGCGTATGGTTGGGCGCCATGCCATAACAATCAGGCGCGTAAGTCTTGATAGCCTTGGCGAGATGCGCATCTATTTTTACAACCCCAATAATGATAGCGGCCAGGACTGGGGACAGGGTATTAACTGCTCAACCCAGAGTTATGGAGAACGTCATGGCGAAGCATCACTGCCGTTTGCGGAGTTTGCCTCACGCTTGTGTGTCTTTCATTACGATTCAAGAGAACTGGGAGGCGTGTCGATGGTTCCCGAAGCAGACGTTGAGCGAGCAACGGAGCTGGGCCGCACCAGTTGGGCGGCAGATTATGAGTTGACTTCAAACACCGATCGAGTAACGCCACGATGAAAACGCAGGAGCTGCAACTGCTCTATATTTTTGACGCCATCATGTCTGAGCGTTCAGTGACCCGCGCCGCTGAACGGCTTGCGATGACGCAGCCAGCGGTTTCAAATGCCATCTCCAGAATGCGTCTGATCTGGAATGACCCCCTCTTCGTGCGTAAAGGTCGTAATATTGAGCCGACATCGTATGCGCTGAGCCTTTGGGACCAGGTTGGAAAGCCCATGTTTGCACTCACCAATGCGGTCAGTGCTACCCAGTTCGACCCGGTCGTTTCTAAAAGAAAATTCCGTGTTGCGGTTTCTGACGTGATTGTAGAAATGATTTGACCCCAATTGATCGAATTACTGGAGCGAGAAGCGCCTGGAGTGGATCTTCATGCCGTACCGTATACACCAGATGGAACACTCTCTGCACTTCGAGAGGCGCATGTCGATCTCGCTGTTGGCGTATTGAACCATCACGATCACAGCCTGAGAAGTACTTGGTTGTTCGAGAATGGGTATGTACTGGCCATGCGAGAAGATCACTCTCTTGCCGGTAAGCCGATAACCATGGACCAGTTTCTGGCAGCCCGCCACCTTCTTGTCTCTATGTCTGGTGATGCGCACGGTTTCGTCGACAACTATCTTGACGAGAAAGGGCAAAGTCGGCGAATCGCCGCAACCGTTAATCATTTCTCAATTGTCCCAAGCATTTTGAGGCAGTCGGATCTGATTGCGGCTGTCCCGGAATTAATCAGTCAGGATTGCGGATTTGTGGACGGTCTCTGGTTGGGGGAGCTACCGTTTCCTGTGGACCCGACCAGCCTGTACCTGATCTGGCATGCCCGTCATGACCGTGATCCAAGTGTAATCTGGATCAGAGAGCAGGTTGGGCGTTTAATGCTAGCCCGTTGGCAGGAAATCTTGACGGCATCACCGTGTGGGGGGAACTAGAAAACAATGGATGGAAATTTAAATCGTCCATTGTTTTCCAGGTTCAATTGCTTAATAGCTTTGTACAACGGAAGCCGTTACGGAGGCAGGATTGTTTCCGCGCTCGATGTCTTCTTTGCTGACGCCCTCTGCTTGTGCAAATGCCGAAAATGCGAAAATTGAGAATACGATAAGAAATTTGTTTACAGCTTTCATGTAATGCTTCCACCTTATAAACAGTCAGATTAAGTTAAAAATATTCACCTTATTGGCTTGGGAGTAATTCTCGCTGTTTATGGTGTGGGAAAAAAATTCATAAGCGATATAGAACGCATCATTTTCAGTGATACCAGGCGGGGTAATGCCGCCTGAAATCCAGGTAAATGTACGTATTCATAATATGGGGTGATATTTGGAGTGCGAGCAATTAAGTCTGATTACCAGACAATCGCTTCAACCCTGAATTGATGGCATAGCTCCTGGGGTGTCTTCGTCGGCCCAAGGTTCAATCACTGAAGTAATTTTGCAAAAGCCGTCACCAGAGGCCCTTGCGGCCGGTTTTGGTAATGGAGTTTGAATAATGGTCGTGATAGTGGTGCAGAGCCCGAGACGCTCACTTCCCGAATGCAACCTTGCGTCAGCAGATTATCCACCATAATTTTTGGTAACAGGGCACGGCCTAATCCGTGAACCACTGCATTGATAATGGCTTCATTACTGCCCATGGTGATTTTTTTGACGGGTGTTATGTGTTCATGCTCAAAAAACTGTTCAGAAACTTCTCGCGTGCCGGAGCCATTTTCACGAACAACCCATAAGGCCTCAGAATCATTAAGGTCTTCCACCTTGTCATGAATGGCGCTGCCATCAACAGTCGCTTCGACCACCGCAAGCTTGTCATCACGCCAGTGCTCGCAAATAATACGGGGATCATTCACGGTACCTTCGACCAACCCGATATCGATATGGCAATCCACCAACTGGCGGCTAATTGACTGGGTATTACCGACGACAACCTGGATATCGATAGCGGGATGCTGGTTCGCAAACGTTACCAGGTAGGGTGATAACCAGTAGCCCGCAATGGTTGTGCTCGCACCGATCACCAAAGTGCCTCGCTTTAGCCCCACCCGGGCATGAATGTCGTCGATAGCCGCCTTTTCCAGCGCAAAAATACCGCGAGCGTGATCAAAGATCACGTCGCCATTTGCGGTTAGCTGCACCCCTTTTCGGCTATTGCCTGTGCCACCCGAACGCTCAATCAACGGCAAATCAAGCTGACTTTCTAGTTCTTTTACGGCCCTCGATACCGCCGGCTGGCTGATATGCAGCGTTTCAGCGGCTCGCGAGAAGCTGCCGTCGACAATTACAGTATGAAAAATACGCAGTAGGTGCAGGTTCACCGGTATAACCTCATGTTATTCAAATATCATAAAACTATATTCGAATTATGCATAAGCAAACCCTACGCTGTATACCTCAGTTGACAGACAGCACGAGGTTCACATGACAGCCACCACGTTCACACGACTAAAAGCAATAACAACTGCCAACACACCTGCATGGTGGAAAGGTATTGCGCTGGTCGCCGTCATCGCAGGAACTGCGCTGGCCGCCGCCAATACGCCTTTGGCCAATCAAATCGGGCTAGGCGCCCTGACGCTTGCAATCATTACCGGGATTATCGCAGGTAACACGTTTTTTCCCCGGATTGCCCATCACACTGCTGAGGGCGTTGATTTTTCAAAAAGTAATCTGCTGCGGTGGGGGATCATGTTGTACGGTTTTCGGATTACCTTTCAGCAGGTTGCGGGCGTTGGCTGGCAGGGTGTTCTGGCGGATATGTTGATGCTGACACTAACCTTCGGTTTGGCGTTGTTTATCGGTATCCGGTTATTAAAGCTGGATCGACAAACCGTTATTCTTATAGGCGCAGGCAGCTCTATATGTGGCGCAGCGGCCATTCTGGCGACTGAGCCAGTTATTCGGGCCCAGGCACATAAAGTGTCTGTTGCTGTGGCTACTGTGGTGGTTTTCGGAACCCTGGCAATGTTTCTCTATCCGATGGCGTACCCGTATCTTGAAATGACGGCCCATCAGTACGGTTTATTTGTGGGATCCACGGTGCACGAGGTTGCACAGGTGGTGGGCGCCGGGCAGGCTGTCAACGATGTCGCTGGCAACACTGCGGTGATTGAAAAAATGCTGCGAGTGATGATGCTGGCTCCCTTTTTGCTGATGCTCTCCTTGGTTGGCCCGGTGGATCAGCAGACACAGACACACGGCAAAAAAGCCGAGCGGCAGGGTGGCATTACCGTGCCCTGGTTCGCCGTTATTTTTCTCGCAATCAGTGGGATTAATTCATTACACGTCATTCCGACGACTGTGGTCGATGTTCTGGTTGGGCTTGATACCGTGTTACTGACCATGGCTATGGCCGCTCTGGGCTTGCGAACACACATTGGGGCGATCAAGCAGGCTGGCGCCAAGCCGCTGATATTGGCCGCTTTGCTCTTTGTTTTCCTGACTGTTGGTGGCTACTTCGTTAACAGAGGGCTGATATTGCTTTTCGCTTGAAGGGCTTCTGGTTGATAAAAAAATTGAAGACTGCAAAGGAATAAATCGGGCAGTAGTGACGCCTTGATAAGGGACTGTAAACATTTTTTTACAGACTCCGTGAAGCTTGCGCGGCATATGTGCTACGGAAGAAGAGCACCGGCCGTCATCAACTGAATGTTTCATGGTTCCACATGTGAATCAGGACTCTAATAATGATAAACCAACGTATCTTAAAGATATCAAAACTTGTGCTTTCAATAGGTCTTTTCTACGGCGCTAATGGCGCCATAGCGGCACCGGGAGAAGACAGTATTGCCCGGGGAAAACAGGTCTATAACCAGCAGTGTGCCGCCTGCCATCAGGCTGAAGGTCAGGGCATTCCCGGGTCGTTTCCGCCTCAAAAAGGTCACACTGCAAACGTCTTCAATGCCAGTGGCGGTATTGGCGGGCGAGGCTATTTGGCCCATGTGCTGCAATACGGCCTGACTGGTTCGATTAATGTAGAGGGGACATCGTATAACGGCAATATGCCTGCCTGGGGTGGATCGCTCAGCGACCAGCAAATCGCGGATGCCCTGAATTATGTGGTGACAGGATTTGGCAACAAAGAACGTCTTTCGGGAGAATTTCGCCCTTACTCTGCCGATGAGGTGAAAGCGATCTCAGGTAAGAACCTCTCCGGTAAAGATGTCTATCAGTTGCGCCAGGTGGTCCTAGGGAACCAGGGGCAGGGTTCGGCGTTGTCACCGCCCACCTCTCAAAGTGTGGCAGTATCAGACGCCACCCAGATGGCGTCGGAAGTATCACTTGAACAGGCTATACCGAAACCGATCTATGCCGCAGTCCAGAAAACCGGAGTTGTTGAGCGCTTTCCTTCAAAATCATCCTGGCCCGGGGTTGAGGGTGCTCACTACGATGCCCTGAGTCCGGACGGGAAACAGCTCATAGTGTCGGGGTTCAAGACCGGCAATGTGTACGTTATGGACACGAATAACGGCGAAATCGAAGGCAGTATTTCGATTGGCGAGGTGGCGCAGGGTGTCAAGATATCACCAGATGGGCGTTACGGCCTTGCGATAGCGCCCATCCAGGGGATCGTTGCGGTCATTGATATGGAAACGCTGGCACTGGTCAAAAAAATCAGTGTGGGTGACACGCCTCACAACCTCATTTTCAATACGAACGGCAGCCTCGCTTACGTCACCTTACAGGGCGGGGGTGCGTTAGCCGTGGTGGATATGGAAACGCTCACCAAACAGCGAGAGATACCGACACCGGGGCTGGAAACCCCCCATAATATTGATATTTCCGGTGACGGGCATCGTTTATGGATTCGTGACTTCATCGGCCATGTGGGCGTTCTTGATCTGGACAGCGAGAAGGTTCTCAAGGTGTTCAAGGTTGGCGCGGGTCACGGTGGCATCGATGTGATTCCCAACAGCCGTTATGTGGCCACGGGCGCCATCTCCGCGTCTCAGGTGACGGTGATTGATGCTGACAGCCTCGCAATTGTTGCCAATCTTGATGTAGGAACCGGACCCCATGGTGTGCGGGCCAGCGCCGATGGCCGTTACCTGTATACGTCTGTGACAGCAGACAATATGATCACCATTATTGACATGGAGTCGCTGAAGGTCGTGCGCCAGGAGCCCGTTGACGGGAAGTTTCCATTCTGGCTTGCAGTACCCGGCAACCCTTAAAAAAAGACTGCCGGTTGGGAATAAAGTGAAAGCTGGTGACGTCTTTGGTTAATGGCTAGCCCAATAAAGCACTCCTGATAAGGCACTGTGGATGCGCAACGCCCGGAGCAAACAGCAGTTCGACGCCCTGACTCGCCCCTGGCGGGATCGGCTTTTCGGTGTTGCGCAGCGCCAGGCCTGGTCGCGGGAGGCGGCTGAAGACTGGACACAGGAGACGCTGCTCCGGGCGTGGCGAGATTTTGGCCAGCTTACGGAGCAGGGCGCGATGTATGCGTGGCTACTGAAAATCCTGAATCGAGTAGTGGCTGATGACATACGGCGGGACACACGGCGGAATCAATTGGCACCTATGCTTACCACCGATGACGCATTTCTGCAGGAGCAGGCCTGCACGTCCGCCGGACCCTTCGAACAAACCGTGCAAACGCAAAGTAATGAACAACTTATGAAAGCGATGCAGGCGCTACCGGATAATTTCCGTCAAGTTGTTTTGTTGCGGGATATTGAAGGGCTGAATTATCAGGAGATTGGGCAGGTTCTGAACATTGCACAGGGTACGGTTATGAGTCGGTTATCGAGAGGTCGGCGGCTTTTAGCCAGCCTCCTCATCAGGGCGGAATCCCGGGATGGATTAGCTGCAACCTCTATACACGGTAGTAAATCCACATGAATGACCTCGACAAAACAGAAGCCGGGCGCTTCTCTGAACTCCACCTCGAGCTGCAGGACTGGCTGGCAGGTTACGTGGATGGCGAGCTGAATGAACATCACACGGCCATAGTGGAGGCGCACCTGGTAGGCTGTGAAGCCTGTCGTGCAGACGTTGCTCGTCAGCAGGCCACGAGCAGACGATTTCATGATATGCCGACAACCCGCATGCCGATCGAGCTGCATAAGCAACTTGATAACGCGCTTGCAAACACCCCTGATTATTCTGAACAGGCGCCCAGTACGACTTCCAGGTTTAATCTCAGACAATGGCTGACCGGTTTGTACCGCCCTGCGGTGGTCGGTGCCGGAGGATGGGCCGTGGCACTGGTGCTTGCCGGGGTACTGTGGTTGCCCGACGTGGGTGTTATGAGTCACGGCCACATCCCTATGGTGAGTGATGCCTTGGCAGACTATCAAAAGGTGGCTCTCACGGACCTTCCTGCGCTGGGAAATACCACTGACTCATCAGTTCCAGCCAAGCTGGCAGGCGGTCGCTTACTAGCCTCCTGGCACACCACCGTGGGCGGCGAACCCGCTGAGGCGTTTGCCATGCGACGGGGCAACAGCCTGGTGATTCAGTACCGGATTTCGGAACAGGTTCTGTTCAGGAATCCGGACGTGCGGCAGGCGATGGCCACCATGGGCGACTACCGTACTCGCGAAAACCAGCTGGAGGTGCTGGCCATCCCGATGAAGGAATCCGGTTTACTGGTTGTCGGGCCAGCGAATGCCATGCCAGCAACCAGTGATTTGGAGTTAGAATCTATCTAGACAGTAAGCGTGGTTATTTTTCATCCAGCATCTAAACTGAAGCAAGGCGCCCGGAAAGGCCAACAACAAGGAGAAGAGTCATGTCCTTATCAGATCAGTACCCAAGTAATACCGACGTTCAGGCAGAGCCGATCCAGCTCAGCCGCCGACGCCTGCTGCTCGGTAGTGCCGGCGCCATGGCGTCAGTGAGTTTATTGGGGTTTTCGCCGCTTACCAGGGCGGAAGAACCCAAAACATTGCCTGATTACGTCAAATGGAAAAACGCCAACGAAGTGATTGTCCACAGCGCCAATACCATTGAAACCGAACGAGGTGCTATTGGTAGCGGCGTGGTTACGCCCAGCGACAAGTTGTATGTGCGCAACAATCTGCCTGCACCGAACGAGCAGATCGTGGCTGACCGCGATGCCTGGAAAGTCAGTATCAAGGGCGTCAACAACCCAAAAACTCTGACGATCGCAGACCTGAAAGACATGGGTATTGAAACGGTAACGACGGTGCTGCAATGCTCTGGTAACGGTCGCGCTTTTTTCGAGCATGGCCCCGGTGGTACCCAATGGGGCACGGGAGCTGCTGGCTGTATTGTGTGGACCGGTGTGCGGTTGCGGGATGTTGTTGAGAAGCTTGGTGGTGTAAAGGCGGGTATGAATTACATAACCAGTACCGGTGGTGAATCACTGCCTGCGGGCCTCGATCCCAAGACCATCCAGGTTGAGCGCTCGGTGCCGACCCGGGCCCTTGATCAGGCCCTGCTGGCGTGGGAAATGAACGATGACCCCATGCCTCTGGCCCACGGCGGCCCGCTTCGGATGGTGATGCCTGGCTATTATGGTGTTAACAACGTCAAGTACGTAGAGCAGGTTGCGTTTACCAAAGATCAATCCGAAGCCAAAATTCAGACCTCCGGTTATCGCATTCGCCCCATTGGTGATAAGGGTGCGCCAGGGCAGCCGTCCATGTGGGAGATGCCCGTTAAATCCTGGGTGACAGCCCCGCTGTCGAATACAAACAAGGGCCGCAACATGATTCACGGCGTAGCCTTTGGCGGCATTAACGCGGTCGCAAAAGTCGATGTGTCCATCGATGGTGGCAAAACCTGGAAACAGGCCCGCTTCCTGGGTCCGGATATGGGGCGCTACGCCTGGCGGCCTTTTGTGCTTGCAACCGATCTGTCTCCGGGCGAGTACCGCATTGTTAGCCGGGCCACCGATAGCGAAGGCAACACCCAGCCACCCAACCGAACTGAAAATGAGCGCGGTTACGGCAACGCCAGTTGGAAGGATCATGGCGTGAGTGTCACAGTCGGCTAACCGAAAACCACTCAGCGGTCGCTACAACGACGGGCCGCTGCGACAGCTCTTGGATTACCGCGAAAATACCAAGTACCATTCTATCGAGGATAGTATTATGACGTTACGAGCTCCCCTTGCGCTTGCTGCCTGCCTGCTAACCATCGGTTCCGCTCTGGCGGATGAGCAGTTTGATGCCGGTAAGAAAGTCTTTCTGGAACAGGCGCAACCGTCTTGCACCGTCTGCCACACACTGAACGACGCAGGATCTGCTGGTGCAATTGGCCCCAACCTGGATGAACTCAAACCCAGCGCCGATCAAGTGGTCAACGCCGTGAGTGGCGGTGTGGGCATCATGCCTGCATTTGACGGTTCACTGTCTGAAGAGCAGATCAAAGCCGTGGCGTATTACGTTGAGAAGGCGACGTCGAAGTAGTGCGCAGCGCACAACGCTGGATATGGGATTAGGGCAGAGCCGGTATCAGAAATTTAACCGTGCCCATAAGTATGGGCATCCTTGTGAATATGGTCGGGATGTTCGAACTCCAGTGTCGAATGACTTATGTTGAATTCCTGCTCCAGAGCCTGTTTTATCCTGTACTTGGTGCTCTCAAGCTGATCCCATGCGCTTTTCTCGATAACTACATGAGCGTCCAGCGACGCATCGTGTTCTCCCATCTGCCAAAAATGCACATGATGAAGGTCAATCACACCTTCGATATTTGACAGGGCCAGTATTACAGCATCTGTATCGATATCCACAGGGCTACCCAGCATGAGTGTTCTGATGGTCCCACCGATTTCTGTAAGACCCAGGTAGAGAATGTAGCCTGCGATACCTATGGTGATTGCAGGATCAACCCACCGCAGGTCGTAGAGCAGAATAAGTATCCCGCCAATGATCACGGCGACCGAAGCGAGTGCGTCGGAAAGATTGTGAAGAAACAGCGCGCGGATGTTGACGCTGCCCTTCTGCATCGAGTACGTAAGCAAAGCTGTCAATGCATCCACTGCCAGGGCGATACCGCCAAGCCAGACTACCCACCAGCCCTTGATTTGCGGAGGGTCGATTATCCGCATGCCACCTTCATAGACCAGGTAGAGCCCGATAATTATCAAAGTGGTGTAATTTATGAGGGCCGCAACGACCTCAATTCGTCCGTAGCCAAAGGTCATCTTTGAGTCAGCCGGGCGGCGCGCAATTTTTCGAGCCGCAAAGGCTATAACGAGCGCTGCCATGTCTGAAAAGTTATGCAAGGCGTCGGCGATCAGGGCCAGGCTGCCAGCAAAGATACCCCCTCCAACCTGGGCCAGAGTCAGTATGCCGTTCGCCCAGATGGCTATAGCAACGCGTTTGTCCTTGGTCTCGGGGGGCATATGAACATGTTCGTGACTCACGGGATCAACCTCGTTTGGTGCTTGGTAGAAGAAGGAGCTCCCCAGAACTGCTGGGGCGGCGGGCATAGCTTGTCATTGGCCATCAAGGTTGTAGACCAATGGGTCGCATTTTGGGCTTGGACTGAAGCGTTTTGTTGACCACTTCCGAGGCCTTGTCGCCATCAACACTGCAGGGCCGACCGCTGTCAGCCCGGCCACCTGGAATGGTCCACTAGCCCGGTTATTGCCGGCTAACTACCTGGACGGGACAGTGCCTCCTCGTCAACAACCCCGTCTTCAATGCGAATAGCCCTCACCAACCGGGAAACAAGTACCTTGCCATCACCGGGGTGCCCGTCCTGAGTGCGGGCCTTCTCAACGATTACGCCTGAAACTTCCCATGCCGATGCTTCGTCAGCCACATCCACTTCAAGCTTGACCATGCGTACTTTTGCAAGGTGGTTTCCGCCGCCCGCCGTTGAATGCCCGAATTCGCTCAATGGGACCACAGCAATACTGGTAACCCCTGGCACCTCCGCCAATCCATCGATGACGTGCTCAGCCATTGTTTCACGTACGTAGGCTTTGATCTCATACATGGCTCATCTCCTCGTCAGACTTCAACATCGTTACGTTCGGCAGCGAACCACCGGTAGATACTCGGCAACACCAACAGTGTCAGCAGGGTTGACGTGATCAGCCCCCCGACAACCACAGTGGCAAGTGGGCGTTGCACATTGGAGCCAATGCCGTCCGCCAGCAACAGAGGTATCAGCCCGAGAATGGCAACGGTTGCGGTCATCAGAACCGGTCGCAAACGTCGCTCGGCACCGAGTTTGACCGCTTCAATAACCTCATAGCCCTCATCCCGAAGCTGGTTGATATAACTCACCATCACCACGCCATTGAGCACTGCGACGCCAAATACTGCGATAAAACCAACCGCTGCCGGCACGGACAGGTAAAGACCGCTGACAAACAGCGCGACAACCCCGCCAGTGATCGCAAACGGAACGTTGAGGAATATCAGGCTGGCGTAACGCAGGCTGCTGAATGCGGAGAACAACAGCAGGAAAATGAGGCCAAGGGTGATGGGCACGACGATTTGCAAACGGGCCATGGCTCGCTGCTGATTTTCGAACTGACCACCGAATTCCACAAAATAACCCGGTGGCATTTCCATCTCCTCAGCGATTCGCTGCTTAAGGTCTGCCACCACGCTGCCCATGTCGCGACCGCGCACGTTCATTTGCACATACAGCCGACGACTGGCATTGGAACGTGAGATCTTTTTCGGCCCGGAGTAGGTCTCCACGCTGGCAATACGTGACAACGGAATCATTTCTCCTTTTGCACCGCGCATCGGCATGTTCCGGATCGCATCAATGGAACCACGGGATTCTTCCTGCAAGCGGGCAAAAATCTCGAAGCGGCGCACACCATCGAACACAAGGCCCGCTGCCTGACCACCGATGCCGGTTTCAACCGTATTCATCACGTCGTTCACACTGATACCGTATTGCGCCAATGCATCACGGTCCGGGCGAATGACAATCTGCTTTTTGCCGGCTAGTTGCTGAGTGCGAACATCCGTTGCGCCGGGAACCTGGCGGGCGAGGGCGGCAATTTCTTTGCCAATATCACCAAGCTTTTTCAGATCGTCACCGAAAACGCTCGCAACCAGCTGCGCCTGAACGCCAGACAAGAGCTCGTCGGTACGCAACTGGATAGGTTGGGAAATATTGTTGGCAAGGCCGGGTATCTGATCATTTACCGCTTCTGCAATCTGGCTTTGCAATTCCTCGTAGCTGATGTCTGACCGCCACTCATCAAGGGGTTTCAGAACCACCATGGTAGCAACCACGTTGACCGGTTCCGGATCGCCGCCCACTTCTGCGCGACCGACGCGAGCATAACTACCGGTAATTTCGGGGAAATCACCCAGCACTTCCTGGATTTTTTTGCTGTAGCTTATTGCCGAGTCCAGGCTCGCGCCGGGTGGTAATGTTGAACGAATCTGGAAGTTGCCCTCCCGCAAGGTGGGTACGAACTCGCTGCCCAAGAAGGGGAACAGGGTCAAACTTCCCAAAAACAGGACAAGCGCTATCCCCATGACCAGTTTGGGTGTTTTAACAACGTTTCGCAGGATGGGCCGATAAGCCGCGCTCAACCATCCAACCAGGCGGGGCTCTTTGTGCTTGATGCCCATCTTGAACGCCAGCGAACTCAGTACCGGCACCACCGTCAGTGCCAGTATGAGCGAACCCAGAAGGGCGAAGCAGATTGCATAAGCCATCGGTGAGAACAGCTTGCCTTCAACGCCTTCCAGCGTGAACAGCGGCAGAAAAACAATAATGATGATGCCGATGCCGAATACAATCGGCCGGGCGACCTCCCGGGCCGCTTCACCCACCAGACGTATCATGCTGACGTTTTCTTCCGAACGCTCCTCAAGATGACGGAAAATATTCTCGATCATCACCACGGCACCGTCCACCATCATGCCAATGCCAATCGCCAGCCCACCCAGGCTCATCAGGTTGGCGGACAAACCCGCGAACCTCATGCCAATGAATGCCACCAGAACTGAAAGGGGTAGGGTAGCCACGACAATAAGAGTCGAGCGCAGATTTCCAAGAAACAGATACAGAAAGATGACAACAAGCGCTATGCCCTCAAGCAATGCCTTTTCTACGGTACCGATGGCTTTTTCCACCAGCGTTGCCTGGGAATAGTACGGTTTTATTGACAGTCCTTTCGGCAGGGATTGATTGAGCGCCGCTATTTTGGTGTCGGTGTCCCGAAGAACCTGGCTGGTATTGGTATCGATCAGCTTCATGATGTAACCACCGACGGATTCCTCGCCTAACGATATTTCAGCACCGCGACGTATTGCCGGCCCCAGCTCAATGTCAGCCACGTCATTGAGATAAACCGGTGTGCCTTCCCGTTCTGCGACCAGTGTTTGCCGCAAATCCTCAAGCCCTTTTTCACCGGGGCTGACCCAGCCATAGCCGCGCACAATGTATTCTTCACCGCCGCGGGTGATAAAGGAGGCACCGACATTCCGGTTGCTCGCGACAATGGCCTCCCGAGCGTCCGTCACGGTGAGACCACGGGCCTGCAACGCGCGGGCGTCAAGGTTGACCTGGTACTGTTTTACTTCGCCACCGATAGACAGCACACCGGTGACGCCCGGAACAGTTTTGAGCTGGGGCTTTATGATCCAGTCCTGAATCGTCCGCATCTCTTCCAGCGAAAAATCGGCTCCCTCTTCTTGAACCAGCGAATACATCATGATGCGACCGAGGCCGGTGCTGATAGGGCCAAGTTCGGGTTCGCCCATTCCCGCCGGTATCTGTCGGACGGCCTCATCAAGCCGTTCCATGACCAGGCGCCGCGCAAAATAGATGTCCGTGCCATCTTCAAAGTAAACGGAAACCCGTGAAAGCCCGAAAATGGAAGTGCTTTGAACTCTCTCAAGTCCAGGAATCCCATACATGCTTACTTCCACGGGATAGGAAATAAGCGTCTCAACATCAACAGGTGAAAGACCGGGACTTGTGGTGAAAATCTGAACCATCGTCGGCGTTGCATCGGGAAAGGCATCAACCGGTAGTTTGTTGAACGAAAAATACCCGGCCAGCGCAACGCCAATCACAAAGACGATCACCAATAGCCGATTAGCCAGGGCGTAATTAACAAGAGCGTTTATCATATATCGAAACCTTAGTGGCCGTGGCTGGCGCTACGATTCTTGGCAGTGAGCGCGGACATGAGATCAAAAGCGCCTTTCGCGACGACAGGCTGGCCGCTACGAAGACCGCTACGAATTTCAATCCATCCGTTTGCTTCGGTCCCGATCCTGACGGGGGTCGCCTTGTACTCGCCTTGCTCTTCGCCGGGCACAAACACAACATCGCGCCCTTCAACGGTCTGAACAGCGTCTCGTGGAACCAGCGGTAACGCCCCATTGGTTTGAGCCGACATAACCGCCGTGCCAAACATACCGGGCCGCAAATAGCCTTCAGGTGTGTCAATTTCCGCTCGCGCCAGAACGGTGCGACTGGTTTCGTCCAACTGTGTGGATATCCAGGAAATCTGGCCGTTATAGGCGCGGGATGCGCCGGGCTGTAACTGGATTCTAACCGTGTCCCCGAGCGCCAACTGACCGATAGCAGACTCTGACACCCTGATCATGGCCCAGACTTTCCGATTGTTAACAACCATAAAAGGCGTGTCGGAAGATGATAAAGTTTGCCCGATCATCACATCCTTTTTTTCAAGCACACCGTTGATTGGCGATTTAAGGGCATAGCTGGCCAGACTCGCTGTGTCGGATTCTGCTGACGATACGCCGTAAGCCTTCAACTCCTCCCTGGCGGCATTCAGCTCGGCGGACATAGTCAGAAAACGGGCTTTGGCTGAGAGAAACTCTTCTTCACTGGATATGCCCTGGTTCTGCAGTGATCGTTCACGTTTGTACTCGGCCTCGGCCGCCGCTTTTCTTGCGGTCAATGACTGCATGCGCGCCCGTACTTTTGCCAGAGCCACACTATTGAGCGTTGCGATGGTGTCGCCTTTGGAGACTTTGTCACCAAGATCTACCAGGATTTCTGACACTTTTGCCTCAAGAAGCGGGCCAACCTTCGCGACGAGATCCGGCACAAACATAATTTCCACGGGGGCTCTGACCGTCTCGTTCGCACGACCTGACGAGGCGGGCGAAACGTTAATATCCAGAAGGTTTTGCTGAGCTTCCGTCAGATGTACCGCCCCCTCTTCTTCACGTTGTTCTTGTTGGTTTACTTTCTCATTGCCGTGCTTGCTTTCACCTTGATGGGACGCTTCTGCGCTGCCCTCATTGTCTACCTCCTGGGCCGCAGGCACGCCAGAAAAAAGAAGGGTAGCGGCAAACAGAGTTAACGGAAAAGCCCGGGTTATCTGCAACATACTTTAACTCTCAGTTGAAATGGATACGGTCGGAAAGGGGGTTTGGCTGGTGGCTCCTGATATCTGCAAACGTCACTGGCCGCTGCCGGAGGCCATGACAATGCCACCGCCGGTGCTGATTTCGAGCGCCTTTACCGACGCGATGTAATCACTTTGGGCCTCGATGTACTCATTGCGTACGGAGATCAAACTATTCTGGGCGGCAAGGACATCGGTTGTACCGACCTTGCCGGCACGAAATGCTGTCTGCATCAGTTCAAGCGTTTCCTCTGACCGTTTGAGGATAGAGGCGCTCATCTGTTCAAGTTGGGCTGTGGCTGCACGGTATTTTGCCTGCGCTCTCAAGACGCCGATTTTAATACTGAGACGCAATTGCTCGGATCTGACTTCGGCGGCTTTAAGTTCTGCACTCGCGCGCTTCACCTCGCCACCGAATCGGTGAACGGTTGGCAGGGGCACTGAAATACCACCGCCAATGATGTTGCTGCCCTCTTCGCGGTCAAAAAAACCAAACACTCGCAAATTAGGTATTGTCTGATTCTGCGCCAGATCAAGACCTGATTCTGCCGAGCTGACAAGTGCCATGGCGGCCTGCAAGTCGGTTCTGCGACTTAACGCAAGCTCTACTAACTGGTTTTCCGGGGGCAAGCTTTCGAAGTCCAGTGAGATATTGCCGTCCACCCGTATGGGTTCCTGAGGGTCAACGCCAAGCACTTCACTTAAGGCTAATCGTGATTCTTCAAGCTGTCTCTGTGCGGCGGCCTCCTGATTTTTGGCGCGGGCAAACCCAATAACCGCGGTATTCAACTCAAGCCGTGTTCGCTTACCCTGATTTACCGAAATACGCATCAGTTCACGAGTTCTGGACATAAGGTCGATGGTTCGCTTTGCTGTCTCAAGGGACTCTCTCGCCAGAAGAATATCGAAAAAGGCCGCCCGCACCCGGGCACCGATTGCCCGTCTCAGGAAGTCATACTCGAGTTCGGCCGAGGACAACTGTCCGCTGGCGACTTTCTCGCTCAAATCAGCTTTGCCCGCGGTCCAGAATTCCTGGGACAGGCGAATTCCATAATCAGTTGAGGTTTGTGATCTATTTGACCGGCGACCGCCGCTGAGTTCTAACTCGGGGTTGCTGGGAACAATGCGGCGGGCGTGCTGAACATCCCCCGTGAACATGCCAATGCGCGCTTTTTGCCCGGCGAGTGCCGGATTGTTGTTGTAAGCTTTTGCAATCGCTTCATTGAGAGTTAATGTTAACGACGGCTGGCTGGCTTTGTACGCTTTCAGGGAAACGCTGTTCTGCGCTGCCACTGGAAAAGACACCAGGCCTGCTAACGCAATAGCGAGCATGGGGAAAAATCGTTTTGAGGTTCGCCTCATAGACTTATATTCCGTCACAGATTAAAAATTTCACCCAGATACCGAGGGTTAGCAGAAGCGAAACTTTAACCGACGAAACTTAATTAAACTTGAACATTCAGGCAGGTAACCGGAAAGACTTGAATGCGACCAGCCTATTTCCGTACGGCGTTATCCGGCCCGGAAAAATAATAGCCTTGGCCCCTCAGCGAGCGGATATACTCCTTACCGACCATTTTTCTTAAACGAGTTATGTAGACCTGAATCACGTTCAATGTCGGACTGCGATCAATGTTATACAGTTCGTCGATAAGTTCCTCTATCGAGAACACGCGCCCAGGACGGGCCATAAAGCAGCGCAGTAACCGATACTCGGTTGCTGTCAAGGTGTAACTGGTGCCTTCAGGACACTCCAAAGACCGGGTTTCATCGTTGAGTGTAAAACCATAGGCCGATATCTGTGACGATACTCGCCCCTCGGAACGTCGCACAATAACCTCAAGCCTTGCCACAAGCTCTTCAAAATGAAAGGGCTTGGGAAGATAATCATCGGCACCAGCGCGAAGACCTTCGACCCGTTCCATCCATTTTGATCGGGCTGTTAGTAGCAGTACTGGTTCTTGGCGGTTCTCAAGACGCCACCTGCGTAGCAGGGTGAGGCCATCGGTCACAGGGAGGCCGATATCAAGAATTGCCACGCGGTAGGCTTCCGACTGAAACAGTACTTCCGCAGCGTGAGCCGTGGCTGCATGATCAACAGCGTACCCCGCCTGCTCGAGCTGCCCCATCAGTTTTTCAGCGAAAACCACCTCGTCTTCTACCAGCAGTAATCTCATTACAGCCTCCAAAAGGGAAAATAGGCATCAAAGTTATTTGCTGCAATAATAGGAACGTATTCAGTTGATGCTACATGAAAGTCGTTTTCGACATCAGAGTATTACCGGGAGATATTGATTGTTTCGACGTTCCATTCGTCTGGGATTGCTGGCCTCGCTTATGCCGTTGAGTTTTCTTGTCATGCTGGCGGTCTGGTTTGGTCATGAAGCCTTGCTGGAGCAGTTTTCACGCGATGTGAGGCAAGACATGTTGGCGCAGGAGTCCGACCAGCTTCAGAATCTGTTAACAAACTCTTACCCTGACACAGTAAGGGCCATAAAGAGCATTGAGAGCCTCGAGTTTGTTTTTCAGCATGCATTTGCGTTCAGAATAGGGCAGACGCTGTATTTTTCTGCTGGCGTTGATAAAGAGATAATGAGCCCGTTGCTCTCTGAAAAGACCCCCGGAGTTGTCTACATCAAGTCGGGTCAGCGGTCGCTGATAGGCTATCGGCGTACGTTCCGTACAAACCGCCTGCCTGTTGTGCTGGTGGTTGCTGAGACACAAACACCGCACTTAGCCGGATGGGAACGAGTTCATGTATCAATTGCCATTCTGTCTGTTTTGCTTTTGATTGTTCTGTGGTGTGTGATTTTTCTGGCGGTCCATCTTGCGCTTTCGCCGGTATCCCGGGTTCGCAATGATCTAGCTGATCTGCATTCCGGCAGGCGCGCTCGATTGCACAATACGGTACCTCAGGAATTTTCCGACCTGGTAAACGGATTTAATCGTTTGCTTGAAACTCTGGACGACCGCCTTGAGCGTTCCCGCAGAACGATCGCCAACCTCTCCCACAGCGTTAAAACGCCGCTGGCCTCGGTGCTTGCTGTCCTCGAGGCGGATTCGTCGCACATCAGCCCCGATGATCGTATCTATATGATAAAACAGTTGAGGTCATTACATAAAACACTTGACTCTCAAATGAGGAGAGGGGACGTGTCAGGCCCACAGATAAGTCGTAGCACACAGGTCGTTGTTCTGACTGAGGACCTGGTGGACCTGGTTGGCCGAATGTTCCCGCAAAAGCAGTTCAGATTCTCCCCGAAGCCCGGTGTGCCGTTAAAATGGCAGGTCGATGAGCAAGACTTCAGTGAAGTCGCGGGAAATCTACTGGAAAATGCGGGTAAATGGTCGTTATCTGCTGTTGATCTTGCGCTTAGTACATCCACTGAGGGCCTGAATTTATCGATCAGCGATGACGGTCCTGGAATACAAGAAGAAGATCGGGAACGCTTGTTGGAGCGTTGGGTCCGGCTCGATGAACAAGGCAGCGGGTATGGGCTGGGGTTGAGTATCGTTAAAGAAATTGTGGATCGTTACGAGGGGCGTCTGGAATTTTCTGAATCTTCGCTGGGTGGCTTGCAGGTAAACGTACTTTTCCCCGGCCAAGCTGTAGAGGAATGCGAAAACGCGCGACGCTTCCCATAAGCACCGGGGTGGTGTTCTCATGCGACTGGATCAGCGTGGGAGGCGTCTCCAGTTAATTATTCCTGAGATTGCTAGCAGTAGAATGGCCAATGCTGACAAGTCAGATATCCACGGCCCAATGCCCAAAATACGCCCTGAATGGAGATCCAGCAGGAACTGCTGCAAAGAAATGCCGCCGCCCTGATAGGTATCAAGAAGCTGCTTTCTGACCGCCGCAGGTGTTGGGCGTTGACTTGACCAGGCAACCTGCTCGTTTACAGATGGGGCCTGGGTCCAGCTCAGAAACGACGAGGTCGTCCTGAATTGTCCGTTTGGCGTGTCAATAAAAAAAGAGTCGGCTTTCGAACCGAATTTCCGGATACGGCCGGGCAAATTTTCTTGCCCAAGGCGATCAATCAGCACGCCAGTTCGAGTCAAGAGGGTTATCGAATCCGACGTCGCGGCTGCTAAAAAACCCGGGCCTTCAACAATACCCAAAAGCGGACTGTCGACGATTTGTTCGAGCTGTAGAGGTTCCTTGCCAAGAAATAGCTGACTGTTCATCCAGCTCACAAGCACACCACTATCGGTGTTAAAGCTGACAATTTCCTGTGGTCCGTTACTCAGTCCGTACCATCTCAGAAGTGGGGGCCAGGTCAGAACACTGTCTTCCATACCAACATCTTTCAAGTGGTTGATTGCAGTGCCGGTTGCTGCAATCAATATCAGGAAAACAGCTGAAACTACACCGATATAGCGATGCGACAGGCGTAAAAATTTGCGCCGGGTTTGCCGGGAGCGTGTGAACGAAATCACGAGTCATTAACCAACTGGCTGTAATAGAGCGCTAAACGTGCCAATTTTTTGAGCGCGTAGACTGACAAGGTGGCACCGGTAATGCCGTCTACGGGTTGGTTGAGCGTTTTGCCGCCCTCAAGTTCCGCGCCTTTGAACTGATTCGTAAAAACGGGGTATCGAACTTCCCATCCTCTCGTCTCCCGGTACACGAGTACGTCCAGTTTACGAATGACATTGTTATCCACCAATATACCGACAGTAATCGGACGTGCTTTGCCAACTTCCTCCAGTATCCAGGCAACCCGTGAACCTTGCTTCCAGTATCGTTCACGCAACGCGGCGGGTGGATGCCCCAATACATCTGCGGCAACCGCCTTTTTTTCGCCCACAATCCATAGTGCGGCGGGTTCCGGGATATCACCGGCAAACGATTCTCTCAAAAATACCTGAGGTTCTTTATAAACCTCATCAGCCAGAAGGGGCATCGGAACAGACAGCAAAATGAGTACAAGCAAAAGGTGGGCGCGCCCAAGCGGGTAACTCATGAGAACAACCTTATTATTGAATTCTGAGGCAGGCGCGGCACACGCGCCTGCCTCAGACAACACGGCATTTTAAAAGGTGTATGCTACGCCCGTCGAGAACGCTAGAACACTGTCTTCATCTTCTCCAGCCGGAATAAAGTTGGTTAAACCGGCCAGTGTCTGTTCGTCAGTCCAAGTGTATTCCGTGGCAAATGAAATCACCCAGTCTGGAACCGGACGATAGGCCAGGCCAAGGGTGACGCGATTAACAATAGAGCTTTTCTCTTTTTCGAGGTTGGTGATCTGGCGATTGGAGAACTCAATACCGGTTATCCTATTGCGAACAACAACCTGCTCCATGCGAACGGTCGGTTCAAGAGAGGGGTTGCCGAAACCACGCCCTAGAAAGGTATTGTCCAATGCTTTCGGCCAGAATGGGTAACGAGCTTCTATCCAATAACCTGTGCGGCTTTCAGCGAGCCCGCCGAGCGTGATTTCGCTAACGACTTCTGTGGTTTCACCGCCTTCGGCACTGATCTTTGCCTCCACTTCTTTATCTACAGCGGCACGGGCGAAACTGGCAGCAACGTCATCAATATTGCCCCAATCGGTGTGAACAACCTCGTATTCAAATTCAAACCCACCAAAAGTATGAAGCCCATCAACGGCAACTGACCACACCGACTCAGAGTCCATGAAATCCGGCGTATAGCGTCCGTAATATCCAGAAACGGCGAATTCCTGTCCCGGTTCAGGCAACAGGCCCAGCCGCCCAGTAATGGCTTTATTGCCGTTAAGATCGTTGGAAAATCCGCCGCGGGAAGGGGCAAATCCAGCTTCAAATTTGGTGACACCTATCGTTGAGTTGCCAGCAGGTTCGGCTGCTACTTCGCCCTCGAATTCGAAGTCGAGGTTGACGCCGTTTACTGCGTAAAGTCGGTAGTCAACCAGGCCCGCCCGGGTTTCTACCAGTCCTGAAAAACCCAGCCCCAGTTCTGGCCATGCGGCCTTGTTTGGCAAGACGGGCGCACCCCTGTCTACCAGAGTACGACGAGTCAAATTCCATTGATTGTCATCATGATTGATATTAAAGCGGCCTAAAGGAACAAGCAGGGCACCCATGTCCAGATTGACGCTGTCATTGATACGATATCTTGCCCAGGCCTGTTCCATCGATATTTCTGAGCCATTGGTTCCTTCGATTGCCTGTCCTGCAGAGAAACCATCAGACCCTGCCGAAGCTCCTTTTTCCAGCTCAATTGCGCCAAACCGCTCAAATTCCAACTCGAAGTAAGCTTCAAGGCGGTCGTTAATTTTACCGTCGCCCGTCAAAACAAAACGTCGAAAAGTAAAGGTGTCCTGGTCGGCGTCCAAGTTGTTTGATTCGGCGCGGATAGAGCCGTATCCACCAATATGAAAGTCCCTTGCGCCGGACTGCGCAGAGCCTTTGTCGTTAACCTGCACCCCGTCAGACGCATTCATCGAATCTTCCAGGGTTTCGATTCGCTTCTGCTGCTCTTCGATTACCTGCCACAACTGTTCATCGCTATTACGAGCCTCTTCGGCAATAACGACAGGTGTCGCCAAACTTCCTGCCAGCCCGAAAACAAAAGCCGTTCTTTTAATCACAATGATATCTCCGTCATCTATTCAAGTGGATGCCTATACCGAGGCTCTCGATTGACGACATGAGTTTACGGGCCCATTTAGTAAATGTAAACGATAACAATTTCTATTCAGAATGGGTCTGCAGGCAATCTGGTGACGGTTGTTAAGGGGATTAAGAGGAGAATTGCCACGATCTTTATTTTTTCTTTGGGCGCCACTTTTCTATATGATTGTCAGCAAAATTAGCCGTCCAGACAGTGCCGTCACCGTCTACCGCGACCGCAATCTCGGTTTGTCCGGGTTTGCCTGATGAGTTTCCAAATGACGTCAGGTAAATGCCGTCAGACGTAAATTTCTGAATCCGATCATTATAAAAATCAGCCACGAATACGTTGCCTTCAGGCCCGACGGTTATGGAAGTGACTGTGGCAAACCAGCCTTTGAAGGGGCCGTAGATGTTGAGCCCAAAAGGCCCGCCCCATTTACGCACATACTCGCCGTTGGCGTTAAACTGCTGAACCCGGTCGTTATAGCCATCCGCGACGTAGAATCCGCCCTTTGGGCTGATGGCTACATCTGTTGGGTAGTTGAACTCACCCGACCAGATGCCTTTCCCGGACCAAATGTTGCGAATCTCACCCTCAGTGGATACATGAACGACCCGTTGGCCGTAAGTGTCGGCAACCAGTAGGCTGCCATCGGCGAACGCTGACGCGCCTGCGGGGCTGTTGAAAGGGTCTTCACTTTCTATCGCGGTCAGATAGCGCCCGTCGATTGAAAAAACGTGCACAACATCCTTGAAGTAATCGGGTACATAAAGCCGTTCGTTAGCAATCGACAGATTCATCGGACGCTCAAGCTGGTCCTGACCAAAGGACCGCCGGAAGTTTCCATTTTTGTCGAACACCTGAATACGGCTGTTGCGGGCGTCGGCGACAAACACTTCGGTCGCGGTAACGGCAATGCCAGTGGGATCATTGAACTGGCCCGGTTGATCGCCTTTTTCGCCCCAGGCCATGACCTGCGTGTAGGGCGCTTCCTGATTCCAGTTGAAGGCGCCACAGCTCTGCAAGAGCAGGGCCGATATGGCGACAGTGGCCACTGTGATGGTTTTTCGCATTGGCATTTAAACCCTTGTGATATCGAACGTCCTGGCCGGGCAAGCGGCTATTCAGATCGTCTCTTTTTCCATGCTGCGAAAGGTGAAGCCGGCATCGTCAAACAGCTTTTCCATTTCTGGCTCAGACAGTTCAACCCCTTCAGTGACGATCACACTCACAAGGCCTTTGTTAAGATCAATGTCGATATCAGTGACGCCTTCAACCTGATTGAGCTTTTTCTCAATGCCGTAGGCGCAGTAGGGGCAGGCAAGCCCATCAACGCGCATTGAATAACGGGTATCGGCTATCGCCGCTCCGATCAGAGTCACTGACAGTAGCAGGGCGTAAAAGATTTTTTTCATGATTGCTGTTCCCGTCGCGATTTAATAGTGGAGCTCCAGCTCCAGAGTGGCGCGATAGTCTGTATTCTGCTGCGCGCCGTTGAGGTCATGAATGATCGGAAGCTGCACCCCGGTTTTGACGGCGACATTGCGGTAGGTCCACATAAGTCCCGGGCTGATAAACCATTCGGAGCCTCCGGAATCGGCGACACTGGCCCCATTCATCCGGGCGCGCTGGATGTACTCGCCGTTGAGCTCAAGCATCCATACCCAGTCGGGTTCAAGGTAGGTCGTGGGCGCAAACCGGATACCGCCAACCAGGTCGAAAAGCACTTTGTCGCCACGCTCGAATCCGCCGTCACCTTCGCCGTTGCGCCGATAGCGCAGGGCGGTCCAGCGGTACCATTTGCGGCCTTCGTAACCGTAAGTGAGCCCGGCGATCACATCAGTTGCGTTATTACCCACCTGATCGTCACCGGCGGTATCCAGAATGGTAGCCAGCGATGCTGCTGCGGATTCCTGCACCCCAAGCTGGTCATTGCGCCAGAATCGGTATTTCGTGGATAGCCCAATATCGCCACGCCCCGATACACTTGCACCCGGGCTGTTCAGGTCGGAGTAGGGTGCTTCAGTACCCACAGTCCAATCGCTGGTAATTCCGTAATTGACAGCCACTGCGTACTCATTCTCTGAATCCTCGCCCGCTTTTTTCCGCAAGGCACCGGCGTGGAATTCAAAGCCCCCCTTGAAGAGCGTGTGAGGTCCTAATCCGAAAACCGGATCGTGGGCGTAACTCGCCAGTGGTACTAGCGAAAGCCCTAGAACACAGGTTCCGAACCGCCGTCTGTTTAATTTCAACCTTTGTCTCCCCTGAAAACAGCTGGTCCGCGTGGTTACTAACCAGACCAGCACAGGATAGTGGCTGGAGTTAACTCCAGGTCAAGCGTTTTTTCCAATGCGGAAAAGCTTCGATTCCGCGAATAGTTCATAAATGAAGGCATTAAAAAAGGACGGAATTCAATGGACAGGTCTCGACTTCCACGGTCACATGCACGAGCGATGAATTATTTTTTTGGATGCGTTCGCGATAATGTCCGGGCGACTGTGGGTTATGGGTAACGACCGCGGCAATAGCAGCGTATAGATTCGGCCCGATCGACCACACATGAAGGTCACTTAGCCGCGTATCACCGCACTCCACCACACGCTTTATGTCCTGCTCGATAGCAGTCTGTTGCTGATCAAGCAATACGCTCGAAGTTGCCTGCAACAATCCCCAGGACCAGCGAGTGACGAGAATAGCACCAACAATGCCCATCGCGGGGTCCATCCAGTTCCAACCGGCGTATTTGCCGGCAAGCAAGGCGACGATGGCCAGAACAGAGGTGAGCGCGTCGGCCAGCACGTGAAAATAGGCGGCGCGGCGATTGTGGTCGTGATGCCGGTGATCTTGGGGTTTGTGTGAACCGTCTTCGTAATGTGCATGGCTGTGGTCATGGTCGTCGCCGAGAATCCATGCCGATACGCCATTGACAATCAGGCCCACAATTGCAACAAAAATGGCACCGTTGAACGATATAGCAGCCGGGTTCAGAAAACGGTCGACGCTTTCAATCACCATAAAAAATGCGAAGCCGGCCAGCAGTATGGCGCCGGTGAATCCCCCCAGCGCATTAACCTTGCCAGTACCAAAACTGAAGCGGGAGTTGGTGGCGTTTCTCCTGGCATAGGTGTATGCAAAAGCAGCAATGCCCAATGCAGTCGCATGCGAGCCCATGTGTAATCCGTCAGCGAGCAGTGCCATGGAGCCATAGATCAAGCCCGCTGCAATTTCCCAGACCATCATCACCAGAGTTAGTATGACGACGATCAGCGTACGTTTTTCACCGGACCGGCGTTGATCTTGCCCAAACGTGTGATCGTGATGCAATCCTGCGATATTTTCTTCGTACATGCGCCTGTGTTCCTGGTAATGAGTGGAGCCTCTTAATACACCTCGTATTCAGGCCAAGGGGCTTTAATCAGGGGGGTGGGCGTTCGGCATTTCCCGAATGACGAGATGGTCCCTACTTGAGATATGTGCGAATGACGCTGATCAGCTCGTCAGCTCCCTTGCGACGCTCTGCGTCGCTTTCGATGTCGGGATGAGCGACGTGCATCTGAATATGATCCTCCATGACTTCCGCCATGAGGCCATTCATGGCACCGCGCACAGCCGCGATCTGGTGTAGCACCTCGGCGCAGCCTTTGTCCGCCTCGATCGCACGTTCCAGTGCTTCGACTTGACCACGCATACGTCGTACGCGTCCCAGCAACTTGGGTTTGTTTTGAGTGATATGGCTCATGGGTGACTCATAGATAGTAATCTGAATTATACAATAGGGGGCTAGGGTATATTAATAGCCAGAAATAGCCAACCATCTCTATTGTCTCCAGCCTGGCTTTAACCCCGTTTCCCGGCCTTCCTTTAGCAAAAACATACTTTTGCAATGAATACAGTATTTGGATAGTCTTCAAACCTGATTTGAGCAACTGATAAGTGAGTCTGTGTCTCTGAACCAAACCCAATCTGTCACTGGCAAAGCAATTTTGGTAGTCACAGTGCTGTCATTGCTTATCCTTTTTCGTGGTGCGTGGGCCTCGGATCAGAGCGTTCACCAGGCTTCCCAAAGCCTGTCTTTGATCGAGTTCGCTCAAAATCATGGGCATTTTCACGACTCTTCTCTTGATCACCTTCATATCGATTCCGTCGAGATGACCGACGGCGACCACTTGATGCTCCATGTGATGGGTGCGTTTGAAAACCATATGCCTTTGACTATTGCAGCGATGCCACTTCCTTCCGGGCGGGATGCGCCCGAATTGCAAAGACCTCCGTCGCCTCTGTCTGAGCAGGCATCCTCGCTGTATCGCCCTCCGAAAGCCTGAAGTCCACACCTGATTTTGGCGCCATAGACAGCGCCGTTCACAAGTTCTGATTTCACAATTCGGAGATAACCGGATGTCATTTTTGCCGTTACTGCGCTTTTCCGGCGTAGACAGGCGTGGGCTTTTGCTTTTTGCGACTGCCTTCGTCAGCCTGTTCTTTTCCACTCTGCTCTTTGCCCATGGCGTTGAAGAAGGCGATGCCCTGTTCATTGAGCAAGCCAGCGGGGCACAGCTGTTGCCCTTTATCTATCTCGGTGCCAAGCACATGGTGACCGGTTATGACCACTTACTGTTCCTGGCGGGGGTCATTTTCTTCCTGTATCGAATGAAAGATGTGGGCATCTACGTGACCCTCTTTGCCGTTGGCCACAGCGTCACGCTTTTGTATGGCGTGCTCAGCGAGACCAACGTCAACGCCTACATGGTCGATGCCATTATCGGATTTTCCGTGGTCTATAAGGCGATGGATAACCTCGGTGCTTTTCGGCGCTGGTTCGGGTTTCAACCCAACACCAAAGCGGCCGTTCTCATCTTCGGGTTCTTCCACGGCTTTGGTCTGGCGACCAAGCTTCAGGACTTTACGCTGTCTGAAGATGGCCTGGTGGCAAACATCCTCGCGTTCAATGTGGGCGTCGAGATCGGTCAGTTGATGGCTTTGAGCGTCATTCTGATTGCCATGAATTTCTGGCGCAGAACCGACTTTTTCCCGCGTCAGGCGTTGGCCGCCAACGTTCTTCTTATGAGTGCCGGCTTTATGTTGATGGGTTATCAACTAACCGGTCTGTACACCGTTTCCTGAGGACATAGATCATGCAAGACATTTCAAATATGGATCGCGAAGGGCTGCCATCGACAAAGAGCCTGATCAAGGCAACCGGTATTGCCGCTGTCATTGGCCTGCTGACTCTGATCATAGCTATTCTGCCTGCAGAATACGGTATTGATCCGACCGGGCTGGGAGGGGCTATGGGACTGACCATGCTCAGCCAGGCAAATGCTGCGGAGCCGGCATCTTCGGAGGTTGGCTCATCGTCCGACAACCTGCTCGCGCTTCCCGCAGGCCCCGTGTGGAAGACGTCGGGCAAGCTGAGTTCCGATACAACAAGAGTCACTCTGAAACCGGGCGAGGGCCTTGAGGTAAAGGCCACCATGAACGCAGGCGACCGCATGGTTTTCAACTGGGCCTCGGAAGGCGGCCCCGTTAACTTCGACATGCACGGTGAGCGTTATAACGACGGCGACAATTTCACCAGCTACTGGCAGGGAAGAAATGAACCCGCTGCAAACGGTGCTTTCGAGGCGCCATTTGACGGCACCCATGGCTGGTATTGGCGAAATCGCGGCGACGAGACGGTTACCATCGTGCTCCGAACCAGCGGTTTTTACGACGGCATCACCAAGAAGTAATCAATTAATCATCGTTAAGGAGTTATTCCATGAAAAACATCATTCTTTCGTTCACAGTCGCTCTCGTTTTTTCATTCGCTGGACAGGCGTTTGCGGGTGCCGGGCATAGCCACGGCGTATCGGAGCCTATTTCCAAAGCACAGGCAACCCAGAAGGCAGCGACCGTAAAGCAGCAACTGATCAGTTCGAACCAGGTCTCTTCCGCATGGAGCGATATCGAAGGCAGTAGTGCCCAGCAACGTTCGAGCTCAGCCGGTAGCCTTTGGGTAGTGGAGTACGCCAACCCCAAGGCTACGGATGAGAACAAGTCTAGGCTGTTCGTGTTCGTCGATGAATTCGGCAACCCGGTTGGGGCGAACCACACCGGCGATCTGTAACATCCAGGCGGCATAATGAGGGCGTGCTACTCAATGGGTAGCACGCCCTTTTTATTTGGGCCAGTAGATATGATGATCGTCGATCACGAAGTCGTGTTCATGAATTTTGTGTGAATGTCTGTGGGTGTGGTGGTGGGGTTCTGGGCCCTCCCATCCTTCATGTTCGTGTTGACGATTTGCATGGCCCCCGCAGAAGAGACCGCCATGCTCAGGGCAAGCAACCCTCGGAGTCTTGGTGTTTTCAGATAGATACGTGCGCCTTTGGTGACTCTCGTCCAGAAGGGCTCACCGAGAGAGCCGTCAGTGCGAGCGGGCAAGGTGACGGATAGGACGAAAGCGGCGGAAAGGACAAAGGCAAAACCATTCATCAGAAACAGTACATCAAACGTCATGATGGTAATCAGAGCCGCCACCACGCAGGCTCGCAGGATATCCAGCAGAGAGCGGCGCGGAAGTTTCTGGGCAACAGCACCAAACAGCGGCGCGATGACCACATAGGCGATCATTTTAAGCGCCAGCGCGATTACCTAGGCACTGAAAAGGCGCTTGTAGGTGCGAATTCTAAGTGGGGAGAAGATACCCAATCGGTACATCTTATCAACCTCACGATCTTCCGATCAGTTTTGCACCACCCGATTCCGATACGCCTCAAGATCGCCTCGCAGCGGCTCCAGGTCAAAGCCGGCTGCACTGGCCTTGCCGAGAAGGTCCGTGACCGGATGGTGAGCCGCATTGGCATAGGCCCACAAGTGGATGGCGCGCTTACCGGTGCGACAATAGCTCAGAACCGGGTCCGTGGATGATTGCAAGGCGCGGGCAAAAGCCTCGATGTCTTCAGGTGCGTACTTTCCCGGTTCGACCGGAATCTCGCGCCAGGTTATACCCAGCGACTCTGCCTTCGTTTTCAGGGTTTCGGTATCCGGCTGGTCGTCGGTTTCATTTCTGGGTCGGCTGGCAATAATGGTGCGGAAACCCGCGTTTGCCAGTTGTTCAATGTCGTCAATACCAGGTTGCGCCATTACGCTGTATTGATCGTCAATTTTTTTAATATCCATGGAATATCTCCTTCAAGGATTTGAGGGTTGAGCCTATTGAACAAAAGGCGAGCGCCTGGCGACCCACCAGCCTGCAATCATTGCAAACAGCATGGCAATAAGCGGGTATGAGGAGTTACCGATCGAGGCGAATGCCGGCCCCGGGCAATAGCCCGACAGTCCCCAGCCAATTCCAAACAAAGCGGCCCCCATAAGGAGCTTCCCGTCCAGATCATGGCGGGTTGGTAACCGGAAGCTATCGCCCCACATTGGCTTGGCTTGACGGAGTATCACGCGATATCCGATAAACGTCGTTATTACCGCTCCGCCCAGCACGAATAGCAGTGTTGGATCCCAAGCCCCGAAGATGTCCAGAAACCCTAAAACACGTGTGGGATCTGTCATTCCACCAAGCCCAAGTCCAACACCAAAAAGTAACCCGGCGATATAGCCGAAGAATGCTCTCATACGGCACCTCCAATCACATGTCGGGTCAAGAAAACGACGACCATGGCCGCCAGAAGAAAGACTAATGTTGCGACCAGCGATCGCCGCGACAACCTTGCAAGCCCGCAAACGCCATGGCCACTGGTACAGCCGCTGCCGACGCCAGTGCCGATGCCTACAAGCAGTCCTGCGATTAGCATCAAAGGGATACCGCCGGATGGAGCACCAATAACAGCCTGTGATGAGTCGGCGGCGTTGCCAAGGCCGCCAAATAGCATCAAAAGTAGTGGACCACTTACCAGACCAAGTAGAAACATCAATCGCCAACCCAGCTCATCACGGTTGGGTTTATCCAAAAAAAGACCGGCAAGAATGCCACTAATCCCAGCAACCCGACCAAGCGTCGCCATCAGAAAAACGGCAGACAGGCCGATGAACCCGCCTCCAATCAGGCCTTGAATATTTGAAGTCCAATCCATTAAATTCTCCCCGTGTAAGCTCAATCCTAACTCTCGTGTATTTGGTCATCCAGAGCTTTCCACGCATGTTTGGCTGACTAATGGTTGCCATCATTGCAGGCTGCTTTCTGTATGAGGTAGGTCTCTACTGCGTCGGCGTTGGCAAAATAGAGATTCTCATCGATTCAAATAATATATCCTTGGGTAAAAATCCTTGCTCACAAGCGTCACTGTTGCTTTCCGCATGCCAGATTTGCCGGCACGGCAATATCCATCAGCTTGGGGTCGGGCAAATCCAGATTATTCATAATCTGGGCGTACTCGGCTTCCGATTTGCCCGCCAAACGTGGGTTGTAATGTTTTTCCTCGTAGATGGAAGAGCTCAGCATTCCTTTGTAGTCATGGGCCGGATAAACCAACGTATCGTCTGGCAAGCAGAACAGCTTGTTGACGATGGAATCGTAGCTTTTGCGCGGATCGCCGCCCTGGAAATCCGTCCGGCCACTGCCGCGAATCAACAGTACATCGCCCGTGAAGATGGCCTGCTGGCTGTCTTGATTCCAGTAAAAACTGAAGGATTCATCCGTGTGGCCCGGCGTGTATATGGCTTCCAGACGGATGCCGTCGATGTCGATCCGGTCGCCTTCCGACACATGCTCTGACACGCATTCCGCCTTGGTAAATTCACCCATGATGGTGACGCACTGAGTGGCGTCACGCAGAGCGCCCAGGGCGGTGACGTGATCAGCGTGCGTGTGGGTGTCGATCGCCCTGACAAGTTTGAGGCCAAGTTGGTCAATCAATTCAAGATAGGCCTCCGTAGATTCTTTTACGGGGTCGATAATCACCGCTTCCCGCCCGCGGCCTGAGGCGATGAGGTAGGTATAGGTGCTGGACGTTTTGTCGAAAAGCTGACGGAACAGCATAAAATTCACCTCGCGATAAATGAAAAATGATCTAAGCTTGTAACCTAACGTAATAACAAGGGAGGCACCTGTCAATCACAAAAGAAGTGACCTCCATGCCTCTTATCGAACAGCGGCGGCCTCTGGCAACCAGCTTTCAAGTTGACCCAACGCGGCGAACAGTTGCCTTTGAAGTCTTGCTTTCTCCAGTTTGAGAGCCGTCAGTTTCCGGGCACTGTCGATGGCGGCTTCGATATCACCACGCCCGCTGCCGATTTCGTCCAGCATCGCCTGCCAGTGTGCGGTCTGGTTCGGCACATGCCGGTCCTTAAGAATATCCAGTCGCGAATAGCTGGCGCGGATCGCCGCAATCGCCTGGGCGGTCGCGGCCTTCCATTCCCGGCGAGTCTGGAGCAGGTTCCACTCCTGTTGTGCCAGTTGGGATTTTGCCTGTTGTACGGCGCTGCTCTGGCGGCGTCCGGTGAAGGGTATCTGAACACCAACGCCGATGGTCCAGCGCTTGTCTTCGTCGGCCCAGAGACTGTTGTAGCCCGCATTTGCCGTAAAAGAAGGGCGCTGACCGGCCTCTTTTTCTTTTAGCCTGGCGGCGGCGGCTTCTTTTCGGGCTTTGACAGACAACAGCAACGGGTGCGCGTCAGTCATGTCGGTTGTCCGTGGTAAAGCTGAAAGCGGAGGAACCCGCAATGAAACAGGCTGCGAATCGGGCTCAGCACCCAACAGCGGTAACAGGCTGGCACGCAGCTTGTCCTGTTCCTCTCCCAGGCCAATAAACTGGGCATCCAGCGCATCAAGTTCCGTTGTGAGCCGCAGCAACTGGCTTTGCGGAGCCTTGCCGTAGGCCAGCCGCTGCTCGGTGATCTCAATAAGCTGCGAGACATGGTTGCGGGTTTGATGGTGCAGTTGAATGGCTTGATCGATATACCACCAATTCGCGTAAGCCGCTTTTACCTGCGCTGTTAATTGTCGCTCCGCCCACTGAACGTCGGCACGGGCACCCCTTATCTGGGCGGCCGCCGCGTTTTCAGAGGCCTCCAACTGATCAGGCCAGGGCAGTTTCTGGGAGATTTCAAAGCGGTGGCCTACCGTGCTTCCGCCTTCCAGGGTTTGTGGCGCTAACGCGTATTTCGCCACCGGGTCATCCCAGGTGCCGCTGGCTTCGCCGGCGGCGCGGGCTGCGGAGATCGTTTCTCGCGTGCCAGCCAGCGACGCATTGGTGTCGAGTGCCTTTTCAATCCAGTCATTAATATCCGACGGCCGTCCGGGTTGTACCTCAGCCCGGACATAGCTGACGGAAACTGCAATCGTCAGGATGGAACCGACGAGAATAGGACGGATCAGGAATCGAGTTAGAGCGAATGTCATGATTGAGCTCCTTCACGTACAAAGCGCTTCAGGCGATGAAGCTGCCATAAATAGAAAATCACAGGAATCAGTAGCAGGGTAAGAATAAGCGTAGTGACCATGCCGCCGATCATGGGGCCGGCAATGCGCTGCATCACTTCGGAACCGGTACCACTGCCAAACATGATGGGCACGAGACCCGCGACGATGGCAGAAAATGTCATCATGATGGGACGCACTCGCTGGGCAGCGCCACGGAAAACGGCCTCGCCGAGCAACTCCGGGGTGAGCCTGGACATCTGGTGGTCGACGGATTCCACCGCCTCGCGCAAGGCCTGGTTCAGGTAAACCAGCATCAACACGCCGATTTCAACGGCAACACCGGCGAGGGCAATAAACCCGACCGCCACCGCTACTGACAGATTGTAGCCCAGCAGATACATCAACCAGATACCGCCGATCATGGCGAAGGGCAGGGTGCCAAAGATGATGCCCACCTCAATGAGATTACGGAAGTTCAGGTATAGCAGTATCAGGATAATGGCGAGCGTCAACGGAACGACCACCGTCAGCCGTTCTTTGGCCCGCTGCATGTATTCATACTGACCGGACCAGGTGACGGAATAACCTGCAGGTAAATCAAGCTCTTCCCGAACCCGTGCCTGCGCGTCTTCAATCCAGGTTCCCAGATCCCGGTCTGCAATATCCACGAGGGTCCAGCCGTTGATGCGACCATTTTCGGATTTGATCATCGGTGGCCCGTTATCTATACGGACATCGGCGACATCGGCGAGGGCAATGCGCTGCCCGTCGGGGGTCACTATAGGCAGTAGCCGCATTTGCTCTACTGAGTCCCGATATTGCTGGGGGTAGCGCATATTGATGGGATAGCGCTCCAGCCCCTCCACGGTGGTTGCCACATCCATGCCCCCGATCGCCGTGCGTACGACGGCCTGAACATCCTCTATGTTGAGACCAAAACGGGCAGCGGTGTCACGCTGTATATCCACTTTGACATAGCGGCCACCGGCTACCCGCTCGGAGAACGCAGAAGCGGTTCCGGGAACTTTGTTGAGAATGGCCTCAAGCTGCTGGCCAATGCTCTCAATAACCGCTAGATCGGAACCGGCCACCTTGATGCCCACGGGGGTTTTAATGCCGGTAGAGAGCATATCGATTCGGGTTTTTATGGGCATAACCCAGGCATTTGTCAGCCCTGGCAGTTTAACGATCCGTTCCAGTTCTTTTCGGACTTTGTCGGGTGTCATGTCCGGTCGCCACTGGTCACGGGGTTTGAACTGGATGAAGGTCTCAATCATGGTCAGTGGTGCCGGGTCGGTCGCTGTTTCCGCGCGACCGATCTTGCCGAAAACTGTCGCCACTTCTGGCACTGTCGCAATCATTTTGTCGGTCTGTTGTAAAATCTGCCGTGCCTTGCCGATGGATATGCCCGGGTAAGTCGTCGGCATATACATCAGATCGCCTTCATTGAGTGGCGGCATGAATTCGCTACCCAATTTATTGGCTGGCCACAGCCCTATCATGAGCACGACCAGTCCGCCAATGATCATGATGGCCGGCCGATGCAATGCCCAGCGAATGACCGGCGAATAGATCGCGATCAGCATACGATTGAGAGGGTTGCGGTGCTCCGGAATAACGTTGCCACGAATGAAATACCCCATTAACACCGGAACCAGCGTGATCGCCAGCCCTGCGGCGGCTGCCATTGCGTAGGTCTTGGTAAATGCAAGGGGGGCAAAGAGCTTGCCCTCCTGCGCCTCCAGGGTGAATACCGGTAAAAAGCTGACGGTGATGATCATCAGTGAGAAGAACAGCGGCGCGCCAACTTCTCCGGCCGCCCGGGCGATGACCGACCAACGGTTCTCAGCGGTCAACGGTGTTTTTTCAATATGTTTATGGACGTTTTCGATCATCACGATAGCCCCGTCCACCATGGCACCGATGGCGATGGCGATCCCGCCCAAAGACATAATATTGGCGTTGATACCCTGATAGTGCATGACCACAAACGCCGCCAGAATGCCTACCGGGAGACTGACAATCACAACCAGGGATGAGCGCAGGTGAAAGAGGAACGCGGCGCAGATCAGAATAACAACGAGGAACTCCTCCACCAGCTTGGTGTAAAGATTGTCCACGGCGTTGTTGATCAGGGTCGAGCGGTCATAGGTGGGCACAATTTCCACACCGTCGGGCAGGCTGGGCTCGATTTCCCGCAGGCGCTGCTTCACGCCCTCAATGGTTGCAAGGGCATTCTCGCCAAACCGCATCACCACAATGCCACCGGCAACCTCGCCCTCGCCATTGAGCTCGGCAATGCCCCGTCGCATCTTGGGCCCCAACCGGATATCCGCCACATCCTTGAGCAGCAGTGGCTTGCCATTAACGTTTACGCCGAGGGGGATCTGCCGAAGGTCATCGGCGTTAGTCAGATAACCGGTCACTCGCACCATGTATTCCGCTTCCGCCATCTCAATCACCGAGGCACCTGCTTCCTGGTTGCCCCGGTTAATCGCCACCTGGATGCGCTGCAACGTAATGTCGTGGGCACGAAGACGATTGGGGTCGACCACCACCTGATATTGTTTGACCATGCCGCCAACGCTGGCCACTTCCGAGACCCCGGGGACGGTTTGTAATTCAAACTTCAAAAACCAGTCCTGGAGAGACCTCAGATCCACCAGATCATTGTTGCCGCTTCGATCAACCAGCGCGTAGGCAAACACCCAGCCCACACCGGTGGCATCTGGCCCCAGTTCCGGTTTGGCGCTGGCCGGCAATTGCCCGGCCACCTGGCTCAGATATTCCAGTACCCGGGAGCGAGCCCAGTACAGGTCGGTATCGTCGTCGAATATCACGTACACGAACGAATCCCCAAAAAAGGAATAGCCGCGAACAGTTATCGCGCCGGGTACTGACAGCATGGCGGTGGTAAGGGGATAGGTAACCTGGTCTTCCACAACCTGCGGTGCCTGCCCCGGATAGCTGGTTTTAACGATAACCTGTACATCCGACAGGTCCGGAATGGCATCAATCGGCGTTTCTTTCAGCGAATACAGGCCCCACCCGGTAAGGATCAGTGTGGCAAGCAGCACAAAAAAACGGTTATGGAGTGACCAGTGGATAACGGTATTGATCATATTGTTCATCCGGTTCTGGAATGCGCGGATGCCCGGGTTGCGGTCGCAGGCACCCGCAGGGACCTATTGTTTCTTGATGCGGGTCACTTTTTGCCCGCTTTTCGACGGGGTGAGAGTGAAAGTAACCGAATCGCCCGTATTGACCGACTTCATGTCAACGTTCGGATCAACCGAGAACCCCATGGTCATGGGGGGCCAGCTTAGTTCCGGGATGGCCTTGTGCTTGAGGATTACCTTGCGGTTGTTGTGATCAATGGCGGTGATGACGCCGCTGCTTTCAATTGCATCGACGGACTGCCCGGCTGCCATCCCGGGCATGGACGACATGGCCTCATCTGCAGTGACCAACGCAGGAACCGTGACAAAGCCAATGACCATTGATAGTGCAAGAGTGGTGAACTTCATGATTTATTCTCCAGTATTTTGTTGTGTTTCTGGCATGGCGGTCAGATCTTCGACCACATAGCCTTGGGGGGTCTCGCGAAAACGAAAGGTGACTTTCTGGTCCATGTCCAGTCCGGTCGTATCAACCGACTCTGATATCCCAAAGGTCATCGTCATGGCGGGCCAGCTCAGTTCCGTTATAGGACCGTGATTCAGTGTGATGCTTGCGGATTCGCCGCCGAGGTCAAGTTCTGAAATTCTCCCGATCCCAGTGATTAACCCTGCGGCTTCAGCGTTCTCTTTGCCGCTGGATGCGCTGGTCTGGCCGGATTCGAAACGCAACAGGGCTTCCTCCAGGTTGGTTTCCGAGTCGATTAGAAATTGAGCAGATGTAACCACCCGCTGACCTTCATTAAGACCGTCAATGACCACAATACGATTGCCGGCTTCCTGGCCGGTGCGCACCGGTGCGGGACGAAAATAGCCGTCGCCCTCCGCAACCAGCACGTGCTGGCTGTTAGTACGCTGGATCAGCGCGGACCTTGGAACAGTCAGTAAGTTTTCACCAATGGGTGCATCCATTGTTAACTGGACGAACATATTGGGTCGCAGAGTACCCTCCGTGTTGGGAACACGAATTCTTGCCCGAAGACTCCGTGTGCGACGATCGAGCTCCGGATAGACATAATCAATTGTGCCTTGCCACTCCCTGTTGGGCAGTGCCGGGGTTGTGAAACGCACCTCTTGCCCAGCTTTCACCAGGCCTGCCTGACGCTCAAAAAATTCTGCAATTATCCAGACCGAATCCCGACTACCGATCGCCATGATTTCAGTGTCCGGGCGGATATACATACCAGCACGGGCATTCAGGTTCGTTACATACCCGGAGCTGGGTGCAAACATGGTTATCCGCTTCAGCGCTTTTCCCTTTTTCTTCAGCGATGCAATCTGGGCGTCCGTCATCCCCAAAGCGCGGAGTTTGTTTCCAGATGCTTCGGCGACCGGGCCGGAGCTGACACGCAGGGCAAGCAGAAACTCCTGCTGGGCGTTGACCAACTCCGGTGAATAGATCTCAAACAGCGGTTCGCTTTTCTCAACGCTTTCGCCGACGGACTTCACATGGAGCATCTCAACCCAGCCAGAAATTCGACTGTGAACCAGAGTTAGCTGATCTTCATTGTCAGTGACGTAACCCACCGTCGAGACGGGAACAGCAACGGCACCCCGCGTCACGGCGCCGGTTTTGACACCGAGGTTAGCGCGAACCCGTGGATTAATGTTGACACCACCGTCCTCGTTATCTGCGCTGCTGTCATCGTAAACCGGCACCAGATCCATCCCCATGGGGGATTGCCCGGGTTTGTCTCGCCGGTAATCAGGGTCCATTGGCGCGACCCAGTAAAGCGGTGCTTCTTTGCCTGCCAACTCGCTGGATACGTTCATTGCTGTTCCCGACACTTCAGGCAACACGTATGGACGGCCCAGCCAACCGGCTATAAAGGCAATAGCAACCAGTGCCACTAATAAGGCAAATCGCATTGGTTCTCTCTCCAAATCATCAAATTGAGTGCGGGGGAGTGCAGCGAGACATCATGGTCTGCTGTTCGTCAGCTGACATGCGACTCATCATTTTCTGCAGGTGTTTGTTCATCATGGGATTAGAGACGGTAAGTCCCGCCAGAAGACGTCTGGATGATTTCATGATATTTCCTCGTAATAGCGCACATGCGCCCGCTCAGCCGAATTAGCTGGGAGTTAGACGGGCAAACAAGTCAGGTATTGATTAGGCTATTGAGGTATTCGGTGGGGGAGTCAGGGTATCGAGTATGATGCTGCGATAATCGCCCTCGACAGCGATCGGTAGCTGATCAGGCGTAGACTGGATAACTTGCTTGAATTCGCCAGCAGGAAGCAAAACTGTTGAAAGCCCACAATTACCCTGGCTAATTGCCAGAGAGCAGCTTTCCAGCGTCATGCCACCGCATTTTTCATCAGTTTGGTCTGTAGCGACGCCAAAACTGATTGCTTTGGGGCAGTCTTCCATAACCGGTGCATTTGAGGTCCCAACATGCTGTCCCGGTAACGTCACGGCAAACGACACCATCGGCTGAAAAACCACAATAAGGGTCAGCAGAAAAAGTGCGAATTTGTTAGGCCGTGAGCGTTCCAAGTTAATGGGTTCCTATCGGGTGATCCACATGCTTCAAGGTCGTTTTTGAGCTGGCCTGAGTGTAAAAGTATTTAGCTGCTCACAGGTCAAGTATTAAAACGAAAGTTTAATTCGTTTTTAGAATAACATGCATTTTGGGAGTTAAACCAACAAAAACCTTCTGGTTTCTCATCATGTTCATGCTGAGCCTGAAAGGTCGGGTTTTTGTGGTGTTGTCCGGTACCCGCCCAGGATGCCCACGACTGAAAACCAGAGGCGATTCAGAAGTTATTCAGAGGCTCCTCACTTATCGAGTGATTCCAGAATCGGGCAGCGGTCCGGGCTTGCGCCACAAAGGTTCGTGAGTAGTCGCAACTCATCCCGAAGCCGTCCGAGCTCTTCCAGATGAAGCTCAATGTCCGTCAGCTTCTGAAACGCTAATGAGCGCACCTGTGGTCGGGCTGCTTGAGGATTTTCCCGGAAATTGAGGAGCGCTGAGATCTCCGCCAGGCTAAAGCCCATTTTTTGGGCACGCTTGATAAAGCTCAAGCGTGACAGATCTTTATCGCTATATTGTCGAACACCAGCGGTATTGCGATAAACCCGGGGTAACAAGTTGATTTTTTCGTAATAGCGCAGCGTATCGGCACTGATATCGAGTTGTTCCGTAACCTTACCAATCTGAAGCATGATGTTTCCCCAGTCTTTTGAGAGTGACGTCCCCTACATTAAGTTCTATCACCCACGCTCGCCACTGCATCGAAAAACATGCCCGGTCGCTGCCATAGCGAATTGATAAAAATAACGGTGACGCTGGTGGCCATTGCAACCATCGCCCAGACCGGATAGATCAACCCGGTGGTCGCCAGGGGAATGCCAATGCCGTTGAACAAAAAGGCAAGACTCACGTTCTGCAGCATCTTGCGATACCCCCAGCGGCTAATTTCCCAAGCCGTAATGACGGCGCCCAAACGCCCGTTGAGAATAATGATGTCGGCAGAGTCGATGGCAATATCCGTGCCGCTGCCCATAGCGATGCCAACATCGGCCTGCATCAGTGCCGGTGCATCATTGATACCGTCGCCGACCATCGCGACTCGCGACTGTCGTTGCATCTCACGCAGGACTTCAGCTTTGTCTGCAGGCAGTACGCTAGCATATACCTCGTTGATGCCGGCACGCTCTGCAATGTGGCGGGCGGTGCGCTCGTTGTCACCCGTAAGCATGGCAGTGCGGATGCCGAGTTCGTGGAGTTGGCTGATGGTTTCAATGGTATCAACGCGAAGAGCGTCGCCAAGGGCGATCGCACCAAGCAGACGATTATCATGGGCAACGACAATCACCGTATGGCCCTGCTGTTCGGCAGTTTCCACACTTTGGGTCAATGCGCTCAGGTCGATACCTTGTGATTTCAGGAACGCCGGGCTGCCAACCCAGACAGTCTCACCATCAACCTGCGCTTTCACGCCGCGACCGGACTCGGCCTGAAAATCCTCCACGTCGGGGAAGTTCACCCCGACCTCCAGCGCTTTTTCGACCACCGCCCGGCCCAGTGGATGCTCAGACGCCGCCTCCACCGCGGCGGTGATAGCCAGCAAGTTGTTCTCATCGCCGTCGATACTGATAACAGACCGCACGGCGGGCCGACCTTCAGTGAGCGTGCCTGTTTTGTCGAACACGATCGTATCGACCGTGCGCAGCGCCTGAAAAGCTTCACCGGTGCGCATCAACACGCCCTTGTCCGCGGCCTCACCCGCAGCCCTTACAATCGACAGCGGTGCGGAGATACCGACCGCACACGGATAACCCATAACAAGTACCGTCAATGCGGCAAACACGGCACGCTGGAACAGGGGCTCGGCCCCAAATAACCAAAGCCCCAAGGTCCAGGCCAGAAAAGCCAGGATCGAGATGATCAAAACAGTGGGCGTATAAACCTGCAGCACACGATCCACGATATGCAGCAGCCCGGGTTTGAGGGCTCGTGCATCTTCTACGCTGCTGATCACCTGATGCAGAAAGCTTTCGGTACCGACCGCAGTGACCCGGATCAGCAGCGTACCGTTGCCATTGATCGCTCCGCCCACAACGGTATCGTCCGTCGATTTGTCCACCGGCAGCGACTCGCCGGTAATCAGCGCTTCGTCTACGGCGGATGAACCACTGACAACAACACCGTCAACCGGGATGCGCTCGCCGGGTCGTACCCGCACCTGCATACCGGATGCCACTTGCTCTACAGGCACATCCCGTTCGTCATCTTCAGTGACCACATGTGCTGTGTTGGGTTGCAAATCCAGCAATCGTTTAACCGATTGTGCACTGCGCGTTTTCACGATCAGCGATAACCATTCGGAGAATATATGGTAGGTAAGCACCATCACCGACACCGCAAAAAACGCGGCAGTGGGATAGCCTTCAGGCTGAAGAACGAGCCCGATGCCGCCACCTGTCAGTCCCGCAAAGGCCCCGATCTCCACCAGAACATGCTGGTTGAGAATACCTCGCCGTAGCGCCTGTACCCCCATAATCAACATATGCCTGGCAACGCCGAACATGATGCCCAGTGCGAGTACAGCGACCAGTAAGGGCTCGAACCCGGTGAGCACGCCACTGGCACGCAGGGCGAATAAGGCGACCCCGCCCGCAGCTAGGCCGACGCTACCGGCCAGTGCGGCGGCGGTACCCTGGCCACGCAGAACCGCATAACCAAACCCGACCAGGCTGACATAGACCACGGCTGAGAGCGCGAGGGTCCAGATGCTCGTGACATCAACAATGAGTCCGACTGATGCCAGGCTCATCGCGAGCGCGACCACGAAGCGCTTGCGCTCGACGGCCAGCGCTTTCTCCTGCCGTTCGAAGGGTTCTACCTTGCGTGGGTCGCTCAGGGTATAACCGATCTGTTGCAGCGTCCCCATCAGATCCTTGGCATTAGCCTGAGCACTGTCGTATTCCACGAGCGCCTGCTCATGGGTCAGGCTCACCGCGACGCGTTTTACGCCGGGCTTGCTACCTAGCGCCCGCTCAATAGTGCCGGTACACAGTGAGCAGTGCAGTCCGCCAATATGGGCCCTTACGCGATTGATTCCTTGACGATCAGTTGCCTCTGCGCTCCAGGGTGTGAACTCGTCTGAACGGGTTGTGGCATGTGTCATACGATACCTCCGGGTTATAGTTTGAATCGCGTCATATCAAAGCGCCAAGGTGATGGACCAAAGCCCCAGTGCTATCAGTACCACACCGGTCCAGCGCGGCATGCGTCCGGCAAGCCCCGCAATCGCGGTCAGCAGACGGCGCCCGGAGCGCGTAAAAACGGCCAGTATGAGAGGGCTGGAAAGCGCCAGTCCAAAAACGAATAACGACAAGGCGCCGTAGGCGACACCAGTGCCCGCCGCTGCCTGAGCAGCGGCATCGCCCAGCAGCACCGCCAGTAACGGCGCCGCACACGCCGGGACATTCAGGCCGAACACAGCCCCGAGGCTGGCACCGCCGGCCTTGTGTGAAACGTGGGGCAGTAGCCGATTCATTTGCCGAATCATCCAGGGTGCGCCACCGGTGAGATAAACCAGCCCCAGCAGAACGTATACGCTGCCGAGCACGCCCCATAAACCTTCCTGCACACCTAGAAAACGCGAGCCAATGATGACGGCGAGTACACCGAGTAGACCCGTGAACGTGGCCCGGACAAGGGTGTAAACCAGAGTCTGAATTCGCCGTTGCCTTGGCGACAATCGATCCAGATATTTCAGCAAGATCAGATGACTGCCAACGGAACACGGTTCGACGAAGCCCAAAAGCCCGAGCCCTGTCGCCAAAATCAGGCTTTGTAACAGGTCCATGTTGCTTAACTCTCCTTAGGCGATGCCTTATAACCGGCTGCTCGCAAAGCCTCGGCCAACGTCTCGGCTGAAACCTGGTCAGCATCATGCGCGATACGTGCCTGTTTCGAGTCCAGAGACACTGAGCAGCCGTTAACGCCGACCTGTTGTTCCAGCAGGTGTTGAACGACCTGAACACAGCCGTCGCAGTGCATGCCGTCGATAGACAATATCGTGGTTTTCATGATTTGCTCCTGAAATCTGGCGGCTTGGGAACGTCGCCTTCTTAAATGATCGTCAGGAGAACAATACGACCTTGAGTTAACTCCAGGTCAAGGAGTTTTTTTTGGGGGGGGGGGAATTAGCGGTCATTTTTACTTCAATAGCTATCCGCCCTTGACCTGGACTGAGCTCCAACATCTAGGCTGGTCTCGGTTCTGCTTCATCAATTGCGCCAATCAGAGACCACCTCGATCACTGGGGTGGCCAACACATTGAACCGAAACGGAAGACTATTCTGCGTGGAACACAGTTCTGCGTTTTTCCGGATCAATCAACCCGTATTCAGAATACGGATGCTCAAAAGGAGATTGTTATGACAATACCGCTATGGCTGATCGTACTTTCATGGTCTGTTACTGGCATTGGCCTGCTGTGTGCTGGAGTGATCCTTGCCGATATCTATCGCGGTGGCTACCGGCAGTCCATGAAAAGCTTGGAGGCGGTGTGGCCGATTACAGCCATTTATGCCGGTCCGCTGGCGCTTTGGGCTTATTACCGATGGGGGCGTCCGGCCACCCCGCAATGGCAGCAGCAACACGGCGCGCCTGCACAAATGGGTCTGGGAGAAACCGCTGCCATTGAGACGATCCCCGGCGGTGCTGCTTCGTTCATTGGCCATCTGATTGCCGTGCCGATCGTGATAAGCACCGGCGTGACAATCGCCGGCAAAGGCGTGTGGCCGATGATTCTATTGATTGCTGTATTTGCGCTGCCGCTGTTGATTGCCTTCGAATACCGGTCACTGACCCAGGCGGGCCAGATCCGTTCGGCCGGATTGCGGCTGCGGGTGGCGCTGAAAATATCGGTGCTGGCGATCGTCGCCTTCGATACCGGCATGGGCGCCGCGATGCTGATCGTGGCTTTTGTGCTGGGCTATCCGCCCACCTCGATCGCGTTCTGGTTCGTCATGTGGGGCGGGCTGCTGCTGGGCTTTATGACTGCCTATCCGATGGTGCGCTGGCTGCTCGGGCGTGGTGTCACGACGCCGGCCGAGTCGGGATAGGTTTCCGGCCGGGTCGCAAGACAATCCAGTCGGGTCGGCAGCGCCACCAGATGCATTGCGAATCGTGCGTAGCTCGCCGGCTCGATTATTCGCCGGTGGGCCGACCTGGTCGAATCCATCAACCAATCGATCAAAGGACACTCCATGTCATATGAGTCCGTCGCTCGCGTCTCCACGCATCACGAACGAGAGCGTTTGCTGCGCAGGCTAGCGCTCGCCACGTTTTTCATTTTTTTCCAGGCGTACATGGTGGCGCCGATTATACCGGCACTTGCGAACGCGTTTGCGACCTCGGCACATACCGCAGGCTTTGTGGTACCCGCGTATTTGATTCCCTACGGCATCGCCACCCTGGTATTCGGCCTGCTGGCGGATCGGCTCGGTGTTCAGCGCGTTATGTTCGCTTCCCTGGCGATGTTCTCGGTCCTCACAGCGCTCACGGCCACCGCCACCGCCACATCCGTCGAGCAGATGGTGTTGTGGCGCGTGTTGACCGGCTTGGGGGCCAGCGGTGTAGTGCCGCTCGCACTTGTGCTTGTCGCCCAGCTTTTCCCTTACCAGCAGCGCGGCCGACCACTCGGTTGGCTGTTTGCGGCGATGGCCGGGGGAATGGCGTTTGGCTCGCCGCTGGGCTCAATACTGGTGCCCATCATCGGCTGGCGCGGGCTTTTCCTGGGCGTCAGCGCAGCAGGCGGAATGGTCCTGCTGCTGTTTCTGCCCTATCGCCGCCTGATCGCCACTGCGATGCAGCCGGTAGGCGGCACATTCGGCGACCTGATGCGCGGCTATCTGGGCCTGCTCGGCACCGCCCGCGGCCAGCGCACCTACGGCTATGTTTTTGTTAACTCAATGTTTCATTCGGGCGTGTTCACCTGGCTGGGCGTTTACCTCGAACAACGCTACGGCCTTGGGCCGGTCGGCATAGGTCTCGCCTTGCTTGGCTACGGTGTGCCCGGTTTATTGTTCGGCCCACTGGTCGGACGAGCCGCGGACCGATGGGGGCGCGCGCGATTGTTGCCGATCGGGCTCGGCCTGAGCGCGTTGGCCGCAGCGGGCTTGCTGTTCGATTTTCCGGTGCTTCTCGTGCCGGTGGTCGCGATGGTGCTATCGCTGGGCTACGACACAACTCAGCCTTTGTTCGCCGGCATCGTCACCTCATTTGGAGGCAAGCGTCCCGGCCAGGCGATGGGCTTGAACGTATTTACCCTGTTTGTCGGCTTTGGCTTGGGCAGCCTGATTTTCGGCGAACTGTTACGGTTCGGCTTTGGGGCCGCATTGGGGCTGTTTGCGGGGGTTGAATTAATCCTTGCTCTGGGTTCAATCCGGTTGTTTCGCTCCGAAATGCCGGACGAATCAAAAGCACGGCGCTGACCAAATATCCACTTCCCGAGAATCAGGCCTTGACCTGGAGCTCACTCCAGAGTCTAGGATTTTGGTGTCGTATCTTTCGTGACGCAGACAAGCGTTGCTATCAACCCAAGGAGAATCTGATGAACGAAATTCACCAAGGCCGACGTATCAAGTGAGGGGCTCAAGGATTTGATATGACTCATTCCCTAAATGGAGAGAAAACCATGCGTACACGTAATTTTTTGGCTATGTCGGCAACCGCCTTATTGTTGGCAGGTTGTGCCAGTTCGAATACCGATCACACGCCAGCATTGAACTCTTCGGAGTTATCGGCCTCTGACTCAGACTTGATCAAGAACGCACTGAGTGCGGCGCCCTCCGATGTCGCCAAACACGCGACCGTAAAAACAATGGATGGCAGGGTATTACGCAAGGGCAGCAACGGCTGGGTGTGTCTTCCGGACCACGCCGCCGAACCAGGAAACAGCCCCAGATGCCTTGATCCATCCTATCAAGGCTTTATGAAGGCTTACATGCAAAAGAGCAAACCCCAAACCGACCGGGTCGGCTTTGGGTATATGCTGCAAGGCGGCAAACCAGGTAGTGATACCAACCCGCGCGCCCAGGGCCCGCAGGACAAAGGCGTGTGGCAATCAGACCCCCGCCCGCCTCATATTATGGTGGTGGTACCCGATAGCACGGACCTGAAGGGACTGCCAACCGATTCCGGCGGGGCTGGCCCCTGGGTTATGTGGTCGGGAACACCGTATGCGCACATCATGATTCCGCTGGCAGGGAACGGGGATTTGAGCAAGATTTGATCGAATAGGGACTGACACCGATTGATGCCGCATCGCGCGTCGTAGGAATCAGCCCTATGTACTGATAAAAGGAGAATAACACTTGAACTTCCAGTTGCTGGAAGCTTAAACGTGGTACCTAACATGAAGGAGGTGATCCCTATGAAAGGTGAGACGCTAATCCATCAGGCACTCGAGCGGTATCTCTCGGCCATTGAAGAGCGTATCCCGCATTTACTCGGTCTACGCACCGTAATCCATAGCCTGTTGTCGCACGAGCACACGAGTTGCGACAGGGGCGAATGCGCGTGTGTCGGCTGCCAGGCGCGGCGTGCCACCCAAGGGGCAGCGTCGTGAACCCGCTGCTTTGGTCGCTTGTCCGTCAACTGATCCGGCTTCGCCGCGGCCGCCAGCCGCCGGCTTCTCTACAGGAGCCGGTGTGGTACTTCGCCTACGGTTCGAACATGAATGAGCGGCTTTTTCGCAAGCGCCGGCACATGGTCTGGCAGGACGCCCGGGTCGCGCGGCTCGATGGGTATCGCTTGGTCTTCAGTCGTGCCGGCGGCCGGTATCCCGGGCTCTCGGCGCCGGCCAACATCGTCGAGGCGCCTGGCGAGAGCGTCTACGGTGTACTCTACCTTCTACCGCCGCGCAAATTCGCGCGCCTCGACAACAGCGAAGGCAAGCAGTATGCCTACGTCTGGGCCGACGTGGAGGATGCCGGGGGTCAACGGACTCCGGCAATGACTTATAAGGTGGCGGATACTGTTCCCGAGGGCCAGCCCAGCCAGCAGTATCTCGACCTCCTTCGCGAGGCTGCACACCAGCGTGGGCTGCCGGCTAACTACAGGGCTTTTCTCGACCGCGTAGAGGCCCGAGAGTGACGCCTTCCCCAGAAGAAGCGGAGTATACAAAGAAGCAGAGTAACGGCCGGTGGCGGCGATGGGGCCCCTGGATTGGCGGCATCATCGGCATAGCGGCGCTACTCTGGGTGTTTGGCCGGATCGACTATGACCGTTTTCTGGCGATGCTTGCCGGGGCCAATCTTGGGTTTTTGCTGATGGTGCCGGCAGCGATGGCATGCGAGCAACTTCTAAGGGCGTGGAAATGGCGCCAGTTGCTGTACCCGATCCGGCCCGTCGGACCTTTCCACCTTTTCGGCGCTATCATGGGCGGCTATTTCGCCAACCTGATCATTCCCATCGGCGCGAGTCCTGTCGTGCGTTCCTGGCTCGTTGCCCGCCGTCAGAACTTGTCGACAAGTTCTGTACTTGCCACCGTGGCGATTGATCGCGTGATCGACGGCATTGTCTTCACCGGCTTTGTTCCGGTCGTATTAATCCTCATGGCGGTGCCTGATCCCACCGGTGCCATCAGCGCCGGGTTGAGCTGGGGCGCCGGCGGCAGTTTCATTCTGCTTGTTCTGCTGCAGCCCGTGGAGTATTTGTTCCTACTGGTAGTCTTCGGCTTTCTCGCCGTTGTCACTCACTTCGCCCGTATCACCGCAGGTTTCACAGTCGGCGCCGTGTTCGCCCTCGGAGTGCTGGGCCTGAGTGAGGAGCAGGCGCTTGCCATGGTGCTGACCGTTCAGGTCGCGAACATGCTGACCGTGACAGTCATCGGCGCACCGGTCCTGTGGCTAAGGAACGTCTCTCTTAGGGAGTTGCGGGCGGTGGGGGATAATGATGCCCGCTGCGGCTGAGCCCAAGCGTCGGTTCCGGCGCATTACCACCGCGGGCATCTTTTTCCAAGGCGGTGCCGCGGCCGTTGATACCAGCACCATTGTGGCGGCGCTGGTGCACGGACTCACGGGGAGCGCAATGGCGGTCGGCGCGGCGGCGGCTATTGCGCGGTACGGCTGGTTGTTCCCCCAACTTATCGTAGGTTGGCTGGCACAGCGGCGGTCACGGCGGCTGCCGTTTTACATGTTCGGCGCCTTCGGGCGCGTGCTGTGCCTGGCCGGAGTGGCGACCCTGGTTGCGCTCGCAGGCGACTCGGCCGGGACTTTTGCCATTGCAGGTTTTTTTGTGCTCTGGACAATATATGCCTTTGTCAGCGGCGTTGTTGCCGTGCCCTATAACGACATCGTGGCACGCTCGATAGAGTCGGGGAAACGCAGCCGTATGTTAGCGCTGCGATTTTTCGGCGGCGGACTGCTGGCTCTCGGTGTGGCTGCCATTGCCGGGCGATTGCTTGAGGTGCTCACGTTCTCCGAAGGGTATGCTGCGATATTGATCGTCGGGGCGCTACTGCTGCTGATCTCAACCCTGTCTTTTGTTTCTGCTGGCGAACCACAGACCCCTTTACCGGCTGAACACACTGGCGGCTTTGTTGAGTTTCTGAAGAGTGGCGTGGAGGTTTTCCGCCGCGACCAACGCTTTCGGTTGTTTCTCTACTCGCGCTGGGCCGCCGGTATGGTCGCCATGGCCTTGCCCTTCTACATCCTGCAGGTGATAGCAGTACAGGCTTCGAGCTCACAGGTCGCCTTTCTATTGGGTGCGCAGACCACCGGCGCGCTGCTCTCCAACCCGCTTTGGGGCTGGTGGGGGGACGTACGCGGCAAGCACAGCCTGCTGGAGGGCGTGGCCGTGATAGGTGCATTGGCGCCCCTGCTGACACTCTTTTGGCTCATAGCAAATCCTGTTGCGGCGACCTTGCCTTGGTTTACGGTCGTCTTCGTCATCCTTGGAGCAATCGGTAATGGCGGCACAATTGCCCAGCTCGGCTATTTGATGGAAATCTCGCCCGACGACCGTCGACCGGCTTACAGCGGTTACTTCAACGCGCTGTCGGCCCCGGCAGCCCTGTTACCCATCGCTGGCGCGGCTCTGGCGAGCGTGACCTCTTACGCCGTCGTCTTCGCGATGAGCGGCGCAGCGGCCCTGCTGCAGTTCTTTCTTGTTCGCCGTCTGCGCAATGTCCCGATAAAGGAGCACTACCCGTGAAACAAACTCGATTACGACGCTGGCTGACGAAATCCTGGGTACTGTCCGGGCTGTACTACCGGCTGCACGGCATCCCGCTTACCGGGCGACCGGCGGACGAGGTTTGGTACTTCGCCTTCGGGGCCAACATGCACGATAGCGCCTTTCGCGAGCGCCGCGGCATGTACCCGCTCGAGTGGCGCCCGGGACGGATTCAGGGCTATCGGCTTCGTTTCAATCTGGAGGGGAGGCCAAAAGGCAGGGCCGCCCCGGCCAATATTGCGCTCGATCCAGACGCCGAAGTCTGGGGCGTACTCTATAAAATAACCCGCCGCGACTCGCTACGTCTGGATGCGAGTGAAGGTGTGCCCGGCCCCCGTTACTGGCCGATCTGGCTCGAGGCCGAGGATATCAAGGGCAACCGGATTCAGGCCGTAGCTTACATCGCCGAGGGGAAGGCGCACGATGGCAACCCGTCGCTCCGCTATCTCACGATGCTGCGTGAGGGTGCGCGTACACATGGGTTACCAGAGCAGTGGCTGCATTATTTGGACAATGTAAAGCCTGCAGAATGAGAAAGCGTGACATTTAGTATGGGCACACGCTGATTCCTTTCAAGCACTTCACGGTTTGCGCACTTCGTAATAGCGCATCATTCCGTTGTCCTCGTGTTCCATGTTGTGACAGTGATACAGATAGAGCCCTTTGAAATCCTTGAAGGTCAGAGCAATCCGGACCCGCTCACCGGGCATTACCAGTACGGTATCGTGCAATCCCGAGTCTACGATCCCTGCCTGAAGTTGCCGGGCGCCCCCCGCGTTGGCGTTTCGTCGGCTAATAACCGTAAATTGCAGCCCATGTACATGCATGGGGTGGGGCATCATGGTGTCGTTGAAGAACTCCCATATCTCGGTTGCGCCCAGCGAAACGACTTCATCATCGGCGACGGTCGCACCCTCAAACTGACGGTCATTGATCGCAAAGCCCTGCATCATTTTCATACTGAGCCTGAAAGGCCGAATGTTTGTCGTGTTATCCGGGTGGGGTATGAAGGCCAGGTCACTGCTCAGCTGGTCTGGTAACACGGGCGCAACCCTCCTGGCTGTGCCATTAACCACCAGGGTCAGCAATGACGTGGGCTTGTCAGACATATTGTTAGAGCCTCCCATCATGCCGCCCATCATCTCACCCGCCCGATGCGGTTCATTGATCAACTGGATCTTGGCACCTTGAGGGTCGTCTTCGAAACTGATCCACAGGTCAACGCGCTGGGCAGGCGCCAGGGTGACGTAGGGACGCTCTTCAGGCGCTTCCAACAGCCCCCCGCCCGTGCCAATAACGGTGACGGGGCGACCATCGCTCCAAGCGAGTTTGTAGATACGTGCGTTGGAGCCATTCAATATACGCAAGCGATAAGCTGTTGCCTGCACCTCTTCAACCGTCGCCGGTTTGCCATTCACTAACAGGTGATCGCCTTTGAACCCTTGCATCCGGGTCATCATCGATCCCATGCCGTCAGTGAGGTAGGTCAGTTCATTCTCGCCAGCGAAGCTGCGGTCTTGTAGCACCATGACCCGTTCCCGATCGCCCTTTGGCAAATCCCGTGCGCGCTCAGGGTCATCTTCAATAATAAGCGGGCCTGCAAGCCCGGCATAGGACTGGAAACCAACGCGTCCGCCGTCATCCCCGTGCGGGTGAGGGTGGTACCAGTACAGCCCCGCACGATCATCTACCACAAAACCAACGGTTTTTGTAGCACCTGGCTGAATGGGAAAGCGCGGTTGGCCATCGACCTCTGGTGGCACGTGCAACCCATGCCAGTGCACGGTAGTGCTTTCTGGAAGATGGTTTTCAATATGGATCCGGACACGCTGGCCACGGCGCAACCGTATCAATGGACCGACATAGCTGTTGTCTGAGTGAGTGAGCGTATCGTCCGGCCCCTTGATGAGCCTGGCAGTGTAACGCCAGACCTCGCTGGCAGCGCCGGGAAGAATAGGGGTTACATCCGGGCGAGCAAGCAATGTCAATTCGACGTCGAAAGGGCCTTGGTCAATGCCTGACTCTTCTGTATCAGTTTTGGCAGTACCTTGTTGACAGCCGCTGAGTACCAACGATGCCGGCAGCAGCGCAAAGGTTGCCGCGCCGCCCACCGATTTTAAAAAAGTTCGACGTGCCGGAATGAAATCGCGCATCGTGACGAATCTCCGCTCTGGTTGAAGATTTTCAGCTTCGCAGGAATTTGACGAGTGCCAGAATCCCGAGCACCAGCAGAGTCAAAACCAATAGGCCTGCAAGCATACAGACAATCATCATACCGCCGCCCATCATGCCGCCATCCATCATTCCACTGCTCATCATTCCCGATTCGCCCATACGCCCAGGGCCGGATGAGGTGTCGGCAAACGCAAAAACAGAGTAAAAAGCGAGCACTAACAGTGTTGTGTATTGGGTGAGCTTTTCCATGGCTGAGACCTTAAAGGGTTGTTTAAGTCTGCCAGATTAAACCTATGAGTAGCTCAAGGGTCAATATAAGTTCTTTTTGATTAGAGAAGCAGTGTCAATGCAGATAACACTTTGTTTGAGAGCAGGTTTACACTCTATCGGCCTTGAACACTTCAAATAATATGCTTTACTACTACGCGCTGAACTAAATAAAAAAAATGGCACCAGACGCGTGAGCCGTTTCGGTGTTGGTACGTGTAAATGATCGCCTCCGCGAATACGCGGAGCACTAACGTCAGGGGAGTAATATAACAATGAAAAAATTCGCTTCACGCTCTGTGATTTTTGCTGCGGCAACAACCGCATTCACGGTTGCTGCTCCAGCATCTGCTGTCGAATTTAAAATATCTGGACAGGTCGATAAGGCCTTTGTTGCAGCCGATAACGGCGAAGACAATGATATTGGCTTCGTGGATAACAACGGCTCGAATACCCGATTTCGGGTCTTGGGAAGTCAGGATTTCGACAACGGAATGACGGTTGGTTTGAACTACGAGGTAGGATTGACCAACGATATTTCGACCGGCTTCGACATTAATAAAAGCGATACGAACAAAACTTTCCTCGATGTCCGAAAAACAGAAGTCTACTTCGGCGGTAATTTCGGCAAGGTCAGTTTGGGCAAGGGTGATGGCGCTGCGAACGGCACTTCGGAGGTGGACCTGTCGGGAACACAATATCTGGGCGGCGGTTCAGCGCACTATTACGCCAGTGGTATCTCGTTTCTGGATGACAACGGGAACGTCGTTGGTACCATTGGCGGTGCGGCGTATAATAACCTCGATGCGCTGAGTCGAAACAATCGCGTGCGATACGACACACCGGCGTTCGGTGGCCTTGTCCTGTCCGCTAGTGTCGCCAGTGGTAAAGCCTTCGAAACAGCGGCTCGTTACGCTACGGAGTTTGGCAATGGTGGTAAGTTCGCAGCGGCCGTCGATTTCCTCGATAGCCAAGATCAAGACGCTCTTATAAGCCAGGGCGGCGTCCGTACCTTCGATGGCAGCTTCAAGGAATACGGCGGTTCGGCATCGGTGTTGCTTTCCTCGGGGTTGAACGTTTCCGGCATGTATAAGAAGCGGGATAGCGACATGGCCTCTGCCGAAGGCGAGAGCTATTTCGTCGGTGTCGGGTATACCGCGGCCAAGCATCACACGCAGATCGGCTGGGGTCGCTCCAACGATCTTGCAAATGAAGGCAGCGAAGGTAACAACTACCAATTGGCCTATGTATACGATCTGCGCAGCGATATCGAACTGTTCGGCAGCGTCCGTCATGTTACGCTAGATAACGTTGAAAACGGCGGTGGCGTGCTCATAGACGCGCAAGATATCAATTACCTTTATGTAGGCGCGCGGGTCAAGTTTCTTTAATATCATTTGAGCGACGAAGGCGGTTGGGACAGGTTTGTGACTGTCTGCAACCGCCCTTTTTTTTGGGCGTATCTGCTTAATTATTAAATTTGGATAATCATGTTAGCAAAAAGTCGTGTGCCTCATATTTTTCTCTACGCTGGAGTCTCTGTGACTGTGCTTATATCTGGCTGCAGTGGCGCTTTGAGCCCGCAAAAAGCCGACTATGAGAAACTGCCAGGATCTGGTGACCGTATGGCGGACGGTCCGGGCCTTATCGGCTCGCAGAAAGGCGATGATTACGATGGTGGCTATACTCTTTATTCTAAAGACCTGTCAAAAGAGTCACTGGTGCACCCGAATCAGTCAACGGAACAGCCTTCCAAGCCCGCGGAGGAAGCTAATCCGTCCACGAGCCAGCAGCAGAATTATGAGGAATTTGAGCGTTACCAACAATTTCAGCGCATGCCGGAAGATTCCACTGAATATCAGCGTTTTCGGGAATGGCAGGAGTGGAAACAGTATCAGCAATGGCGCAATCGAAACTCTGAACAGCAATAGAAAGGTAAAGTAGCTTACACCACATCAATGAGTCAGTTGGTACAGCTCATCGCGTAGCCTGCCAAGCTCTTCCAGGTGCGTTGAGGTCTGTTTTCTCAACCACTTGTCCGATTTTTAAGCACGATTTGACCGCCCTGACGTCTCCGTCTCAGAGTATTGCACAACTCCATGCTGCAGAGAGGCAATCAAAGGACATTCAACATTCATCCTTTGCGCTGAGCACTCCTGAACCAGCCCATCCAGCGCTTTTTCTATGCCTTGCAGGCTTCGGATTTTCTGCCGCACACTCGTTAATTTTTGCTCGCCCAATACCCGTGCTTCATTGCAATGGGTGCCATCCTGCAGTGTCAGCAATTCCGCGATTTCATCCAGACTGAACCCAAGCCATTGAGCCGTACGAATAAAGTGAAGGCGCCCCAACGCCTGATCGTCGTAGTGGCGAATACTACCGTAAGGCTTTTCAGGTTCTGCCACCAATCCCCGGCGTTGGTAATAGCGGATGGTTTCCACTCCCATACCGGCGGCCCTGGCCAGAGTGCCAATGGTCATTGAGCGTTGTTTTTTGGACATAGGGGTTGATTCCGTAGCTGACTACGGGAGTAATCTTAGCGTAGTCACCCATGTCATGAAAGGAGCCTTCGTAATGTCAGAGTCCAAATCCGGTCGCGGTTCGCTGATCGCAGGGGGGGTTGCTGCCGTTCTGGCATCTGCCTGTTGTCTTGGTCCCCTGGTCTTGATCACGTTGGGCATTTCCGGTGCCTGGATCGGCAATCTGGCCGTTCTGGAACCCTACCGGCCATGGTTCATCGGTGCGGCCCTGGTGGCGATGGTCTTTGCTTGGCGTCGGATATACCGTCCCACCGGGGCCTGCCAGCCGGGTGATGTTTGCGCGGTATCGCAAGTGCGCACGGCCTATAAGATCGCTTTCTGGTCCGTCGCGTTGCTCATTCTGACTGCGCTGGCTTTCCCCTTCGTCTTACCTCTATTTTATTGAGAGGCGCTACACCATGAAAAAATCACTGATCACCACGGCGTTATTCCTATTAGTTAGCTTGCCCGCCCTGGCGGCGCAACAAACGGTTACCTTGTCGGTCCCTGGCATGACCTGTTCGGCCTGTCCGATCACAGTTAAAGCCGCTCTCAACCGGGTCGAAGGAGTGAGCTCTGTCGATATTCGCTATGAAGAACGCGATGCGACGGTCATCTTCGACGACGTGAAAACCTCCGTTGAGGCACTGACTCAAGCCACGACTAACGCTGGCTATCCGTCCACACTGAAACAAAAACAGGCGAAGCAGGAGTAACATTTATGAGTGACAACAAATTGCACATTGCTGTGATTGGCAGCGGCGGTAGTGCCATGGCCGCAGCCCTGAAAGCGACTGAACGCGGTGCCCGCGTGACGCTGATTGAGCGCGGCACCATCGGCGGAACCTGCGTCAACATTGGTTGTGTGCCCTCTAAAATCATGATCCGGGCGGCTCATATCGCCCACCTTCGCCGGGAAAGCCCTTTTGATGACGGCCTAAGCGCTCAGGCGCCGGCGGTGAATCGTCCGGCGCTACTTGCTCAGCAACAGGGACGAGTGGAGGAACTGCGCGAGTCCAAGTACCAGAATATTCTCAATGACAACGCCGCGATTACCGTCCTCAAGGGCGAGGCGCGGTTCGTGGACGAGCGCACGCTGACGGTTACGCTCAACGCCGGCGGCGAGCAGACGGTGAACTTTGACCAGGCCTTCATCGGCACCGGCGCCCGACCCGCCGAACCACCTATTCCGGGGCTGGCCGAGACCCCCTATCTTACGTCCACCAGTGCACTGGATCTGGATCACATTCCCGAGCGCCTCGTTGTGATCGGCGCCTCGGTGGTGGCCATCGAACTGGCTCAGGCCTTCGCTCGCCTCGGCAGCCAGGTCACCGTTCTGGCTCGCAGCCGGGTGCTGTCACAGGAAGATCCGGCGGTGGGTGAGGCCGTGGAAGCGGCCTTCCGTCGCGAGGGCATTGAAGTACTCAAGCAGACCCAGGCCAGCGAGGTGAGCCACGACGGCCAGCTGTTTACCCTGCAGACTAACAACGGCACGTTGCAGGCGGAGCACCTGTTGGTCGCCAGTGGTCGCACACCCAATACCGAAAACCTGAACCTCGAAGCCATCGGCGTTACCACCGAGCGCGGAGCGATCCGGATCGACAAACATCTGCAAACCACTGCGCCGGGCATCTATGCCGCTGGCGATTGCACCGATCAGCCCCAGTTCGTCTACGTGGCCGCCGCCGGTGGTAGCCGGGCCGCCATCAATATGACCGGCGGTGACGCCAGCCTCGACCTCAGCGCCATGCCTAAGGTGATTTTTACTGATCCGCAGGTTGCGACCGTAGGCCTGTCCGAGGCCGACGCTGAGGCTCAGGGGTATGACACCGACAGCCGCACCCTGACTCTCGATAACGTGCCACGGGCGTTGGTTAACTTTGATACCGGGGGCTTCATCAAGATTGTCGCGGAGCGTGAAAGCGGACGATTATTGGGAGTTCAGGCCGTGGCGGGGGAGGCCGGCGAACTGATCCAGACCGCCGTAATGGCGCTGCGTGCGCGCATGACAGTGAATGACATAGCCAATGAATTGTTTCCCTATCTGACCATGGTTGAGGGGTTGAAATTATGTGCCCAGACATTTACCAAAGACGTCACCCAGTTATCCTGTTGTGCGGGATAGGACTGTGAACAGACAAAAAGGGTTTTAAGCGGGTACTTGCTCTCCACGTTGTAACCGTGCAAAGCGATAGGTTGACTCCAGTAATAGTAATGATTATCATTCACTTCCATCATGAAACACTAAGTGCCTGATAATGCTTACAACTAACACAACCAAGTACAAACTTTCCGAAGGGAAAGCAGTCTATGGGCTGTTAAACGCTGTGCCTTCGCCCTGGTTGGTAGAGATGATCGGTTATGCCGGTTATGACTTTGTCATACTGGATACGGAGCACTTGTCCACCAATCCCGAAACAATTGAGCATATGATCCGGGCGGCTGAATGTGCGGGAATCACGCCGTTGGTGCGAGTTCCAGGGCCGGATGTTGGTGCCATTGCCCATGCCTTGGATAGCGGTGCCCAGGGTATTGTCGTGCCACGGGTGCGCAGCGCCGGCGAGGCTAGGGCAGCGGTCAGTATGGCACGCTATGCTCCAGAGGGAACGCGGGGTATTACCGGCGGTCGCACCACCGGGTTCGGGACTATTCCTTTGGCCCGATACCTGGAGGAGGCTAATCGCGAAGTACTGGTGGTCCTGATGATTGAGGACGCCGAAGGGCTCCGGAATTGCGAGGAGATTGCCGGTGTGCCGGGGGTAGACTGGCTGCTGGAGGGCGCTGTCGATCTGTCCCAGTCGTTGGGGGTTTCCGGTGATCCCTTTCATTCCAGTGTACAGGAGGCGATCGCCGGTCTGGCCGACTCCTGTCGAAAGGCAGATCGTCATTTCTGCGCCTTGCCCCGTAATGCTGACCAGCTAGCCAACTGGCGTGCCTGGGGTGCGCAGGCGTTTCTGTTGGGTGAAGACCGTAGCCTCTTATTCAAACAACTCAAGGCCCACCTCAATACCAGCAAGGCTTGATTGGAATTCGGACCTTGCCCCGAACCCTTGGAACCACCTGAAAATACAATAGCTGTCGGATATCTATAGAACTTATATGATAATACGTCTCATTATATTCTTTATGAGTGAGGTAAAAGCCTCAATATCAACTCCACCAACAGGGGAATTATCAGGATGAGTGACACCCTGGTTATGCTGGCCCACGCGCCCACAGACGCTGTCAACAATGGCTTTCTGCCCGCATCTCACCGGCTCGGTCGCCGGGTGGTTATTGTTACCGATCAAACCGCCGCCCATCACCGATATTTCAGCCAGCCAGATCTGCCGGCGTATCCGGTAGATATTGTTGAATGCGATGTGTTCAATCCGATTGCCGTTCTGGATGCGCTGGCACAGATGGCTCCGCTGGCTGGTGTGTTTTCCAACAGCGACCACCTGCAAACGGTCACGGCGCTCGCTGCAGCCTATTTCGGTTTGCCGGGAAAGGACTGGCGAGTGTGTTATCAGGCCAAAAATAAAGCGGCTATGCGGGCGAAGTTACAAACCAGAGAACAGGGCGGTTGCTGGTTTGCCGAGCTTCAGAATATGCACAGTGTGAACGCGTTGCCCGCGGACGTGCCTTATCCCTGTGTGGTAAAGCCCAGGGAAGGGGTGGCGAGTTTGCACGTGACGAAGGTCGAGAATCTCACACAACTCAACGAGTATTGCGATGGCTTCTGGCGTCAGAATCCTGGTCAGCCCCTCCTTCTGGAAGCATTTCTTGAAGGGTCTGTGCATACGCTGGAAACCCTCGGAGACCAGCATGATCTGATAGCGCTGGGTGGGTTTGACGTTACCTTGTCAGCACCTCCCCATTTTGTGGAACTGGACGCCCGCTGGCGCCCGTTCCGATCAGACGACTCGTTAACACACCAGATGCTGGAGCAGGTGCGGGCGTTTGGCGTGCAATTCGGAGCTTGTCACAGTGAGTTTGTGCTGACCACAACCGGCCCTCAGCTAATAGAGATAAATTACCGCAGCATCGGAGACGGGCGCGAGTTTCTGCTGGATCGGATGTTGGATGACCGTTGGTTCGACAGTGTTCTCCGCCTACACCTCGGTCAGCCCTTGCCCGCACTGGAGCCGCCAGGCCAGGCCGCTCACGTTCGCTATCTGATGGCTCCCGGTTCTGGCGAGATCGTTGGGGCAGGCAGTGCGCGCCAGGAATCCTGCGGCGATGGCGAGCTGGTGTTCAAGCCTTTGCGGAAACTCGGTGACGAGGTTCAGATCACCCATTCCAACAAGGATTATCTCGGCATCCTGCACCTTTTCGCAAGTGACAGGGCAACGGTCGACCACGCATTGGACGACTGGAGTAGGGCGCTGACCGACGAGTGGGAGCTGCGCTCATGAATGCACCTGTGATCCCTCCGGTTGAAGAGGCCAACCGCCACTTGACCAGACGCCTGATCGACACGCTTATTCGTGAAGATGTGGCGGGCTGTCAAAGCAAGGCCATGGTTACAGCCGCGCGCGAGGTTCCGCACACCCCGGTGGTTCCCGAAACCTGGCTGAAATGGGAACTCGAGCGAGGCGTTCTATGGTTACCGGTGCGGGCCGCCTCTTTTATGCAAAGCTGGTGCTGGAGCGGTGATCCGCTGCTGTGGCAGGCCGGCGACGCATGGGATGACTGGACGAAAGTGGATCGCTATGAGCAGGTATTGTCCTGCTTACGCCCGGTGGCGGATGACGAACAGTTCGCTCAGCACCATACTTACGAGGCGGAATGCGATACGGCCATTTTGCATCATCAGTTGTGTCGGCACGAGCAGGCACGATGGTTCCTGGAGCTGTCCGGGTCAGATGAGGCTTGGCCAGCATTTGGCGATGGCGTTTCCGGGATGCTGTTCTATGACCGTCTGGCGGCATTCCATGATCATCCTTTTTACCCCAGCGCGCGAGCCAAAACCGGCTTTGACAACACAGCGTTGCGGGCCTTTGCACCGGAATTCGCGCCGGTCTTCCAATTACGCTGGCTGGCGGTTCCGAAACCTCACATGCAGGCTCAGGGTGTATTGCCTGAGTGCTGGCCAGGTTTTCCGGCGGTCGGCCTTGACGCCTCACTTAGCGACAGTCACTGCCTGATACCGATGCATCCGCACGTATGGGACACCGCCCTTACGCTGTATCTGTCCGATTCGGATCTGGCCAATCAGGTTCTTTTAGCCCCGAAGCCCGCTGTCCGGGTGACGCCAACCTTGTCGGTACGCACCCTGCAAGTGGTCGACGAGCCTTCCATTCACTTGAAGGTGCCGCTAACGATCAGGACTCTCGGCGCTCGCAACATTCGTACGGTCAAACCCAGCACCATTTACGACGGTTTCACGGTGCAGCGTCTGCTGACGGCGGTGGCGGCCGATGACCCGACACTGGGTGCCCGATACAGCCTGACCGACGAGTCGACCGGCGGCCATGTCGACGACCTGAACTGGCTGGGAATGATCGTGCGCCGCTACCCCGGCGAACTCGATGGCACAACGGTTGTTCCCGTGGCGGCTCTGTCGGCCTCTGGTTGCGATGGGCGTTGTGTGATGGAGGCGCTGGCCTCGCATTTTTATGGCGGCGACCTGAAGGCCCTCCTGCAGGACTACCTCAAGCTGACTCTGACGGTGCATTTACGCCTATGGCTGAAGTATGGCATTGCGCTTGAGTCCAACCAGCAGAATTCCATGCTGGTACTGGACGACGCAGGCCCGTTACGGCTACTGATGAAGGATAACGATGCGCCTCGTCTTTGGCCTGCCCGTTTATGCGCCCGTCTGGGCGAGCTTCGGCCAGTGTTAGATGGGCTGCGTGATAGCCGCATACTGGTCGATGCCGAAGAACCCCTCGTGCAGATGTTCACCACCATCACCCTGCAGCTCAACATCGCCGTATTGCTGGAGGAACTGGTGGCACGGGGGCTCGGCAGCCGGCGCGACTGGTATACCCGGTTGCGAGATCAAGTCGAAACCACTCTACAAGAACTTGAGCAGGAGGGTGTGGCGACCAACGTTGCTCGGCAGTGTTTGCTGGAAGACGACTACCTCTACGTCAAATATCTGTTGCGGGCCGGCAGCCTGGAGAGCAAAACGGACACCGGCGCCACCGATATTAATAAGTTTTATGGCAAAAGTGCCCCCAACTTCCTCAGGCGTCCTGCATGACTGGCGTACAACGCAAGCAGTTGGTAATTGTGCTGCTGTGCCACTTTACAGCGGCTCTGGTGGCGCTGGGCATGCCGCCTTTCTTCGGCCTGATCCTGTCGGATGCCTTTGCCGTGAATGACACCCAGTGGGTAGGGTGGTTTTATGTGGTCCCTACAGTGTGCGCCGCACTGGCAGCGCCGTTTTGGGGGAGGGCGGCAGATCGCTGGGGGCGTCGCTGGTCACTGTTGCGGGCGCAGTTGGGGCTTGCAATCGGCTTCGCGCTGGCGGGGTTATCGCCTGAAGCCTGGATGTTCCTGGGGGCTTTAGTATTGCAAGGGTTGCTCGGTGGCACATTTGCAGCCTCCAGTGCCTACTTGTCTACCAGCATGAAAGGGGGCGACCTTAGCCGTGGCCTCAACTGGATGCAGGGCTCGGCGCGGGCGGCCATGGTGCTGGCGCCGGTGCTGTTCGGTGCGCTGATAAGCGTCTTCCCGGCGCAGGATATTTACCTGTACCTGGCCTTGCTGCCCATATTGGCAGCGCTTTTGCTCGGCTTTGCGACGCCGGCAGACAAGCCCCGGCCTGAGGCTGCGATGTCCGAAGGAACAACGGCCGGAACCTCAACGAGGACCACACCAACACCGCCGAAAGAGTGGCGACGGTTATGGGCGGTGCAGTTCGCCTTCAATTTTTCGATGGTGGCCACCTTTCCCTATTTCATTCCCTGGGTCCAGCACGCCACCGGAATCGATACTCTGGCCGCCGGAGTGCTTTACAGCCTGCCACACCTGATCTATCTGATCGCGCTCTGGACGCCCTTTGTGAAAACAGTCGGCCAAGGGCATAAAACCGGGTTGGCGGCTGGCTTCGTGCTTATGGCGATTTCCTATGTTGGCCAGGCTTGGTCCAGTTCTCTGATTGAGCTGACAGTATGGCGCCTTGTCATGGGAGTCGGCATGACGCTCGGCTTTTTTGTTTTGCATGGCTGGATTGCGCAACTGACCCAAACGGCTCGCGCTGGCCGTACTTTTGGTGCGCTGGACAGCGTAGGCAAATGGGCGGGTGTGGCAGCTGGCCTGGCTGCTGGTGCATTAAGCGGGCCTGCTGGCCTGGCGGCGCCGCTGTGGATGGGGGCTGCCGTGTTGGTGGTGTCGCTACCGCTCATTCTTATGCTCCATAAGTCCATCCCGTCGACTACTGAAGCCACCGAAAAGGTGACCACATGATACCCCAGAATATTCTCAGGAAGGAGACCGCCCACCATGCCCAGCACAGCGCTTAATCATCACTACCGCGACAAACGATGGGAGGATCTCGCCGATCAGCGTGGTATTGAAGCACTGCTGAACTGTTATTGCCGTGATATCGCGACCCCAGCCGGCGAACTGCAGGTGGCGCCAATAGGCAAAGGCCAAAGCTGGCCCCAAGCGTTGCGGGTGAAACTGGCCACCTGCAACGCCTCAGCCTTGCTCGTCCAATTGCCAGAGTTGGCGGGGGAGTTGTTGTTGGCCGTGGCGGGGGATTCTCTGGCGGGGAACTATCGCTTCCAGTCCGTCCCTTTTTTCAAATCTCCGTCCCGAGGTTGGCAAGTGCTGGATCTGGCCCGGCTGGCGAGAGTGTTGCTTCAGAATCTCGCCCGGCGTTCCGGGCAACCGTTCAATGCCGAACTGTATCAGCAGATTCTGGGCAGCGGTGAGGTCATGCGACGAATACTGTGCTACAGCCAAGTGCCTGCGGATTGGGGCCAAGGATTGACGGGTTACCGGTGGTCGGAACAGGCGTTGAGTTTCGGGCATCGTTATCACCCTGCTCCGAAGGCCAGGGAAGGCTTCAGCGAGGAAGACACGCTGCAGTACTCACCGGAAATGGGAGCTGGGTTTGCACTTTACTATTTCGCGGTACAGCGACGCGATTTGCGCAGCCGCGGGCTGGATGCGGAAGACCTTGAGACACTCGCTGCTCCGCCTGGACTTGAGGTGCCGGCGGGCTTCATGGCGCTTCCGGTGCACCCCTGGCAGGCACGCTATCTGATGCGTCAGGCTTTTGTGCTGGAGGCCATTCGCAGTGGCCGCATTCAGCCGCTGGGGCAGGGCGGCAGCATTTTCTATCCAACGGCGTCCGTGCGCACGCTTTACCAGCCGGGTAATCCGTTTTTCTACAAGTTTTCTACTCATGTCCGGCTCACCAATTGCGTGCGCAAGAACGCGTATTACGAACTGGAGAGCGCAGTGGTCCTGTCCCAGGTGTTGCGAGAACATCTTGAACCGATGCTCGCCGACTATCCGGGGTTCAGGCTGATGTATGAACCGGCTTATGTCACGCTCGATTTCACCGAGGCTGAGGACGCCCGGCGTCAGTCGCTCATGGAAGGTTTCGGCCTGATCTTGCGTAACAGCCTGGAGCCTCTGCTGGCGCCAGGGGTAACACCCGTGTTGGCAGCGTCGCTGTTCAGCGAGGATCGCTTCGACCGCTGCCCGGTTGCAGAAGCCGTGGGTACCTGGGCGCGATTTGCAGATGTCAGCCGGCGCCAGGCGGCAGTCGAGTGGTTCGATCGCTATCTGGAACTGCTGATGCCGCCTGTGCTGGACGCCCTGTTCACCCGGGGGGTGGTGTTTGAGCCCCATCTGCAAAATGTGGTTATCGGATTGAAGGACGGGTATCCCGCCCAGGTGTTTGTACGTGATTTGGAGGGCACCAAGCTGATTGTTGATCTCTGGACCGCGCCGCTCCCCACCGAAATCGACGCCCGAGCGCGGGCGTCGATTCACTACAACGCCGACAAGGGATGGCAGCGCATTGCCTACTGCCTGTTGATCAACAACCTGTTTCAAGCTGTCAGTTATCTTGCTCTGGAGGATTCGGACCTGGAAGCAACGCTGTGGCGAGTCTGGCAAACCCATCTGGAACGGTTTCTGGACGGCTCCGACAGCGCCTGGGCACACCAGGTACTCGGCGGATTACTCCGAGGCGAGTCAATTCCCAACAAGAGTAACCTGATCACCCGGTTGTTCAAGCGGGCAGACCGGGATTCGGAGTACGTGCAGGTGCGCAATCCACTGGCTGCACTGGCTTCAGAGACACAGGCGCAGAACCTCCGCATCGCAAGTACCGAGACAGAAGATACAGCCATCGGCACGGACAGCACAACATGACTACAGAAGCACAAACGAAAGCAGCGAACAGCGCAGCGTCTGACATAAACGTACCTGAGGAGGCAATACCGCATAGCAAAGTACCGGCCAGAATCCATCAGGCAGCCATGGATTTACAGCACCGGCACAGCGACCCTCTCTGCGCCTATATTTACGATTTAGACAGCCTGCGCAATCACGTAAAAGCTGTAGTCGAGTGCCTGCCACCGCAATGCGAAATGTTTTACGCTACCAAGGCCAATCCCTCGCTGCCACTGCTGCGAACCCTGGTGCCCTGGGTTCATGGATTGGAAGTGGCATCGGGTGGCGAGTTGCGATGGGTGCGACGTCATTTTCCCGAGCTCCCCGTCATCTTTGGCGGTCCTGGCAAGCTGATTTCGGAACTGAAGTACGCCGTCCAATCAGAGGTTGAGCTGATTCACGTGGAAAGTTTGCTGGAGCTGGAGCGCCTGGCAGAGGTAACGAAGAAGGCCCGAAAAACCCAGAAAATTTTGCTGCGCATTAATCTGAGCCTACCGGATATGGCGACCACGAGCCTGACCATGGGCGGTGTGCCAACCCCCTTTGGTATGGATGAGGATACGCTTCAGCAGGCTCTGTCTCTGCTAACCCGCGCATCACATCTGGAGCTGGAGGGCTTCCATTTTCACCTCATGTCCCATCAATTGGATCCTGACCGTCACCTGGCTTTAATGCGGACCTACATGCGGCGCGTCAGACAGTGGGAGAGCGACTACAGTCTGCGGATCGGGCAGATCAACGTCGGGGGTGGCATTGGTATCAATTACATCGAACCGGAGCAGCAGTTCAACTGGCCCTATTTTTGCCGGGAACTGGCCGGGCTGCTGGCACACGAAGCCTCTCCTGAGTGGCGTATCCGGTTTGAGTGTGGCCGTTTTCTCACGGCGGCCTGTGGCTATTATGTAACAGAAGTGCTGGATATCAAACACAGCCAGGGCGAAGCATTTGCCATCTGCCGCGGCGGTACCCATCACTTCCGAACCCCTGCCGCTCAATCCCACAGTCACCCATGTGAAGTGTTGCCTTTGTCCGTCCCGGCGGTGAATCCGTCTTCCGGTCTTCACAATCAGGCAGTCACATTTGTCGGCCAGTTGTGCACTCCCAAAGATGTATTGGCGCGCCAGGTCCGGGTGCCGGTTCTACGGGTAGGGGGTCTGGTGCTATTCACCTATGCCGGCGCGTATGCCTGGAATATTTCCCATAAAGATTTTCTGATGCACCCCTCTCCGGTCGAGCACTTTCTGGCTGCACGATAATCTGAAAGACGGAATGTTAACGAAGATCAACTCATGGATTGTAATGGGAAGCGTTATCATTATAATTAAGAATCTTCATTGAGTGAACGAATAATCAACTAGTGCTGACCATGGAGTTTTCATGTTTTTTCTGACAATAAAGCGCTCACCCGGGCTGGAGTATTTTCGACCACGGTCCCGTTCCTTTTTACCTTTGTCGTTTGTCGCGCTTATAAGTTCGCCTGCGCTGGCACAGGAACAGACCCCTGATGCCGAAAATGAGTTGTTTACGCTACCGCCTCTCACCGTATCCGGGGACTGGCTGGGTGCGCCCACGGAAGAATCTGAAAAAACCTATACCGGTTCACGCACCGTTGTCGACAAAGAGGAATTGCACAAGCGCGGCGCTCTTAATCTTGAAGATGCCTTGCGAGCGACCCCCGGGGTTCAGGTTCTGGATGAAACCGGCACCGGTATTCTGCCTAACATCGGGGTCCGCGGCCTGAACCCACTGCGCAGTGAGCGCCTGCAAATCCTGACCGATGGTTACCCTATCGCGATTGGCCCCTACAGTAATGTGGGTGTGTCGCTGTTCCCGGTCACTCTGCCCAGTTTGGAAGCCGTAGATGTCGTGCGGGGTGGGGCGGCCGTTCACTATGGCCCGAACAACGTCGGTGGTGTCGTCAATTTCGTAACACGCCCGATTCCGGCTGAAACCTCCCACACCCTGCGTGAGCGGATAACCATCGCGGAAGAGACCGGAAATGTCTTTACCGACACCTATTACCGCGTAGGGGGCCAGGCCAGCGACAAGCTCGACCTGCAGTTCCAGGCCAACATCCAGCGTGGTGATGGTTTTCGGGATCGCTCGGACACTCAGGTTGACAATTTCATCGTAGATGCCCGCTACTACCTGAACAATAAGAACGAACTCGCCACCCAGCTTCAGTACTACAACGTCGATGCCGAGCTGCCTGGTGCATTGGCGCCAGAGGCTTACGAACAAGACCGCACCCAAAGCCAACGGCCTTACGATGCCTATGAAGCTGACATGACTCGCGCGACGTTTACCTGGACCTACAACCCGACGCCAGATGTTGAATTCCAGTGGCGTAACTTCGTTCATGATGCGGATCGTACTTTCTTTTTTGGTCAAAACCTGAGCGGTACGGGCGGTGTCTTTGATCCGGACGTCGCCTCTACTCATCGGGCCGACTCGCCCCGGCTTTTCCGGGTTTACAGTACCGAGCCACGTCTTGCCATCAGCAAGGGACGCCATGACATCACGCTTGGAGCCCGTTACCTTACAGAAGACGTCGAGTTCGATGTCAATCGCGTTGAATTTGCCAGCGATACCCGCTCAGTTGCGCGGGACTGGCATCTCGACACCAAGGCGCTGGCTTTTTACGTCAGCGATACCATGCACTTTCTGGACGATCGTCTGACGGTGACCCCGGGTTTGCGCTATGAAGACGTTAACATGGATTTTCGTGACAACCTGAACGGAAACATGGAAGAGAATAACACCGACGAGTGGCTACCAGGACTGACCCTTGGCTACCAGGCGACAGACCGCGTTTTTCTATTCACCAACAGCCAGCGCTCCCTGGTACCGGTGCAGATTGCTCAGACTACGCGTGACGGCGATGTTGCCAATGAAACGGCCTGGAACTATGAGCTGGGCGGTCGCGTACAGCTCACGCCTGATCTGCTGTCATCAGCGACCCTGTTCCGTATCGACTACGATGACCAGATCCAATTTAACCGCACCGAAAGCCGTTTCGAAAATCTCGGTGAAACACGGCATCAGGGCATTGAACTGGATAACCGCTGGCAGGTGAACCCCAACCTGGAGCTGGGTCTGGGGTATACCTTCCTCGAGACAGAGCAGTTGAGCGGCGACAACGCCGGCAACGAGTTGCCGAATGCTCCCGAGCACAAGATAAGTGCGGATGCGGTCTATTCTTACCAGGCCTGGAACGCCAGTTTGAACTGGGTGTATGTTAGTACCAGCTATAGCGATGCAGACAACACCGAAAAAGAAACTGCCGATGGCGGTGCTGGCGAACTGCCTGCCTACCATTTGGTGAACGCTCGCCTTGGTCGTGACATTGCTATGGGAGGTGGACGTAATTTGAATCTGGCCCTCGCGGTCAACAATCTGCTGGATGAAGACGCCTACTTCCGCGGTGTGGACGTGAGCCCGATTGGCCGTGTGCCGCAGCCCGGGCGCAGTTTGATTTTGGAGGCGCAACTGGACTTCTGATTCAGTCGCCTGAGATTCGGCGCCGGGGTCTGTTGTGCAGGCTCCGGCTTAATCACGAGGAAGGGCGACTCTTTCCTGAGTCGAAACGGTTGAATCGCCCTTGGCAGCCGATTACACTACCGATCCCATCACTAATGATTCTCATTTAAATATGCTATTAAACGCTACTAATGCCACCAAAGAGCGACCCGGCCCCAAGACATGCCCAAGCTTTTGGCGCCGATTGGCCCTATCAATAATCTGGGTCTTTATTGCAGTTCCTGTACTGACTCAGGCTGCCACCAGCTCCGTTATACTCACCGACGACCGGGGTAAAACCATTGAGTTGACGCAGCCCGCCACGAGACCGGCTGCCATCTCAACGTTTGGTGCGGACGTGGCAAAAGCCTTAGGCATTCAGCCTGTAGCGATCACGAATTTTGGTCTGGAAGGGGCGCCTGCCTACCTGGGGCCTGATATGAATAAAGTACCCAGTCTGGGACCGCGGCATCAGCCTAACCTGGAACGATTGTCCCGCATTGCACCGGACCTGGTGTTTGCCATCCGACGCTATACCGAAAAGGATGGCCCCCAAATTGAAGCCATCGCACCCATGGTGGCGCTGGATCTCATTACTCTACAAGACAGCCTGCATGCTGTGGCACTGGCTGGCGATGCTTTTGGCCGCTCCAAGCAGGCGCAGCAAATTAATGAGCAGTTTCTTGCGCGACTGGAAAGTCTAGCGGCCCAGAGCCCTGGCGGTCGTACTGTTGCTATTCTTTCCAGCGGTGGAGAAACGCCTTTTGTTTATTACGATCACTTTCTGACGGCGGCGCTGCTGGAGCGTCTGCATCTTGATAATGTGGGTGGGCCACCACCCAATCCCGATTCAGGTATTCCGCTGGGTTATCGCATCAGCCTGGAAACACTTTTGACCCTGAACCCGGATGTCATTTTTTTGCTACCGAGTAACCGCCGGCGGGGTTTTACCCTAAACCCGGTTTGGCCCTATCTGCAGGCTGTAAAGAACGATCAGGTGTTTGAGGTTGGTCAACACTGGAAGGAGAGTGCCGGGCCTATCGCACGATCTCTGGTGCTTGACGATATGACGCGCCTGCTGTTCCCGGATACCACTCCGGTCAAGACCTCGTTGCGATGAGGCGGGCTTCCACCGAAACCAACATCACGCCTATCTATAGCGCGACGATATTGGTGATCGCTGCGCTTTTTTTGATAGGTTTGTTGTCCGGCCAACAGTGGACCACCCCGGAAACGCTCTGGAGTGTTTTGCAAGGGCAGGGCAGCATTATTGAGCGAGTCAGTGTGCTGGAGCTTCGCTTACCTCGCAATCTCCTCGCCATGCTGGGGGGCGCAGCTCTCGGGGCGGCCGGAGCTATCATGCAAGGGGTCACCCGAAATTCGCTGGCCTCACCAGGGCTGACGGGAGTGATTGCCGCGGCAGCTTTTGGAGTGGTGGGTACGCAGACGTTCTTTACTCCCGATGCCTTGTGGCTGCCGGTCATTTCGCTTTGCGGTGGACTTCTGGGTGGCATGCTGACATTTGTTATTGCTGGTCGCGGCAGGCTCCAGCCCGAGCGGGTTGTGCTTGCCGGCATTGCGGTCACTGCATTATGCACGGCTCTGACAACAGGCACTTTATTGGTATCCGGCTCCGAAGCGGCTGAACTTTACTACTGGCTCGCAGGTAGCCTGATGGGGCGGGGCTGGCTACAGCTCAAACTGGTCGCTGTGTGGCTTATTTTGCCTTTAGTGGCAGTGCTTCTGCTACGCCGGCCTTTTCGGGTGCTGCAGCTTGATGACGAACTGGCGCTGGCCATGGGGTTGGCTGTCGGGCGCTGGCGGCTGCTGTTTCTGGTACTGGCGCTGATCATGGCCGCCGCTCTGGTTTCTGTGACGGGCCCGGTCATCTTTATTGGCTTGGTTGCGCCTCATATCGCGCGGCGCCTGATTCGCAACCAGTTTCAACACTGGTTGCCATTGAGCGCGCTACTGGGAGGGCTACTGTTATTGGCGGCCGACACCTTGGCACGGCAACTGGCATTTCCGCAGGAGTTGCCTGTGGGGATGTTGACGGCATTGATTGGTGCGCCCTGGTTGCTGTATTTACTCAACTCCCGTGAGCCTGCCCATGTTGGCTAACACCAGAGAGCCTCATAAAAAGCCGTTGCTGCAGCGAACAACGATTTTGTTCTGGCTTGGGTGCGGGCTTATTTTTCTGACGCCCTGGCTGGGCCTGCAGTTTGGCGCCACGGACCTGAGCTGGCAGCAAGTTCTCGCCGGGTTGCTGGGAGAGGGCTCAAGTCACGTTGAGCGCGTGGTGATGGACCTGCGTTTACCCCGGACTCTGATTGGCCTGGTGATCGGCATTCACTTCGCTTTGTCCGGTTGGCTATTGCAATTGCTTACCCGAAATCCGCTGGCAGAAGCGGGCATACTTGGCATTTCCGGCGGTGCCAGTCTGGTGGCTGTGGCCGCCTTTGTGGTGGGTGACTGGATTCAGTCGGGCGACAATCCTTACGGCGGGATTCCCTTTGCCCTTCAGTATTTACCGCTGTTGGCCATGCTCGGTGGTTTGCTGGCCGCACTGACCGTCTATGGCTTGAGCCTACGTAACGGAGGGCTCTCTCCGGTGAAGTTGACTCTGACGGGGGCGGTATTGGCTGGCATGCTTCACGCACTGACCACCGGCGGCCTGGCATTTTGGGGGCACGCACACACCGAACTGGTGGCGCAATGGCTGGCGGGCTCACTGTACGGCACTACCTGGGCGCACCTGGAGGCGCTGCTACCCTGGACAGCACTAGGAATGATCGGCGTGTTGATTTTGTTGCGGCCACTTAGCGCTATGCAACTGGAAGACGAGCAGGCACGCAGCCTCGGGCTTAATCTGAATCGTTGGCGCGCCATCGCCCTGGTGGTGGCAGCGCTGATGGCGGCAAGCGCTGTGGGCATTGTTGGCCCAGTGGGGTTTATCGGGTTATTGGTGCCCCATATCAGCCGACGTCTGGCCGGCTCAGGTCTGTTGGTTCAGTTCCTGATGTGCACGGCATTGGGGGCCACCCTGGCTGTTGTTGCCGATACGTTAGGGCGTACTATTTTCGCGCCTTATGAGTTGCCCGTTGGTGTGGTGTCGGCTGCACTGGGTGTGCCATTTTTTCTTTATTTGCTATCCCGTCAGCCGTAATGCGTCATCCGAAAAAGCCCCAGGAACAAGTTATGTTACGTACTGATCGACTCACTCTTGCATACGGCAGTAGCGACGTAGTGCACGAGCTATCACTGGCAATTCCAACAGGCGAGATCAGCTGCCTGGTTGGCCCTAACGGATCAGGCAAAAGTACGTTGCTTAAAGGGCTTGCAGGATTAATAGCCCCACGCCAGGGCGAAGTATTGCTCGAGGAGCAGCCCTTGTCTTTGTGGAGCCGCAACGAACTGGCGCTTCGTCTGGCCATGTTGCCGCAGAAACCCATCGTGCCCGAAGGTATTCTTGTGAGGGACCTGGTCGCGCTGGGCCGTTTCCCCCACCGAAAATGGTGGCAACGTGATGGGCGAGAAGACCGCGAAGCATGCCAGCAAGCCATGTATATGACCGGTGTGGAGGCGCTTGCGGAACGTCCGGTAGCGTCGTTATCCGGAGGGCAGCAACAGCGCGTGTGGATCGCCATGGCGCTGGCACAGCAGACTGACATTCTATTGCTGGATGAGCCTACAACCTATCTGGACTGGGGATATCAGCTAGAAGTACTGGAACTTCTGGTCGAACTCAATAAAAGTCGCGGCCTGACCGTGATTATGTCCTTGCATGATCTGAATCAGGCCGCTCAATTTGCCGATCATGTAATGGTACTGGAGAATGGGCAGATAGAAGCCGCAGGCACGCCGGGACAAGTGATTACAGAGACTCTACTCGCTCAGGTTTTCAGAGTTAGAGGGGTCGTATCACTGAATGCTGAAGGGCGACCCTTTTGCATGGGCCACGGCACATCAGATCCTGATCGGCCTTGTCGCGCTTGACGTATGAGAGGAACCCTTATGATAAAGCGACAGCAACAGGAAACATCCCCTATGGTCGAGACCCTCGACGATCTCGCGACGTTGGCAAATTATTCGCTCGTGGATACTCTCAACTGCGACCCTGACGCGAAAGCAGACGGGCGCGATTACGCGCCGCGACAAGTCTTTACGGGCCACTATGTCCCCGTCACTCCGACGCCAATCGAAAACCCCGAGTACGTCGCGCATAGCAAAAACCTGTTTCGCGAACTGGGCTTCGCCGACAGCATGGCGCAGTCGGCGGATTTCGTTCGGATGTTTTCCGGCGACATCGCATTCGTTCCGGAGCCGATGCGCAAGGTCGGTTGGGCGTGTGGCTACGCACTTTCCATCTTCGGCACCGAATACAACCAGCAGTGCCCGTTCCAAACCGGCAACGGATACGGCGACGGTCGCGCAATTTCGGTACTTGAGGCCGTCATCAACGGTCGACGCTGGGAAATGCAGCTAAAAGGTGGCGGCCGAACGCCATACTGCCGCGGCGCGGACGGTCGGGCTGTTCTGCGATCGAGTGTTCGGGAGTTCCTGGCACAGGAGCATATGCACGCGCTCGGAGTGCCTACGTCACGGTCGCTGAGTTTGTACGTTTCGAAAACGGAGAGAGTCAGGCGGCCATGGTATTCACAGGGCTCGCATTCGAGAGACCCAGACATACTTATATCAGAGCCGGTCGCCATCTCGACGCGCGTCGCACCGTCGTTCATTCGGGTTGGCCAACTCGAGCTCTTCGGTCGCCGCGCTCGCAAGAAAGAACACCCGCAAGCGATGGAAGAGCTTGAGAAGATCGTGTTGCACTTGATCGATCGTGAGTACGCAGACGTCATCGACCAAGAGCTAACCACCCCCGAAAAAGTGTTGTTACTTGCGCGCGAATTTCTCAACCGACTCACCTCGCTGGTGGCGAACTGGATTCGCGTTGGCTACTGCCAGGGCAACTTCAACAGTGACAACTGTGCGGCCGGCGGCTTCACACTCGACTACGGCCCATTCGGATTCTGCGAGGTGTTCGATCCGCACTACCAGCCATGGACCGGTGGCGGACATCATTTTGCATTCCTGAATCAACCGGCAGCAGCAGAACGCAACTTCCACATGTTTTGTACGGCATTGCTGCCGTTGCTGGCGACGCATCCGGACACTCAGCGCCAACTCGACGCGATTCGAAGTGATTTCCCAAAGGTGATGCAAGCACAAATGGAAAAGATGTGGGCTGCCAAGCTTGGACTTGGCGCGTTTAACACGGCGTTGTTTAGCGAACTCTTAACGCTAATGGAACAAACGCCTGTTGATTACACCGTGTTCTTCCGCGAGCTTTCGACGGTGCCGGACGACATTGGCCCGCTGAAAAAAAGCTTCTACAAGAGTTCGGCTTATAGTGTAGACCCCGAAGGAATCGACAAGCGATGGTCCGAATGGCTCACAAAATGGAAGTCGCTCACTCAACCTAGCTCTCGCGAGGAGCTTTCTCGGCAGATGAAGCTCGTCAATCCAAAGTACAGTTTGCGGGAGTGGTTGGTTGTGCCTGCGTATCAGCAAGCGGCTACGGGGAACTATTCTTTAATTCGAGAGCTGCAGGAAGTCATGACGCAGCCATACGCCGAGCAAGCTGAGGATGTGGAGGGGAAATACTATAGGCTGAAGCCGTCGGAGTTCTTTGAGCTTGGTGGATCGTCGCATCTTAGCTGTTCGTCGTAATTGCGCTTATATTTTCCGCGATCAATCAATCGATAGAACGCATTGAACAACTAGAGAACGTCTCCTCGTTTGCGACTAAACTGGGTAGTGAGAAAACTGTTTCGGGAGGATACCGATGCCGGCACTACCTGAACAATCGCCTGATATTCTCATCGTTGGCGCTGGCCCCGTGGGCCTGGCGGCGGCATTGTTTCTCGACAGCCACGGAGTTGGCGTCCGTCTCATCGACAAGGGTAATAATTCGAGTACCACCTCACGAGCGCAAATCGTCAATCCCCGGTCCTTGGAACTGCTCGAGGAGAACGGCGTCGCCGCCAAAATCCTGAAGGAATCGCGAGACGTACTCGGCGTGCGTTTCTACGAAGACTGGAAGCCTGTTGCGGCGTTGGATTTCACGGATATCCCTTCACGTTACAAGATGGCAGCGATCCCGCAGGCGCGCACCGAGGCACTGCTTGCCGAAGCGTTGGCGTTGCGTGGCATCGCCCCGGAACGTGGCCGGGAGTTTATCAGCCTGAAACAAACCGGCGAAGCTGTGAGCACGCTAGTCTCCAGCGAACAGTCGGGCGAAGAAACCATCGTATCCCGGATCGTTCTGGGTACAGATGGCGCGCACAGCCCGACCCGTGCGGCAATCGGAGCTGATTGGGTGGGGCACGGCTTCCCGGAGTCCTGGCCACTTTACGACATATACCTCGATGATCCCCTTGATCGCGATCATGCACATGTGCTGTTCGTCGATGATGGGCTCGTATTCATGCTATGTATCGAGCCAGGGCTTTGGCGGGTCTTCGGCAATGTTCCCGATCTGCTCGATCATCTTCCGGCAGGCTCAAACCCCGGCGCGGTTGAGTGGCAATCGTCGTTTCATATTGGCGACAAGCTGGCAGAGAACATCGTGGTCGGCCGTGTCGCGCTCGCTGGAGATGCGGCCCATATCCATTCGCCGGTCGGTGCGCGAGGCATGAATCTTGGCATTGAGGACGCCTATGTGTTCGCGGCTTGCGCGGCGGACGCACTCGGCGGCAATTGGGAACGACTAAACGACTACGCGCGGTTACGTCATCCCGTCCATCGTGAGGTTGTCAGCCGCATGGACAAGCTGACCACCTTGGCACGGGGCCGGCCGAAGTGGATGGCCCTGTTGCGTCATTACCTCATTCCGGGCATGACGCGCTTTGGCCCGGTGGCGCACCGGATGTGTGACTTCATCACGGGATTAGACGAGCCTACCCGCACCAACATCGATCGGCTGTTCTAGCCGGTGGTGGCAGGAATGTGAATAGGGGAGAGGGGCTCGGTGTTCCACCAGCTATAGTTGCGGTATCTATATTGACCGGCCCCGACCCTCAAAGCGCTTTCGGGCCTGGTCTGAGTTCACATACACAGATTCCGTAAACGCTGCACTGGCGTGTCCCAGCTCCTCACTAATATGACGTATATCCGCACCAGACTCGATCGCTTGGCTGGCTCCCGTATGGCGCAGATAGTGTGTTTCCGACTTAATGGCTTCAAGCTGGCCAGCCTCTTCCATAAAGCCGTGATCCCGCATTCGCTCTACGGTCAACATCACCGCTTGTTCGTAAATACGCTGAACCTGTCGCTTGCCCAGTGCATTACCGTGGCTTGAGGGAATAATCGGGTTGCGTTCGTTTTGCTCGGGCATGGTTCCAGGTAACCCAAGATACGTGCGCCAGCGCCTGAGGTAGGGGAGGTAGGCATCAGGAAGAGTGACAGAACGGGCCTTGTTGGACGACCACAGAAAGTACTAAGTTTCCAGAGCAGAAAATCAATAGGTTAGGCCGCCATTCCACACAATCCGCTAAAGAAACTTAAAGTAGATTCTAAGATGTGGAGCTCAGCTGGGTTTCCACACAAAGTGCTAAAGATGGCCGCGTTTCTTGAGATCTTTAAGGGTTAACGTCATCGACTCCACATTGTGAAGAATGACCAGGTTGGCCACCAAGTGATTATATTTGATCACCTTCCGTTGCTCGTGGCGGATATTCTCAGCAATAACCCCCTCGCCGCCGAAGAATAGCCATTTCACGAACTGGTTGAATTCTTCTGTTTTGTTCGTCTCCGCATGAATGGTTCGCCGCAACTCCACGCTGCCAATGTAGTCCAGAAGAAAGGTTGTCCGAACTACCCGCCCCAGTTCCCGGAAAGCAAAGTAGAGTTTACTCTTGAGGCTTGCGGTACCCAAGCGTCGCAATACCGTGGACGGTGCTATTTTCCCTGCCTTTATCGATAGCGCCACCCGGAGCATGTCGGGCACATGGGTTTCGATCAGTTGCCAGTTGATGGTTTCGCTGAACAAAGCATTGATGTGCTCATACCGTTGGCGTTTGTCACGCTTGTAGAGCACCAGTTGCTTCAGATTCCGGATGCGGGGCATCAGATTGATACCCAGCAGGTAAGCCAACCCGAAGACGGGCGCACTTTGGGCCTGAGTATCGCCATGCAAGGTGTCTGGCCGGATATCGGAATCGTTTTTGATCAGCCCGTCAAGAATGTAAATGGCCTCATAAACGCCGCAGGGAATGAAGTGGCTGAAGGACGCCGCCGTTGCGGTCGTATTCCCTGAGCTGGCTCAATGCAAGATGTGTAAGCCCGTCGCACGCCAAAATATGCGTTGCAATGGATTTTGGAACGGATTTGAGGCTGACAAAATAGCCCAGGCGCTGCACTGTTTTCAGGAGAATTAATAAGGTGCCACGAGCAGCCGGTGTTCGACCGTGCTTTCTGGCAAAAGATCGTTCTTTGGCAGTGAGTGTATAGATTTCTGCCAATTCATGTTCGGAGACGTCCGCCTTCAATCGCGGATAGGCGGTTTCATGGAGACTACTCATACGCAGTCCTTTGCTTTGGGGTTCCAGTGAGAGGCGTTAACTCACAGTACGTTCGCTCTTGAGCGAGGCATTGCTTATAATAGGCAGCAATTGGCCAAGACCAAAGGAACCACACCTTATTTTGTGAACGCCATGGCCCAGGTCGTCAAACACTTCACGTTACGCGATCATTCGGTCATCGATCGCTGGTTCTGTAGGCAAAGCCGGAGAGGATGAGGTGCCACTGATTGGTCCCGAACGCCTTCGCAAGCTTGGTCTGGAATACGCATTCACGTGCTTCAATTCGCAGTGATACCAACTTTCATGGCAATGCGCTCGCCGTCCACTGAATTGATCTCTTTGGGATTCAGAAGACGCACTCGGTCAGTTGCGATACTGGCATCCGCATTTGGGTCGACCAGGGCGTCCCTTACCGCTGATGCGCGGGCATTGGCGAGGGCTTCGAGCTCAGCGTCGGTAATGGATTGTGCGGTGATGACCCGTTCGGCCAGGTGATTGCGATAGGCCAGTGCGTCCAATCCCGCTCCGTCGGATGGCTCATTCTGTTTTTCAGTGAAATGCGTCTGGACTGCCTCCAGGTCAGCCTCCGGGTAATACGTGGTAACCATCGTCTCGACAATATCCTGGTTGGACTCGGCCGTCAGGCTGGGATCCGCAACGTCGCGATCCGCCTCAGCCAATCTTTGCCGCAGGGCTTCTGTGGCTTTTTCGCGTTGCAGGGCTGGGCCATCAAAATTTCGACTGAAGGGACCGGCAAGCTCCAGGGCCAGCGCCGGGCGCTGATTGAGGGCCGCGCGGAGCTTGGCGATGCGCTCGCGCTGGGGTGGGAGCAGGTCGGTTCGCCCCTTCGCGAATTCAACCTGGCCCAGGTTCTCCGAATCCGCGCCGACGAGGTTTGCCAGAAAACTGAACGGAGCAGTGATGACAGACATAATGGCATCTCCCAGTGCCTGGCGGATGACATGGTCGAAGTCGAATTCCGGGTCGCCAACATTCCCGGTCACGGGGATATTGAGATCAATCACGCCGTCGCTGTCCTGGAGCAGGGCAATGGCGAGGTCGAGTGGCAGGTCCATGGCGTCGCTGGAGGCCATCTTTTCTCCGAGCTTCAGATCATGGAGCACCAGGTTGTTTTGTCCGTCGAGTTGTCTGCTTTCGACCGTATAGTCGAGATCGAGATCCATGGTACCCCCCGCGATCTTGCGGCCCGCGAAATCCACCGTGTAAGGGGAGTATTCCGGGATCTGAAGGTTGCGGAACGTCAGTTGCAGATTGCTTGCGCGGCTGGGGTGCCAGGCATCGACGGCGCCTTCGACGCGCGCCAGGCCATACTCTGCGACCTGACCCTCCAGATCCACACGCGCCGGCTGATCCGAGGTGGAGTTCAAGGTCGATATCTGTCCGCTCAGGGTGTGGATGCTCGTTGAGAACGGCAACGGCAGTGAGTAATCCGCAAAGCGGAGGGTGCCGTCGGTCAGCTCAATGCTTTCAATGGTGATACTGAAAGGGGTTACCTCCTCGTCCGTGCGCGCGGCGTTGTCATTATCCTCGGCGTTGGCGGGGGGCTTCGCCACGAGCTGTCCGAAATTGGTGGTCTGATCCTCGTGGATGACTACCCTGGCGGACAGGCCGTCGATGGTGATGGTAGCCGTCTCAAGCTGCTTTTCTTTGATCCCTAAATCAAGCTGTTCGGTCTGGAGGCCTTGCCAACCAATAAGCAGTTCGTCATTGGAAGCGTCCCTGATACTCAGTGAGTCAACGCCGGCGGAGCCCTGAAAGGCAAACGGCTGCTGGGCATTTGTATGGATTTGCCCGCTCAGGTTCAGGGTACCGCTATCGAGCCTCACATCCGCGAACTGCCTCAAGTAGGGCTCGGCCTGCTTCAGAGCCAGTTCATCGATACGGGCGTCGCCCTCCAGGGCGGTGGTCGGTAGAAGCTGAAGGGTACCGTCAAAGGCGAGCTTACCGCCTCCCGCGAGCTGCCCGTCCAGACGCAGAGGAAAACGAGTATTTTTCTGCAGCGTAAGGTCCTTTACGGATAGCAGGACATTCTGCAGTGCCAGCGACACCTGTTTCGGTTGATTCGCGTCACCGGCCACCAGGTCCTGTAGATTGTCAGCAAAGCGTAGAATACCGCCCTCAACACGCAGATCGTTGATCCGCAACGCAGGCAGGGAATCGGGTTTATTTTCGGCCGGGGCCGTGTCAGAGGACTCAGATGCCAGCCGGGAGAGGCGGGTTTCGCCCGAGGCGAAGCGTTCTTCCAGAATGATCGGTTTGTCGAGACGGATGGTCTGGAAAGTCCAGGTTCTGTTGACCAGGCTCGACCAGGCAAGATCGAGGAACAACCGATCCCAGCCGAGCAGCTGCCGGTTGTCAGTGTCGTCCAGTTCAACCCCGTCGATCTGGAGCGTCAGCATGAAGGGGTTGGCCTGTACCACCTCTATGCGGAGTTCGCGCCCAAAATCTTCCTCAGCGGTATTCACCGCGAGGTACTGGATGATCCAGGGCAACGCAAAAAAGCCAAGTAATGTGTACAGAATGATCAATACGAGCAGCCAGAACCAGACCCGGCGCGGCGAAGCCCATCCTGTTCGCAGACCGCCACCAAATCGGCGAAGTAAACCGCTGTACATAAGACCACGACCGTTGAAATGAACTATGTTACACAGTGTAGACCTGCCCGCGCTCAACGCCACTTGTGCGCGGGTCTATAATGCGCTGAACACAGTGAGCCGTGATGCCCGAGCACCGTAAAATTGACATGGAGACGGTATGCAACCCAATACTTCCTGGCCGGACGTGCGCCCGGCGCTCTCTCCCTATCGTAATCCCAGTCGCGGCAAGGCGATTTGGCAGCTCACCAATACGATGGTCCCGTATGCTGGGTTGTGGTACTTGATGATCCTCTCGATCCGGCACGATTTTTCCTATTGGTGGACACTGGCGCTCTCGGTCGTGGCAGCTGGTTTCCTGGTTCGCCTTTTCATTTTGTTCCACGATTGCGTTCATGCGTCGTTCCTGCCGTCGAAGCCTGCCAATAACTGGGTAGGACGCCTTTTAGGAGTACTTGTTTTTACGCCTTTCGACGACTGGCGCCTTAGCCACCTTCGTCACCATGTCAGCTACGCCAATCTCGATACACGGGGTTTCGGTGATATCTGGACGCTCACATTGCGCGAATACCTGCAATTGCCAAGACACAAGCGTTGGCTTTACAGGCTTTACCGCAACCCCGTCGTGCTCCTGGGCTTCGGCGCTATTTTCAATTTCTTGCTGAGCAACCGGTTGCCGAGCCGAAAAGTGCAGCACAAACAGCGTATGAGCGTCGTGTTGACGGATCTTGCCATTGTCGGCGTATTCCTTGTTGCCGCCCAAACGATCGGTTGGCAGACGTATCTACTGATTCAACTGCCTGTGCTTTGGCTCGCCGGTATGGGTGGCATCTGGCTGTTCTACGTTCAGCATCAGTTTGAAGGCGGTTACTGGGCCCGAAAGGATGAGTGGGACCCGCTGCGTGCCGCCATGGAGGGCAGTTCCTACTATCAACTGCCGAATATTTTGCGCTGGTTTTCAGCGAACATCGGGTACCATCATATCCATCATCTTAACGCTCGAATTCCTAATTATCGTTTACCCGAGTGTTACAACGAAGTGCCTGCCGTGCGGGCCAGAAAACCTTTGACTTTGAGGCAGAGCCTGACGGCTTTCCGGCTCAAGCTGTGGGATGAAGGCCAGGGGAAAATGATCGCTTTTCCCTAGCAACTGAAAAAGGGAGATTACGTGACAAAACCCGCCTGTTTTCTATACTGACGCTGGGTGCCATCGGTATGGCATCGGCAAGTGACTATGTCGGGCGCATTGACGTGAGACGTACCGAATAAGTGAATGCCAGCAAGTATCAGGGGGCGAGAAGACCTATGAGTCAGAGCACCAGGAAAGCAGACACACTGCAGGAGCAACCGTCTAACCGGCCCCATAAGTTATCTATACCGGTTCCAGAGGAAGGCACGGATCGCAAGCCCCACAGTTACGAACGCTGGCTGATCGCGAAGCTGTTGAGAATGGCAGGCAATCCGCCCGTTCGATTTCAGCTTTGGAATGACGAAATCGTTGAATCGGACCTCATCGCCGCCAGTTTTACCCTCCGGCTGGCAGATCCCAAAGCCCTCTATCAATTGGTCAGTAACCCGAACCTGGCATTTGGTGATCTATACAGCTCCGGACGTTTAGAAGTCGAGGGGGATCTGTCAGACCTGATGACCGCGCTATACCGGGCGGTGCACAAAGCCAGGGAAAAGTGGCCAAAATGGCTTGAAGCTGTCTGGCGCAACCATAACCCCCGCTCTACCAGCGTTTCAGATGCCAGGGAAAACATTCACCACCATTACGACTTGGGCAACGAATTCTATAAGCTCTGGCTCGACCACGCCGAAATGCAGTACACCTGTGCCTACTACGAAAGCCCGGACCTGTCCCTGGAGCAGGCACAGCTGGCAAAGCTGGAACACGTTTGCCGGAAATTGCGGCTCCAGCCCGGCCAGACCGTGGTCGAGGCTGGCTGTGGATGGGGCGGCCTGGCACGGTATATGGCCCGCCAATACGGTGTGAAAGTCCACGCCTACAACATTTCCCGGGAGCAATTGGTATTTGCGCGCGCGGAGGCTGAAAAACAGGGCCTGAGCCATCTGATCGAATACATTGAGGACGATTACCGTAATATCGAGGGCCAGTACGACGCGTTTGTTTCTATCGGCATGTTGGAGCATGTGGGCAAGGACCATTACGGCGAGATGGCCCGGGTGATTCGTCGTTCCCTTAAACCAGAGGGTATAACGCTGCTGCACAGTATCGGTCGAAACCGCCCGATGTTGATGAATGCCTGGATTGAGAAGCGTATTTTCCCCGGCGCCTACCCACCCAGCATCGGCGAGTTCATAAGCATTTGTGAGAGCGGCGATTTCTCGGTGCTGGACGTGGAGAACCTGCGGTTGCACTACGCCGCCACCCTGGAGCACTGGATGGAACGATTTGAAAGTGTTCAGGACCAGGTCACCGAACTGTATGACGCGCACTTCACCAGGGCGTGGCACATGTATCTGGCGGGTTCTACTGCGGCCTTCCGGGCGGGCTCCCTGCAATTGTTCCAGGTTGTGTTCACCCACGGGGATAACAACAACCTGCTCCCGACCCGCAAACATCTCTACAGCGCTCCCGCTGCGCCGGAGGTCTAGCCGATATGGAGCCCATCCATGGATCACTATGACATCATCGTGATTGGCGGCGGCTCTGCGGGACCAACCCTGGCCTGGTCGCTGGAAAAAAGCGGTAAACGGGTGCTGATAATCGACAATCGATTGGAGCGGGCGGTCATTTCTGTCCCGTCGCCAAAAAACTGGGGCACGGCCCCGGCAGCCATGAAACCGTGGTAGCCGCAAAAGAAATCGAGTTCGAAATGACCCCCGCCCAGGCCAGCGCCTGCCAGGCCCGGGGCGATACACCGGAACTCTGGTTCTGCCGTGATCTGAAAGGCTATGCCTGGGTATTCCGCAAGGGCAACTTCCTGAATATCGGCCTTGGTCGTGAGGACAATCACAAGCTGACGGATCACCTCAATGCCTTTGTTGAAGACATGAAGGCCCAGGGTCGCATTCCCCAGACCTCCCAGGGCGGTTCAAGGGTCATGCCTACCTGTTGTACGCGCACGCAGAGCGGCCATTGGTAGGTGACGGCATAATGTTGATTGGCGATGCCGCTGGCCTCGCGTATACCCAAAGTGGCGAAGGTATTCGTCCCGCCATTGAATCGGCATTAATAGCCGCAGACGTTATCCGGCAAGTGTCTGATGTATCAGCCCGCAATCTGGAGCGGTATGGCGAGGCGATTTCCGAGCGCTTTGGCACCCGCGCCCTGAACGATCAATTCAGCTGGCAAATCCCCGACTGGGTAAAGCTGCCCCTGGCCAGCGGCCTGATGCGGTCCCAGTGGTTTACACACAAAGTGGTTACCGAAAAGTGGTTTTTACACCAGCAAGTACCGCGGCTGGAGTCTGCACTGTAGCGACCCTGCAGCCAACGCGGGTTCTGATGTAGATTTGGCATTTAAGACCCCGGATTCGAGGCAAAAGCATCGAGTCAGTGCGCCTGGCGCTCTGGGACGAAGACAAACGGAGGCTGGTTTCCTTCAGGGAGGCGAGCAAGTGAGAATGGGGTCAGACCTCACATTTCAAAGAACAAGATGGGTGTGGCTCAGTAACCCAAGCTGATCGTCAGGTCCAGGTTTTGCCCATCGTACGGGAATCTGGCGGCCTCGAACGAAGGCGCACCCATCAAGGCGCTTGCATCGTTTGAAAAACCGTAGCCTTCCGTGGGGATTCCTATGCCGTTGGTGCCAAGCTTGCCGTCCATATTTTCATCATGAATGACGGCAAGCGAATAGGTTCCCGGCGGGATGTCTACAAAATCGCAACGCGCCTCCGTATCCTGCACCTTCGTCATTATGATATTGGTCGCTGACTGCAGAAACTCAGTAGGAAAGCCCTCTGACGTTTTGAAAAGCGCGCAAGCTACTGTTCCAGTGCTGTTTCTGATGTCCAGAATCCTCACGTGAATGCCAGGGCACGATGATTGCGCAAAGGTGATCGCGGGAAAAGCCGCCAATACTAGCACTGTCAACAATGCTACAAACCGGGCCCTCATGGGGACCAGCGTCAATGGATGTCTGACCGTGGAGGCCAACACGGACTTGCGATTAATTGACTCACTCATGAGCTTCCTCATAGGTCCGATTTGCGTCGTTTTAAAAATTAATCAATGTAATCGGAAAATTGCCCACTTTTAGACAGTAGTTCTTCTATCAGTATGCGTCAATCGCTGGAAAAGCTCTGAGAAAAAGTATTTCATGAAGCTACTATTAGGTGTTCAGGATATCGAGGGCTTGCCAAGTACCGAAATTCGATCTGTTGATAGATGAATTTTACAAGAGTCCATATTTGCTTGCGAAGGTTGGTGTACGAGATGCTGAAATGGTTCTGGTATGAGGTGACCATGTCATGCAGGTAAATATTGTTAAGTATTGGGATCGCATCCGTTCCAGCTTCTGGTTCGTCCCCATCATCATGGCCGTCGGGGCGGTGACGTTGGCCTTCGTGACCGTCGCATTCGATGCACGAATGACGGATTGGTTGCGGCGCACCTTGGGCTGGACGTTCGTCCAAGGGGCAGCCGGGGCAAGCACCATGATGGGGACCATCGCCGGGTCAATGATCACCATCGCCGGGGTGGTGTTCTCCATGACTTTGGTCGCCCTGTCGCTCGCCTCATCGCAATTTGGATCCCGCATGCTCCGCAACTTCATGCGCGATACCACGACCCAGGTGGTGCTCGGCACGTTCGTCGCCACCTTTCTGTACTGCTTGCTCGTTCTTCGCACGATACGCCGCGTAGAAGAGGACCTCTTCGTCCCTCACCTGTCGGTTTTGCTCGGCGTGGTACTCGCGGTGGTGAGTGTGGGTGTGTTGATCTACTTCATTCATCACGTATCCGTTTCCCTCCAGGCAAACGAGATCGTGGCGCGGGTCAGCAGGGAGTTGATCGAGGGGATCGACCGCGTGTTCCCGGAACAGATCGGGCGGGGCGCTCCACAGATTCCGGCAAAACCGCCCGACGCCAGCTTCATCAACGCGTTCGACCGAGAGGCGCGTCCGGTTGGTGCGACCGGGGACGGCTACCTTCAGTTCATCGACCCGGATGTTCTGTTGCCGTTGGCCATGGAAGAGGATGTGGTGCTTCGGCTGGAACGGAGTCCCGGACACTACGTTGTAGCCGACCAGCCGCTGGTCCTGGTCTGGCCCGGAGACCGGGCGACCGCCAAGCTCATATCTCAGATCCGTTCCGCGTTCATACTGGGCAGCCAGCGAACCCCCCGCCAAGACATCGAGTTTACGATCAACCAGCTGGTTGAGATCGCGGTACGGGCGCTTTCCACCGGGGTCAATGACCCATTCACGGCAATTGCGTGTGTGGATCACCTCGGGTCCGCATTGTCGCGCTTGGCTCAACACGAGATGCCGTCGCCTTATCGACATGACAAGCAGGATCAACTTCGACTGATTACGTCTGCCGTCTCCTTTTCGATATTCGCGGACGCGGCGTTCAACCAAATTCGGCAAAATAGCCGCTCCAGCGCCACAGTCACCATCCGCCTTCTGGAAACGATTGCGGTGGTCGCGGAATTTGCACATCGCGCAGAGGATCGCGCCGCGCTCCAAAGGCATGCCGAGATGATTAACCGGGGGGCTCGCGAGGGATTGTCGGAAAGAAAGGACCGCCAGGTGGTGGGAGAGCGCTACCAGGCGGTGATCCAACTACTCAGCGAACCGGAAGAGCCTAACAAGTGAAATACATTTACACGCGAGAAAGACTCAAAGGGCGCTGTTTATCGACTTCGCGGAGTAGCAACAAACCGGCATCGGAGGGATGTGGCCTCCGGAGAAATCAGCTTCAATCTGGCGGCTGGAGAGTGGCGAGAAGGTCCGTTTTTGAGGTACCAATCTGGACGCGGCTGGTGGTGCATGGTGGATTGCTTAGCCTATTGAAATAATTGCGCTTTCAGCTGCTTTCATTTATCCCCCCATGAGAGATTCGGGCTAGCCAAGTGCAAGTCTTTTCCTCCTAGCGAGAGGGGTTTCAGGCGGATCTGAATCAAGCCGAAAAGAACCTCGCCATCTGCGAGCAGCGGGTCATCCATCTCAATGAGCAATGTGAGATGGCCATCGACCGGAGCCGGTTGCTCGGTGATGAGAACCGCGATTTAATGCAGGAAAAGGCGATGCTCCAGAGACAGTTAAAACAGCTGCAGAGGAGCTTAACTAAGTAGTGTTAAAAATTAATATGTAAAACAATTCGTTAACCTATTATTTGGAGGATTTCGTCAGAATCGTTGCCGCCCCTCTATATTGACCGGCCCCGCCCCTCAAAGCGCTTTCGGGCCTGGTCTGAGTTCACATACACAGATTCCGTAAAAGCCGCACTGGCGTGTCCCAGCTCCTCACTAATATGACGTATATCCGCACCAGATTCGATCGCCTGGCTGGCTCCCGTATGGCGCAGATAGTGTGTTTCCGACTTAATGGCTTCATACTGGCTGGCCTCTTCCATAAAGCCGTGATCCCGCATTCGCTCTACGGTCAACATCACCGCTTGTTCGTAAATACGCTGAACCTGTCGCTTGCCCAGTGCATTGCCGTGGCTTGAGGGAATAATCGGGTTGCGTTCGTTTTGCTCGGGCATGGTTCCAGGTAACCCAAGATACGTGCGCCAGCGCCTGAGGTAGGGGAGGTAGGCATCAGGCAGGGTGACAGAACGGGCCTTGTCGCCCTTACCAAACACAAAGTAAGACCAGTATTCTTCACCCTGAATCACCTTGCGCCGGAAATCCCCGAATACTGGAATGCGCTCGGCACCGTCCTCGAGTGGTCGTGGAGCCAGCTCCCCGACGCGCAAAAACAGTGATTTCATGGTGACGACAACAAAGAGATGTCGTTCGTATTTAGAGTTTTGCGCAGCGGCCTCCGTTACGGTTTCCAGAAAATAGGCCCATTGCCAGTCAGTCAAACGGCGCACATCGGCCTCGACGTCGTTAGACAGTTGTGGCTTTGCTTTACGATCACGTTTTCGCACTTCATCAAGCGGGTTCGATAACAGGTATTGCTGTGAAACCAGAAACTTGAAGAAGGTTTGCAGAGCGGTTCGACTGGCATTCAAGCTGGCCTGGCTGGCGCTGTACGTTGGGTTGTCATCCTTCGATCGCAAGGCAAACGGCCGCCATACATGATTCGGCACACGAAGGGCGCCCGAATCCGTAAAAGCAGCAAATACGCCGCGACTTATCCAGGACTTAGGCGGATTTTTCAACGTTTTAAAGTAGGCGGAAACCACATCAGAATCCGTTTGTGACAGCGTTCGCCCAGACATAACCCACAAATAATTAAGAAAACGCTGAACTTCACTACGAAATCGCGTAAACGTGCCTGCAACATCGGAATACCGTAGAAGAAACTGACGGCTGATCTCATAATCCTGACGAAGCAGGCAAGTTGCCTGGGGAAGTGTCCCAAGAAACTGCGGTATTGAAGGGTGACAATGAAAGTCCGCAAGGTCTTCAAGATAGCTCGTAGTATCGAACAGTGGATGACCCATGAATGATCTGGACACGTGAGGCCTTGATTGATTGGGGATTTCTGGGGAGAGTATATCTACATGGGTAAAATGTCCAATACTCCTAAATATTGGACATTAGGTATTAGGCGGTCTTAGTCGATGGCAATGCCGCGTTCCACAAGGCGGCTCCTCAGTAACTCGACTCTGCGTCGATTCACTCCCAGATCGTAGAACCCAATAAGGGATTGAGATCTTACGTTCAAGTGTTGCTTGTCTGAAGCTACTAATAGTTCGAGATAATCCGGGAAGCCAAACAAATCGCTGCGACAGGTGATATCTGCATAGCCAAATCGCGCGCTGTTGAGCGAAGCACCAGGCAATTCGATCGCCACGGCTTTAATAAGCTCCCAGGAAGACTGATTCAATGGTTCGGCTAAACGAATAGGCGCTACGGAATAGAGACCCATGGTAGATGTGCTCGATACACAGTTTAAAAACGGTGGGCAACCGTCCAGGCTGAACTGGGTGCCTGAAGGTGGCACATTACCGGTAGATGCGCATCCTGTGAGTAAGAGTATTGAGATAGCCACAAAATAACGCATAACGGTGAGAAGCTCCTGTATCGGGCCAGCTAGGAATAAAGGTGTTTATGCCGGTATCTTGCACCACTGGTTCCTGAACAAACAACTCCATCTTGCTATCCGCTAGTGCGCATAATGTATATTATGTTAAATCACATATTCGATTCCCTAATATTAATAGCCGGCAGTTTGGCGAAGCGCTACCGATCCATCGTCGCCGGGCCGGTTTAAGGTTCAACATGCAATAGACAGGTATAGGATGGTAAGCTCGAAAATTGGCTGCCCAAGGAGATCTTTCGATGAAACTAACCATCATTCTCACCAGCACCCGCCCAGGACGGGTTGGCAAAACCGTTGCGGACTGGTTTCACAACTATGCTAAAGCAAACCCCTCCGGGTTCGAGATCGGGTTCGCAGATCTCGAAGAAGTGAACCTGCCGCTGCTGGACGAACCCAATCACCCAGCCATGAAGAAATACGAACACGAGCACACCAAGCGCTGGTCTGAGATCATCGATAGCTCGGATGCGTTCATCTTTGTGTTGCCGGAGTATAACTATTCCGCACCGCCCTCTTTCGTTAACGCGGTTGATTACCTGTACAAGGAATGGAACTACAAGCCAGCCGGCTTCGTGAGCTATGGCGGCGTATCAGGCGGTATTCGCTCGACCGAGACGGCCAAGCACCTTCTGTCGACGCTTGAAATGGTACCAATCAAGCAACAGGTGATGATCCCGATGGTGTCGGATCACCTCGTGGATGACACGTTCAAGCCAACGGAGATTCATGAGAAGAGCGCGCAGACTATGCTAGAAGCTATGGCCCGCTGGGCCACAGCCCTGCAAAATATGCGCTGAGGCTTGCGTTTTATGATGTCCATGTCGAACAAGGTTCGACTACTGGTTGATTTGTTATCCGAGCGCTTTGGGCTGGATTATTCCTAATTGTTTGTTAACCGCATCGCGAATCTCCCGGTAACGGTCGGGATGGCTGATTAGTGTGTCCAGGTCACTCTCGGGGAAAATCTGACTTTTCTTTATCTTGGCGCCTTCTTCAGAAAAAATAGACGGTAACAATTGCTCCAGGCAGCGCAACATCACCTCTGGTGACACCGACGCCCCTGGCGATGCCCCTAATAAAGTCCCATAAGTCTTGTCCTTGGAGACAAGGATTTCTGTGCCCATCTGCAAATCCCGGTCTTTGATGATTTGCACCCGCTGGCCAGCTTCAATCGGTTTCCAGTCAAACCGTTTGCTTAAGCCCGGAGCAAAGCTCTCAAGCTCTTCAAACATGCTTTTTTCGCCTTTGAAGGTCTCTGAAATCAGATATCTAACCAGGTGGGAATGCCTTAACGCGACATTCAGTAAGCCGGGGATATCATGTAGGCGAATTGAGCCAAGGTAATCAAAAAATCCACGGCCTTTCTCGAGGAGGGGTTTAAACGACGCGAAAGGACCAAACAGCAAATAGTGCTTGCCCTCCACTGCTCGCAAATCCAGGTGCGGAACAGACATGGGAGGTGCGCCAACTTTCGCCCTTCCGTAGGTCTTGGCCTTGTAAAGTTGGGCCTGCTCTTCGCTGATCGGTGCCTGCAAAAATCGACCGCCCACAGGAAAGCCGGTATACCGACTCCGAAACGGCAAGTGACTCTTTTTCAATAATGGAAATGCGCCCCCACCAGCACCTACAAAGAGCACATCCGCCTTATATTCAACCGGATCCCCTTTGGTATCAGCGCTGATAATCCAGCGCCCGGTGGGGCTGCGGTACGCGCGCTTAACATGTGTACCGTATTCGATTTTAACGCCCAAGCTATGCTCGGCATGTGCTGCCATTTGCTCCGTTAGAGACCCGAAGTTGACGTCCGTGCCTGTTTCAATAACGGTAGCTGCCATTTTCTCATGGCGAGGGCGTCCGTCCATGGTGAAGGGAATCCAACTTTTAATTTCATCAAAGTCTTCTGAGTAGCGCATGTGTTCAAAAAAGTGATGAACCGACATTTCCTCGAAGCGCAATTTCAGTTCTTCAATCGAGGATTCGGAAACAAGAGTGCAGTGCTTGGTCTGATTAATGAATGTTTTAGGTTGTTTAACGGCACCCTTCTCTACCAAGTAAGCCCAAAACTGCTTGGCAACGTTGAACTGAGCATGGATTTTCAGGGCTTTCTCAAGCGAAATGACCTCTCCATCCACTGGCGTATAGTTAAGCTCGCAGTTTGCTTCGTGCCCCGTACCGGCGTTGTTGAAGGCCCATGAGTTGCCGGCACCCGCAGCGTCCAGCCTCTCCAGGATCGTGATATCCAGATCCGGGGCCAGCTCTTTTGCCAAGGTGGCAAAGGTTGTTCCCATTATCCCCGCGCCGATGATAACTATTTTCATAACGTCGATCCGCCAGTTTCAATGTTCAGATATTAGTCAGCAGAGCCGCCTGCCTGAAAAGGCCTTCTGGCTCGAACGTACCATGCTTCCAGCATACCCCGGAAACTTACCACATGCCTTTCTCATAACTTGCCATGGCAATTTCTATCACTAGCCAAGCGCCAGCCACACTCCCACCAGCACCATCAAACTGCCAGAAATTCGATTGGCCACACGTACACTGCCCCCTTTACTCAACACTCGGCGCAGCGTTCGCCCGCCATGGGCGTATAACTGCAAACATAAAAACTCCAGCGTGAGAATAATCAGCACCAATGCCACTAGCTGGGGTGTCATTGGCAAAGAACTGTCTATAAAAGGCGGTAGCAACGCAATAAAAAATGCCCAGCCTTTGGGGTTGGCGATGGCCGTAACAAAGCCTTGGGCTGCCAATTCCCAGCGGGAAGCCGTAACCGGCTCTGCGCCAACCTCAGGCATGGCCATCTTGCCTCGAGAGCGCCACATTTGGATGCCTAACCAAATCAGGTAAGCACCACCGGCGTACTTGAAGAGCTCAAACGCTGTTGGGTATTGCAGCATAAACGTCGCGACGCCTACCGCAGAGGTGGCTGCCACAATCCCTACCCCTAACAGCTCCCCTGTCATCATCCACATGGCCCGCCGTACACCTACGGTAATACCCAAAGATAGCGCCAGAGTCATGCACATACCTGGTGTGATCGACACAACAAAAAAGGTCGGGATAAACGCGGATAGCAAAGAAATGTTCAAAAAGGACACGGTGATGTACTCGGAAACAGTGAAGACAGATACAGCAAAATCCATGGTAGTCCATTCACTACTTTCATCACAATCGGTCCTGAACTATCTTGTTCGCTAATTATCTGTTCCCGATGGGGGTCAAAACCAATGCTTTCGATCGCAACTCACGAAGATTACGTGTCTACCTCTGCCGGTAATCTCTATGTAAAAAGCTGGGGGCCTGCTGCTGCAGATTCCAGCTCTTCTGCGTTAGCACCTGTGGTGCTGTTTCACGACTCCCTGGGAAGCGTTGAGCTTTGGAGAGAATTTCCGAAACAGCTAGCGATTTCGTTAGGTCGTAAGGTCATCGCGTACGATCGGCCTGGGTTCGGTAAATCGTATCCGCGCACGGACAAGCTAGAAGCAGACTTTATTATTAACGAAGCCAGCGGCCCGTTTGCCGCAATACGCGCAGAGTTTGGCATAGAGAATTTTATTGCCTTTGGACACAGCGTTGGTGGTGCCATGGCAGCGGTGTGTGCGGTTAGCTTTCCGGATCACTGTGTTGCGCTCATTACGGAAGCAGCACAAGCGTTTGTTGAGGATCGTACGGTAGACGGTATTCGGAATGCAGAACAGGTTTTTGCGCAAGACGACCAATTAGACCGCCTCAAGAAGTATCACGGCGACAAAGCTGAGTGGGTTCTGCGCGCCTGGACAGGCACCTGGCTCTCTGAAGACTTTAAGAACTGGACGCTGAAAGAGATTCTGCCAAAGGTTACCTGCCCTGTTCTCGCCATTCACGGTGAGGACGACGAATTTGGCTCAGCGTTACATCCTGAACTTTATACATCACTGCCGGCTGGCCCCTGTGTGATGGAACTGCTGCAGGATTGCGGGCATGTGCCTCACAAGGAAAAGCCGGATGTTGTGATTGCCGTGACATCGGAGTTTATTGCTCGCAATCATACTCCATGATGTTTCGGTAGACCGTCAGTAATATTAATCCTAATCCACCTGCTAGGTTGTTTCATCAGCCTTAACAATTTTTGCCTGCTGCTTTTCCACAAGCTCTTCCAGGCTCATGTACTCACACTCTTTCTTGGCGATAAAGCTGTCCGCAGAGTCGATCAATATGTTGTCGTCCCTCATAAATCGGCGCCCTAACAAGACTGGGTAGGAGAAGTTGCCGCGGTCGGTCAGTGAAAATTGGGTTTCGTGGCTGGTTCCGGCAATGCAGAAATCCATCATCACAACGTAGCGTCTTTGGGATGGCGCGCCTTTGCGCTTTATCAGCACCGTGCGCTCTACTGGTCGCTCAAGCTCAAGAATGATCTCTTCTTGGTCAATGTTGCTTTCGTCGTCCACCGGGTGATCTTTGTGGTCGGCCAGCGGAATTTGGAATTTCACCCATTTCTGTCCATCTTGCTCAAACCCTTCTACATTCACCGCGTGTAGCGATGAAGTTTTAGCGCCTGTATCCAGCCGGGCTTTTAGCCTTAGGCCTGTGTCGTTCATTACCACCCACTCTACGAAGCCGAGAGTTTCGGGAACAGTGGCATCGTTTTTTGGCGCTGTTTCTGCCAGGGTCACTGTGGGGATAATGAGCGCCGTAGCGAGTGACAAAGGGATCAGAAACTTCATTCAATTCCTCCTGCAAATGATTGTAAATCCGGAAAAAAACTTAAAAAACGTTCTTCAAGCTCTGAGTGCAGTGGCCGTATTTCTTCAATGATTCCGGCAAACGCATTATGGAAGCGGATGCGTTCAGCCACTCTGTCCAGGGCATAACCAATGTTGTCCAGATTGCGGTAGGATCCAAACCAGTCGTTGCGCACCATGTGGCGGGTTGTTCTGCTCATGGCGGGCGACATCAGGTTTTCGTTGTTCTGCAACTCGGTATACACGGTGCGTATAAAGGTGTGCTGATCGACATCGGTAAACTTGTCCCAATGGCGTAAAAGAAAGTGGTCGTAAAGAACATCCAGCGCGACTCCCGAAAACCTGCGGCGCTGTGCAGAAAAAAGTCTCTTGCTGGCCAACACATCTGGGTGTTTATCCGTAAAGCTGTCTACGGCTAAGTGATGGCGAACACCCAGCCTTACGGAATATGGGAGCGCCGCCAAATCCACGCCCCGGGTAAAATCCCCAAGAACACTACCCACTCGCGCTTCGGGCGAGTCGGGGGCAAGAAAAAGGTGTGCAAGATGGTTCAACGTTGATTTCCCGGTTAGGCCCAATGGCTATCTGTTATTAAGACTGCATCAATCTGCGCCGCTTTTCCATACGCAGAGCCGCGATAGCGCGCTTACTGACGGTGTTTTAATCCCTAGGTAATCAAGCAATAAGCCGGGAGTTACCTTGCGGATGTGTTCCCCCACAGGTATTCTGGCGCACTCTCTCGGTTCAGCTGGCTCGGGCATCCATTGAGAAACCTTTACCCTGTAATATTTATTGTAAGCATTATGTTTGTGCTGCTAAGCATATTCATGACGCTACCAGTATTTCTGATGCTCGGCTCGGAAGCGCCGAATGCGGCGTCGTTTGTGGAATCTGCCGTTATCGTTTTCAGCATTGGCATGCTGGGCATTGCCTCCACTTACCGAAAGCCCCGAGATTTGAAACCACGGTATATGTTCGTGCTTACCGTGTCGTCCTGGTTCATCATCGCGTTACTTTCTGCTCTTCCTTTTTACCTCAGTGACGACGGCATTTCTGCTGCAGATGCTTTCTTTGAGGGCGCTTCAGGCATTACTACCACAGGCGCCACTGTATTCAGCGGCCTGGACTCCATGGATAAAGACTTGCTTCTGTGGCGCTCTATTCTGCAGTGGATAGGCGGGATCGGGATAATTGGCATGTTCGTAGCCGTGCTTCCATTCTTGCGTGTTGGGGGCATGCGTTTGTTTGCCACCGAGTCTTCAGAGTGGACAGATAAAGCACTGCCCAGAATGAAAACACTCAGCCGTGGGCTGCTCTTCGTTTATCTTATATTTTCCACAACAGCAGTCTTAACCTATTGGCTGTCGGGCATGACACTGTTTGATGCCTTTAACCACGGCTTAACCAGTATTGCCACGGGTGGCTTCTCCACGTCGGATTTGAGCATGGGCAAATTCAACGATTTGATACTGGTAGAGGCTTCATTTTTCATGATGATTGGCAGCCTGCCGTTCTTCCTCTTTGTGCGTGAGCTCCATGGCCAACGGGGGGTGCTATTCAAGGATCAGCAGGTCAGACTGTTTATAACCATACTGCTGGTTATACCGGCGCTTTTAACTCTCTATCGCTGGGCTGTATCGCCGGTGCCTTTCGACCCAATTCATAATTACATATCCACTTTGTTCAACGTGACATCTGTGGTGACAACAACCGGCTACGCATCTGAGGATTACTCTGCATGGGGGCCGTTAGCGTTTGTGTTGTTTTTCTTCCTGATGTTTATCGGCGGGTGTTCTGGCTCCACGTCTGGCGGAATGAAGATTTTCCGTTTCCAGCTTTCACTGATCATACTGCGTGAGCAATTGATTCGCTTATTGCACCCGCGCGCCGTGCTGACCCGTAACTACAACGGCCGGGCGGTCAGTGACGACATTATTGCGTCGATGATCGCCTATACCTTTATCTTCCTGCTTTGCCTGTTGTTGATCACAGTATCGTTGGCCGCTATGCAGCTCGATTTTGTGACCTCTTTGACTGGTGCGCTTACCGCACTCACCAACGTAGGCCCAGGGCTGGGTGAGATCATAGGTCCTGCGGGGAACTTCGGCCCCCTGCCCGATCCTGCCAAGTGGATTCTGGCTGTTGGCATGCTGATGGGGCGGCTCGAAATTTTAAGCGTGGTGATCGTGTTTTCGCCGGCATTCTGGCGTAGCTGAATGCCGGCGTGTCTCATGGGGTTTTACAGTGCGTGTTTACGGATAAAACGCCCTATCTCCAGAACCTCCTCAAGGCACACGCTGTGCTCCATTGGGAAGGTCATATAGGCTGGCTCGTAGCCCATTTCTTTGAGCGCCTCCACGCTGCGCTCACCAAGCGCTTCGGGAACCATCGGGTCGGCCGTTCCGTGATACACGTTGATCGGAATACTTGCGTTTGCTTCTGAAGGCTGCACGGTTTTCGCCGTGGCGAAGTAGGTAGAGAGCGCCAGAATACCTGCCAACCGCTTGGGGTATGTAAGGCCTAGTTCGTAGGCAACCGCCCCACCCTGTGAGAACCCGGCAATAACAATGTTCTCGGCAGGAATGCCGCGCTCAATTTCCCGATCAACCAGTTTGCCCACGGCCCGGGAGGAATCCATCAACTGGTCGGTGTCCACAACTCGGTCAATGTCCATGGCCTTTATGTCATACCAGGCGGGCATACTCATGCCGCCGTTGATGGTTACCGGCAAATTGGGTGCGTGCGGGAATATAAATCGCACGGCAGCGTCGTCGGGCAAACCTAGCTCTGGTACTACAGGTTCAAAATCGTGACCACTGGCACCAAGCCCGTGCAACCAGATAACGGCGGCGGTTGGATTGGGCTGGGTTTCTATCTCAATATATTGAAGATCCTGCACACAGTACCTCGTTTTGAAAAGGAATATTGTCCGGGTTAATCCAGGCTGTTTTGACTGGCATTTGCATCCAGCGCGGTCTGCACCGGGTTGGCATACATGTCTAGTAGGTAGGGGCGAATAGCGGGATCACAAGCCTCCAACCTCTTGTCCATTTCGTGGCGGGCGGCCTCCATGTCTTCTGCTGACTCGTCCCCCGCAGTTACGACAGTTTCGCGCACATCTTTGAGATCCTTCGCCTCCGGGGAGTGAAGCCCTCGTTTTTCGTAGGCCACAAGGTTAGACGCGTGCAGGTGATAGTTCGCGTGTATTTCCCTGTTAATTAACCCGGCAAGCTCTTTGGCGTTCTCGGGTGCATCAACGATTGGGGATCCAAAGTGAACGTGCACATGGCCCTTAAACTCAGTGAGGCCTTTCATGATCTGCTCTGTATCTTCCCCTTCCGTCTTCTTATAGCTGCCGGCACGGGCCTTGGTTTCAAGCTCGCGGGCTTTGTCGACATCGCATGGATCGTATTCATAGGATATGGACACAGGAACGATGCGGAGTTTGTTCATGGCCTCCGCAAAGCTCAAACCGCTTTTTTTGCAGCTCATGTAGAACATTTTGATGATCGCAGGATCGGTGAAATCCCGGCCATCCTTGGCGCGCCCTTCCCGTTGGGCAATCCAGATATTCTCATTGCTTGCGATGCTGTGGTTGATGAAACCAGAAAGCGTAATGTAGGCGTCGCGCATTTCACGGGGGCTGGTCATATCTCGGCGAACGATAAAACTCTTGTTTAGCCGCATCATTTCAGCAAATACACGGTTGGCCAAGAGGTTGTCGCCAATGGCGATGCGTGTTGTGCGCAGGCCGTTACGAAATAGCAAATAGTTGATCACCATAGGATCGAACACGATATCCCGGTGATTGGATATAAGCAGATAGGCGCCCTGCTTGCTGAGGTTCTCTATGCCGCTGGTTGTTACGCGGGTGGTGGTGCTTTCAATCAATTCACCAATGTAGCCCGAAAGCCCGGCCTGCAGGTCGTCTACCTGTATGAAGTGGCCAAAGCGGCTAGCCAGCCAGCGCCGCGTAAAAAACCGCAAAGGTGCCGGGGCCCAGCGAGCCAGTAACGGCGACTTGAAGCGCCCGACCATATCCAAAAATTCCTGGTCGTTGACCAACCGTTGAATTGCCGGGCCGGTTTCTTCGTCCGAATAGGGACGGATGGCGTCAAATTCCTGCATGAATGCCCTGTTCTTGTCTGTAACCGTTGTGGTAAGCCGCGAAGCGGTAGTTTAAAACCGCGGTATTGTATCGTTTCTTCCTTGTCTTTGCCTCCCAAAAGCTACTCGAACCGGCCATTCCTTGCGCTGAATCTGGTATGATCCGCTTCCAGATTTCACCTCAGCTTCGCGATTAACCGGTTATTCTATGTATCCCGATCAGGACTTTGAACAGCTTTCTGCCGAGCGACCCACTACCTCAGGCAGAAGCCCCGAGCAGGTTTTGCACGAGGTTTTCGGGTATGAATCCTTCCGGCCGCTGCAGGGGGAGATTATCCACGAAGTGGCGTCTGGCGGTGATGCGCTGGTGTTGATGCCCACCGGCGGTGGTAAATCGCTTTGTTATCAGGTACCTGCCCTTGTTCGCTCAGGTACCGCCATTGTTATCTCGCCACTGATCGCCTTGATGCAAGACCAGGTTGCGGCCCTTCGCGAACTGGGTGTGCGGGCGGCATTTTTGAATTCCACCATGGATTTTGAGCAAGCTCGCGCTACGGAATATGCGCTGAGCACTGGCGAGTTGGATCTTCTGTATTGCGCACCAGAGCGGCTGATACAACCCCGTACTCTTGAGTTGCTACACGATGCGTCTATCTCGTTGTTTGCCATCGACGAAGCTCACTGCGTGTCCCAGTGGGGGCATGATTTCCGCTCCGATTACTTGCAGCTTGCGGTACTGGCCAACGAATTCCCGTCAATTCCCCGGGTTGCGTTAACGGCGACAGCCGACGAACGCACTCGCAAAGAAATTGCAGAAAGGCTCTCTCTTACAGAAGCACGGCACTTTATTAGTGGCTTTGATCGCCCAAACATTCAGTATCGTATTGCGCCAAAAACTAATGCAAACAAGCAGCTGCTTGAGTTTATAAAAGCAGAACATGAAGAGCATTGCGGGATTGTTTACTGCTTATCCCGTAACAAAGTTGATGCCACCGCAAAGATGCTGGCGCAAAAAGGCTATACCGCTCTGCCCTACCATGCCGGGCTTCCTGCGAACGACAGGGCCCATCACCAAGAACGTTTTCTGCGGGAAGACGGCGTGATTATCGTTGCTACCATAGCGTTCGGCATGGGCATTGATAAACCCGATGTGCGCTTTGTGGCGCATCTTGATTTACCTAAAAGCCTGGAAGCCTATTATCAGGAAACCGGCCGTGCGGGTCGTGACGGAAACCCATCTACTGCGTGGATGGTCTACGGCCTACAAGATGTCATCAAGCTGCGGCAGATGTTGGAAGCATCCCAGGGTAATGATCACTTTAAGCGTATAGAGCGGCAAAAGCTGGATGCCATGCTGGGCCTTTGTGAGGTCACCAAATGCCGCCGGCAAGTCTTGCTGAATTATTTTGGTGATGAATTGGAGACCCCCTGCGGTAACTGCGACACCTGCCTGAACCCACCGGAAACCTGGGACGGCACTGTAGCCGTACAAAAAGCTCTGTCTTGTGTGTTCCGCACTGGCCAGCGCTTTGGCGTTACCTACCTGATTGATGTGTTGCGCGGCTCGGAAAACGAACGGGTGAAGCAATCCGGGCATCACCAGGTATCAACCTACGGCATCGGAACCGAGTTGTCTGTTAACGAATGGAAGTCAGTATTCCGTCAATTGGTGGCTAACGGCTACCTGCGGGCTGATCCCGAAGGCTATGGCGCTTTACAACTTACCGAGCAATGCAGGCCACTGCTAAAAGGCGAACATAAGGTTGAGCTGCGCAAAGACCCGGAGGTTAAAAAATCGGTTGGCCGCGCCTCAGGTGGAAGAACCGGCAGCGCGGTGAAAGATCAGGTTACCGATCACGTCGGCTGGGAAGCATTGCGGGCCTGCCGCAAGGAGCTTGCGGATAAACAGGGGGTGCCACCCTACGTTATTTTTCACGACACCACCCTGTTCGACATGCTTGAGCGCAAACCACAAACGCTTGATGATCTTGCCGGCGTAAGCGGCGTGGGCGCAGCCAAGCTAGAGAAATACGGCGAAATTTTCCTCGCCGCCATTGCGCAGTTAGATCAGGCCTGAGGCAACGCCCCAATCTGTTCTTTATACAGCGGGCTGAAAGCCCTTCTTGCGAACCCGGTACTGCGCGATGGATGTAGCAACGTGATTGCCCTCCATGTCGCGCAGCTCTCCTTCCAGAGTGAACTTCGCCCGACCTGTGGCATCGGCATCCGCAAGAATCCCGGCTACCTCTTCGGGAGACAAAGAGAACTCCACAGTGACATCCGAATTTGCTGGCAGCAGGAACTGCAGGGTCATTTCTTTCAGGATCGGCGTGTAGGCCGGGCCAAGATCAAACAGCGTCAACACCCCACCAGGAATTTCTGCCACAAGAAAGTAGGCACCGGCATACAGGCTGCCAAAGTGGTTTTTGTTGCCTTTAAGTTGAATGCGCGCACGCACGTAGCCGGGGCGGACTTCTTCCACGCTGAACCGATTGCGGGGCGCGAACGGGATCGACAGCCCTATGAGGCGGTTAACGGCTGCATAGCCTCCGGTTTTCTTTAGCCACTCCACCGGTTGCGCCAGGGTTGCCTTGGGATTTGTAGTGGAAATCCATTGCCCGGTTGCCCCGATAATACTGTCTATTAAGGCCATCATTCCGCTCCTGATATTTTGGTTGCGTCAGATGATTACAACGCCCGACACACATCGCAACACTCTTTTACAATATTTTGAAAGGATTCACCGCTCCGCCGTCGCTTTCTGATCTAAAGTGTCAGGATCGGAAATATGTTGATTGTGACAGCGCAGCCGGCTTGTTGGCTGCTGGAACGGATTCAGTAAAATATTCAAAAGGATTCGGATAGTGCGATATGCCCTCAGCTCTTTAGCCCGCAGCCATGTGGGCTTAAAACCGTTTGCGGTCACCGGGCTCTCTCTGGCGTTCCTTTGTGTCTTCTTATGGAGCGGCTTCACCCACGCGAGTCGGGTCAAAGGTATTGTTGAGACGCCCTTGGCGCCCGCAACATCCGCAGCCTTTGCCAATCCTGTAAGCGCTTCTGCACACGACTATATTCTGTGGTATCGGAATTACGACAGCCCCGCAATTTACGCTTTAGTAAATTTGGCACTGAGAAAAACGCCCGAGTATGGGGAATTTCGCATTCTCCGTAGCCGTGAGCTGAGCCAGGGGCGGGCATTGCGCGAACTGGAGCGGGGCGATCACCGCCTGGTAGACATCGCCAATGTGGCGACATCGGCAGAGCGCGAGAGCGTTCTAACCCCTGTACCGATTCCAGTGGACGGCGGGCTGCTTGGCTTTCGCGTGTGCGTGATCATGCCTGAAAGTCTTCCGTTGTTTCAGGGTATACACTCCCTCGCGGATCTTCGTGAAAGCGGTGTGCGCATTGGCCAAGGGGATCACTGGCCCGACACCCCTGTTCTAAAAAAGAACGAAATTTCGGTGATCACCCACTCCCGCTACGAAATTTTATTTGGAATGCTGAGGAAAAAGCGCTTTGATTGCTTTGCCAGGGGGGTCAGCGAGGTTGCCAACGATCTTCAACTCGAAAATGACCCCGAGCTGATCATAGAGCCCGGCCTTGTGTTGGCCTATCCCATGCCATCGTATCTGTTTGTGGGCCCAGACGACCAGGTAACCGCTCACCGTTTACAGCTGGGAATGGAGCGTGCCATTCGGGATGGCAGCTTCAGTGTGTTCCTTGACCGGTATTACGGTGCTGCGGTCAAAAACCTCGATCTCGGTAGGCGCACCATCATTGTTCTCGACAACCCGTTTTTGAGTGAAGAGTCGAGCAATGTTGGGCGCCAGACACTAAATAACCTTCGCTGGCGCATCGAGATGCTTCGCCGCTGACCCCAAGTCAGACCCGGAAGCGGGAAACGTTGCCATCAAGAGCTTGGCCTATCTGCTCAATATGGCCGCTATATACATCGTTCTCGCTCGCTGCCGCTGCAGCTTCCTGGCCTTGGTCGGCGATACGGGTAATTGATGCGTTCAACTCTTCGGTAACCGACGTCTGTTCTTCAGAAGCCGTCGCAATCTGCGAGGTCATCTGGCTGATGGCAGTAATGGAGTCGGCGATTCGGTTCAGGGAATCCATAGCATCCTGTGCCTTTTCCATGCTGACGTTAGACACGGCCGTTGAAGCCTTCATAACGTCTACCGCATCACTGGCACCTTTTTGCAGCCGCTCAATCATGCTGTTGATTTCTTCAGTGCTGGTTTGGGTGCGCTGAGCAAGATTTCTCACCTCATCGGCAACCACCGCAAAACCACGACCGGCATCCCCGGCTCTTGCAGCTTCAATAGCTGCGTTCAAGGCCAGCAGGTTGGTCTGTTGAGCAATGCCCTGAATAACCTCCAGCACCGATGTGATAGACGTAACGTCGCGGCCCAAAGCATCAATAACTTCGGCAGCTGCGCTGACTTCGCGAGACAGTTTCTGTACAGCATCTCGCGATGCGGATACCGTTTCCAGAGACGCCCGGCTGTCATCATCGGCGGTGTTCGCCGCATCCGCTGTTTGTTGGGCGTTCTGCGCAATTTCATTGGCAGCGGCGGACATTTCATTGATAGCCGCCGCAACCATATCCACCTCTGTTTGCTGGCTATGAACACTTGTGCGGGTCGTTTTTGCGGTGTTTCGCAGGGCAGTTACATTGGTGGCCAGTTCGGTACTGCCTTGCTGCACTTCACGGACTACTTCGTGGATTTTCTCCACAAACTGGTTAAAGCTTGCAGCCAGCTGGCCAAACTCATCACGGGCGCTGTCGTCCAGGCGCTGGGTCAGGTCTGCATCGTTTGAGCCAATATCGGCCATAGCCGCATTCAGCCGGCGAACCGGAGTCATCAGCGTACGAATACCCAAGTGAAGTACCACCAGGGAGATCAGCAGCCCGATTATGGCGATAATTATGCCTGTCATTACGGCACTGCGTAGCGGGGCGTTAATCTTATCCTCGTTTACAAAAGTGCCCAGGTACCAGTCAACACCACGGGCCTGGCTGATTGGGTGAAAGCTTGCGTTCCACGGGATGTCATCCTTCACATAGGTGTGCTCGTTGCCCTTGAGGTTTGGGGCCCCACCGATTAATGCCCTAATGTTCTTACCAATAAGCTTTTGGTCGGGGTGATACAGTACTGTGCCTTCATGGTTGATCAGCGTGGCATAACCCGTGCCGGCCAGATCGATTACAGACAACATGTCATCGATGGCCTTCAGGGTAATATCAGCGCCTGCAACACCCAGATATGGCCCGCGTGTTACAGGTGCCAAGCTGGAAATAACGATCTCACCGGTGCTGGCATCCAGGTAGGGCTGGGTAAAGGATGAGCGGCCCAGATCCATTGCTTTTTTGTACCAAGGGCGGGTGCGGGGGTCGTAGTCCGCTGGTAGCGAATCGCTATCTGCCTGTGTTTTCATCAGCATGTAGCCATCGGTACGGCCCACATACACATCCTTGAAGTTACCACCTGTGGACATCGCCATAAGCAGGGAGCGTGCCTGCTGGTCGTCGGCAACCGTTTCTAACGCCTTGGCAGTAGCTTCGGTCATTACAAGCCGCGTATTGAGCCATTCTGCAATACTGGACGTATTCTGGTCTGCAGTACTTTCGATCAACTCATCCACATAAGTTTCAGTGGTGTTTTTTAAACGAAGGTTACTGGAAACTGTCAGGGCAGCCATCATCAGAATGAGTAGAATACCGAAGGCGACCAACAACTTTTGACCGAATTTAAGATGCACAACGTACTCCAGATTTAGATGTTGATTAGTTTTCGGCTGCGTGTGCGAACTCTTTAATGCCTTCTGATAAACTTGCGTGATTAATTCATCTCACCGCCATACGGGAGCCTGCTGAATGGCCCATGAAGAACTGCACCTCAATCTCCGCAACCTAACGCTTGATGATTACGATCAGCTTCAGGTACTTATGGATCGCGTGTACGACGACATAGGCGGTGCTTGGCCCAGAGACACCATTAAGGCATTGGTTGAACAGTTCCCGGATGGACAGATTTGTATTGAGGATAAGGGTCAACTGGTGGCCGTTGCCCTGACGGTATCTGTTAAATATGAGCGTTTTAGTAACCCCCACACCTACGATGACCTGATTCTGCGCAACGAACAGATCTGGCATAACCCTACAGGCGATTCCCTGTACGGGCTGGATGTATTCATTCATCCGGAATACCGCGGGTACCGGCTTGGGCGTCGCCTGTATGAGGCCCGCAAGGAGCTCTGCCGCTCGATAAACCTGCGAGCCATCCTTGCTGGTGGGCGTATACCTGGCTACTACAAATACTCAGATCAGCACTCGCCCGCCGAATACATTGATCGCGTTGACCGTAGAGATATCTACGATCCGATTCTGAGCTTTCAGCTTTCCAACGACTTCCAGGTCACCCGGTTGATGCACAAATACCTGCCGGAGGATGAAAAATCTCTTGGGTACGCAACCTTGCTGGAATGGCGGAACATTCTCTATACCCCGCCTTCCTCGGTTTTGAACGAAAAGAAAACCCAGGTTCGCATGGGCGCCGTTCAATGGCAGATGCGTGAATTTGGATCGGTTGAAGAGGTGCTGGAACAAGTTGAGTACTTTGTAGATGCGCTCTCTGACTACAAGAGCGACTTTGCGCTGTTCCCTGAGTTTTTCAACGCGCCATTGATGGGGCTGACCGATCAGGTAGACCAAACCCGGGCTATCCGTTTCCTTGCCGGTTTCACTCAGCAGTTCCGGGATCGCATGTCTGATATGGCGGTAAGCTATAACATCAACATCATCACCGGCTCCATGCCCCTGCTTGAAAACGACCGTGTCTACAATGTCTCCTATCTGTGCCACCGCGATGGACGGGTAGACGAGCAGCGCAAGATCCACATTACGCCCCACGAGCGCCGTGACTGGGTTGTGGAAGGTGGTAATAAGTTTGAAGTTTTCGATACAGATGCAGGGCGTGTTGCGATTATGATCTGCTACGACATCGAATTCCCAGAGCTTGGGCGAATTGCAGCCAGCAAAGACGTGGATATTATCTGCGTGCCGTTTTGGACAGACACCAAAAACAGCTATTTGCGGGTTCGCCACTGTGCCCAGGCTCGGGCTATTGAAAACGAGTGCTACGTGGTCATCACCGGCAGTGTTGGCAACCTGCCAAAGGTAGAAAACCTAGACGTGCAATACGCTCAGTCGTCGGCCTTCTCACCCTCGGACTTTTCGTTTCCTCACGATGCCGTGTTGGCAGAAACCACGCCTAATACCGAGATGATCATGTTCTCGGACATGGATTTGGAGAAGCTCACATTGGTCCGCAACGAAGGGTCGGTAACCAACCTTAAAGACCGTCGAGTTGATATGTACCAAATTATCACCAAGTAGACATTGAAGAACGGCCTCAAAGAGTTATCGTAGCGTACTGATGGCGTTGCGAAACTTTTGGTCAGCGGCTATTGTTTAATCAATAACAAGCCAGCCTTTGCAGAGATTTTGTATCCATGAAGGAAGCGTTACCCGATCTTGTAGCCCGTTTCAGCGTTCGGCGAGGCCTGTTCCGTAAAGAACGTGTTGAAGCCGAGCTTTTTGAGCTGGACTCCTACGGTTGCGTTATGAAAACAGACAAAATGTTCAATCCCGGCGATACAGTCGTATTGGATCTGATCATGGATATGCCATTCGATAAAATCCGCGCGGAGAACCTTACAGGCTTGGTTACTGAGCGCAGAAAGCACTGTAGCAACTTCTTCTACTCCATTGATTTTTCGGACTTTAATTCTGGAGGCGACACAGTTCTTGAAGAAAAGCTACGCCGTATCAGAGAAGTGTTGTCCAAAAAGCAGTCGCTAAAGTCCCGTCGTTCCTCAGGTTCCTTGCCGGGTTTCCGGCAGATGGCCTGATCACTATTATCCGTTCTATATGCCAGAAAGGAGACACCCCCATGGGGAAGAAAGCTAAATCGAGCGTTGATAAGATCGTAAAAAAGGTCAACAAGGAATTTGAGAAAACGTCATCCCAAATCGAAAACCTGATCGGCGATGCAATGAAGCAGTTCGACACATTGCAACACCAGGTTCAGGATCCGGTTCGTAAGCTTATGAAAGAAATTGATGAGCTTCGCGAGCGCGAAATGAAACGTTTTAGCGATGAATTTGAGCGTCGCATGGATGAGTTCCATGAACTGCAATCCAGCGTACTAGAGCGCTTGGGTGTCGCCTCTAAAGAAGACATCCGCAAAGCTGAAAAAGAAAGTAAAAAAGAACTTAAGAAAGCGCCCGCTGCAAAGAAGCCCGCAGAAAAAACCGCTGCAAAAAAAGTAGCGCCTAAAAAAGCGCCGGCCAAAAAGCCTGCTGCGAAGAAAGCGCCTGCGGCCAAGAAGCCAGCCGATAGAAGCAACCTTACCCTGGTAAAAGGTATTGGGCCTGCTACGGCCAAAAAGATGCAAGAGGCTGGTATTACGTCCATCGATCAGATTGCTGATCCTTCGGCAGCCGATCAGGAAAAACTGAGCGCCTTCTCGAAGATCAAAGGATTTGACCAACTATCAGCCGAAGCCAAGAAAATTAACTGATGCGAACGCCTGACCAGCCTGTTTTACGAGACATTGTTTTGATTGGCGGCGGGCACAGCCACGTCGGGGTACTCAAACGGTTTGCAATGAAACCCGTCCCCGGCGTGCGCTTGACCCTCATCTGTCGCGATACACATACCCCCTATTCCGGAATGCTGCCAGGCTACGTGGCAGGACATTACAGCTACGACGAAGTGCACATTGACCTGAGCCGCCTGGCGGAATATGCCGGCGCACGTTTTTATCGTGCAGAAGCCGCAGGCATTGATCGCAACAGCAAGCGTGTGATCTGCAAAGGTCGGCCGGATGTGCCTTACGACATACTGTCGATCAATATCGGCTCATCCCCCAGAGTGAATGACGTTGAAGGCGCTTCGGAGTTTGCCGTACCGGTAAAACCAATCACCGGTTTCAACAACCGATGGCTTGCTCTGCTTTCGCGTATTGAAAGCCACGAAGGCCCGCTCACGATAGGCGTTGTGGGTGCAGGTGCGGGCGGTGTGGAACTTACACTTGCCATGCAGTACCGGCTCAAAAATGAGCTGGAACAGCGCGGTCGGGATTCCGACCAACTGCACTTTCATTTATTTGATGCCGCCAACGAAATTCTTCCCACCCACAATACGAAAGTGCGGGAAATATTTCGAAAAACCCTCTCTGAGCGTGGGGTAAAGCTCCACCTGGGCTCTCCGGTAGAAAAAGTTGGTGACAAGCTTTTGCGCACGACTTCCGGTGAAACTCTGCAAGCAGACGAAGTTCTTTGGGTAACCAGAGCCGGCGGGCCAGCTTGGCTGGAAGAAACCGGACTGGCGCTGGACGATGGCCTGTTCCTACGGGTGCGAGACACCCTGCAGGTTGAAAACGACGACAGCATTTTCGCCGCGGGCGACATAGCCAATGTCACCAACCACCCCCGGGAAAAAGCCGGTGTATTTGCGGTACGCCAAGGCCCGCCTTTGGCGGACAACCTCAAGCGCATGGCGTTAGGCAAGGCACCCAAAGATTTTCACCCCCAGAAAAAATGGTTAGCGCTGATCAGTACTGGAGACAAATACGCGGTCGCCTCTCGCGGCGATATGCAGTTTGATGGTGCCTCGGTGTGGCGCTGGAAAGACTGGATAGACCGCCGGTTTATGGAAAAATTCACCGACCTGCCTCCCATGGAAGAAGCCTCTGCCCTGCCCGATACCGCAGCAGCGCAGAACCCAGAGGAAGCATCGCAAGCTATTTCTGCAGTCGCCATGCGCTGCGGCGGGTGCGGCGCCAAAGTGGGTAGCACAGTACTTTCACGGGCACTGGGTGAACTCCGCCCCATCGAACGGGACGATATTCTGATAGGCCTGCACGCGCCGGATGATGCTGCAGTTCTGCGAGTTCCACCCGGAAAGGCCGTGGTGCATACCGTTGATTTTTTCCGGGCGTTCATTGACGACCCCTATACGTTTGGTCGCGTTGCTGCCAACCACGCCTTGGGTGATGTTTTTGCCATGGGCGCTGAAGCTCAGAGCGCGACTGCGGTAGCTACGGTGCCTTACGGTATCGAATCCAAAGTGGAAGATGTGGTTTTCCAGATGATGTCTGGCGCTGTGGATGTCCTGAATGAGGCCGGCTGTGCGCTGGTCGGGGGCCATACCGGCGAAGGCCGTGAGCTTGCGCTGGGCTTTGCGGTTAATGGCCTGATCGATCCTGATGAGGTAATGAGCAAAGGCGGCTTGCGGGCTGGCGATGTACTCATCATTACTAAGCCCATAGGCACCGGAACGCTGTTTGCAGCCCACGCGCTCCTGGCCGCCAAAGGCCGTTGGATTGATGCCGCCCTGGCCTCCATGGTGCAGTCAAATAAAGCGGCAGCAGACTGCCTGCGAAGCTTCGGCTCCAAAGCCTGTACGGATGTAACGGGTTTCGGCCTGTTAGGCCACTTGGTTGAGATGACCCGGCCTTCTGGCGTGGATGCCCAGCTGGACCTCTCTGCGATTCCTATCTTGCCTGGCGCAGAAGAAACAGCAGCTGCGGGGATTCTCAGCTCCTTGCAACCGGCCAATATACGCCTGCGCCGTGGTATTCGGGATCAGGAAAAGTGGGTAAATCACCCGCGCTACCCCCTGATTTTTGATCCACAAACCGCCGGTGGCTTGCTGGCAAGCGTTGCGGCAGATAAAGCAGAAGAGTGTGTGCGAGCGCTCAAAGCGCTTGGTTATCCGCACACCGCAATCATCGGCCGGGTAATGCCCCAGGATGAAAGCGGGCCCATTGAGCCAATCACGTTAACAGAGTGAGCTTAAGTGTTTTTCCCGGAGCGGCGCTGCACTGCGAGTGCAAGCGCCTGCTCCAGGGATTCCAGTTCCTTCTCCGGCGTAAACCGGCTGGCGAGTTGTCCAACTTGCTCTCGCAATTGCTCCACAAACCGCGAATCATTCTCTGCACGCTCAAGTACCTTGGCTAGCGCTTGAGTATCGCCTACAGGGTAGTAACCACGGTAATCCTCACCCAGTAGCCCGGTATTGCCGGAAATATCCGATGCAATCACAGGCAGGCCGGCACGACAGGCCTCCGACACCACATTAGCCCCACCCTCCATCACGGAACTCATCACCAACAACTGGCTTTCTGCCATCAACCTGGCGATATCAGTTTTCTCTAGCTCTCCAAGCCACCTGAAGCGCGGGTTATCTTTCAATTCCTGCTTAGCGAGGTTTTCCCAGTGTTCATTGTGGGGCTTGCCCGCGCATGAAACCCGAATGCGGGAGTCAGCAGGCAATAGCCTGGCCGCTTTGGCCGCCCGAAGAGAGTCTTTTTCGGCTCGAAGATGCCCAATAACGCAAATATCAAAATAAGGCGACTCAGAGAACACTGTTCCCGACTGGCTTGTAGGCTTATCAGCAGACTGAAAAAGCGTAACCAGTTTGTCCCTGAAAACCCCCGGAATATCGTCACCCACCTGCGCGTGCAAACCGATCAGCGCATCGGCCGCGTGCATGGAATAAAGGGTTTGCTCAGGGTATTCGTGTTGGTGCTGGTAAATATCCGTTCCGGTTAAAGCCACAACCAAAGGGTTGTCTGGCCATGTCTCCCGAAAGAGCCGCACGGCCTCACGGCTGCGCCAGGCATGCAGCGCAAGGAATAGATCACAAGGCTCACCGTGATACGCTGTAACAATGGATACCGTATGCCCTACCTGTTCCAGCAACGCTTGCCAGCGTTCTGCGGTTGCCCGGTTACCAGCCTTCGAGCCTGGCGCCGCCGGCGTAATCATGATGATATCCATAAGCCTCTTTGGTATAACCTGCCCCTTTCAGGGTCTGGATAGAATTTTGATAGACTTGCATGGCAGTTTAAAAGAATAGTGCCCGGATACTTGACCTATTTAAACCCGTAATCCGTATAGCTGTTCAGGGTTAAGGGGAATCAGCGTATCCTGCACCTTTATTTTATCAACCATAAAACCGATCAAGGATTTCAAATGGCTTTGAATCTTATACGGAAGTTGATGCTTTCCAGCTTTTTGTGTGTCACCGCTGCGGCCGCGTCTGCGGAGACGTTTGTATTCACGGCAATCCCGGATGAAGACGAAACCAAGCTGGTAGAACGTTTTCGCGGTGTAGCGGATTACCTCTCTGAGCAACTGGATGTTGATGTACGCTATATCCCGGTGAAGTCCTACGCCGCTGCGGTTTCAGCGTTCCGCAACAACCAGGTTCAGTTGGCATGGTTTGGTGGTCTTTCCGGCGTACAGGCCCGCAGGCTGGTCCCAGGCTCTGAGGCCATCGCTCAAGGCGTTGAAGACGAAGCGTTCGAAACCTACTTTATTGCCAATACCAACACAGGTATTAAGCCCGCCGACGAGCTTTCCGAGCTGAAAGACGAGCTGCAGGGAAAAACCTTCACCTTCGGATCCAAAGGCTCAACCTCTGGCCGCCTCATGCCCGAGTTTTATGTGCGTGACACCTTTGATTCAAAGCCCGAAGATTTTTTCTCACGGGTTGGTTTCAGTGGCAACCACACACGTACACTTCGTTTGGTAGAGTCTGGCACCTACGATGTTGGCGCGCTTAACTTCCAGGTTTGGCAGAAAGAACTCGGCGATGGGAATATTGATACCGATGCCGTTCAAGTCATCTGGAAAACACCTGCCTACCCGGATTACCAGTGGACCATTCGTGGTGATGTGAACGAGCGTTTTGGTGAAGGTTTTAAGCAACGCGTTACCGAAGCTCTGCTGAACCTGGACGATCCCGAGCTTCTGGAAAGCTTCCCGCGCTCAGGCTTTATTCCTGCCTCAAACGATAACTATGAGCCCATTCGTAAAACGGCTGAAGAGATCGGAATCCTAGATTGATGTCAGGTTACGATCTTTCTGGCCTTAAGGCGTCATTTAGCGGCAAGCGGGTCATAGGCCCGCTGTCGCTGAAGGTTAATCCGGGCGATAAAATTGCGCTTGTGGGCAAAAGCGGCGCAGGTAAATCCACGCTCATTCGCCTGATTCACGAACGAGTTAACCGGGATTCGTCACTCATCCCGCAAGACCTGGGTTTGGTGAATGCCCTGTCCGTGTTCCATAACGTATTTATGGGGCAGCTGGATAAGCACGCCACCTGGTACAACACGGTGACGCTGGCCCGGCCGTTCGCAAAAGATCGTGCCGAGGTGAACACACTGTTGCAGTCCCTTGGTATGACAGAAAAATTCTGGACACCCGCCGCCTCCCTTTCCGGGGGGCAGCGCCAGCGTGTAGCCATTGCTCGGGCGCTGTATCGGAATGCAGCAGTGCTGCTGGCAGATGAGCCAGTTTCTGCGCTCGATGGCCCAATGGCAAACTCGGTCATGGCGCTTCTGCGGGAGCGCTTCTCAACCAGTATTATTGCACTGCACGATGTGGATTTGGCGCTGAATTATTGCACCAGAATCGTGGGTATTCACGAGGGTCAGGTGGCGCTGGATCAACCAAGCGCAGACCTTACATCTTCAGACATCATGTCTCTTTACTAGGTAACACGGCCCGTTCCATGTTCTCTTCCCCAACGGTTCGTACCAGTCTCATTTTCCTTGCCATCGCCTTGGTCGGGCTTCTGTTTGCGGATATTGCCATCACCGCATCCAACCCCTGGCGGGATCTTGGTAACTTCTTCCTGGGAATGGTAACGCCTAACTTTTTTAGCAGCGAAGGATTGATGACCGCGCTTTTACGAACGATCGCCTTTGCATTCGTTGGGGTTGCTCTTGGCGGTGCTTCCGGGTTCTTGCTGGCCCTGGTTTACCGATCGTTGCCGGTGCGGATGTTCTGTGCGTTTGTCCGCGCGATCCATGAGCTGTTCTGGGCACTTATCTTTCTGCAGTTCTTCGGGTTTCACCCGCTCACCGGTGTGCTGGCGATCGCTATCCCCTATGCGGGAATTTTCGCCAAGGTGTATTCCGAAATCCTGGAAGAAGCCGACCCCGAACCCGGCCGCGCTCTGCCACCTGGCACCGGCAACATCACCGCGTTTCTCTACACCCGCATTCCCGACTGCTGGGTGAAAATGCGCACCTATACCGCGTATCGGCTGGAGTGTGGTTTGCGCTCCAGTGCAATTCTTGGTTTCGTCGGCTTGCCAACACTTGGCTTTTATCTGGAAGCGTCATTCTCTCAGGGCTTGTATTCCGATGCCGGCGCCATGTTGATTCTGTTCTACGTATTGATCGCCACCATGCCTCTGTGGGTGCGGCCGAAGCTTCTACCGGTATACATTCTTGCGGCCCCCTTCTTTCTTGGCGAAGGCTTACCTATTGTTTGGGGCAACGTGCAGCGCTTTTTCACCGAAGACATAGTCCCGGCTCCGCTGCGCAACGGAGAAGGCCTGGCGGGGCTGACACCCTGGCTAAGTGATTTGATGGTTAATGAGGCCATGCCAGGCATCTGGAACACCATAGTGCTCACCCAGATTGCGCTTGTGGCGACAGGAATTATATCGCTGTTGGCGTTCCCCCTGATTTCCAACCATTTTGGCGGGCCAATAAGGCGTAATGCCGGCCACGTGGTGCTGGTGATTGCGCGCTCTACGCCGGAGTACATTCTGGCCTATATTCTATTGCAGCTTTGGGGACCTTCCATGTTGCCCGCAGTTGTCGCGCTGGCTTTGCACAACGGTGGCATTATCGGGCATCTGATAGGTAGGCAAACCAGCTCGACAAAACTTCGCGCCGACGCAGCAACCGGGTTTAACCGGTACAGCTGGGAACTGGTGCCCCGTGTGTATCGCTCCTTCCTGGCGTTTTTGTTCTATCGCTGGGAAATTATCATGCGGGAAACGGCTATTCTGGGGATTTTAGGCATCTATACACTGGGTTTTTATGTAGACAGCGCCATACAGAACATTCGGTTTGATCGTGCCATGGTGCTGATACTGGTAACTGCCTTGCTCAACATTGGCGTTGATACCCTTGGGCGGTATATTCGCCGCAAGCTCGCTCTGCAAACCATGCCGACCTGCTGAGATATCCTTCCAGGGACCGGCATGTTTCTTCGGGCTTTATTGCCGGTTTACCGCTTACACTCTATATGGCCGGTCACCATATCAGAACCGCCAGAAACGCTACCCAGAATGTCGGATTTTGCAAAAATCCCCGAACGGTGAAGCAGGGAAATGCCCACATAACAGTTCCTCACAGCTTTATTATCAAACATCAGCCGGAGCGGCACATCAACTTGCCCTTCAAGGTAATTGAGAAAACGCGAAGTATTGCGCTCTCGTTCAGCTTGTTTAACCTGCTCTACGTAGGGCACTTCCGAGGCATAAGAAAACCCGAAGCCAATACCAAAACGCAGCCACTCCTCCGATGTCCAGGGCGAGTGGGCCGTGGTCATGGCCATCACGTAGGCGTTGTATTCACCGAAGTCACTCTGGTTACCATTCTCTAATCGGCGATTCAACGAAAGCCTTCCCCAGTAATCAATGTACTTGCCATCAGAAATCAGCTTTCCCAGAGTCAAACCGGCCATGTAGGCGTGAACATCTTCGCTGCGTTTCAGGGTGCCTGTGAGCGTTCGGGTAAATGGCCCCTCGGCCTGATAACCCGAATTCAGCCGCCATGACCACTCTCCTGAACGCCCCGAGCCTGGCCGCTTGGTTGAGTCATCACGGGCGTTACCAAACAGATAGGCAAAACCGAATGTAGCCGAAGTCAGTTGCGTCTCATCGACCAACGGGCTGTTGAAAATCTCGCTATCTACATGCTGGGAAGCAACGTTTGAGAACAGCAGCAAGCGGGAGGTTGCCCAATAGGACGTGTTAATTCCGGCACGCCAAAAGCCGGCTGCGTCGGGTTGGTAAGAGGGCCTGTCAACAAGGGCCTCTGCGGCATTAACTCCGTAATAGTAGTTTGTCAGATCACTGTCCTGGTACACGTAACTGACAAACGGCGACAAAGACCAACGGCCAGGCTCCCAGGAATAAGAGTAGGTAAAGTCCCACTCATAGCCGTTATGAACCCCTAGAACGTCATTGGCCCACGTTGTGGAAAGTGAGCCCCAGTCCCCGAGCACCTTGGCTGAAAAGCCTACATCTACGGTCTGGTTCCGATCGCGCAAGCCATTAAAATAGGGAGTGGCATCTGATTGAAGGCGGTTAAATCGATATTTGGCCAATAGATCGATCGTTAACCATTCATGCTTTAAAAGATGCGCGCCCGCTGATGTTCCATGGGCAAACAGCCACTTGCCTTCATAAAGGTACAGTGGAACCAAGTCTGTTTTATTATCGTTCAACACACCAGAAATGTTGTCCACGCCAACGTAGGGGCTGGTTCCTCGTCGCAGCGCTGCCCCAAGGCCAACGGTGCCCTCGGGTACGTCGTTAACAGAGGTGCGGGTATCCGGAAGATCGGCATAACCTTCACTTGCCATTACACACAAGCCCAGCAGAACGCTGTGGCCGATTAATCCCTTTCGCATTTTTTGATCTCGGTAGATCGCCCACACCATCAATTTATAAAACAGGACCAATGGTGGCGATAACGTTGTGCCATATCCGCCTGTGGTAGTGCCAGGCGAGAACCGTGGGCAAGGTAACCTCTTCAGAGCGGGTGATATAACTCTGCTGGCGCTCCGCGATGGCCAGTGTTGTGGCCTTATCCTGCAACAGAATATTGTTTTCGTAGTTCAGGTCAAAACTGCGTAAATCGAGGTTCGACGATCCGATCAGGCTAATCTTGCCGTCGATGGTGAGAGTTTTTGCATGCAGAAGCCCTCCTTTGAACTCATGAATAATGCAGCCAGCATCAAGCAGCCGGTGATAATAGCTGCGACTGGCAGCGGCCACAATCCAGCTGTCATTTACTTTGGGGAAAATCAGCGCAACGTTGACGCCCCTGTAGGCAGCCGCACATAACGCCTCAAGAACCGTGGCGTCGGGAACAAAGTAAGGTGTAGAAAGCGTGAGCTCATTTTGGGCGCACGCAATGAGATTGGCAAAAAGGTGTGGCGTGGCGCCGTGACGCTCGGTTGGCCCAACGCCCATAACCTGCGCCGGGAATCCTCCCTTGCCCCGCCCCGAGGATAACGGAATGCCATCCAGGGATTCGTTGGTGGCCTGCATCCAATCGCTGGCAAACAGCAATTGATTCTGGACCACCACTGGCCCGGTAAACCGCAGCATGATATCCACCCAGGGGGCATACTTGGCCTTAACCAGAAACTCCGGATCCGCGGAGTTGCGGCTACCACAATAAGTGATCCGTGAGTCTATCACGGTGATTTTACGATGGTTTCGCAGATCCATCCGGCTGGTCAGTATGGTATGGATAGGGTGCTTCAGCGACAGCGCAACCGCCATATGAACGCCCGCCTCTTTCATGCGCTGCCAAAGCCCGGAGTTAATCAGCGCACGGGACCCCAAGCCATCCGCCATGGCGCGACAGATAATCCCTCTGTGAGCTGCGCGTATCAACGCCTCAGCAATGGCGTGGCCGGTGTTGTCATCAAGCCAGATGTAATACAGTACGTGCACGTGGTCTGCTGCTGAATCAATGTCGGCAACCATTCGGGTCAGCGTTTCATCCCCATCACGCATCAACTCTGCCCTGTTACCTGTTGATGGGTGGAACCCGTTAATTGATCCAGCGTAGCGGAACGCAGGCCGGTAAACCGGCTCAATCAGTTTTTCAGTATTGGCCACATCCCCCATAAACCAAGAGGCTTTGGCCCAGATTTCCTGGAATACCTCTTTGTGTCGCTTGCTTGCCCGGTTACCGATATCTGTTTCGCCGAACAGAAAATAAATGCCGCTGCCAAAATATGGCAAGAGGTTGAGAACGATAAACCAGGCAAGTCGCCCGGGGGGCGAAAGATCATCACGGAGCAAGATCCGGATAGTGAAGGTAAGAACCAAAAGTGTGTGGAGTAACAGAATAACGGTCATCAGGCTGCCCTTGAGGATACTGAGTCCATGGTTCTTTCACTAACCTCTGCGAACTTGGTCACAACTTTTACAACAGAGCCGGTTGCAAAGGCGTTTATGGCCAAGAGTTAGCGGCAACCGAAGAATACAATCCGTTACAATCCCGAAACGTTCTGCAAGACTCAAGGTACACCTCTCATGATCGACGGACTTGTTGCGCTTACTCAGGCCAGCCTACTCGCGGCAGCCTGGCTATACGGCGCCGGCTGTGCCTTGTGCAACCAATCAGAGCGGCACAGTGATGCACTTGCTGGTTTGGTGGCGCAAATTGCCAACAAAAAACCGGAATTCGACAGGCGGAGGCCGTGCAGGCCATTGCAACACTGACATCCTGCGGCGTGTTGCTGGCCTGTTTCCGCGCCGGGCTTGATGGCGCGGAATACTGGCAGAGCCACCAGTACGTACAGCCTGAAAACAGCCTTTACGCAGCCATTGCTGCAAATGCACTGATCTGATTTCCTAATGCTTGTTATGTTGCTCCAGCACCCAGTTTGTTCCCAGCGGAATAGGCTCTGCCTGGTCTGGTTTATCAGCCGGTACGCCTGCAACACACGGGCGGGTATACGCGCCCTCTTCGGTAGATGCCATAGATTCCACATCCACTGAAAGAACCAGGTAAGTAATGCCTCCTGAAACCACTCTGGCCCGGTGAGTCAGGCCGAAAACAAAGCGACAATAGTCCATCTTCAACTGCATCAGATCCTGTTCTGCTTTGCGAATCTTCCGCAGCAGTACTTTTTGTACACTTTCCCCGTATTCCATCACGTTTTCTCTGAAGTTAGCCCGATTTTTCGCACGATTTTACACCTTCCTGAGGTTTTGTCAGCCGGGTTGTCTAGTCAAACAAACCTCATATGGTGGCCTCAGTGATTCCCACTCTGAAATACCAGCTTTAGAGGAACCGCTTCTGAAAGGGTATTTTGTCCTTGCTGAAGATCAACACGCCACACCATCTCGGCACCCGTTGTGCACAAAGGTGCCGTAAAATTCGCTGAATATTGGCCTTTCTGTCCTTGGCGCAGTGGTACTGGATACTCTCCCATATACATGGATTCACCGCGCAACACCGCCAGAAACCGCTCCTGCACCGTGGGTGCGTGAACGGTTAACTGGTATTGTGCACCCTGCCCCTCGCCGACCATCACTTGCAGGCCAACTTTCCAGAGCCCGGCTTCTGTTCTCCACTCACAGGGGCCGGCCAACAGATCACAGACAGGTTGGTCCCTAACCGGGGCTGCATTATCAGTGGTTTTCAACAAACCAGTGCTGAACACAACCACTGAAATAAGGCCCAAAATGAGACCTATAAACACAATCGCTCGTAACATACAGACAGCCCGTTGAAACCCGTGCAGATACCAAAGCGGCATTATGGACACTATCTGTATTAAGGCAAAGATTTCTAAACCGGCGCCAGACATGAGAAAATGCTGCGCCTTTATCACTGACTCATTTTCAGCAACAGGATACGCCCGTGCAGCCGGATATTTCCGTTAAGAACCTCAACAAGGTTTATGAGGGCGGTTTTCAGGCCCTGAAAAATATCAACCTGGAAATCAACCGGGGCGAGATTTTTGCCCTGCTCGGCTCAAACGGGGCGGGCAAAACCACGATGATCAGCATCATTTGCGGCATTACCAACATGTCGTCCGGTGAGGTAAAAGCCGGCGGGTATGACATTGTTAAAGATTACCGCAAAGCCCGCGAAACCATTGGCTTGGTGCCGCAAGAGCTGAGTACCGACTCGTTTGAAACCGTGTGGAATGCGGTGTCATTCAGCCGGGGCCTGTTTGGTAAAGCACCCAACCCCACCCACATCGAAAAAGTGCTGAGGGACTTGTCGCTGTGGGATAAGCGAAATAGCCGAATTATGACTCTGTCTGGTGGCATGAAGCGCCGCTTGATGATCGCCAAAGCGCTCTCTCACGAGCCGCGGATATTGTTTCTTGATGAGCCCACGGCAGGCGTAGACGTAGAACTGCGCCGCGATATGTGGGAAATGGTTCGTAAACTCCGCGAGGACGAAGTAACCATTATCCTGACGACCCACTACATCGAAGAAGCCGAAGAAATGGCCGATCGCATTGGGGTTATTCGCCAAGGCGAAATCATTCTGGTGGAAGACAAGAGCCTGCTAATGAGCAAGCTGGGCAAGAAAGAACTGCGCCTGCAGCTGCAAAGCAAGCTGGATAAGGTTCCCGGTGAATTAATACTGGAACCGGTGGAGCTCTCAGACGATGGCTATGAGCTGATCTACACCTTCGACTCCCAGCAGGAACAGGCCGGTGTGGCCCGTTTGCTCCGCACCCTGGGCGATATCGGAATTGATTACCGCGATCTGCGTACCCGGGAAAGCTCCCTGGAAGAGATTTTTGTCGGCCTGGTGCATGAACAAGCCAATTGCTAACTGGAGAAAGGCATGAATTTTTACGGCGTTAAAGCCATCTACAATTTTGAAATGTCGCGCATGAGACGCACCTTGATGCAAAGCGTACTCTCGCCGGTCATCTCTACTTGTCTGTACTTTGTGGTTTTCGGCTCGGCCATTGGTTCGCGCATGGGCAATATCGACAGCATTGAATACGCGGCATATATTATCCCGGGGCTGGTCATGCTCTCCCTGCTGATGCAAAGCATTTCCAACGCCTCGTTTGGTATCTATATGCCGAAGTTCTCAGGCACGATTTACGAAGTGCTGTCTGCGCCTGTGTCTTACATTGAGGTGGTACTGGGGTATGTGGGCGCCGCAGCTACCAAATCCGTAATACTGGGGTTGATCATACTGGCCACGGCCCGGCTGTTCGTGGATTACAGCGTGCTGCACCCCTTCTGGATGCTCTCGTTCCTCATACTGACCTCTGTAACCTTCAGCCTGTTTGGTTTCATCATCGGCATATGGGCCGACGGCTTCGAAAAACTGCAGATTGTTCCCATGATGATCGTAACCCCGCTGACTTTTCTCGGTGGTACCTTTTATTCCATCGATATGCTTCCGGAAATCTGGCAAACCGTGAGTCTGTTCAACCCGGTGGTGTACCTGATCAGTGGGTTTAGGTGGGCGTTTTACGGTGTCTCTGATGTCCACATAGGGATCAGCGTAGGTATGACACTGCTTTTCCTGACGGCTTGCATGGCGGGCATTTGGTGGATTTTCAAAACCGGCTACCGGTTGCGCTCCTGATGCAGATTCGCTGCGCCGTGCTCTGTGCTACAACCGTGTTGGCAGGTTGTTCCGGCTCTGGTGCCGCAGAGCCTTCGCCCAACCTGCCGGTTGCTGCCGGCTGCTTTGTAACGGGCTCAAGCACCGTGAACATAAGCCTGGAGCTTGCCCAGGCACCCCAGGAGCGCCGAAAAGGCTTAATGGGTAGAGAATCCCTGGCAGCCAACTCGGGCATGCTGTTTCAGTACCAAGAACAGCAGGGCCCAGATCACGGTTTTTGGATGTACCAGACCCTCATCCCCCTGGATATCGCCTACCTGGATGAGAACGGCGTAATCGGCAACATTCGGCACATGGAACCTTGCGATTCATCCAACGGCGCAAGGTGCCCCAGCTACCCTGCCGAAGTTGAGTTTGTGTCTGCTGTTGAGATGAACATCGGATTTTTCGAAGCGAACGGAATTGGCACCGGGGACCGGCTCAAGCTTGGAAAACAGAATTGCAAAACCCGTTAACGATCCGTCCATTCAGGCTTGCGCTTATCCAGAAACGCACAAATACCTTCCCGTGCATCGTCTGCCCGCAGGTTTTCTGCCATAACCTTCGCTGTATAGCCATAGGCGTCTGCCAGTGGCATTTCCAGCTGCTTGTAAAAGGCCCCCTTACCTATCTTTAGAGTGTGCCCGGACTTTTGCGCAATTGTGCGGGCCATGGCGTATACCGTTTCATCCAGAGCCGACTCATCCACAATCCGGTTTACCAGCCCCAGCTGCTCGGCACGAACGGCGCTGATCAATTCACCGGTAAGCAGCATTTCCATGGCGTGCTTACGGGAAACGTTGCGAGAAAGCGCCACCATGGGTGTTGAGCAGAACAACCCTATGTTCACACCCGGTGTGGCAAAACGCGCCGAGTCTGCTGCCACAGCCAAATCACAGCTTGCCACCAATTGACACCCGGCCGCAGTTGCAACACCGGCCACCCGAGCAATCACCGGCTTTGGCAAATTCACAACCTGCTGCATCACCTCACTGCAACGCTTAAACAGCGCCAACTGAAACTCATGGCTATCCAGCTGATCGCGAATTTCCTTGAGATCGTGCCCCGCACAGAAAACCTTTCCTGCGGCTGCAATAACGACTACCCGCGTAGCTTCATCGTTCGCAATCTCCGCAAGAGCTTCGGCTAGAGCATTAAGCATCTCCATGGAAAGGCTGTTGCGCTTATCAGGCTGGTTCAATGTGAGCGTGGTGATGCCGTTGTCATCGGTATGTTGTATCAGCAGATCGGTCATTTCTCACTACCTCGTCTGTTCAAAAAACCGGGCTATCAGGAAACAATCAGTATCGATCAGGATCTCCCTGCTGTCGAAGCGACTTTTGTAGAACGCCCCGAGGTGGCTTGTTATAGCCGGGTTTTGCCCATAGGCTCTGTATAACACCCAATAAATCCAGAAACAGGAGGTTGCCATGTTTAAGTCCAACCTACTTAAAGCGATTGTTGCGATAGCCATAATTGCGGGCGGAATCTACGTGATTGTTCTTGATGAGCCTGCCGTGCCTACCGGTGACATCAATAGCATTCGGCCTCTACCGGAGCAGTAATAAACGATGACCCTTTCCCGAACTATGATCACTGCAATGGCGGCGACCATTCTGCTCACTGGCTGTGACTTATTTAAAAGCCGAACGACTGAAATCGAGAAAGAGGCAGAACCCATACCTTGGTGGGAACCCTTGGAGCCAGACGTGATTATCGACGGTGACGAGTTCTACGCAGGAACTTGCTCCATCACCCAGGTAACCCGAAGTGGCAACGAAAAAACCGCGAAAGTAATATTTAAAGTTCCGTCTCGGCTTTTCACCCGTTGCACCAACAGTGGGCGTGGCGAGAAGCCGCTAGACTATGACGGAGAGTATATTATTCTGAGAGTATGCGAATTCGCCATTGGTGCAGGTGGCTGCGGCGGCGAAAGCTATAGAAGTGCAGATTTTGAAAACTGGGAAGAACACATCGGTGTTACCTGGATCAACAGCGAAGAATATGAAGCCTGGCGGAAGGTTGGCTCCAAATCTTCAAAGGCCGATTCGGTAAAAAAGGTCATCAGGGACTAATTCCTGGCATCAATGCGGATACCGGAGTGCGAGATGACACAGAGCATGGAACTGATCGAGCGGATTGAGCAGATCCGCAAACTGACCCCGCTGGATGCCGCCGAAGAGCTGGCTCGGCTGCCTGCAGACGATATCCAGTTCATTCTTTCGCGATTGCCTGCGGAACAGGCGCTGACCATCGCGTCGCTCTTGGCCGAAGCAGCGGCGCCGGACGACGCGGCTACTCGCGCGGTGCTCTCCGGCATGGAAGAAACCATCGGTGAACTGATGACCCCGGTAACGGCGACCTTACCGGAAAGCTACACAGTCGCTGAGGCGCTGACCTTCATGGTGAAGAGCGCCGACGTTTCCGAAATCAGTTACATATTTATAACCCGAACCGACGGCTTGGTAGGCGTGGTGGGCATGCGCGATCTTATTCTGGCTAAGCCCTCTGATGCGCTATCTGACATCATGGTGCGCGAGCCCTTCGCCTTCCAGCAGGACACACCGGTTAAAGACGCAGTCAGCGAGGTGCTTTACCGACATTACCGCATGTACCCAGTGGTGGACGAAGAGCAGCGCGTTGTGGGTGAAGTACGTGGTTGGAAACTGTACGAGCGCATTGCCACAGAGCTCAGTGCCCAGGCAGGCTCCCAATACGGTGTGGCGAAAGAAGAACAGATCAACACCCCCGTACTGGCAGCTTTTCGCATGCGCCACCCTTGGCTGCAGGTAAACCTGATCACCGCATTCGCCGCCGCCTTTGTGGTGGGCATGTTCGAAAGCACCATCGCACAGATTGTTGCTTTGGCCGCCTTCCTGCCTGTCCTGGCGGGGCAAAGTGGCAATACCGGCTGCCAGGCCCTTGCAATCACCCTGCGCGGTATCACCCTGGGGCAAATCAACGACTACCCGATCAAACAGTTGCTTCGTAAGGAAATCTTGCTGGGCGCACTCAATGGTGCCGCCGTCGGTGTAATTGCTGGCATTGCCATGTTTGCTTATGCGCTGGCCACCGATTCTGCCAACCCCGCCATGCTCGGCCTTGTCATCTTCATAGCCATGATCGGTGCCTGCATTGGCAGCGGCATCTTCGGGGTGGCCGTGCCTCTGGTGCTCAAACGCTTCGGTGCCGACCCAGCCACTGCCAGCAGCATCTTCCTGACGACCTTTACCGACATCATAGGCATGGGCCTGATGCTGTTTCTGGCGACTGCGTTAGTGCTATAGGCTGCTACGGCTGGCCCCACATCTTCAAAGGCTGTGATTAGCTTTACTTCACACCTTTGAAAAACATCGCCACTGATCCGTTGCGGCTATAAAAAATGACTTCGTTGCCAGAGGAGTCATATGTGCCAAGACCGGTATATTCACCATTTCGGTCGTCTTCTGCGGCCTCCTCATCAGGAACTGCGGGACAGTTTGCTTCGTAGGTCAACTCAAATACATTTACAGTTCTATCAGGTATGACAACTTGTCCGAAGAAATTACAGCCGCGTTGGTCACTTCCTGTAATGGCACCATCAGAGTGTATCGTGAATGTGTTTGTATTCTCTGTATCGGACATAGTAAATATTCCAGACAGATTCTCTAAGGTGACACCTAAGTCGGGCCGGGGCATTCTTCAACCGGAAACCTCACGGGCGCAAGCCCGTACCAATACAGTTGGAAAAGGCGAAGCCTGGATACACACGTGACCTTGATCAGGCGGGCACGTGGACCGTTATTGAGCGTCGTGACTGGGCTGGTGAATACCGGATAAGGATGGAAACCAGGCCGGGAGCCGGTGCACAGACCCCGGACAACGCGGGGGATCGTATTACCTCGATGCTCACAGAACGTGGGGCCCGTAAAATATCGGAAGCCTGTTATTTCATGGCCTGCCAACGTGGCGGTTTTTCCACGTTCGCAACCCTAACGTTAAGCCAGGACGCCCGTGAAAAACTTGCCCGCCGCGTAATGGTTCCAATGTTTCCGGCCAATGAATCCGGCTTTCCCGTAATACCCGCAGAGCCCGCCAGGGCCAAACAGGGCCAAACAGGGCCCACTAGGGGTACGCTATGATTTGGAAAGCGAAACCCCACGGTATAACGTTGCCGAAATAAACCAGCAAGCCGGAGAAATTCGGCACGAGGAAAGCGGCGCGATGTATACGCCGCTGAAAATGGGGTGGAAATGGTCAGTACAAAAAGAGGCAAGCCGCTTTTTCGAAGCCGCAAACAAAATGTATCAACGCGGATGGCAGTATCAGAATGACCAAGACGAAACGGTAAAGGTTGCTGGCTCCCGAAAGTGCGTAGCCAAAAAGCGCCCAGTATTGAAGGGCGACCAGTTCGACGCAGTTGCGACCCCGATAAAATTTGAGCCTGAACCACTGGCGTATCTTTGGGTAGCTGAGAATCCCGACCGGATCGACACGGAAACCGGCGAATACCTGGGGGAGAACCCGCACGTGCATTTAATGATGAAATGGCGCGTCGACTTCCGCCACTTTGACGCCTGGGCCGCACGACTCGAAAAACTATGGGGGCACGGGTTCGCGCACTTGGAAAAAATAAAGGATCCGCAGAAAGCTGGAAGCTATGTTGCAAAGGCGGCTATCTAAGCAAAGCTCAAGGAAAAACCGACCAGGGAGACATCAGAGGCAACCGTTACGGCATAAGCGCCAGAGCCAGGGCACCGGGTTGGATTGAGTGTGAACGGCACCAGGTTGGCCTCATGGGTTGGCTCCTGGCTGAAGCTCACGAGAAATGGAATACCAAACACGGCCCTAAAATAGCGCGTCGTGATTACCTTAAAAAGAAGCTAGTGTATCGTCCGGTTAATTAGTTTATTTATTATTAATGGCGCTGAGCTTTGCCCGCGTCACCGATGTCATAATGGATTCGGCGCTTTTATGCCATCGAAACGGCTTGGCCAGTTTTTCGTTAT